>Ga0208046_1000049_pt1 | contig 22011 bp, 26 predicted proteins | sample PL_2010_300m_FD_184161 | JGI IMG/M metagenome (GOLD analysis project Ga0208046, IMG submission 184161) | Freshwater microbial communities from Powell Lake, British Columbia, Canada to study Microbial Dark Matter (Phase II) - PL_2010_300m... | ecosystem: Environmental > Aquatic > Freshwater >... | reverse complement strand
TTTCAATTTCTGGTTTGATTAATAATTTTTTTAACTTTTTTCGTGCTTTTTCATTCATATAAAATTTTTCTTGCATAATTCAATTCCGGGATTTTCTCTCCACCCCAACCCGCCCCTTGTCGGTCGTGATCGCAAAACCCCGCTCAAGAAGGAACGCCCGGCTCTTTCCCGTGCCGTGGATCAGGAGCTCGGCAAGGTCCTCCTTCTCATCGATATCCGTGTAGAGCCGGAATGAATCAATCACCTCGCAGGACAGCCCAGACTCTGCAGCGATTCGCATGTGCTTGAGATAACTCCCGCCGTAATAATCAACACGGAATCGTGCAGGTTCCTTGAGATAGATCACATTCGTGCCCCCGCCCCGCCCGGGCACAACCGCCATATCCTTTTTCGTCCCAGTGACCCGCTTGACAGATTCCCTGTCAGCGAGGGGGAGGTCCGCCATGATGATCAGGACATCGGTCACTGCACAGGAGAGGTACTCGTTGAGTGCATCGGAAAGCCCCATGTCCTTGATCGTCACCTGAACAAGCTCTGAGTCAAAGAGTTCAGTCCCGAGGATCACAGCCTGGCAGTCCGCGTCCCGCACCACATCGACCACGTCAAGGAGCATTGCTTCGGCAAAAGCTTCCCGTTCCTGCTCATCGAGAACGCAGGAGAGACGGGTCTTTGGATTTTTTGGCTTGAAGGGTATAACTGCCACTGTCATGGTATGTTCTGTAGTGCGGGAAAGGAAAAAAAGGTAGTGCACCGGTTCGCGGAGATGGGCATGGGGGGGCGTGTATCAGGACAGGGAGATCATGGTCACTGCCATGGATCTCCGTCTCCCATCCTGACCTGATGTGCAGGGATCCGGATCTCGAAGCATGCACCTGTGCCGGCTGTGCCATTTTCCCGGATCGTCATGCCATTTGCGTCGCAGATCTCACGGGCAATAAAAAGCCCCCAGCCTGTCTGTTTGCCATAACCACGCTCAAAAATCTTCTCTTTCTCTTCCAATCCAATCCCGCAGCCGTTATCCTTTACATACAGCAGGGTCCCCTGCCCCCCGGATCTCAGGGAGATCCGGATTTCGGTCGTATGATTTCCGTGCCGGATGGAATTATCAATGAGGTAGGAAAAGACCTTTGAAAAGAGCGGATCCGCATAAACCGAGGATACGCCAACATCGGTGCGTATCGCAACCTGACCCGGGTTCACCTCATCACGGGCTGACCTGACCAGCATGTCGATCTTCTGCCATCGTGGAGGCTCGGTACCGATATTCTGGTACACTTTGGAATAGGATAAGATGCGCCGGATTTTATCCGATGCCCGGCGCGTGACTTCGAGGTAGTGCAATTGTTGTTCGTCCTGTATCATGGTACTCAGCAGCTCATTATATCCCATGATGGCGGTGAGCTGGTTGAGTACATCGTGCCGCGTGACACTTCCCACGATCTGCAGCTTCTTTTCTGCAAGTTCGAGTGCCTGCTTCAGTTCACCAATAGTCAGCTCATCACCTTCCGTCGTGCCGGTTCCGTCGGGCTTTTTATGTGTGTCCCTGATCTCGTGCGGTGATCCAGGATCCATATCCACACCATTCTTTCTTCTCATTCTTCGTGGTGATGACTTTTCCGAATAGTACTCATTATGCACAAGTATTAAAGTGCCGATAGAAAGGTACCCTCTCCTCCTTTGTCATGTCTGTGGCATCAGTCGTATCAATATTCCGATAAAAAAGAACTAATGCACAATACAACGTACATCAACAAAGGCAAAAAACAGGGGGTATATCCGTGCCTCATCGCACCATCACGTTCTCCCACAATATCTTTCTCCCGCTCACCACCGTTTGCCGGAACCGCTGCGGTTACTGCGGTTTCCGAACGCCGGTACAAAAGGGATGCCTGATGGCACCTGAAGAGGTGGAGCGGACAATCCGCCAGGGTGCAGCGCTGGGGTGTACCGAGGCTCTCTTCACGTTCGGTGAACAGCCCGAGATGGAACCCGGCTTTGACACGTATGTCCGGAATACGGGGTACCAGAAGTTTCTCGAGTACCTGATTGAGATGTGCCGGTATTCTATCGATTTCGGAGTTCTTCCGCACACGAACGCCGGTGTTCTTACGTATGACGAGATGGAAACGCTCCGGGAGGTGAATGCGAGCATGGGGATCATGCTCGAGACGACGGCCGACGTCTCTGCCCACCGCAACTCTCCCGGGAAGCAACCGGAAGTACGGCTTGCGATGATTGAGGATGCCGGAAAGCTTAAGATCCCGTTCACAACCGGGATTCTGGTGGGGATCGGCGAGACAATGGCAGACCGTGAAAATTCGCTGTGCGCCATCCGCGACCTTCACCGGCGGTTTCGGCATATCCAGGAAGTGATCATCCAGAACTTCTGCCCAAAACCCGGTACCCCCATGGCAGGATACCCGGAGCCTGCCACAAAAGAGATCTGCGGGACTATTCAACTTGCACGTGAGGTTTTGCCCCGTGAAATCACAATCCAGATCCCCCCGAACCTGATTGATGCACAGGAACTGATTCCCTGCGGAGTGGACGATCTCGGGGGAGTCTCTCCACTTACCATTGACTATGTGAATCCGGAACACCCGTGGCCGGAAATTGAACGCCTCAGGGATCTTGTGGGAAATGCGGAGCTGAAAGAGCGTCTCTGCATCTATCCCCGGTTCATCAGACGGGGGTGGTACCATCCCAATCTGCAACCCCTAATAAACAGGCTCGTACATACCTTAGAACAGAGGAAGCAGACATGAAGCAGCGTGACCTGTTATACGAGGGGAAAGCAAAGTCCGTATACCGTACTGAAAAGAAGGGCAGGCTGATTGTCAGGTTCCGTGACGATATCACAGCTTTTGATGGCAAAAAGAGGGATATACTGAAGGACAAGGGTACTTACAATGCGTTGGTCTCCGCATTCTTTTTTAAATATCTCGAAAATCACGGGGTGAAGACCCACTTCATCAGCATGCTTGACAACCGGACAATGGTCGTCCGTGAACTTGCTATGATCCCGCTTGAGGTGATTGTCAGGAACATCGCCGCAGGTTCAATCGTCAAAACCTACCCCCTCAAGGAAGGAACCCGGCTCGATCCGCCGGTGATTGTCATCGATTACAAGGATGACACGCGGCACGATCCCATGCTCAATGATGACCTGATTGCAGCACTCAGGCTCCTGGCACCTGCCGAACTCAGGAGGGTAAAGGCGATATCCCTCAAGGTCAATCGCCTGCTTGCTGACCTTCTTGCACCGCAGGGTATCACGCTCGTGGACTTCAAGATTGAATTCGGAAGGCAGGAGAAGACGATTTATCTCGGTGATGAGATCTCGATGGACTCCATGCGCCTCTGGGACTCGGCTACCGGCGAGTCACTGGACAAAGATGTGTACCGGTTCGATAAGGGAGATGCCATGTCGGCCTACCACCGGGTGGCGGACCGGATCCTTGGGCAGCAACAGCAACACGGACGGGAAAAAAATTTGACTCCATGATCCGTTCCATCGAACGCAAAGCATAACGTGTCAGGTAAAATACAATCAACAGGAATGTAAATTTTTTAGGGCAGGATATCATGTCAGAGGAAAATACTGCTGAAAAGGATATGCTGAAATGGGCGCGTACCTACGCAAGGAAACACAACCTGGTACTCAACCCCGATGAAAAACAGCTTGCCACGGTGATCCGGGGGCTTGTCAGGAACAAGAAAAAATTCGGGCACCCCTACTGCCCCTGCCGCCTCCGCAGCGGGGATGAGAAGAAGGATCGGGCGATTATGTGCCCGTGTGTATATCATAAAGACGAGATCACAAATGAGGGCAGCTGCCACTGCAAGCTCTACTTTAACAAAGGCTGAACAGTCAGAACCCGATTCTTTATCCACCGTATTTTTTGCCCATGCCCCACCATTTCATGGATCCCGGTTCCATTTTCGGGAGAGGACTGAAACCGGTAATCGGCGGGTTACCGGCTGTCCTCATCCTTGGCAGTTTCCCGGGCAGAATATCGCTGTCCCAAAACCGGTACTATGCCAATCCCAAAAACCAGTTCTGGCATATTATCGAGGCTCTCACTGGTATCAACCGACATCTGCCGTACGTCGAGCGGGTTGAAAAGCTTGTAAAGAACCGTATCGCGCTCTGGGATGTCATCAGCACCTGCCAAAGGGAAGGGAGCGCTGATCACCATATCAGAAATCCCTCCCTCAATCCTGTGCGGGAGCTTCTCAATTCTTATCCCAGCATCCGTGCAGCCATATTCAACGGGACAACTGCGTCACGATACGCATCCAGCCTCCGGCTTCCAGACCACATCATGCAGGTCACATTGCCGTCAACAAGCCCCGCAAACACCCGGTTCACGCTTGCTGAAAAAACCAAGCGCTGGGGGATTCTTCAAGAGGTCCTGAACCCAAAGCAAGGATAAGAAAAATAAAGGATAATTTACCGTTCCAGCCGGAATTTCAGGAAAATGACGTGGTAGATTGCATAGAACCCGACGAGGACTGCAGCACTGTACCCGAGGATCGCGAGCCAGAACACTTCATTTGGAAGGGTTAAGGACGACGAGATGAGGACGAGCGAAGAGCCAACTACAAGAGCTGCGACAACAAGCCCGATCATGAGCTTGTCGCTCGCCCGGTCAAGCGCCATCTGAAGCTTCTGGATATCAGTATCCACAACTTCGAGCCTGACGGTTCCCGTCGAAAGGCGTTTTAACATCAGGTTTACATTGCGCGGGAGATCGAACATGGCGTCCACTGCCTCCATCATGGAGTTGGACGCCCGCTTGAGGTAGGCAGCGGAGAGGTTGTCGGTATCCGCGAGCTTTGTGAGGTAGGGGGTGACCTCCTTTCCCAGGTTGAACTTGGGATCGAGCCGGACACCGATATCCAGCACCATGACAAAGACCTTGAGGAGGAGCATCAGGTTCATCGGTACCCTGAGACGGTACCGGCGCATTGTTTCAGTGAGCTCAGTGACCATCAGCCCGAAGTTCATCTGCTGCACCTCCTCCCCCTCGTCCCCCGCCCCGCCGAAGTCATGCATCATGATATACAGGTCGTCGCGCAGCGACTCGCGGTCAGACTCATTGATCACGATACCGAAACCCTCAAGAGACTTGAGCATCAGTTCGATATCATCGGTCACCAGCGCAAAGAGCAGGTTGATGAAGAGCTGGCGCTTCTCGGGGCGCAGCACGCCCACGATACCGAAGTCAAGGAAGACAACATCGCCCTCTTTTGTAACCAGCAGGTTCCCGGGGTGCGGGTCGCCATGGAAAAAGCCGTCCTCGAAGATCATCTTGAGGTACGCGTGGAATCCGCGGACGCCCACTTCGTGGGGGTTGACACCAAGGCCACTGATGGCTTCCGGGTCATCGATCCGAACACCTTCAATAAATTCCATGACAAGCAAACGGGATGAGGTGTGCTCCCAGTAGATCTTCGGGAACCTGATGCCCGGAACGTCCCTGAAGTTGCGCGCCATCCGCTCGGCATTGCGGGCGTCCCGCAGGAAGTCGAGCTCCTTTCGTATCTGCTGTGCAAAGTCCTCCACCATGCCGATGGGATTGTAAATCCGTACTTCAGGCAGAACCGCATCGATCCGATCTGCCATGGACAGCAGGATCGCAAGATCGGTCTCGATCACTTCATGAATACCCGGGCGCTGGACTTTGAGGGCGACTTTGGTGCAATCCTTGAGCACGGCACAATGCACCTGCCCGATTGAGGCGGAGGCGATCGGGGTCTCATCAATGTCACTGAACCAGTCATCGATGTTAGGGCAGGTCTGCATGATCACTGCCTTGACCTCAGAGAACGGAAGGGGTTTTACGTGATCCTGCAGTTTTTTGAGCTCGTTGATCAACGGCGGGGGCAACATTTCCGTCCTTGTGCTCATGATCTGACCGAATTTGACAAACGTCGGGCCGAGCTCTTCAATCGCGAGGCGTATCCTTTCGTATACTGTCGACGTCTCAGGCGGACCGCCGGGGGTGGGGAGACGGAACCGGGCCCGCCCGGGAAACGCCTTCTCCAGCGCAATCCCAAACCCGTACTTGCCCAGCACGTCCACGATCTGCGCATATCGCCGGATCCGACTGACCATGCGTAGTGGTTGGTTGTCAGCCTACTTAACGGTCACTTTTTAAAAATTATGTATGAAACGGATACGATTCAGCGATCTTTTTTGAGGACGATAATCCTGTTCGTGTTTGTGCCGCAGCCCATGTTATCCACACCCCAGATGTGGGAGGTCTTGGTGAATGCCTGGGTGTTGATCATCACCGCTTTGCAGGAAAAGCCGGCAGAAATCCCGAGCGGGACTATGTATTCCTCAAGCCGTATTGTTCCCTTACGAACCTCGCCCACTTCGAACGCAACCCATCCTCCCGGCGCTGTAATGCGATAAAGTTCGCATAATACATCCTTCATGACTGCTGCCCATTCTTCCACCATATGTGCCATCGTGATGGTTTTTCCTATGGTATCGCTTTCCAGACCATTGAACCAGCACCGGAGCCAGTTGTCTTCACGGTACTGCACTACATCAAGGAACGGTGGTGACGTGACGGTAAGCTGAATGGTATCATTGGCTATACCAGGTGTCTGCCGTGCATCAGACGTCAGGAACCACGCCCGGGCACCGGCACGGCTGAGGGTTTTGATCTGGGGGCTGGTCAGTGTCCGCTGGAGGCTCTTTGTCTTTTTTACTATGAGCCGGTGGGTGTTGCGGTATGGCGGCACCTGTTTCCGCCGTTTATTGATCCGAACCTGGCTTTCCTGCGATACAGCCTGGTTAGGAGGGAGGGTGTACACTGAAAAGAAGCCGGATGAGTGCCCGGTCAGCCTGTTTGTTGCAACCATCGCGATCCAGCGGTCGATTGCATCGTCAGTACCCTGTTCCCGTTCCTTAAGGAGATACCCCCTGAGCCCAAAGATCTCGCGTTCGGTTTGCGGGTGATAGAACATTGAAAGGTCGAGCGCTCCCGCTTCGCCATTGCATGGAATTTCGGCAAGTCGATCCTCAACAGCTGTAATGGAGGGGGTAAAGAATCTCGGCCGGGTCATGATCTCTGAAAGCGGGTTTGCGTCATTGGCGATGACGTTTCGACCGCAGAGCCCTGCCTCGATTACGGTTGTCCCCCTGCCACTGAAAGGATCGTATACCGTATCGCCGGTTTTGGTCATGATATCAATGAAAAAACGTGGAAGCTGGGGCTTGAAGCAGGCGCGGTATGAGATCTCGTGGATTGAAGACGCCTTCCGCTGGCCCGCTGTCCAGAACTCGTTGATATAGTGCGGGACAACGTATCCACCGCATGATATGGCGCTGACCTTCGTTTCCGTCCTCATGGGCATCGGGCCGGTGACTCCCATAAGGTAGGCATTCACATCAGACGATGGCAAACCTGCCATAATAATCGGACTCTGTTGAGGAACATTGGTATCCTGATCGTATATCTTCTCTGATGATACCCATCATTCCACGATTGCATCAAAAGCGTGAGGATATCGTACCGTCCCGTGAACACCCTTCAGAGCCCCTTCAACAAGAGCCGTCACCCAGAACGCTTCGTCCGGGACCGGGAACGGTACTTCAATGCCCTGCTCACGTGCAGGAAAAAAACCGAACTTTGGGTAATATGCCGGATGACCCACGACAACCACGATGTGGTGCCCGAGGCGCCGGCAGGCGGCAAGTCCTTCCCGGACAAGGAGAGAACCGATGCCACGTCCCTGGAGTTCCGGAAGCACCGCCATCGGGGCAAGGGCAAGTGCAGCAATGTCTCCTTCCGGGGATGCTATGGTAACCGGCGGGAACAGGATGTGCCCCACGATCCTCCCCTGATCAACCGCGACCGGTGACAGTTCAGGAATAGAATCTCCGTCCCGTCGCAGTTTGTCGACCATCTGCGCTTCCGCGGGCTGACCGAAAGCGCGAAGGTTTACGTCATAAATTGCAGGAATGTCATTGGGGGTTTCAGGGCGGATTATCACACCATTCATGCCAAACTCCATTTTTTTATGAGATCCTCAACTAGATATCCATGACGGGAAGATATCCATGACGGGAAGATATCCATGACGGGATCTTCACACCCTCCGCCGGGACGAGTCTTAAACCTTTTTTTCCAGATAATGTCCTGACGTCTTCGCAATTTTTCAGCAACGGCTGACTCCCAAGATTGGGATTGCATATGGAACAGCCAAAAAAAAGAATCGGATTACTTATGCGTGAAATACGCCATCACGCCTTTATCTGAAACCGCATCGATCCTCGCAAAACAGACCCGCTCAAACTGTATAACGTTCCCCAGTTCATTTTTCACTGCCGGCTCGCAGGTGCCCAGTATATCACCCTCCTGTGTGCGGAGCGTACACGGTATCGTCGCCTGCGCCGGCAGCCATTGGATGATGGGTGCCTTCGCTCTACGGGCATCCGCAAGTGAATCACCCGCGTATGCGAGGTCGGGGGTCTTTTTGTCCCATGTGACCCTTACATTGAAGAGGTCCTTTAACCGGATCATCGGAATGCCGTGCATAAGTTCCGTCCGGGGGAGGACAACAGTGCCGGTGAATGAAAGGGTCCGCGTGCCACGTGCCGCGTCAGCAGGGTGGAGCAGTGCATGTGCGGTGCGGGGTCTGGCTCCGCTGATATGAAGTTCTACAGGATCGGGGACAAAGAAGTACCGGTTCGCAACGGGGTCGACCAGCTTCCTGTTCTCAGAGTACAGGTTGTCCCACGAGAATGAGATGTCCGTCTCACCGATACCAATTGCAAGCATCGCGTTTTTCACTGCCTGCGGTACTATGCCGCGGCGGGCAAGCGCCCTCAGGGTGCCGAGCCGGATGTCGTCCCAGCCGGTGTATGTACCCTCCCTGATACCCGTCCGCATCTGCGATGTTGAAAGCACGACGCCTTCAATCCCCATCCTGCCGTAGTGCCGGTAGAGCGGCACCTTCCAGCCGAAATGATCATAGATAAAGCGCTGCCTGCGGGTGTTGGCGATATGGTCCTTGCCCCGGATCACGTGCGTCACGCCGAGCAGGTGGTCATCGGCGACCACCGAGAAGTTCATGAGCGGGTAGACATGCGCCATGACTTTCGGGTGCGGGGGCGCGTCAAGGATACGGAACGCGGGGAAGTCCCGCATTGCCGGGTCGGGATGGTTGAGATCGGTCCGGATGCGCACCGACGCTTCACCCTCCGCAAAGCCGCCGGAGAGCATCTTCTCCCATAATTCAAGGTTCCTCTCAACCGGTTGGTCGCGGCACGGGCAGGCGGTCTTTGCAATCTTTAACTCTTTGAAGCGCTCGTTGTCACAGGTGCAGACATACGCTCCACCCCGCCCGATCAGCTGTCTGCAGAGATCGTAATAGAGGGGTAACCGTTCACTCTGGGTCACCGTTTCTGTTATGCCCAGCCCCAGCCAGCGGATGTCTTCTTTCACCGTATCGTATGCCTCAGGGTCGACACGCTTCGGGTCGGTGTCTTCAATGCGAAGGATGTACCTGCCGCCATATTGCGTCACATATGCATCATTCAGTACCGCGGCACGGGCATGCCCGATATGGAGCGGACCTGAAGGGTTGGGCGCAAACCGCATCACGACACCGCTGCCCGCACCGTCGAGATCGGGGAGTACCTTTCTGTGCTCATGTTTTGTAAAAACTGCCTCAAACATTTCCGGAGCACGTGCCCGGAGGGTGGCTGCCCGTTCATCAGGTGAGAGAGCAGCAACACTGGCAACAGCTTCCTGTGCGAGCACAGTGACTTCCTTTGCCCGGGATCGCAGATCGGGATGGGCACCCATCACCATGCCAATAACCGCGCCGGTCTGCGGTACCCCTCCATGCTTTACCGCGTTCTGGAGCGCACAGAGAAAGAGGGCATCTCTTGGGTCATCCCCTGCCATCCTAATGGCTCCGGGTCACAAAGAATTCGCCGATATCCATCAGTAGCTTCCGTTCTTTTGACGGGGGGAGTATCGAGAGGTGCTTGTTACTGGTTGCCACAAGATCCCCTGCCGCCTTTTTAACGTCATCGATTACACCGGCTTCGTTGAGCTCACGGATCACGACGTTGATGTCCGAGTCGCTGAGGTTGTGCCGGTATTTCCGGAGGTCGATCCCCTTCTCCCGTGCCTTGATCATGATCAGCGTCTGTTTGCCTTCCCTGATATCGGAAGCCCGGTCTTTTCCGCTCTGTTCGGGGGGTGAGAGGAGATCGATAAGATCATCCTGAATCTGGAATGCAATACCGGTGGAGAGGCCGAAATTATAGAGTGCTTTCACCTGCTGGGCATTACCCCCTCCAAGGATCCCGCCGATGCCGGCTGCTGCCGCGTAGAGAACGCCGGTCTTTTTCTTCCCCATTTCGAGGTATTCGTATTCGTCCACATCACTGCGGTGCTCAAACGACATGTCCATATGCTGCCCCTCGCAGATATCGGCACAGGCGCGGGCAAGCATGGACACCGCACGGACCTTTGCGTGGTCGTCTGCCCGTGACAGGCAGATGAACTCAAATGCCCGGGCATAGAGGACATCTCCGGCAAGGATACCGGTCGGCAGGTCCCATTTCGTGTGCACAGTCTGCACGCCGCGGCGCAGCGTGTCATCATCCATGATATCGTCATGTATCAGCGTGAAAGTGTGGATGAGTTCGAGTGCAAGCGCTGCCGGCAGTATATCCGTTGAACTTTGCGGGTTCACTGCATCTGCTGAAAGCATGACCACCGCAGGGCGGAGACGCTTTCCACCTGCGGAGAGGAGGTGGGCGCTCGCCTTGTTCAGTTCGCCAACCGAGTCCACAAAATACCTGTCGATCAGGCTGTCCACGAGCTTTCCGACCGATTCGAGATACAGTGAAAGTTCCGACATCGCAGTCCCACGCTAATTAATTTTTACCCGCTGCCCGTTGCGCAGCATATGCAGGTTGGAATGGAGTGTATATCCCATTTCAGTCACAAAGTCCGAATAGCTCGCGGTCATCTTCATATTTCCATGGGCGGGGATGATGTGCTGCGGGTTTAACAGGTGAACCATCTCATAATGGTCTTCACGGTACGCATGGCCGCTGACGTGTAAATCCTCGAAAATACGGACACCTGCAAGGTTAAGGTGTGCTTCGATCATATACCGCTGCCCGAAATTCATCGGGTTGGGGATCACCGTTGCAGAGAAGATAACCTTGTCTCCCTTGGCGAGCTGGTATGGCGTATCTCCTGTTGATAAGCGGGTGAGGATCGAGCCGGGTTCGCCCTGGTGTCCGGTGACAATGGGCATGAATTTCTCCTTGCCCTCCTTCATCATCCGGCGCATCATCCGATCAACAGTGCGCCGGTTGCCAAAAACGCTGGTCGTTGACGGGAACGAGACGAGTTTCATCTGTTCGGCGGTCACCGAGTACCGCTCCATGGAGCGCCCGAGCAGCACCGGCTTTCTCCCGATCTCGTGGGCACATTCGGCGATTGTTTTAACACGCGAGATATGAGAAGAGAACGTGGAGACGAGGATTGCGTTCTTGTCGTCCTCGTAACTGGTGATGGTGTCGCGGACAAGGTTGCGGGCGATCCGCTCGCTGGGGCACCTGCCCGAACGGTCGATATTGGTACACTCGACAATCAGCGCAACTACTCCTTCTTTACCAATCTGACGGAGCCGCGCAAAGTCCGGCGGTTCGCCGATGACCGGTGTCCGGTCCAGCTTGAAGTCCAGAGCATACACAATCGCACCATGCGGGGTATGCAGGACGGCAACCACCGTATCGATGATCGAGTGCTGCATCCGTACGAACTCCAGCACCAGAGTCTGTGACAGGGTGTACCGCTGACCCGACTTGAGTGAAAAGAGCTTATTGTTGACGCCGAACTTCTGCTCACCGGAGATCTGCTGCCGTATCAGCTCAGTGGTGTATGGAGTGGATATGATCGGTGCGTTGTACCTGTGTGCCAGCTTCGGGATGGCCCCGATGTGATCCAGGTGACCGTGCGTGCAGACAATTGCCTTCACGGTCCCTTCGACCGCGTTCATCAGTGTATCGTCCGGTATTGCCTTGATCTTGATCAGGTCAAGGGAATGCATATTCTCGATCTCCGCATCTTCGTGGATCATCACCTGATCCAGGCGGAGTCCCATATCAAAGATGACAATTTCTTTCCCGCAGCGTACGGCAGTCATATTCCGCCCGACTTCATCGTACCCGCCTACTGCGATAATTTCAATATCCATGTTACTTTCTCCTGTTCTGTTGTTTTTGCCTTGTGTAAATAAATCAGATAAGGTTATTTTTTGGTAGCCGCCGGATTGGTCTTTTTTATCATCTGTCTGGTTCTTCCGGTGATAACGATCCGTGCCTTTTTAAGGTCTGCAATCCGTGCCGAACCGGTGAGGAACATCGCAACATCAAGCTGCCGGTGAATTTCATCAATCGTCTGTTGGAGCACTTCGTCGCTTTCCATTGCCGGAGGGAGCAGAGGGAGAGCCATCCCGCATAGTCCGGCACCCAACGCAAGCGCTTTTGCTATGTCAAGACCGCTGCGAATTCCACCAGAAGCGATCACAGGGCCACCGGATCCCAGTACTTCACAGAGGCTCACGACCGTGGGAATTCCCCAGTCAGCAAAGTCGTCACCAAGCGTCTTCTTGTACCGATCGTATGGGTTCTTACTCTTCTGTACTCTCACGCTTTCCACCGCGGCCCATGACGTGCCGCCGGCTCCACCAACGTCGATTGCAGCAACACCCGCACCCCAGCACTTCCGGGCAGTCTCCGCGGATATTCCACATCCGGTCTCTTTGACAATCACCGGCGTCTTCTGCTCCCTGCACAGCGCCCGTATCGCGTCGAGGCAGCCTGCCGCATTATGATCCCCTTCCGGCTGGATCGCTTCCTGCAGGAAGTTGAGGTGGATGGCTATTGCATCAGCTTTGATCATGTCGACAGCCTGCTCAGCCCACCCAATCCCGTGATCACGGAGCTGGACAGCGCCAAGGTTTGCCACCAGAAATGCATGTGGTGCTTCGTCCCTCACGACTGAGAATGTATCGGCAAGATCCGGGTTTTCAAGGGCAGCCCGCTGCGAACCGACACCCATCCCGAGCCCGTACCGCTCGGCTGCACGTGCCAGACGGGCATTTACCGTTTTTGTTTGCGGGTGCCCGCCGGTCATTGCCGAGATGAAAAGAGGGGAGGGAAAGGTATGTGACAAAAACCGCGTCCGCCGGTCAATTGCTGCCATATCGCACTCCGGCAGCGCGTTGTGTACCAACTGTATGTCAGAAAAACCGGCATCGCCACGCTCGATCTCCTCTTCTGCACAGATTATCAGGTGGTCGAGCTTCCGCGACGATGTAAAATGCTCCTTGCCTCCCATGATTTACACCTCCCCTTTCAACCTAACTTTCGTTCCGCCGCAGTCCCTTCCCGCAAGGAAATCTGGAATGCGTGAAGCATGGAATATTTCAGACCCGACACCTGCACGTGCAAGGTCGAGTAATTCGTTGATCTTTCCCCTCATTCCACCGGTGACATCGGTATACGTTGAGCTGCCAACCTGGAGGGTATCTGCCGATGCCGGTGTAATAACCGGCACCACCGCTCCTCCCGTCAGCACTCCCGGTACATCGGTGGCGAGCCCGACGCGGCCTGTCCCGAGCTGGGGCGCAAGGCGCCGTACCAGCTGGTCGCCTGATATGATACACGCCCCCTGGGAACGGTCCATCACCACATCCCCGTGGATCACCGGGACCATCCCGAGACTAAGCATCTTTTCGAGATGCAGGGATTCAAATGCAACGATCCTGCCATTGTCAGCAAACGCAACATGGAGGGGGTGTACCCCCAGAGCTTCTGTCCCGTGTTCACGCAGCGCGGCGACCACTTCACTGTTCAGCCGCGATACCGCATGGTGGGTGATTGCGATGCCTTTCGCGTGCCCCGCTGCTACCCCGTGGTCGAGCCCGTACCGTTTTGCCTCGGGATGGCCGCAGGAACCGGCACCATGGACAATGACCAGTCCTGATGCCCCGCTGCCCGCAACAGCTGCTGCAACTGACGCAAGCCTTTCGTAGTTGATTGCGCAAGTGCCACTCTTGTCTGTGATGACACTCCCGCCGATTTTGAGCATTATGCGATCAGACATGCTTCTCCTTTCGTGCACCCTCGGTATCGATACCGGTTACAATCGCACGCGCATTGCAGGCCTCGATTGCCTTTGCTACGCGGTGCTTGAGTCCTTTCGGGCAGACTGCAACCATGCATCCCCCGCCACCTGCACCGGTCATCTTGGCTCCAAATGCCCCGGCCGTCCGTGCAGCAAGAACGAGCCGTGAGAGTGCAGGGTGACCTACCCCCAGTGCGTCAAGGAGCGCATGGTTCATATCCATGTAGTAGCCCAGCTCTTTTGGGTTGTTGAGGTGGTGTATTGCATTCATGCTCACACCTTCGATCGCATCGAGCAGGTGGCTGACAATCTCCGGGTGCTTTTTTTTCAGCTCGCTCACCTGCTCCACCATATGGGAGGTATTATGGGAGACCAGTGTGTCGCCAATCACGATATGAAGGTTCTGGGGTGGCAGGCGACGGCGCGATGAACCTGTAATGAGCACGATCCCGCCATAGGAGGACACCGTTGTATCAGTGGGGCTTGCCCTCCCCTTCTGGACCTTCTTTTCGATGGCAAACGCCATATTTGCAATATCTTCCCGGGTTTTTTCAAGCTGGAACTCATCGTTGATAGCGCAGAGCGTGGCAACCGTCACCGCGGCGGACGAGCCAAGGCCTGAGGAGCTCGGGAACTGGGAATTGATATACGCACTCCCTGCGACGCCCATATCCAGAAAACAGTTCTGGATATAAGGTGAGCTGACGGAGTGCGGGTGTTTGCTCCGTCGGACGGTCACAAAAACACGGGGTTTTATTGCCATCGCAATACCGGGCTTTCCGTACACCACTGCATGCTCACCGAACAGAAAAACCTTGCCTGGCGCACTCCATGTTGCCAACCTACATCACCGCAATGGCTGCGTACCCCACGACCTCGAGATGGTCACCGGTGATCTCCCCGCTTGTCGTGTACCGGATGAGTTTTCCCTTTGTTGCCCCCATAGTCCGGCACGCTTCCACCATGGCCGCGACCGGGCCATACCCGCAGGCAGAGACGTTCCGTTGTCCGATACGCCGGTAGAACTCTTCGGTATCGAGACGTTCAAGGGGTTCGATTGCATAGAGATCATTCTCACGGGCACGTGTTTCAGAAACATAATGAGAGAAGTCACTGGATGCTACAATCCTTACGTCCCGTTTGGTCACCTTTACCGCAGAGATGATTTTTCTCGCAAGAACCGTTGCACTCTGCTCGTCCTGCTCGCCCATCATAACCGGTGCGATCCGTGCACGGGGGAACCGGAACTTGATAAACGGCATCTGAACTTCGAGCGAATGCTCATCGGAGTGCGAAAACTCATCCTGTTCGATATCGAGCGATTCCACAAACTCCTTATCTGTGTCAAGTATTCCCAGTGGCGTCTCCCAGGAAACCGATGATACTGCGGTCATATACCCCCGGTGGGAGGGGCCGATTACCACAAAAGTCCCCGAAAAATCTGCTGGTATCGCAGCATAGGCACTCGCCGCAACTTCCCCTGAATATATGTACCCTGCATGGGGTGCAACAATACCCTTTGCATCCATTGATGCCCCGCCGCCGGAAAAAAATCTCGTCAGCAGCTGCTCCAGATGGCTGGGATCCCGTGGGTAGAACATTCCTGCCACAGCACAAGTACGCATCTTCATTTGGATCAACCCTCTGGTCAAACTATTATATCTAGAGATCGGTCGGCGGATCAGGGCATACCGGTATCAGATGTCAGTTTCAAAGTCCTCTGGAGTGAGCGCTGTTGAAATGCCGCGAAGCCTGAGCATCTCTCTGGTGAGCAGGAAGTAGATCATGGAAAGCGCCTTTCTGCCCTTATTATTCGTCGGTATTACAAGGTCAACAAATTTGGTCATGTTGTTTGTGTCACAGAGCGCAACAACAGGAATACCGCACTGGACAGCCTCATGAATCACCTGTGCATCACCAATAGGGTCGGTAACAACGACAACTTCGGGTTCGATGTAACCATCGAGAACGGGATTGGTGAGCAGTCCGGGGATGAACCGTCCGGTTGCCGACATCGCACCAATCGTGTCAGCGAATTTCTTTGCCGGGTATTGACCGTATTGCCTCGAGGTGACGATGAGAATATTCGGCGGCTCGTACTGGTTCAGGAATTTCGCCACAGTTTTTATCCTGGCATCAGTTTCCCGTATATCGAGGATATAGAGCCCATCACCGCGGACCCGGTAGATGAACTTCTTCATGTCCTCACTCTTCTGCTGCGTGCCGATGTGGACGCCTGCCGCGAGATACTCCTCGACAGGGATGAGCGGTTCTTTTAATTCAATTTCCATCTCGGTAACTTGGGTCATAATTGTTCCTCTATGCGTATCAGTTCGTTCAGTTTGGCAATGCGTTCCCCACCAACCACACCGGTCTTTAAAAATACACAGGAGAACGCAGTTGCAAGGTGTGCAATGGTTGAGTCGGTCGTCTCGCCGGAACGGTGGCTCATCACCGTGTCCATCCCTTGCGTATGAGCAAGCCTGACCGCGTCAAACGTGTCAGTCAGTGTACCCACCTGGTTGGGTTTTATGAGCACACAGTTTGCAGAGCCAAGGTCGATACCTCTTGATATAAACTCAGTCTGCGTGACAAAGAGATCGTCCCCGCAGACAAGGCAGCGGTCTCCGACCTGTCCGGTAAGGTCAGCAAAGCCGGCAAAGTCCTCCTCTTGGATCGGATCTTCCACATAGACAAGGTCATACTTGTCAACGAGCTCAGCAATGTATGCAACCTGGTCTTCTGTCGATCGTTTCCGGTCGCGATAATGGTACTGCCCATCGCTCCATAACTGGCTTGCTGCCACATCAATACCCATATCGACTGACACATCCATCTCATCGGCAACTATACCACAGGCTTCGGCGATGATCTCAAATGCCAGTGCATCATCGATCTGCGGTGCCCATGCCCCCTCATCCCCCTTTCCGCATGCCTTACCGCGTTTCTTTAAAAGATCCTTTACGGTGCGGTGGACTGCGGCATTGGAAAACACTGCTTCCTGCACATCGGCAGCGTCACCGGTGACCACAAGGAACTCCTGAATCTCGGTTGAGTTTTCAGCGTGTGCACCGCCTCCGATCACATTCCCGAGCGGGAGCGGCATTTCGGCAACAAATGCCCCGCCAAGATACCGGAACAGCGGCATTCCTGCCGATGCTGCGGCCGCTTTTGCGTTTGCCAGCGAGAGGGCAACAGCAACATTTGCACCGATACCGGAAAAGTCTGCAGTACCGTCAAGGTCGCGGATCTGTTCGTCAAACCCTGTCTGATCTGAGGCATCCATACCGATAAGAGCAGGGAGCACGTTTGTTTGAGCGTTCTCCACCGCTTCCCTGGGAGGCCTGACCTTTGCCTCACGTGACCCGGTGCTTGCACCGGCAGGAGCTGCAGCCCTGCCGAATCCATTGGTCGTGTGGACTTCCGCTTCGACAGTCGGATTTCCCCTGCTGTCGAGGATCACCCGGAGCTCGATTGCTTCAATGAGCGTCATGGACGTAATCACTTCCTCTTTACGGTAATGGGTATCATGTTGTGGGTGTATTCATCGATTGCAATCTCAAGCGGATCGATCTTCTGGGTTTTGATAAGCAGTGGTGCACCCATTGATATCTGCAGAGCACGGGCTCCGATAATCCTCGCCCGTTCATACCGGGTGTAAATTGGGGTCTGCATACAGTTTCCTCAAAATGGTTAACAAAATGGGGTCGCTGAGATTCGAACTCAGGTCACTGCGTCCCGAACGCAATAGGATAGTCCAGGCTACCCCACGACCCCTCTTCTACGTCCTCACTGGTACGGGTTGAGCTCATCGATGATCTCGTTGTGTGTGAGCAGCATGCGCCGGCAGCAGTAACGGGTCAGACCAAGGTCATCGAGGATCTTTTTGGGATCCTCCCCGGCAGCCCGACGCCGTTTAAAGTCTTCGTATGTTGTGGAGATGGTTTTTCCACAGGTAAAGCATCGTACGGGTATCACGATTGTCGACCTCACATCATTTCTTTTATCCTAACGATAAGACTTTTGGAATTTCTTGCGTGCCCCGCGACCATGCGGCTTTTTTGTCTCCTTCTGCCGCGAGTCGTTGACAAGAAGCGTCCGGTCGTACATCAGGTAGGCATCTTTCATCTGGGGATCATTATGCCATTCAATAATTCCCCTCGCGAGTGCCGTACGGACTGCTTCCGCCTGTCCCATAACACCGCCGCCCTCCACGTCGATAGAAACATCGATATGGGTCACAGCATTTGGCACAATCAGGAGCGGTTCGGAGATCTTCATCCTTGTTACTTCAGTCCCGTACTTGTCCAGCGGGACCGAATTGATACGGATGATGCCCTTGCCTGCCTTGAACGTCGCCCGTGCGATTGCTGTCTTGCGTTTTCCACTTGTATTGATGATCTTGACCATTACGACCCTCCATTAGAACTTTGCCCCAAGGAAGGTGCATACTGCACCCAGGGTAACAAATTGTACATTGTTCAGCCGGTCCATGTGTGCCTCATCGAGAATTTCCATCTCTTTTCCCGCTAACTCAAAAGGAATGCCTACATAGCACCTGACACGTTTCATCGCGTCCACGCCACGGGGACGCTTGTACGGCAGCATGCCCCGGATCGTCCTCTTCATTAAGTGGTCCGGTCTGCGTGGAACGAACGGCCCCCAGCCGGTTGAACCGCGACTTCGCTTGTGCTGGTAATTGGAGAACACCCGTGCGCGGCTTCCTGAAATGATTGCTTTCTCTGCATTGATGATTGCAATCTCTTCCCCGGCAAGCGCCCGCTGCGCGACAACACTTGCAAGTCGTCCTAAGAGCATCCCTTCCCCATTGATTACGGTTACCATCGTATGCTCACCTCAAAATCCGGACACCGCTGCCCTTCGGGTTGTCCTGCAGCAGCTGCTCGATCGTCATGCATTGCCCTTTCGCGTCCCTGATCTTGCTCGTCGCTGATGCCGAGAAGTTCAGCGCCGCAACTTTTACGGACTGTGAAAGGGCGCCACTTCCCAGCACTTTGCCGGGGACGATGATCGTCTCGCCATTTCCGGCGTAGCGGTTGATCTTGGACAGGTTGACCTCGGCGTAGTTCCTGTTCGATGTCTCAAGCCTGCTTGCGATCTCGCGCCAGATCTTTGCCTCATTCTCGCGTGATGTATTTTTTAAGAGCGAAATGAGGTTGGTAAGACGGGGGTTCGTCTTTGATATTGTTCTTGTCATTTCTTCTCATCCCCTGAAATCTCGCGTATCTGTTTTTCCAGCTCGTCTGACTGTCCTTTGATGTACTGAATCGCCCGCTGCATGATCTCTTTGACGGGAAGTGACCCGTCTCCCTCGACAACGAAAATAAACCGGTCTGGCTCCGCGCTGATCTTGATAGCCGGCTCGTCACCGATCCCTGTTGCCACGCATGCCCGTTCACAGAGCCTGCACATGGAACACTCGGGAAGCTTCTCTTCGATAACTGCCACCTTTTTTCCGTTTGAAGCAAGGATTTCCCGTGGGCATTCTTCGACACACATCCCGCATGCATCACAGGCATCGCTGATCGCGATCACGGGATGATTCTTGTACCCGCAGATGACTGTCGGCTGCCATTTGGCATGCACCTTTCCGGTGTTGAGGACCGCACGCGCCTCGAGAACGAGTTTTTGCCCTTTGATGAGTTTCACAACCGGGATGTTGTCATGTACCGGGATCGCTTCTGGATCCTGGGGGATAAGGTCTCCTGACATAACCGTTTTCGGACCCTCGACACTCAGGGTATACGTCACCGAACAGCTCGGGCAGCCTGCACCACCGCAGGCACAGGTTTCCTTGCGGGAGTATGTGGCAAGGTCGGTTTTGATCGGAATAAGCCCGAGCCGGTGGGCGAGCATTTCATCAAAGAGTGCGCTCGTATTGTCATAGATCCTGACATCGTCGATTGCAAGGGTCGGCACTTCAGAGACCATCGCCCTGCGTAGTGCATTGGCAAACGACGGTCTTACTCCCCCGAGAGTGAACCGCGCAAGAGTATCATCAAGGCTGGAAAACTGGATCTCCATCACACTCTCCTTCCTCGTCTGCCCCCCTTCGGACGGCATGAGTCGTGGGGGATGGGGGTGACGTCCTCAATCCTGCCAATACGCATGCCGGCACGGGCGAGTGCACGGATCGCCGCCTGGGCACCGGGCCCGGGGCTGCGCTGCTTGCCCTGTCCCGGTGCACGCACCTTGACATGGACACCAACAATCCCTTTTTCTTTTGCCGCGGCGGCGACATTTGCCGCCATCTGCATCGCTGCATACGGCGAGCTTTCGTTCCTGTCCTGCTTGACCACCATGCCACCCGAACTCTTTGTCACCGTCTCGGCCCCGGAGAGGTCGGTGATGGTGATGATCGTGTTGTTGAAAGAGGCAAATATGTGAGCAATGCCCCACTTCTCTTTCTCGCTTGCTGCCATCTCATCTCACCCCTGCGGCTTTTGTGATCCTGGCCTTCTCCGCATGGGAGTCGCTTGTAAAAGGTGACTTGCCAGAGTAACTGACCTGAGTTTCCTCGGTACGGCTCACACGGTAGCCGGGGATGCTCACGCGCCTGCCGGCAATTGCAATGTGCCCGTGCGTGATGAGCTGGCGTGCCTGTTTTGGCGAACGTGCAAGCCCCTTGCGGTATACGAGCGTCTGGAGCCGCCGTTCAAACTGAGCCTGGACCTTGAGCGAGAGGATGTCATCGATATCTGCATCCGGACCAAGGAGACCGGCACGCTGCATGGATGTGATTAGTTCGGACCGCTTCGATTCAAAGAGCGCCCTGTCGGCACTGCTGGACATCAGGGCAAGGAGAACACGGGCACCTTTGCGGTATTTCCGCAGGATGCTCTGCGCCTTCCAGACCTCGCGCTTGTTGCGTAATCCGTATTCGATGACAAGGCGGGTCTCCTGCTCGATCCGTATCTTTTCCCACGGGCGTTTGGGGGGCTGGTATGACTTATGGTTCTTTCCCGGATAACCCATGGATTACGCACCGCCTACCTTCTTCTTGCTCACACCGACCGTAGATCCGGTCCTTCCGGTGGCCTTGGTGCGCTGCCCGCGGACTTTCTGCCCGGTTTCGTGGCGGATGCCCTTGTAGCAGCGGATCTTTCTCATCATATTGACGTCATCGTCCTTTGCCATGGCCACATCGGGACCCAGCAGGTGCTTTGATTCACCGGTATAGACATCCTTGGGACGGTTCGTCATCCATGCCGGCACCTTCGTGCCGTACTGGTCGATAACAGCGCGGAGCCGGTTGACCCCGTCCTCATCCAGACGCCCAAGTGTTGAATATTCATTGACCTTTGCCATGCGTGAGATAACGCTCGACGTATGCCTGCCCACACCCTTAATGCCGGTGAGGGCGACACGGACGGATTTTGTGCCGTCCAGATCGGTGGTACCAATTCGTACAAAGTATTTTATGTCTTCTTCCTGAGCCATCCAAACCCCCCATTTGTGAGATTTACTCTTGAGCGCTGAGGGAGGGATTTGAACCCTCGAGTCCCAGAGGGACACAGGTTTAGCAAACCTGCGCCATACCAAGCTTGGCTACCTCAACAGAGAATCTCGCATCTTTCGACACTCGCGGCGAGGATCCGCCGCTCCATGAATGGTGCTTTATACTATGGTAGGGGACGGGTAATAAGTGTTTGGGGTAGACCACAACTCGCAAAGCGAGCTGTTGGCTCGAGAAGATTTACATCAGAAAATCTTCGCTGTGTCGAACCCCGAAGGGGTGAGAGGGAAGAGAATTACATTAGAATTTTCGAATGAGAACGACATAGCAATAATATATATTACACAGTAA
>Ga0208046_1000048_pt1 | contig 22020 bp, 19 predicted proteins | sample PL_2010_300m_FD_184161 | JGI IMG/M metagenome (GOLD analysis project Ga0208046, IMG submission 184161) | Freshwater microbial communities from Powell Lake, British Columbia, Canada to study Microbial Dark Matter (Phase II) - PL_2010_300m... | ecosystem: Environmental > Aquatic > Freshwater >... | reverse complement strand
GATAAACCTCGACGCGATAAACGCCGGGCGCCACAATTGCCGCAGCGAGGTCTGTCCCGGTGGTCTCGCGGAAAAGGAGGCCGTTTCTCAAAAGGAGGATGTGCGCCCTGCAGGGAACGTGAATCGTGAGATCGGCGGAGCGCTCCAGAGAAAATTTATCGCCCATCGTGGCGCTTCTCCCTTTCTCCCTCAGGGTCAGGGAGAATCCGGTGGCCGGCCGAAAATAGTCGAGGGAGACATACGCCCTGCCTTTCTTGAGGGCGCATAAGAGCGTAGCAACGTCGGCCTGGCTGTTTCCGGAGAGGGGACTTGCGGTTAGAACGTGGGTCCGGATGAGGCCAAACACCCTTGCGAAGGGGAACACGGGAACATCGATTCCCCAGAACCGCATCAGGCTGTTGTGGTTGTCCAGCTCGCCGATGCCGACGACGCGGCGCTCCTGCGTCAGACGGTCCCAGCGTTCAAGGGTTCTCGGGGAGGGGCCGCGGAGAAACAGGGCGGGAAAGGCGTAGCTCAGTATGGCCTGGAGATAGCCCGATAGGCTGTTCTGCCAGTCCGTCATGAAGTCCCAGATCCCGATGCCCGTATAGCCGGTGGTGGTCCAGTCGGTCCAGGGGTAATGTTTCACGTGAAACAGTGCGGCCCCCTCGTGATCCGGATGGGCAATGAAGCCGATTCCTCCCAAGCCTCTGACGCGGTCGATATAGCCCTGCGGAGGAAGGTCCGGCGGGTCCTGCAGCGTCGAGACCGTCTCCGAAAGCCCAAAGGCCAGAAAATGGTTGAAGCGGGGCGCGATCTCCTCGCCGACGACGAGCAGGACGCCGTCGTGCCACCCTTCGAACCCCTCCTCCTTTGCCCGGAGCGTCGCGTGATCGGTCAAGACCAGGAAGTCGAGGCCGTTCTTCCTTGCCGCCGCGAGGATATCAGCGATCGGGGTCCGGCCGTCGAAGGAATAGGCGGAGTGCAGATGGATGGCGCCGGCGTAATCGATCATCTCCAAGGCCGTCTCCGCCCGCTTTTTACGGAGTCCCTTTCCGCCGAAAGGGGTCCCAGCGGGCAGGGATCGCATTGCGGCCTCTTTCTGCAAAAGGTCTTTCCCGTCTGCACGAGCATGGCGTGGAATTGGTTGAAGAGGGAAACATCGGGCGAGAGGTTGGCCATGAAGAGGGACCGGATCTGATCGTAGTTGGCGTTTTCGGGGATGAGACGATGGCGATGGAGGATCCTGCGCGTGTAAGCGTCGATGACGAAGACCGGTTTCTTGCAGGCGAATAGCAGGATGCTGTCGGCCGTCTCCGGACCGATTCCCGGAACCTGGAGCAGTTTTTCCCGGAGGAGAGTGGGCTCATCCGCGCTCATCGCCGGCACGCTCCCTCCGTATTCGTCCTGGAAAAACCGGACAAAGGCCTTCAGGCGCCTGGCTTTGAGGCGGTAGTAGCCGGACGGCCGGATGATTTCGGCCAGCGTTTCCTCATCCAGTTTGGACAATTTCCTTGGAGAGAGAAGCCGCTGCTCCTTGAGTGCGGCAATCGCCTTCTCGACGTTTGACCAGGCGGTATTCTGGGTGAGAATCGCCCCGACCATGACCTCGAAGGGGCCATCGGCGGGCCACCAGTGAAGATCGCCGAAATGGGCGTTCATATGTTCGTACAGGCTCAGCAGATCTTCACGGACGCCCATCCGGCTTTCCCCGGTTGCTTTCACTACCGCTACTTCGACAATGGTACGAAGAAGGTCGATTTTCCCCGTTTGATCAGGAGCAGGATGCCGTTCTTCCCCGTCGCCTTGCCGATTTCGCGGATGTAGTCCTTCATGGTGGTGATCTTCGCCCGGTTGACCTGCAGGATGATGTCCTGCGGTTGGATGCCCACTTCGTCCGCGACGCTGCCCTCCTGGACCTCCACCACGATAACGCCCTTCTTGGTCGTCAATCCCAGGTACTTGGCGATCTCCGGCGTGATCTCCTGGAGGGTCATGCCGAAGGCCTCGCCGGTCTCGCCCGCCGCGGCGACTTCCGGCTGCTCCTTCCGTTCGGCGATCGTGATGCTGATGATCTTCTCCTGTCCGTCCCTGACGATCTTGATCTTGACCGCCTCACCCACGCGGAATCCGGCGATAATCATGAGCAGTTCATGGGTGTCCTTGATCTTCTTGCCGTTGATCTCGGTCACCACGTCACCCGATTTCAGGCCGGCCTTGTCGGCGGGATCTCCCTTGAAGACGTCGGCGATCAAGGCCCCGCTCCGGTCCTTGAGCTTCAAGTTCTTGGCGATCTCCTCGCTGATGTCCTGTACGGAGACCCCCAGCCAGCCGCGGGTGACCTTCCCCTTTGCCTTGAGATCGGGCAGGATGCTCTTCGCCATATTGATCGGGATGGCGAATCCGATCCCCTGCCCCTGGGCGACGATGGCCGTGTTGATGCCGATGACCTTGCCCTCCATGTTGAAGAGCGGGCCCCCGCTGTTGCCGGGATTGATCGAGGCGTCGGTCTGGATGAAGTTGTCATAGGGACCGGCGCCGATGACGCGACCTTTCGCGCTGACGATGCCGGCGGTGACCGTCTGTTCCAGGCCGAAGGGATTGCCGATGGCCATGACCCATTCGCCGACCCGGAGTTTGTCCGAATCGCCCGTTTCCGCGACCGGCAGGCTGTCGTCCGGTTTGATCTTGATCAGGGCGATGTCCGTCTTGGCGTCCTTGCCGATGACCTTTGCCTCGTATTCCTTTTCATTGGACAATTTCACGATGATCTTGTCGGCCTGCTCCACGACGTGGTTGTTGGTGAAGATGTAGCCGTCGGAGCTGATGATGAATCCCGAACCGAGACTCCGCTGTTTGAACGAGCGTTGGGGCATGTCGCCGAAGAAACGCTCGAAAAAATCGTCCCCTCCGAAATAACGATCGAAGGGCGTTCCCTGGCCGAAGGGGGATCGTAATCCTCCGCGGATCGTCTTGGTGGTGCTGATGTTGACCACGGACGGCTTCAGCTTTTCCGCCAGATCCGCAAAAGATACGGGTGTGCGCGATATTTCACCGGTGGAGATCGCAGAGGCAACCTGCACGTCCGGCCCCGGCGTCGTCGGGGCGAAAGAGGAGCGCAGGACCTCGACAACCGATACGATGAAAAACCCGATTAAAAAAGCCAAGAGAAACATGATGAATGTATTTCTACCCTTGTTTTCCGTTTTCATAGAATCCTCCAACCTGTAACCCATTTTTTTCATGAACAGGGATTGAACACCTTCTATAGACTTTTGAATCCGTCAGCGAGCGTAATCCCCGCGGCTTGCTGTGGAGAGCTTCAAATGACCGGACGTAATATAAACTACAAATGGATTTTGTCAATGACAATCCCCATTTTAAGTGACCAATAAACACTGTTTCCCCTTCCGTGTGCGATCCTTTTCAATGGACTTTGCCGTTTCCGGATTCTCCCGGCAATTCCGGCTCCCTTCGACGGCTGCAATAAAATTAAACATTGACAAAACGTTCAGTATTTCCTAATGCCTTCTCAGTCCTGGACCCGAAATCGTTTGAGGCCCGGGATCGGGAATACCGAGACCGTTCGATCGGCAAAAGGTTTCAATTAAAGAGAATGAGAGGAGAGTCGTATGAGAAAAAATGACCATCGGAAGGAGTCCCCTTGGAAAACAGATAACTGGTTCGTGAGCCCCTGGAACTACCTGGACGAGGTAACAAAGGACTTCAACCCTCCCCCGAAGGTGAAAATTCACGATGTCACCCTGCGCGACGGGGAACAGCAGGCAGGGGTGATTTACACCAAGGATGACAAAGTCCGGATTGCGGAAAAACTGGCGGAAGCCGGCGTACACCGCATCGAAACGGGCATGCCGGCCGTCTCTCCCATGGATGAGGCGGCGATCAGGGAGATCGTGAAGCGCAACCTGGGACCGGAGATCTTCTGCTTCAGCCGCTGCATCGTAGACGATGTGAAAAGGGCGGCGGACTGCGGTGTCAGCGGAATCGTCATTGAAATCCCCGTCAGCGCCCATATGCTCGATCAGGCCTACCGGTGGCCCCTTGAAAAGGCGATCGATCTGTCGATCAAGGCGACGGCCTGCGCCAAGGAACAGGGCCTCTACACGGTCTTTTTCACCATCGATGGAACACGGGCGGAAATGGATTTCCTGCTCAACCTGGTCGATCGGGTGGCCACGGAGGGGCACATGGACGCCTTCACCCTGGTCGATACCTTTGGCGTCCTTTCCCCCCAGGCGGCGAGCTACTTCACCCGCAAGGTGAAAGAGCGGGTGTCGAAACCCCTGGAGATCCACTTCCACTCGGATTTCGGGCTGGGGGTGGCCAATACGATCATGGCGGTTCTCGCGGGGGCGGAGGTGATCCACTCCACCGTCGGGGGGATCGGGGAGCGGTGCGGAAACGCCGCCATGGAAGAGACGGCGCTGGCCTTGCTGACGATGTATGGAATCGACGTGGGCCTCAACTACGGCAAGCTCAACGAGCTCTCCAAGCTGGTCATGGATCTTTCCGGGCTGGAAGTTCCCCCCCAGCGTCCCTTTGTCGGCGACAAGGCCTTTACCATCGAATCCGGGATCGTCACCGGCTGGTACAGAAACGCCTATCGGGAGAACCCGACGACCGTGTTTCCCGTCCGGCCCGAATTTGTGGGCCACGCCCAGCCTGAAATCATCATGGGCAAAAAGAGCGGTGTGGACAACATCGTGGTCTGGGCGGAGAAACTGGGCCTCGAAATCGGCGAGGACAAGAGAATGGATGTCCTCAACCAGGTCAAGAGGCGCTCCCATGATTTGAAACGCGTGCTTACAGCGCAGGAATTCAAGGAGATCGTGGAGCGGGTGAAGGCCGGGCAAAATTGATTCGACGTGACCTTTGAAAATCATGATCCCTCCGCGCGCTGGACATTTTTCGACCATGCACATCCTCGCTTCGCTGCCGGGAAAAAACTCGCGCTGACGCGCTCAGACAGTTTTCCCGGCGGGCGCTCCGCTGCGGTGGTATGGTACCCGAAAAATCTCCAATGCGCGCTTCCGGGACACGATTTCCAAGTTGCGTAAATGTTTAGTGACAATGCGGCCTGATTCTTGGCGACTTAGGGATTAGTCGTCCTTGGAAATTCGGGTCTCCAGGCAAGGAGGACAGACGGGGATGCTCAGTCAAGCGGTCAAGGACGAGCTCAGGGGACTTGTGGGCGAGGGAAGGTATTTCGACAACGAGGAAGACCTTCTCCTCTATTCGTACGACTCCTTCATGGTTGAAGGGCGGCCCGATGTGGCGCTTCTGCCGGTCAGCACGGCGGAGGTCTCCGGGATCATGAGAGTGGCCTTCCGGGAAAAGATTCCGGTCACCGCCCGGGGCGCGGGGACCAATCTCTCCGGGGGGTCCGTATGCACCCGGGGAGGGATCGCCCTGGTCTTCACCAAGATGAACAGGATTATCGAGATCGATAAGGTGAACCGCGTTGCCGTTGTTCAGCCCGGCGTGATCAACATGGAGTTCCAGGACGAGCTGGCGAAGAGGGGTTTGTATTACCCCCCGGACCCCGGCTCCATGGCGGTTTCGACGCTGGGGGGGAATGTGGCCGAGAATGCGGGCGGACCGCGGGCCGTCAAATACGGCGTCACCAAGGACTATCTCCTCGGTTTGGAGATTGTCCTCGCCTCCGGGAAGGTCCTGCGCACGGGCGGGATGACCCTCAAGAACGTGACCGGGTACAACCTCACGCAGCTGTTCTGCGGTTCGGAGGGCACGCTGGGCTTGATCACCGAAATCATATTCAAGCTGATTCCCCTCCCCGAAACGAAAAGGACGCTTCAGGCTGCCTATAAGAACCTGAGCGATGCCGGAAAGACCGTCGCCAAGGTGTTCGAGATCGGAATCCTTCCCGTGGCGCTGGAGATTCTGGACAAGGTTTGCATCAACATCATCGAGGACTACATGCATCTGGGCCTTCCCCGGGAGGCGGAGGCGTTGCTTTTGATCGAAGTCGACGGCCCGGCGGCGGCGGTGACCGGACAGTCTGAACGGCTCACCCAACTCTGCCGGGACATGGGCGCCCATGAGGTCACCGTTGCCAAAACCGTTACGGAGATCGATGAGATTTGGAGGGCGCGGCGTTCGGCCTATGGAACCCAGGCGCGGTTCCGGCCCACGGTGATCGCCGAAGACTGCACGGTCCCCATCGGGAATCTGGTAGCCATGTTTCAAGAGGTCGCCAGGATCGCCGAGAAGTATCGGCTGCTCATTCCCGTGGTCGCCCATGCGGGGGACGGGAATCTCCATCCTCAGATCCTCACGGACAGCAACGATCGGGAAGAGATGGCGCGGGTGGTAAAGGCCATAGACGAGATCTCGATCCGGGCCGTGGAGCTGGGGGGCACGCTGACCGGGGAACACGGCATCGGCATCGCCAAGAGAGAGCTTCTCCCCTTTGAACTCGGGGAGGCGGCGATGGAGATCACGAGGAATGTCAAGCGGGCCTTCGATCCCTTGAATATCTTGAACCCCGATAAAATCGTCCTGATCGTGTAGACGGCCCTGGAGCGGACGGATGGATTTCCGTGCGATGCAAGAAACGAAGGAGATGGTCGATCACTGCAACAAATGCGGGCTCTGCATCTCGTCGTGCCCCGTCTACCAGCAAGTGTTGATCGAGGCCGCAAACCCCCGGGGCAGGATTCAGCTGGTCCGGTATTTCCTGGATGGAAAAATTCCCCTTTCGAAACGGTTCAAGGAGATCATCCTCACCTGTCTTTTGTGCGAGACCTGTGTGGTGAATTGTCCGAGCGGCGTGCGGCACGATCAGGTCTTTAACGCCCTGCGGGCTGAGTTGGTCGCGACGTATGGACTGGATTGGAAGAAGCGTCTGATTTTCCAATTGTTGACCAACGAGAAGCTGTTTCACTCCTCCATGATCTTTGCCAGGCTCGGTCGCAACTGGCTGATCGAGAACCTGGCGAAGGGGATGCGGATCGGCAACATTCCGGCGGGAAGGCTCCCGCTGGTCAACCCCCGGCCCTTTCGGGACCAGTTCGACGGCTTGATCCGTCCGGACGGGGTGCCGAAGGGGCGGGTTTTCTATTTTACGGGCTGTTTTACCAATTATTTCGCGGAGGACGTGGGACAGGCGGTCGTCAATGTCCTCAAGCGGCTCCGTCTGGAGATTGAGATTCCCGCGGCCCAAGAATGCTGCGGAATCGCCGCGATCCTGTCCGGGGAGGGAGATCTTCCCCTGAAGAACGTCCAGAAGAATATCGTGACCCTTTCCCGGGCCGAAGCGGATGCCGTACTTGTTGATTGCGCCACCTGCGGCGCCGCCTTCCGGAAAGAGTATATCGCCCTGCTGAAACGCAAGGGGATGGATACCACCCAGGCGGAGATCCTAAAAGGGAAGACCCTCGATGTCATGGAGTATGTCGCCGAAAGGCTCGATGAACTTTCCCTGCCCAAGGATGATGGGGGTGAGAAGATCCGCGTGACCTACCATGACCCCTGCCACTTGGTGCGCGCCCAGGGGGTGAGCGGCGCCCCCAGGAAGATCCTGAAGGCGATCCCCCGGATCGAATTTATCGAGATGAAAGAGGCGAACGCCTGCTGCGGGGGGGGCGGGTCCTTTCAGTTTGATTATCCCGAGGTTTCAAAGGGGATCACGGAGAAGAAGATAGCGAACATTCGCGAAACGGGCGCCCGTGTCGTCGTTACGGGATGTCCGGGGTGCCGGATGACGATCGACGGAAATATGGACGAACGGGACCGAATCGTCGTCCTTCATCCCCTGCAGCTGCTCGACATGGCCCTTTCCGGCAAGGATTTCGGCAAGCTCCTGTTTGCGCTGCCAGACCGGCTGTGATAAGAAAAAATCATGATCTCCGCCATTGAACAGATCGGCCGGTTCACCCTCAACACCTCTTCTTCGGTGGGAGGCACGCTTTTGTTTGCCGCCCGGGTCTTTCTCCGCATGTTCGAAAGGCGCTCTTACAACAGCGCCTCCATAATGGTTTTCATCAACCAAATCTACTTCACCTCCGTGCAGATCCTACCGCTCTTTCTTTTCGTGGCCGTCATTTTCGGAGCGATGGTCAACGGCATGGTCTTTCAGTTGATAAAAAAAATAGGACAAACCGACTATCTCGGACGTCTCTTGATGGGATTCGTAGTCACGGAAATATCCCCCTTCGTAACCGTTCTTCTCGTTGCGCTCCGTTCCAGTTCAGCCATCAATGCCGAAATTGCGGTGATGAAGGTCAACCATGAACTCAGCACATTGGAAATCTTCAATATTGATCTGATCGACTATCTCTTTGTCCCCCGCGTCCTCAACGGGATCCTTTCGATGGTCCTCCTGAGCAGCCTCTTTTCCCTGGTGGTTCTTTCCATCGGGTTGTTCGTCTCCAGCGTCATCTTCGGGACGGCCGCCGATGCCTATATCGATACCCTGTTGAGATCCGCCTCTCTGTTGGATATGATCATCCTATGGTTCAAGTGCGCCGCTTTTGGTTTCTTCATCACCCTGATTCCAATCATGTTGGGCATGAATGCCTCGCAGGAGCTAACGAGCATTCCCGTCGCGGTGTTAAACGGCATGGTGAAGGTCTTTTCCGCCATCATAATCATCGAGGTGCTGTCATCAATAGTAAGATTCATTTGAGGTTCTTCGAAAGCGAAGAGGAGCTTCAGGAGAAATTGAAGGATTTCATCACGGCTCACAAGTCGCAGATGGGCCTTGTCTCTTTGGAGGCGCCTCTCATCTCGAATCTGCCCGTCTGGAGCAATATTGCCCTGATCCGGCAATACCACCAAAATATGTCCTGGCATGAGGCCAAGGCGACGGTCGATGGTTTGCTCCACCGCATGGGGATGGCCTCGATTGCGGAGAAAAGAAATCCCGCCCTGACGAAGGAAGAACGCTTCTGCGCCATGCTCCTCAGGGCGGCAATGGTCCAGGATGCCGTTGTGGTCCTGGACAAGCCGTTCGGTATCCTGACCAATCTCCGGGATGGCCATTTTCTGATGCATATTCTCCATAAGGTTGACGATTTGATTGCAGAAGCCCATATTTTTGATTATAGTTGGGCCAAGGAACGCTACGGGGTTACGGCTGATGCGGAAGATTGAATTCAAGGTAGGTCTCTTTGTGATGATCACCCTCCTGCTGATCATGGCTTTCATCGGATATGTGGCCTACAAAAAGGATGTGTTCTCGAAGGTCTATACCTATATCCTCTCATCCAAGACGGGAGAAAATCTAACGGAAGGGATGCCCGTTGTTTTCTGGGGTTTCAACATCGGCCGGGTCAGCGCACTGGAATTGAACGACCAGGGGGTCCTCATCCAGATCAAGATTCCGGAACGTCATAACCGGGTGATCCGCTCCAACAGCAAATTCATTCTCGACAAACCGCTTTTTGGCGCCGCCCGTCTCGTCGTCGAGACGGACAACCTGAACGCCCCTCCCCTGTCGCTCCAGCACCGCCCGGAGATTTCGGTATCCAACGACATCAACGAGATCATCAAAAGGGCAAAACCGATCATAGACAAGGCGGATCGGATCATGGCCAATGTGGAGCAGGTGACGGCGAAACTTGCTGATCCCGGGGGTGACGTGAACCGGATTCTCAAGAACACCCAGACGGTCACCGCCAACCTCGCCGATCCCAAAGGGGACGTGAACCGGATCCTTAAAAACGCGGAGACCCTGTCCGCCCGTTTCGCGAAGAAGAAGTCCATCCTGGAGATGGCCGTCGGCAATGCGGAAAGCGTCAAATCGGTTCATGAAGCCCTGGCGAATGTTCGTGACATCACGGTGCGCATCGACAAAATGCTCGCGAAGACCGATGCGATCACCGGAAAGACCGCCGAGGAGATCTACGGCCCCGAGGGGATCCTGCCGCTCGTCCGGGATATTCTCCGCGATCTCGTGGCGAAGCTCACGAAGATCGACGCCACCCTCGACAACATCAACAAGGTGAGTGCGGAGGCCGCCGATTCGACGAAAGACCTGAAGGTGCTTCGGAGTGAACTCGATGCGGCCATTACCGCCATCGGCAACCTCGCCCAAGAGCTGGACCGGAAGATCCCCTTCAAGGCTAAGCCGGAGATCAAACTGCCATGAAATCTTTGTGCAATTTGGAAATCGGATCCCGGAAGCGCGCATTGGAGATTTTTTCGGGGCCCCCTGCCCCCGCAGCGGAGCGCCCGCCGGGAAAACTGTCTGAGCGCGTCAGCGCGAGTTTTTTCCCGGCAGCGCAGCGAGGAGGTGCAGGGTCGAAAAAAGATCCCGCGCGCAGAGGGATCACGATTTTCAAATGCCACTCCATGAAAGAAATTGCCTGCCTGCTGATCTTTGTCCTTTCCCTGGCCGGCTGCGGCTCCAGACCGGCGCCGGTCTGGATTGCCTCGGGTCATCAGCAGTTGGAGAACTTCAAGACCGATTTTCTGACCGGCCGGGCGCCGCTCGTGACGGAGTTGCATTTCAAGAAGGCCGTTGAGGAGATCAAGAAGGGGGGGGATCTGGATCTCCTGGGGAAGGCCTGGCTGACGCGGATGGCCCTGCAGGTGGCCGTTCTGGGCGAAATGGAGGACGGCGAGTACCGGCGGGTCGAAGCCGGTCAGCCCGTTTTCGCCAACAGGAATTTCTATCTTTTTCTTTCCGGGGACGCGGCGAAGGTGGAAGATTCTCTCCTGCCGGAGCAGTATCGGCCGTTTCTCGCGGCCCTGAAGGGCCAAGAGGCGGGCCAGGCGGAAAGGACGATCGCGGCCATCGAAGACCCCCTCTCCCGCCTGATTGCCGCAGGCCTGGCGGTGCGCCATGGCCTGATCCGCGAGTCAATCCTCCGGACGGCCGTGGAAACCGCCGCACAGGAGGGCTGGAAGAGGGCGCTCATCGCCTGGCTGGAACGCCTGCAGGCCTTCCATGCCGCGGCGGGGGAGACCGCAAAGGCCTCTGCCATCCGCCAGCGGATCGACCTAATTCAATAACCTCATCCAGCTTGTCCTGTCCCAGGAGGGATCGAGATCTCCCCCCGTGCTGGGGTGAAGACCGCATTTGCTGGCAAAATAACGGTGAAAGGCAAGGCATCCGGTCAGTTCCGGATGAAAGACGGTCACCAGGACCCCGGGCGATTCGGCGGCCGCGATGAAATCCCCCATCCGAAGCAGCACCTCCACCCCCTTCCCCGCCTTGAGGATCTTGGGAGCGCGGATGAAGGTCAGCGGGACAGGGTGGGGTGAAATCTTCGGAATCGAGGCCTCACAGGCGAAGCTGTTCAGTTGGCTCCCGAAGCCGTTTCGCTGCACCTCGATATCGATCAGGCCCAAGTGCGGCGATTCCCCCGTGAGCTTCGCAGCCAGGAGGATCGCCCCCGCGCACGTGCCCCAGAGCTTCATTCCCTCTCGAAATTTCCCGAGGATGATTTCATCGATCGCGAAGATGCGAAGCAGCCGGGCAAGACAGGTGCTCTCGCCGCCCGGGAGGATCAGGCCGGCCAATCTCTCAAAATCCTTTTCCTGCTTGATGGGTCGGGCGTCGATGCCCAGCCGCTGCAGGTGATCGATGTGCTCGTGCACTCCCCCCTGGAGGGCCAGAATGCCGATGGTTTTTCCGTTCATCTTACCAGCCGCGTCCGGCCAGGAGCTGTTCCTTCGGGATGGCCGCGATCTCGAGTCCCGGCATCGCCTCGCCCAGGCCCAGCGACGCCTCCAACACCTTGTCCGGGTCGTTGAAGAAAGCGGTGGCCTTGACGATCGCCCGGGCGCGTACGGCCGGCGTCGCCGATTTGAAGATGCCGGAGCCGACGAAGACCCCGTCGCAACCAAGCTGCATCATCAGCGCCGCGTCGGCGGGCGTCGCGATTCCGCCCGCGGCGAAGTTGACCACGGGCAGGCGGCCGAGTTCCTTCACTTTTAAGGCCAGTTCATAAGGGATGCCATTGGCCTTGGCGAAACCGGTGACCTCCTCTACCGGCATCGCCGCAAGCTGGCGGATTTCGCGGTTCATCGTGCGTATGTGGCGGACGGCCTCGACGACGTTGCCCGTCCCGGCCTCCCCCTTGGTGCGGATCATGGCCGCCCCTTCGGCGATCCGGCGCAGGGCCTCTCCCAGGTTACGGGCGCCGCAGACAAAGGGGATCGCGAAGCGCGTCTTGTCGATGTGGCACTCCTCATCGGCGGGGGTCAGCACCTCGCTCTCGTCGATGTAATCGATCTTGAGCGCCTCCAGGATCTGGGCCTCCACGAAGTGGCCGATCCTGGCCTTGGCCATCACCGGGATGGAGAGGGCTTTCTTGATCTCTGCGATCATCGCCGGGTCCGACATCCTGGCGACGCCGCCGTCCCGCCGGATATCGGCGGGGACCCTCTCCAGAGCCATCACGGCCACCGCGCCCGCCTCCTCGGCGATCTTCGCCTGTTCGACATTGGTCACGTCCATGATGACGCCGCCCTTGAGCATCTGCGCCAGCTGGACATTCAATTCGTATCTCTTTGCATCCACGATCTATCGCCTCCCTGAGGGTGAATTTACGATCATCAGATATCTTTATGGCAATCGTGTATTGGCGTCAAGAACAATTATCAAACCTGGAAAACAGGGACGGCGCTCTTCCTTTACCAGTGCATCCGGGTCTTTACGCCGCGTTCGTGGAGGAACGTCTTGATCTCGGAGATCGTATAGGTCCGGTAGTGAACCATCGAGGCGATCAGGGCGGCGTCGGCCTTGCCCCGGGTGAGGACGTCGAGGAGATGCTCTGGCTTGCCCGCGCCTCCCGAGGCGATGACGGGAATGCCCACCTGGCCCGAGATCAGCGCGGTCAGGGCGATTTCGTAGCCGTCCTGCGTTCCGTCGGCGTCGATGGAGTTGAGGCAGATCTCCCCCGCGCCGAGGCGCTCCGCCTCCTTCGCCCACCGGAGGGCGTCGATGCCGGTCGGCGTCCGCCCGCCGTGGATCACCATCTCGTAACCGGAGGGGACATTCGGCGTCGCCCTCACCTTCTTGACATCCATCCCCAGGACGATGCACTGGCTGCCGAAGGCCCTTGCCCCCTCGGCGATGAGGGACGGGTTATTCACCGCCTCAGTGTTCACGCTGACCTTCTCGGCCCCGGCGAGGATCACCTGCCGCATGTCGTCGACCGTCCGGATGCCGCCACCCACGGAGAAGGGGATGAAGATCGTCTCCGCCACCCTTTTGACGACGTCGATCATGATCGCCCGGCCCTCGGCGGAGGCGGTGATGTCATAGAAGACGATCTCGTCGGCCCCCTGCTCATAGTAGGCGCGTGCCGCCTCAACCGGATCGCCGATATCGATATTCCCCTGGAATTTCACGCCCTTGGTAAGTTTTCCCGCCCGGACGTCGAGGCAGGGAATGATCCGCTTACTGAGCATCTTTCCCTCCCCAGCAACAGAAGTTCTCAAGAATGGCGAGACCCGGCCGGCCGCTCTTCTCGGGGTGGAATTGAACGGCGACGAGGTTATCCCGGGCGAAGGCGGCGCAGAAACGGATTCCATATTCGGTCCACCCCGCTACCGAGGCTTCGTCCGCCGGGTCCGGGTAGTAGGCGTGGACGAAATAGAATTCGGCGCCTTCCGGAAGCCCTGCGAACACCGGGTGGCCTTTCCTGAACGCGACGCGGTTCCACCCCATGTGGGGGATCTTCAGCCGCTGCCCGCCGCTTTGGAGATCCTGATCAAAGCGCCTGACCGTGCCGGGGACGATGCCCAGGCAATCCGTGTCGTCCTCTTCGCTGTGGTCGAAGATCACCTGGGTCCCCAGGCAGATCCCGAGGAGAGGCTTTCCGCCCCGGACCCAGCGGCGCAGATGGTCATCCAGGCCGCGTTCGCGCAGATTGGCCATCGCCGTTCCGGCCGCGCCGACGCCGGGGAAAATGATATGGCTGGCATCGTCCAGGGCTTTGGAATCGCCGGTGACGATGCAGGGCTTGCCCAGAAAAGCCAGCGCCCGCGCAACGCTGGTGAGATTCCCCGCCCGATAATCCACGATGCCGATCATGCTTTTCCTCCGTATTTTTTTCCCTGCCAGCTGTCGCGTGCCGCCAACTCGCGGTCGATCGCGCCCAGGAGGGCGAGTTTGTTTGACGCCCACGCCGGTCCAAGAAAGATGTCCCGGTATCCGTCGGCGGCCAACCGCTGGATGACCATCTCCGGCGGAAGGATCTCCAGGATGTCGCAAACCGTTCCGACGTATTCCTCCAGTGTCATGAGGTTCAGCTCCCCCCGGCCGTAGCTCTCGCCCAGGGGTGTTCCCTGGAGGACCAGGAGGCTGTGGATCTTGATCCCCTGGATCGGCAGCCCGGAGACGATGCGGGCCGTTTCCATCATCTCTCCATGGGTTTCGCCGGGGAGGCCGACGATCACGTGGATGCAGATCAGGATGGGCCCGCCGCCCGCGCGCTTCACGGCGGCCAGAAAGGCCGCCGCGTCGTGTCCCCGGTTGATTGCCTTGAGCGTCGGGTTGTGGATCGACTGGAGGCCGAACTCGAGCCAGACGTGGTGACGCTCCGCATACGAACGGATCAGGTCCAGCGTTTCATCCGGTACGCAATCCGGGCGTGTTCCGATGGAAAGGCCGATGACGTCTTCTTCGGCGAGCGCCTCGTCGTATAATTCCTTCAATCGCCCCGCCGGCGCGTAGGTGTTCGTGAAGGTCTGGAAATAGGCGATGAATTTCTCCGCCTTTCCCCGCCCGCGGTAAAACGCCATTCCCCGGCGGATCTGCTCGCCGACGGAGGGGAGTGCCCCCGCCCGGCGGAGGGCCGATCCCCTTCCGTCGCAGTAGATGCACCCGCCTGTGGCGACGCTCCCATCCCGGTTCGGGCAGGTGAAGCCGGCGTCGATCTGAAGCTTATGGACCCGGCAGCCGAAGCGGTTCACCCAGTAGCTTTTCAGATCGTAGTACCGCTTCGTGTTGTTCCAGAATGCCGGTTTTGCCACGACAGCCTCTTTTTAAGTTGAGTTTACCGCTCGATCATATTAAATTGCCTCGAGAACTGCAAGGGACGAAAAGGGAGGGGTCTTCCGGACGGGACTTCACCGGGGCTTGGGATCTTTTTTCGACCATGCACATCCTCGCTACGCTGCCGGGAAAGAACTCGCGCCCCGTGGGCGCTCAGACAGCTTTCCCGGCGGGCGCTTCGCTGCGGTGGCACGGTGCCCGAAAAAATCTCCAATCGAGCCTTGGCAAAGTCTCGTCCGTTGACCTTGATTAGTAGTGCTCGGTATTCGCTTAGAGGTGAGGTGGTGGTGTGAACAGGGAATATGACGTCATCGTCGTCGGAGGCGGCCACGCGGGCTGCGAGGCGGCCCTTGCGGCGGCAAGGATGGGGTGCGAGACGCTCCTGTTCAACATCAACCTCGATGCGATTGCGCTCATGTCCTGCAACCCCGCAATCGGGGGCCTCGCCAAGAGCCAGCTCGTCAAGGAGGTCGACGCCCTGGGCGGACAGATGGGGCGGATCGCCGATAAGACCGCCGTCCATTTTCGTCTCCTCAACGCCTCGAAAGGACCGGCGGTCCAATCCACACGCTTCCAGTGCGACAAGCAGCTCTACCGGCTCGCCATGAAGGCCGTCGTTGAGGAGGAGAAGCGGCTCCACCTCTGTCAGGGGCTGGTGGAGAAACTCGTCGTCGAAGACGGCCGGATCCGCGGCGTCGTCGATCAAACGGGGGTCTTCCACGGAGGCCGGGCGGTCGTGATCACGACAGGGACCTTCCTCGGCGGCCTGATCCATATCGGCGACGTCCACTATCCGGCGGGCCGGGCCGGTGAGATCGCCTCCCTGGAGTTGTCCGCCTCCTTGAGGGCGCTCGGCTTCGAGATGGGGCGGATGAAGACGGGGACGCCCCCGCGCCTGCGCGCCTCCACAATCGATTTTTCCCGCCTCATCCGGCAGGACAGCGATCCCGACCCGGAACCCTTCTCATTCACCACAGAACGACTGCGGGAAGACCGCCTCCCCTCCTTCTTCTCGGCGACCACAGGCGAAACCCACCGCATCATCCGAGAAAATATCCGCTTTTCCCCGCTTTACGCAGGGGTCATCAAGGGGGTCGGCGCCCGCTACTGTCCCTCCCTCGAGGACAAGGTCGTGCGCTTTGGCAACCGGGAGGGCCATCCGGTCGTCCTCGAACAGGAGGGGTTGGAGACCCAGGAGATCTATGCGAAAGGGTTGGGGAATTGTCTGCCGCCGGACCTTCAGGAGCGAATCGTCCATAGCGTCCCCGGCCTCGAGCAGGCGGAGATCATGCGTCTCGCCTACGCGATCGAATACGACTTCGTCCAACCGACCGAACTCCGCCCGACCCTGGAGACGAAACGGGTGACAGGACTCTATCTCGCGGGGCAGATCAACGGGACCTCCGGTTATGAGGAGGCGGCGGCTCAGGGACTCTGGGCGGGGGCCAACGCCGCTCTGGCCGTCCAGGGGAAGCCCCCCTTTCTTCTGGATCGGTCGGAGGCCTATATGGGGGTGATGGTGGACGACCTCGTGACGCGCGGCGTCGACGAGCCCTACCGGATGTTCACCTCCCGCGCCGAGTACCGGCTGATCCTCCGGGAGGACAACGCGACGATCCGTCTCATGGGAAAGGGCCGTGAACTCGGTCTGATCACGAATGAGCAGTACTCACGCCTGGAGGAAAAGGTCCGCGGGATCGAGAGCGGCATCCGCCGGCTCTCCTCCGTCCGGATCTTTCCGGTCGAGGAAACGAATAGAACCCTTGCCGAGCTCCATTCGGTGCCCCTCCGGAATCCCGTGACCCTCTTCCAGCTTCTCAAGAGGAATGAACTGGGCTATGACGACCTCTCCCGCTTCGAGGGCTGGGAAGCCATCCCCGACCGGGCGGTCAAACGACAGATCGAGATCGAGGCGAAATACGAGGGGTACATCCAGCGCCAGCGGGAATCGGTCCGCAAGATGAAGGAGCTCGAAGGGATGAAAATCCCGGCCGGTTTCGATTACGCCGCCGTGCCGGGGCTCTCCAACGAACTCAAGGCGAAGCTCATGCGCGTGGCGCCCTCCACGGTCGGCCGGGCGGAGCGGATACCGGGGATGACCCAGGCCGCCCTGACGGCGATCCTCGTCGTGATCAAGAAGCGGGAGTTGGAGGCCACCGCCCGCCGGGGCTGACTGTTCAGGAAGATCTTAACTTTTACAGCTGAAGCGCTCTGAACTCTCAAATCCTCGTGAACTGGCGGTATTTAATCCGGTGAGGCTGGGCGGCCGCGGCGCCGAGCCGGGCCTTCCGGTCCGCTTCGTATTCGGAGTAGTTCCCGTCGAACCAGACGGTCGCGCTCTCCCCTTCGAAGGCCAGGATGTGCGTGGCGATCCTGTCGAGGAACCAGCGGTCGTGGCTGATGATGACCGCGCAGCCGCCGAAGCTCTCCAGTGCCTCCTCGAGGGCCCGCATCGTGTTGACGTCCAGATCGTTGGTCGGCTCGTCGAGGAGCAGGACGTTCGCCCCCTCCTTGAGCATTCGCGCCAGGTGGAGGCGGTTCCGCTCGCCGCCGGAGAGCTGGCCCACCTTTTTCTGCTGGTCGGTCCCAGAGAAATTGAAGCGGGAGACATAGGCCCGGGAGTTCATCTCGCGGTTCCCGAGCAGGACGATGTCCCGTCCTTCCGAAATCACCTCCCAGATCGTCTTGTCGGGATCCAGAACGTCCCGGCTCTGATCGACGTAGGCCAGGTTGACCGTCTCCCCGATACGGATCGCGCCGGAATCGGGTTTCTCCTGGCCGGTGATCATCCGAAATAGGGTCGTTTTCCCGGCGCCGTTCGGACCGATGATCCCGACGATTCCGCCGGGCGGGAGCGAGAAGGACATCTTGTCGACCAACAGCCGGTCGCCGTAGGCCTTGCTCACCGCCTCGGCCTCGATGACGAGCTTCCCCAGGCGGGGTCCGGGCGGGATGTAAATCTCGAGGTCTCTCGCCCGCGTCTCCGCCTCCCGGGAGAGGAGGTTTTCGTAGGAGCTGATTCGGGCCTTGGATTTGGCATGGCGGCCCTTGGGCGACATCCGGATCCACTCCAGTTCCCGCTGGAGGGTCTTCTGCCGCTCGGTTTCCGATTTTTCCTCCTGCCGGAGGCGGTTGCGCTTCTGCTCCAGCCAGGAGGAGTAGTTCCCCTTCCAGGGGATCCCCTGGCCTCGGTCCAGCTCGAGGATCCAGCCGGCCACGTTGTCGAGGAAGTAGCGGTCGTGGGTGACGGCGATCACGGTTCCGGGATAGGCATGGAGGTGGTGCTCCAGCCAGGCGACCGATTCGGCGTCGAGGTGGTTCGTCGGTTCGTCCAGAAGAAGGATGTCCGGCTTCTGGAGGAGAAGCTGGCAGAGGGCGACCCGCCGCCGCTCACCGCCGGAGAGGACCTTCACCGGGGTCTCGCCCGGCGGACAGCGAAGCGCGTCCATCGCCATCTCCAGGCGGGAGTCCAGGTCCCAGGCGTCCAGGGCGTCGAGCTTCTCCTGGACCTTCGCCTGGAGATCGATGAGTTTGTTCATCTCCTCATCGGTCATCGGCTCGGCGAATTTCTCGTTGATCCCATCGAACCGCTTCAGGAGGTCGACCGTTTCCTGCGCCCCCTGCTCGACGATCTCGCGGACCGTTTTCGCGTCGTCGAGCTTCGGTTCCTGCTCGAGGAAGCCGACGGTATGGCCCGGGGAGAGGATCGTCTTTCCGATGAAATCAGGGTCGACGCCCGCCAGGATCCGCAGGAGCGAACTTTTGCCCGAGCCGTTGAGGCCCAGGACGCCGATCTTTGCCCCGTAGAAATAGGAGAGGTAGATCTCCTTCAGGACCGGCTTCTTGTCGTAGACCTTGCTCACGCCGATCATGGAGTAGATCACCTTGTTGGCGGGTTCGTTGGCCATTGTGTTCCTCCTCGCGTCGGGAAAAGAGTGGATATTCCGGCGTCGCACCGACCCCCTGTGCTCTACATGACCGACATGATCTTTGTCAGCCTCGTCAGCAGGACCGGGTAGGTGAACATCCCTTTGATCTTCAACCGGCCGGACAGCAGATGGGCCAGGACCTTGCGTCCCGCCTCATCGAAATACCAGGGGAGTCCTCCGACGATCCGAAGCGCGTTGAGGTCCGTCACCCTTTCGGAGGTCGTCCGGATCACGAGATCCGGGCTGCCCGCGATCCCCGCTTTGATCTGGAGCCTTCCCCTTTCGAATGACAGGGTGACCGCCGTTTCGATATCGACAAGATCGATCGCCACCGTCCCGCGCATCTTCAGGAAGACGGCCCGTCTTTCCGGGCGTTGCACCAGGTTCCCCTCGAGCAGCTCTGCGAGGATTCCGGCGAAGGGAACCTCCTCGGCGCGATTGTCGATGACTCCCGTTTCCATACCGCCTCCCACGGGACATTGAAGCCCGCCGCGTCAAGCTGCGGAGAGGATTCGATTTGGCTCGCCGACGGATTCAGAATGCCGCCCGGAAGACGGCAAGGACCTCCTGTTCATCCATCACCGGTCGCGGGTTGTTGACGATCGCCCCGTCGGAGAGGCTCATCGTCGCCGCCTTCGCAAGGTCTTCCTCCTTCACGGCGACTTCCGATAGACGAACGGGATGGCCGATCCTCTCCAGGAAGGACCGGATCGATGCGACGGCCGCTTCAGCGGCCTCGCTCTCGACCATCCCCCTCTCCCGGACGCCGAGGGCCTCGGCGACCATCGCATAGCTCTCGGCCGCATCCTCCAGGTTGAACGCCATGACGTGCGGAAGCAGGATGCCGTTGGCGATTCCGTGAGGCACCCGGGCGACCGCCCCGAGGGAGTGGGCCATCGCATGGGTCAGGCCGACCATCGCGTTTCCGAAGGCCCAGCCGGCCATCGTCGCGGCGAGCTGCACCTGGCCCCGGGCCGCCAGATCCCCGCCGTTCTGCGTGCATACGGGGAGATGCCGGTAAAGGAGACGAATGGCCTGCATGGCCAGTCCGTCGGCGATCGGCTCGCGCTGCACGGATTGGAGGGCCTCCACGGCGTGGGTCATCGCGTCCATTCCCGTCGAGGCGGTGAGCAGCGGCGGGAGCTTCTCCGTCATCCGCGGGTCGAGGATGGCGATACGCGGCGCGTTAAAGTACTCGATGATAAGAATCTTCTGCCCCTTCCGTTCATCGAGGATGACGGCCATGCAGGTCACCTCGCTCCCCGTTCCCGCGGTCGTCGGAATGACGATGTGCGGCGTCTGCGGCCGGGTGAGGAGCTGGATCCCTTCGAAGCTCTCGAGGCCGCCCCCTTCGGTCAGAAGAATGCAGATCCCCTTTCCTGTGTCGATGACGCTTCCTCCCCCTACGCTCACGACGCAGTCGGCCGCCTTCTCGCGGGCATAGTCCGCGGCAAGGTTCACGACGCCCATGCCGGTGTCCTGGGGAACGTCGCTGAACAGGCCGGCGCACTTGTCTCCGAGGGATTTCAGGACGCCATCGACCAGCCCCGCCTTCATCACCCCCGGATCGGTCACGACCAGCGCCCGGCGGCAGCCGAGGCCAGCCATCTCCATCTCGACGTCGCGCGAGGCGCCGACGCCGAAGACGACCCTTGTCGGGCCGAAATAGACGAACGACAACTCCCGATCGTATGCCATGGATACCTCCTTATGCTTCGTCCGGCCAGACGGTTTCGATCTCGCAGAGGAGATCGATCACCTTGTTGACGCTCTTGATGTTCCGGACGATGTAAGTGAGATCCCCCTTGAGCTTGAGCTTCCCCTGCATGAGGGCCTTGGTGGAGTCGATCTCCTTCCTGGCCACCTGCTTCCAGCGGGCATAGTCGCCGGACATGATGAACTTGGCGCTCTCCGCCTTCGCCTTGTCGCAGATGAAAAAATCTCCGACATCGCCATGCCAGTAGTCCGTAAAGAGATAGAGAGTCTCGGGGATCCCCTTTTCGGGGTCGGGATTCACGATGATCGAGACGCTTCCCTCCCAGTTCTTCGCGATCTCTTTGTACTCCTTCGATTCCACCATTTTCTGTTTCCACGCGTCGAGCCATTCCTGTGTCATCGCCTGGTATTTCGCCATCTCAGCCTCCTTCTATTCGCAAGGTAATCGCAATTGGGATGGGCGGTAGAGCCGCTCCCGCAGCCCGTCGAGCCCCAGCTCCCGGAGTTTCTCCTCCTTCGGAACCCCCCGTTCGTCCAGCCCCCGGAGGGCGTAATACTCTCCCTTGAGTCTCTCCACGTCTGGGACCGAACCGGCGCCGGCCCCTTCCGCAAGCGGCGTCATGATCCGCTTCGGGAGGACGTCGTCCTTCTCCGTGACCCCGAGGAGATTGTTGATTCCCCGCTTCAGCGTCCAATCGCACATCCCGCACCGCATCATCTCCTCGAAGGTGAAGTCAAAGCCGGTGAGGGCGTTGAAGGCATCCCGGATCGTCTCCGGCTTCAGGCAGTAGGTGAGATAGTGACAGATTGAAAGGGAGTTGCCGAGGATGCCGTAATTCTCCGAATGAAAGACGAGCTCCGCCTTCCCCTCACTTGTCGTTCCCCGGTAGTCGTCCTTCATGGGGAAGAGCTGGGGCCAGGAGGCCATCCCCATTTCCGTGGCCATAACGGCATGCTGGAGGTGGCAGGCCCCGCGGTTGGACATCATGTAGGCAAGCCCCATCCCATGGAAGGCGCGGGGATCGTGCATGGGAAGGTCCAGCCCCTTGACATGGACCACCGCCTCCACCGCCTCGCCGCCGATCTTCTTCGCCGTCGCGAGGGTCCCGTCCGAAAGGAGGCTGCCGAACCCCTCCCGGCGGGCGATCCGCGGCAGAAGCGTAAGGACCGCCTCGATGTTCCCCCAGGTCAACTCGAGACCGTCGGTCGTCTGCGGTGTCAGGAGCCCCTTTTCATAGAGTTCCATCGCCCAGGCGATAGCGGCGCCGCAGCTGATCGTGTCCATTCCGAGGCGGTTGCACAGCTCGTTGGCCTTGATCACCCCTGCGAGATCCCGGTTCATGATCATCGTTCCGAACGTGCAGCATGTCTCGTACTCCGGACCCGGCCCTTCCTCCGTCCGAA
>Ga0208046_1000045_pt1 | contig 22584 bp, 20 predicted proteins | sample PL_2010_300m_FD_184161 | JGI IMG/M metagenome (GOLD analysis project Ga0208046, IMG submission 184161) | Freshwater microbial communities from Powell Lake, British Columbia, Canada to study Microbial Dark Matter (Phase II) - PL_2010_300m... | ecosystem: Environmental > Aquatic > Freshwater >... | reverse complement strand
ACGCAATACGCAATACGCAATACGCAATACTAACCTATTCACTATTCACTAACGACTAAATAGAGGAGGAGAAGATAAACATGCTAGGAATGGACAGAAGTTTGGGTATAGATTTGGGTACTGTGAGTGTCTTAATCTATCAGAAAGGGAAAGGAATTGTCCTTCAGGAACCCTCGGTAGTCTCTATTTTAAGAGATAGCGGAAAAGTTTTAGCTGTGGGAGAAGAAGCGAAGCAAATGTTAGGAAAAACACCGGGAAATATAGTTGCTATTCAGCCTATGAAAAGCGGGGTTATCGCTGACTATGAGATAACAGAGAAGATGCTGAGTTATTTTATCAGAAAAGTTTGCGGCAATAGTAAATTGTTCCGCCCTCAAGTTGTAATTTGCGTACCTTCAGGAGGAACAGAAGTAGAAAAAAGAGCAGCGATAGAAGCAGCTATGCAGGCTGGTGCAAGGAAAGCTTATTTAATTGAAGAGCCAATGGCAGCAGCTATTGGTGCTGGCTTAGATATCAGTGAATCCTATGGTAATATGATTATTGACGTGGGGGGAGGAACTTCAGATATAGCTGTTATCTCTTTAGGTGGAATCGTGGTAAGTGAATCATTGAGAGTAGCAGGTAATAATTTTGATGAGGATATTATCAAATATATTAAAGATAAATACAGATTACTGATTGGTGAAAAAACTGCTGAAACTTTAAAGATTGAAGTCGGTACTGCAATGGAATTAGAAGAAGAATTACATACCGAAATAAGAGGGAGAGATTTAGTATCCGGGTTGCCTAAAAGTATTTCGGTCAGCTCCAATGAGGTGTTAAAAGCCATTTCTTCTTCAATAAAGACAATAATAGAGGGAGTTAAAACAGTTCTAGAGAAAACTCCTCCTGAACTGGCTGCTGATATTGCTGATAAAGGGATTGTTCTTACCGGCGGCGGAGCATTATTGAGAAATTTCGATGAGTTGTTAACTGAAGTAACCGGAATACCTGCTTACTTGTCAGAGAATCCAATTTCCTGTGTAGCTTTAGGGGCGGGGAAAGTTCTGGATAATATTCATATTTTGAGGAGTGGATTAGTAAGTTCGTACAAGTAATTAGTCGTTAGTCGTTAGTGAATAGTTAGCCGGTTAGCCAGTTTTCCAGTTATCCGGTTAAATTATCAATAGCTAATAATCCTTAGACAAATTTTTGGTTTTTAGTTTCCAGTTTTCGGTTATCGGTTTTCAGTAAGTAGAGGTGTATTGCCTATACGCCTGTCTTGCTAATGACTGGTTAACTAATCCTTAACCGGTAAACAGGTTAACCGGGTAACCGGGTAACTATACATATGAGATGCAATTTTTTTTTGACAAAGACGAGGTAACAAGATGAAGATAAAATTAGATAAAAATATTTGCATAAAAATTATATTTATTTTATTAATTTTATTTAGTACGGGGATGAATTTAGCCTTTAGCCAGAGCCTTTTTATGCCTGTTTCAGAGATAAAGCCGGGAATGAAAGGGACAGGAAAAACCGTTTTTCATGGAACACAGATTGAAAATTTTCAGGTAGATATCATAGATATAGTTAAAGGTGAAGGCGGCATTAATTATTTTATTTTAGCCAATCTAAGTGGAGACAAGATTGAAGAGGCTGGCGGTATCTCAGCAGGGATGAGTGGCAGCCCGGTCTATATAGACGATAGATTGATTGGAGCTGTATCTTATACCTGGGAAATGAGTGACCATAATCTCTGCCTTATCACCCCTATTCAAGAAATGTTAGGAATGCTCAGTCTTCCCCATAAAAACAACCAGGCGATATTACAAGAATATATATTCGATAATTCTTTATCTTTTACAGGGGAAAAGACGAACAAAATAATAGTAAGAAATTTGGTGAAAAATAACAGTTTTCAAGAGTTAGCAGGCCGAGAGGAAATTATTTTTTACCCCATAGTCTCACCGGTTATTATAAGCGGGATTAAAGGCAGATCTTTAGATAGATTAAGCAGTTCATTAAAAGAAATTAATCTTAAACCCGTTCTAGATGTTTACAGCATAGAGAAAATAGATCTTCAAGACGTAGGAGAAAAGCCTTCCAATATAATAGAAGCTGGTTCTGCCATAGGAATACAATTGACTCGGGGAGATGTTAATATTACTTCTATCGGAACAGTAACTTATCGAGAAGGAGATAAAATTCTGGCTTTAGGGCATCCTTTTTTAAAGAAAGGTGAAGTTTCGTTTCTTCTTTCTGCGGTATACGTCTCTCATAGCTTTCCCAATATAGTAATGCCTTTTAAATTAGGATCTCCTTTAAATTTATTGGGGAAAGTCGTTCAGGATAGAGAGACAGGCATTTTGGCGATAATGAATTTTTATCCCCGGATTATTCCGCTTAAAATACAGGTCACAGATATCAATTCAGGATTATCCTGCCAGATGGGAGTCCAGATGATAGATGATTATGATCTATTAGAACCACTGGTTTCTAATATAACCGTGCAGGCTATAGATAATGCTCTGGATAGGATTGGAGCAGGAACTGCTCAGATAGATATAGAGATAAAAGGGAAGAAAGAGGGACAGGAACTATTTCGGGAAAATATGTATTACAGTCCGGATGATATAGCTGTTCAGGCTATCACCGAGATACCCGAGATTATTGATTTAGTTGTAAACAATTATTTTGAAATGATAAATTTGACCGAGATAAATATTAATATTAAAATAGATAATAAAAAGAAAATTGGCAGGGTAGAGGAAGCTGTACTGGAAGATTCCTCGATTAAACCAGGAGATTACCTTGAAGCAAAAATTAAGATTAGACCTTTTCGGGGAGAGTTAATCGAAAAGGTACTGACCGTTCAGATTCCTTCCGATACACCCCCGGGTGAAGCTTTATTAATGGTAAGGGGAGGAGGAGAGTTGAATAATCAACAAGAAGAGCTTGTTAATAACAGTAAGCAAGATTATAAAAGTTTAGAAGAGATCCTTAAAGCTATTGCTGATAGACCAAGGGGTAATCAAATTATTGGAGAAGCAATAATTTATTCGAATGAGGGTGCCACTGGGGAAGAGACATACAAGGATGATTTAAAGAAAAAGGAAGATAAAGAGGATTTAATAATCTCCAAAATTGAAATCGATATGGTTGTTGAAGGATATTTGGAGATACCTTTTACAATATTAGAAGAGCAACCGATTAATTAGTATATAGTATTTAGTATATAGTATATAGTGAAGAGGAAGAGCGTAGAGCGGATAGAAAACAAGAAAACAGTAATAAGTAATAAGTAATGATATTATAGCTCTTAATTTATAAAATCAAATTACTTGTAACATGTTACATATTACACAACTTACTGGCAAACTGGGTAACCAGATAACTAGTACATTGACTTGAAACTTGCATCTCGCACCTTGCAACTTGTATTTAATTCTAACGACTATTCACTGTTAACTAACGACTAATTTAATAAATTGGATGGTAAAGATGAAAATAGTAGCTCTAATCGCAGCTGCCGGTAAAGGGAAAAGGATGAATGCTAGAATAAGTAAACCATTTATTCCTATTTCTGGCAAACCGATTTTAGCCTACACTATCGAAAAATTTGAACAGTGTAAATTAATTGATAAGATATATCTTATAGTCAGCCCTGAAGAAAGGGAGATATGTCAAAAAAACATAATATTAAAATACAATTTTTCTAAGGTTCAAGAACTAGTTGATGGAGGAGAGACCAGGCAGGATTCAATATATAATGGTCTCAAAGTGCTGGATAAGGATACAGATATAGTAGTGATTCACGATGGTGCTCGACCTTTAGTAGAGGAAATTATCATCCAGGATTCTATTGAAAAAGCACAGAAATATGGAGCAGCGATTGCAGTTATTCCCATTAAAGACACTGTAAAAAAAAGCGAAAATAGTTTTTTTATAGATAAAACTCTTAATAGAGAAGAGATATGGAGAGCTCAAACCCCCCAAACCTTTAAATATGATATAATTTTACCAGCTTATCATCGGGCTTACGAAGATAAATATTTAGCTACGGATGATGCCTCGATTGTGGAAAGATACGGGCGAAAAGTAAAATTGATAATAGGTTCAGAGGAAAATATTAAAATAACTACTCCCTTTGATATAATTGTGGCGGATATTTTTTTAAAAAAAAGATTTGGATTTAAATTTAAATTATGAATAAAATTGAAATAGATAGCTATTCTAAGATAAACCTGACTCTTCATGTACTGGGAAAACGTCAGGATGGATATCATGATTTAGAGACCATAATGCAATCTGTTAACCTTGCTGACAGAATATTTATTAAGAAAGAAAAAGAAGGGATAAAGATAAAATGCAGTCACCCTCTGGTTCCCGTCGATTTTCAGAGTTTAACCTATCGTACAGCAGAAAAGATTCTTAACCGATACAAAATAACAAAAGGAGTTAAAATAGAAATTGATAAAAAAATACCTTTAGCCAGCGGGATGGCGGGTGGTTCTGCTAATTCCGCCTCTATTTTAGTAGGAATAAATAAACTTTTTGCTTTGAATTTAAACAATAAGGATTTAAGGAGAATAGGAGAAGAATTGGGAATGGATGTCCCTTTTTGCATACAAAATGGTACTGCTCTTGCCTATCATAAAGGGGAAAAGGTAACTCCTTTGCCTCTTGTCGAGCCGCCCTTATGGTTAATAATAATAAATCCTGGTTTTGAAATACCTACCAGATGGGCTTATAATAATCTTGATTTAGACCAGATTAAAAAGGAGAAGAACAATACCGGGGCTATGCTTAAAGCTCTAAAAAAGAGAGAGCTTCAGGGAATTGCTAAAAATCTATTTAATTCTTTCGAGAGATTAATAATTAAAAAATACCCTGAAATTGGAAAAATCAAAGATAGATTGATAGAAGAGGGTATTTTGGGGGCTCTTATGTCCGGTAGTGGTCCTACTGTTTTTGGAATAGCTCAAAATGAAGAGCAAGCTTTTAAGATTTATGAAAAATTAAAATCAGAATATAAATCAATCTGGGTAGTGCAGACTGTTTAGTCGTTAGTATTAAATACAAGTTGCAAGTTAATTTAGTTACTTAGTTACCCAGTTACCCGGTTTACCAGTTAGCGGTTGATACAGTTAATCAACTTGATTTTAATTCTTTAACCGGGTAACCGGTAGACTGGCTAACCGGCTAACCATCTTAACGCGATACGCGATACGCGATACTATATACTGATAAATAGTGAGGTAAATTCATGCGAATTGGTTTTGGATATGATGTCCATCCTTTAATTTTGGGGAGAAAATTAATTTTGGGAGGAGAAGTTATCCCCTGCCAAAAGGGTTTAGATGGTCATTCAGATGCTGATGTCTTAATTCATTCCCTAATAGACGCTTTATTGGGGGCAGCAGGAGAAGGAGATATCGGCCAGCATTTCCCGGATAACCATGAACAATATAAAGATATTTCCAGTCTAAAGTTATTGAAAAAAACTTATGAAATATTAAAAAGAAAAGAATTCACCATAAACAATATAGATGTTTCCGTAGTATTAGAAGAACCACGGATTGCACCTTTTATTATGAGTATGAGAAATAATATAGCCCAAGTTTTAAAAATATCTTTTAAAGAGATAAATATTAAAGCTACAACTAATGAGAGGATGGGTTTTATTGGGAGAGGGGAAGGTGTAGCTTCTTATTGTGTGGTTAGCTTAGATGATTGCATAGAGTAAAATCGTATCTCCTAAAAAATTAGTTAGTTAAATAGTTAGCTGGTTAGTTGGTTAGCGGGTTAAGAAAATAAGAGAAAGAAACCAGAAGCTTAAATTCGTATCTTGTATCTCGTGAGATTAGTTAATTGGTTAGTTGGTTACTTGGTTTGATATCAATTAACTAACTAACTAACCATTAACCAGCTAACTGATTATATACGAAATACGAGTAAATAAGGGGGAGAAGGATAGTAATTATGAAAAATGAAGAAGAAGCAAGAGAAGAGAAAATAGAAAAAGACGAAGAGATAAAAGATAAAACTAAAGAAGAAGAAAAGATACAAGAAGAACAGTTTAAAGAACCTGATTTACCCGTTCTTTTTGTTTGGTTTATAAGTATGTTAAGCGGAAAAACCTGGGAGTATTTGGGTCTCATTATGAATCCTGATACTAAAGAAATGAATAAAGATTTCAAAAAAGCTAAAATTGCTATAGATACGATAGCTTTTTTATATGATCAGATTAAAGATGATTTAAACTTGGAAGATTTTAAGCGGGTCGAAAATTTATTGGCAAATTTAAGAATGAATTATGTAGAAAAGTTGAAGGAATCGTAAAATAATTCCAGTTGCTTTATTTTTCAATTAGATAATTCCAATTGGTAGAACGGGTGTTCTCCGTTTTCACGGAGAGAAGCCCACCTGCCTAAAAGAAAGAACATTAACAGAAGAAAGCGGGGAGGGTGCAAAAATAATGAGAAAATTTTTTCATAAAACCGGTCTAAGTTTATTAGCCCTATTTTTAATCTTAATTTTGGTCAGTGTAGAAATTTATGCTCAGGATTATCAGACCTATTATAAAAATGGGTATGAATATTTTCTTCAGGAAAAATATGGGATGGCCGAACAATCTTATAAAAAAGCCATAGAACTAAGCCCTAATTCTGAAGATGCCCATTACTGGCTGGGTAAAGTATACAAACAGACCGGTGCTAACGATCTAGCAATAGAACAATGGAAAGAAGTTTTAAGAATCAACCCAGGGAATCAATATGCCTTTCAGAATTTAATAGGTAGTTTTAAGAACACCTCTCGAGTACAATCAGATAAGGCAAATGATTATTTGGATGAGGGAATTAAAATAATAGGAAATCCCGAAGAATATCTTTTTAAAGCAAGTGCCCCTTCTGTAGATAGTTTATTAAGTGCCGTCCCTTATTTTAAAAGAGCAGCCAGTATAAAATCGAATTTATTGGAGGCATTTTACTGGATAGGTGAAACTTATCGAGTTTTAGGAGGGAAAAGCACCTGGCAGTTTAACAATTTAGCTATAGAAAATTATAAAAAAGTTATTGAGTTAGAAGAAACTGCTAATCAAATCTCTTTTGAGCGTCCCTCACCATATTGGCGTTCTTACGTGCAATTAGCCAAAGTTTATGGTTCTTTGGGATCGAAAGATAAACAGGAAAAATTGTGGCTTCAGTTGGAGAAAGTAAAATCACTCCCCTACAAACAGGTTTTAGAAAGAAAAGGGTATTTTGGTTACGGCTATCCTTCGCGAATAGAAGTCAGTTTTAAAGATGGAGACAAGATAGAGAACTGGGTCTATTTGGAGAAGGAAGTTACTTTTATAGTAATCAATGGAGAAGTAGAGGGTGAAAAAGAGAAAGAGCCCGAACAGAGCGAAATAGAAACAAAAGCTGAAGAAAGCATACCAGAGGAGAAAGATGATTAGTATCGAGTATCGAGTATCGCGTTAAGGTGGTTAGCCGGTTAGCCAGTCTACCGGTTACCCGGTTGAAGAATTAAAATCAAGTTGATTAACTGTATCAACCAACTATCATCTTGCAACTGAGAACCTGTATTAGAAATTAACGACTAAACAACCGCTAACTGGTAAACTGGGTAACCGGGTAACTAAGTAACTAAATTAACTTGCAACTTGTATTTAAAACTAACGACTAAAAGACGGAGGAAGAATAATTTTTAAAGAGAAAGTCAGCATTAAACGTTTGGGAATAATGGGTGGAGTATTCGACCCCATACATTGCGGACATTTATTTACGGCTGAAGAAGCAAGAGTTGAGTTTAAATTAGACAAAGTAATATTTGTACCCTGCCGTCAGCCTGCCCACAAAAGAGAAAATAATATCTCCGATCCTGAGCATAGGTATTTAATGACAGTTTTGGCTGCCAATAATAATAAATTTTTTGAAGTATCAAAAATGGAAATCAATAGGCCGGGACTCTCTTATTCTATCGATACTGTTAAAGAATTTTTAAATAACTATAACTATGAAGTTAAAATATTTTTTATTACCGGAGCCGATGCTTTTTTAGAAATAGATTCTTGGTTTAAAAGCGAAGAACTAATTAAGATTTGCCAGTTTGTGGCTGCAACTAGACCAGGATATGACTTAAATAAATTGGACCCAAAATTTAAAAAAATTATTAAAATTATGGAAATCCCTGCCTTTTCCATATCTTCTACTGATATTAGGAAAAGGATTAAAGAAGGCAGAAATATTAAATATCTGGTTCCTAATGAAGTGGAAAAATATATCTATGAAAAAGGGTTATATCGCAAAAGGTAAACTTTGGTGCCAGGCACTAAAGTTTACCTTTTGACAAATTAAGTGTTAGGATCTTCTTTAAGGTAAGAGATAGGAGATAAGAGTGGATATCAATTTAATAAAATCGAGATTAAAAGAAGCAATGAGTGAAGAGAGATTAGAACACTCGATTAATACTTCTGAAGTGGCTCGTAAGTTAGCTGAAAAGTATAATTATAATGAAGATAAAGCAGAAGTTGCTGGGCTGCTACATGATTGTGCTAAAGATATAGATTATGAGATATTAAATAAGATGGTTTTGGAATATAATATAAAGGTGGATAAAATTATTCAAAGAATTCCCAAGTTATTACATCCTTTGGTAGGGGCAGTTATTGCAAAAAAGGAATTTAACATTCAAGATTTGGTTATTTTAAATGCGATAAAAGCACACAGTACCGGTGCCACTCAAATGACCATTTTAGATAAGATAATTTATCTTAGCGATAAGATTGAACCTTTAAGGGATATGGCAGGAGTGGAAGAAGTGAGAAAAATGGCAGAAAAGGATCTGGATAGAGCAATGTTAATGGCCCTGGATAGCGGATTACTTTATCTGATAGGTAAAGGTTTATTGATCCATCCTGTTTCTATTGAAGCCAGGAATAATATACTAAGCAAGGTGGTTTTTGTTTAATGTATGAAAATAGGGTAGGGAATAGGATAAGAAAAAACAAAGCAAGAGAGCTAAAAAAGAAAAACAAAAAAAAAGTAATCTTAATTATATTTTCTGTCATATCATTAGTTGTTCTAATTTTTCTATTAAAATATTTTGGAATATTTCCCTTTAGCTCTGATATATTGTTTTACAATAGGGTAAACATTTTAATTGTCGGTTGTGATGAGATTGAGAACTATGGACGTGCGGATACTATAGTTTTTTTAAGCATTTCCCCAAAAACTAAAGACGTGCTTATTTTGTCCATTCCCAGAGATACCAGGGTTGAGATTCCGGAGAGGGGAATGGATAAAATAAATCATGCTTATGCCTTTGGAGGAAAAAAATTAATATCTGAAACTGTTAGCTTATTTTTAGATATGCCGATTCATTTTTATGCGATAGCAGATTTTATCGGATTTGTAAATATTATCGATGAGTTAGGCGGAGTAGAGATCGATGTAGAGAAAGAGATGCATTATGTGGATAAGGCAGGAGGATTGGACATAAATCTTTCTCCGGGGAAGCAAATATTAGATGGGGAAAAATCTTTGCAGTACATAAGATTCAGGCAAGATAAATTAGGTGATTTAGGACGAATAAAAAGGCAACAAAAATTAGCCCTGGCAGTAATAGAAAAAATGATGAACTTTGATTCTATAGCTAAAATTCCGCAGATATCTGAAGGAATGAACGAATATATTGAGACTGATATAAAGGTACAAGATGCTATTGCTTTGGCTAATTTATTTAAAGGCACGAATCAAGAAAAGTTTAATGTTGAAACAGTTCAGGGCGAACCAGTTTACATTAAAGGAGTTAGTTATTTAGAACCAGATGTAGAAAAAGTTCGGCAAAGGGTGAAATCGTTGGTCTATAGTGAAAATAGCGGTATGAAAGTGGAAGTTTTAAATGGAAACGCTACCTCTGGCATTGCTCATAAAATTGCCAAAGATTTGGAAATGCAGGGATTTGAAGTAGTAAATATCGGTAATGCTGACAATTTTAATTATGAAAAAACCAAAATTATAGTTTATTCAAAAGAAATAAACTTAGACAGTGAATTTAAAAAATTATTTAAAGATTATGAAATTGTTAAAGAATATCAAACCAATACTAACTCGGATTTAGTTATAATATTGGGGAAGGATATGGCAAATTAGTATATCGTATTGCGTATCGCGTATCGCGTTAGGAAAGAAGAAGACAGAAAATTATTATTAAATAGGAGGCAGGGATTCGATTCATCGAACCTGCCAAAAAATATCAATTTTTATCGTTGGAGAGGAGTGAAGCAAACCTGTTCCCTATTTTCACAAGGACAGGCTCTGTGAAAACGGAGAACAACTGTTATGCTTTGGGTACGATATATCGAGTTTCCATTCCTGAATTTTGATTTTCTTAACTCGATACGCAATACGCAATACGAATCACTAACGACTAATTAAAAAGAGGTGATGTTTTGAATAAAAGTTCATTAGCTATTGCAAAAATGGCTGCAGCTGCTGCTGAAGATAAAAAGGCAAGCAATACAGTAATATTAAAACTAAGTAAATTAACTCTAATTGCAGATTATTTTGTAATCACCAGTGGTGATTCAGCGCCCCAGTTAAAGGCAATAAGTAATTCTGTTATGAGGAAATTAAAAGAAAATAAAATTAGATTATTACATTATGAAGGTAAACCCGAAACAGGATGGATATTATTAGATTACAGTGATGTGATAGTTCATATATTTTCTAAAGAGAAGAGAGAATTTTATGACCTGGAATATATCTGGCAGGAAGCAAATAAAGTTCGCTTATTAAATAGAAAAAAAACAATAAAGGAGGAAAAACAATGAGCAAGAGCGAAGAAGGCAGGGAGAATTGGGTTTTCGGATTAATAATACTAGCTGTTGGTATTATATTTATAGTTGAAAATTTTACTGATTTAGAAATATGGGGAAGAGTATGGAACCTATGGCCAATAATTTTGCTTATTTGGGGAATTAAGGAAATATGGCAAAATAAATCTATTTTTTTTGGAGTAATATTGATAACAACGGGAACCATATTTTTGGCTAAATATTTTCTCGATTTCGTGATTTCAGAAAATATATGGAAATTTTGGCCAATATTGATAATTGCTCTGGGAATCGATCAAATATTTAAATCCTTTGGAGGAATTAGAACTAAAGCCAGGAGGAAAATAAAAGAAGAAGAAATATAAATACTTTATTTTACCTTTCTTTTTCTTCTTTTTGATTTTTTAATTTCTGTTAAAAGGATTATAGCCCCAATGCACAGATTAAAATAAAACACTATTAATCTCCAGGCCCCTACAAAAAGACCTAAAAGGTGAAGGGGAACAAAGAAAGAAAATAATGAGGCAAAACCCACTTCTGCTGCCCCGCTGCCACCAGGGGTAGGCATAAAAGGTAAAATAAAATAGAATATAATTTGCATTACCAAAACATGGGAAAGATTAAAATTTAGATTAAATCCCTTAAGAAGTAGAGGGGCTGCCAGAAAAAAAGTGCCCCAAAAGATAATCGTGCAGAGGGTAGATAATAATAGTTTAATCCAATTTTGTTTTAATAGATAATAACTCTTGTGGAATTCTTTGATTTCCAGAGCCACTCTATTGAATAAGCGGGATATTTGTACTTTTTTTGAAAATTTCAAGATACAGGGTAAATGTTGAATTTTGAAAATTATTTCTAACATCGTATCGGGATATTTCACTGCCAGGATAAACAAAAAGAAAAAAAACAGAGAAATTAGTATAGCTCCATTGATGAAAATTGCAGATAGAATGGTGTAATTTGTAATTGTCCTTTTAAAACCGAAAAAGATAATCGGGGTAAAAATAGAAAAAACTAAAGTCTTAATCAGGGGCATGATGGTAGCAGCCATGGTAGCTTTACCCAAGCTCATTTTATTTTTTATATTTTTATTAAATAGATATATTTGAGCAGGTAAAGTGCCGGAAAAAAAAGGGGTTATGCCCCCGGCAAAGTTACTAATATAGTACACTTTTAAAGCTTCAGCAAAAGTAATCTTTTCATTAACTGCTTCTATGGTTATTTTTATCCTGAGAGCATCTATTACTGCAGCAAATACCATCAGAATAAAAGCAAAGAAAAGGTATTTTTTATTAATATAAGATAAACTTACCCAGGTATTTTGGTTAGTAGTAACAAAAGCGATAAATAAAACCACTATAATTCCTATGATCAAGGACATCACTAATCCCTTAAGCAATCTTTTTTTATCTAAAATCAACTCGTTCAAATCGTCATTCACTCCTTTAAATTAGTCGTTAGTGTATCGTATCGCGTATTGCGTATTGCGCATTGCGTATTGCGAGAAGATGGTTAGCCAGTTCACCGATTGACCAATTAATTCAGTCTGCCGGTCTACCAGTCTTCCAGTCAATTTAGTTAACCGGTTTAACGGTTGTCCAGTTTAATTAGTCAGTGATAAATAGCATTAGAACGTAAAGTTAAAAACGCAAAACAAAAACTTATAATTTAAAATTGAAGAAAAAGTTTTGAATTTTGAATTATGGTTTTTCGTTTTTCGCTTTAAGTTTTTAGTTTAATGCTTGAGCAATGCACCCCTACTTCTTTTTCCAAACTTGCAACCTGCAACCTATAAATTTAAGTATAACATGTTTCCATTTTTATTTAAATTATACCAATAAGAAGTATCAGATTAGGAAAGAGAAAAAATACAAAAAAGTAGCATTCTTCTTTTTGTGTTAATATTCCGCTAAAGTTTACACTAACTGACAAGATGTTTTATCCAAAATTGTTTCCAACTGTTAAATTTTAGAGTATAATAATACAATATTAAATTAGAATATTAAAAATCACTTGGAAGGAAGAATCAGCAATGCGGGGAACCATAGTAAATGTAGCCGCTATTTTATTGGGATGTTCAATAGGATTTATTTTGAAGAGCAAATTTCCCGAAAAAATTGGGAAGATTGTAATACAAGGTCTAGGATTAGCTTCATTATTAATTGGTATGCAAATGGCTCTTAAAATTAATAATATATTATTGCTGATATTTTCTCTGGTAATAGGTGGGATAATTGGGGAGATGATGGGCATTGAAGAAGGTCTGGAAAGATTCGGGGAAAAAGTTAAGCTAAAAATTAAGAACAATACTGCCTCTGAAAGATTTGTAGAAGGATTTGTAACCGCCAGTTTATTATATTGTGTGGGATCTATGGCTATAATGGGCGCCCTCAAAGAGGGATTAAGCGGTAATCCAGATATACTATATGCTAAATCATTGATGGATGGAGTTACTTCTATTGCCTTTACTGCTGCTATGGGAATAGGGGTGATATTTTCTGCGATTCCGGTTTTTTTATATCAGGGAGGAATTACTCTTCTGGCCAAATTAATAAAAGACTTTCTTTCGCCCGAGATAATAAATGAAATGACTGCAGTGGGAGGAATATTAATATTAGGGATAGGCTTTGGATTGCTGGAGATAAAAAAGATTAAGATAGGAAATCTGTTACCTGCCATTCTGGTGGCTGCTTTTTTAGCAGCAACTTTTAATTAAAAAACCTGACAGGGGACGGTCCTTTGGCAGGTTTGTACTAAGTTAAATACTGTAAATTCATTGATTAATAAATCGCTTAATTGTATAATTAATTGAATTAGTTAAAATCAATCGAATTAAATTTAAGCATTAGGCATAAAATAGAGAGGGCACAATTCATTGTGCCCCTAAAAAAAGAAAAGTAGAGGCACGGCGTGACGTGTCTTCTTGTACTAACGACTAATTCAAAATATTGGAGGTTGAACAAGATGCAAAAAAAGACAATTAAAGATTTCAATAAAAATCAATTAAAAGGTAAAAGAGTTTTGGTAAGAGTTGACTTTAATGTACCCCTAAATGAAGAATTAGAAATTACTAACGATACAAGAATAAAGGCAGCTCTTCCTACCATTAAATACTTAATTTCTCATCAAGCCAAAGTAGTTTTAATGAGTCATCTGGGTCGTCCTAAAGGTAAGGTAGTAGAGAAGTTAAGGCTTAATCCTGTTGCTCAGAGATTAGATGAATTGTTAGGGCAGAAAGTTAAGAAATTTGATAATTGTATAGGCAAAGAAGTAGAAGAAGAAATTATGAAATTGCAGCCGGGCGAAGTAGCACTGTTAGAAAATTTAAGATTTCATCCTGAGGAAGAAAAAAACAATTTGGAATTTGCCGAGGCATTGGCTAAATTAGCTGATATTTTTGTAAACGATGCTTTTGGTGCAGCCCACCGAGCTCATGCTTCTACTGTTGGTGTAGCCAGGATATTGCCATCTTGTGCCGGATTTTTAATGGCCAGAGAAATAGAGGTGTTAAGCAATTTGTTAGAGAATCCCCAAAGTCCTTTTGTGGTACTATTGGGAGGAGCAAAAATATCCGGAAAAATCGAAGTTGTCCAGAATTTATTAAACATAGCAGATAGAATATTGATTGCCGGCGGAATGAGCTATACCTGTTTAGCAGCCTTAGGGTATGATGTAGGAAATTCACTGTTAGAAGAGTATGACTTAGATGTAGTTAGAAAAATGTTAAAGAAGGCTGAAGAACAGGGAAATAAAATAATTTTACCGGTTGATTTAGTAGTAACCAAAGAGTTATCAGGATGTACAGAGAGTAAAGTGGTAGATATAGAGGATATGCCTAAAGATGTAATAGCGGTAGACTTGGGCGATAAATCTATAGCCATATTTGAAAAAGAGATTAAAAAGGCAAAGACTATATTCTGGAATGGACCAGTGGGAGTATTTGAAATTAAAAAATATGCTAAGGGAACCAATAGAATAGCAAAAGTATTGGCAGATATGAAGGGGAAGGCTGTAACCATAATTGGTGGTGGAGATTCTATTGCCGCCATCGAAAATGCAGGGTTAACAGAGAAGATGACTCATATCTCTACCGGTGGGGGAGCTTCTTTAGAATTTTTAGGTGGTAAAAAACTCCCTGGTGTAGAGGCTTTACCAGAAAAATAAAAATATATTTATTTGGGATTATGGGGAGCGGTTTTTAATTCATTCTTTAAGAATCGTTCCCTGATTCATTTAGGGGTATTTTTTTAATTTTTTCCGCCATTCTTTGCCAGTGAGTTCCTTTCCAGTAATATTTTTTACAAGAAGGGCAATAAACAAACTTGTCTTGGGTTAAAAATACATAAGGAGGCACGCGTGCTTTAACTTCTTTTTTATCGATATCTTTAGTTGGGGCATTGCAAAGAGAACAACGAGAAAATATTTTTGAATCAAAATCAATTTCAAGCTTCATTCCTTTTATTACTTCCAATAATTGTTCTTCCCATTTATTACTTTTTATAAACAAAAAATCACAGATATTCCGTCTTTTAATCAGGTTAGTATCCCTGGTCAACAATATTCTATTCTCTTGACGGGCAATCAGTATGAGAGATAGATCATTTTCAAAAGAAGGGTAAGTAGTATCATAACCTAAAATGCGCAGCCATTTAACTAATCTTCCTAACATTCTGTCTACTAAAAATTTTATTTCTTCTTCTTTTTCTTCTATATTATTATTTTCCATCATTTTTTTATATTAAACTTATTCTTAGAATATTTAACTTTTCTTTTTTAATTTATTTGTCATATGATTATAAATTAACTAAAAAATTATCTCTAAATTATTATAACACGCTGTTATCTGGTTAGCCAGTCGTTAATATGTCGTGTTGCGTATTGCGTATCGAGTATTGCGTTAAGAAAATCAAAATTCAGGAGTAGAGATGCGATATATCGTATCTAAAGTGGGACAAGTCTCGCCTATCTATCGGTCGTTAGTATTAATACAAGTTATTAGTTTATAGTTTTTCGTTTTTAGATAAAGAGGACCGGTTTGCATTTATAAGTTTTCGCTTTTCAGTAAATATAAGCCCCATCAATTACCTTTCTGCTTCCTATCTTCAGACTTGTAACTTTTAACTAGAAGTTTGCAACTTTCTATACGCTATCTAATTTTCTGGTTTATAATTTCTATCTTCTTATATCTTAACTATATACTAAATACTATACTATATACTAATTTGACTTCTGACTTCTGACTTCTGTTTTCTTTACGCAATACGCAATACGATATACGCAATACGAATACAGCTTGACAATTTAGATATTTAGTTATATTATTTATATACCCCCGCAGGGTATTAAAAATATAGGATAGATTGTTAACCTTATGAATGACTCACACTTTAATCAATTGGAAAAAATAAAAATATTAAGCCGATTGAAAAGGATAGAAGGACAAATAAGGGGTATTCAAGGAATGATTATTGAAGAAAGACCTTGTTCTGATATCATGGTTCAAATGGCAGCTGTTAAGTCGGCCCTTAACCAAGTAAGTAAACTAATTTTGGAGAACCATGTTAATTCCTGGTTTGATTCATCTATTTCTACTGATGATATCTCTCAGAACATGGTTGCTGAGGTAATGGACCTGATATTAAGGTTTGTAAAGTAAGAAGCAATTACTGAATTAGATAAATATGATAAAATCCATAATCAAAAAGCCAGGAGTCAAAACAAAACAAACAAGATTCAAAGGAGAACTATTTCTTAACTCGATACTCGATACTGTATTGTTAGCATAAACTTTAGTGGGGTAGTTAGATAGAAAGAAGAGCGCTACTTTTTCTATTTATTCTTTCGTTTTTATAACTTGATACTCGCTACTATATTGAAGTAATTGACAATTATTTATACTATAAATTATAATCTAAATGGAATTTAAGCAAATGGAAAATACTAAGAAATATTGGAGGAAAACCAAACATAAATGTTATGTCAAATATGCAAGAAAAAAGAAGCTACCATAACTTTTACTAAAATTGTTGGAGTACAAAAAACAGAGATTCATCTATGTAAAGATTGCGCTCCTTTCTTTAGTGATAAATTTTCCATATTTCCTCTTCCCCAGTTTGATATTAATGATTTGCTAGCCGGCCTATTAAACGCTATAGACCTTTACCACAAAGAGGAAGGAATTATTGCGGGCAAAGAGGTAAAATGCAGTAATTGTCAATTAACCTATGATGAGTTTAAACGGTCTGGCAAATTAGGATGCAGTGTATGTTATTGCGATTTCAGAGAACAACTGACTCCTCTTTTAAGAAGATTGCATGGAAATAGTGAACATGTAGGGAAAATACCTCTACACTCCAAGAGTAAGTTTAATAAAATAAGAAAAATTAAACAATTGAGAAAGGAATTGCAGGAGCTGGTATTAGAAGAAGAATATGAGAAGGCAGCAAAGATAAGAGATGAGATATTAAAGCTTGAAGGAGCATTAAAGAAAAAAAATGCAAAATAAAGATAAGACTATAATATTGCAAAATTTGAAAGAATCTACTGCTGAATGGACCAATGGGCAAAGCCCTTTATCTGATATAGTAATAAGCTCAAGAATCAGATTGGCTCGAAATGTGGAAGGTATTCCTTTTTCGCCAAGGGCTGAAAAAGCCGAACTAAAGAATATATTTGAACTTAGTAGACAGATTAAAAAAGAAGATTCTCTTTTTAAGGATTCCAATATACTTTTATTAGATGAGTTGACTCTCCTGGAAAGTCAGTTTTTAGTGGAGAAACATTTAATCAGTATTTATCATGCCAGAGAGAAACGCCCTTATAGAGGTTGTATCTTTAATCAAAAAGAGACATTGAGTATAATGATTAACGAAGAAGACCATTTTCGAATTCAATATTTGCTTCCAGGTTTACAATTAAGCAATATTTGGAAACTTATTAATAAGATTGACGATATAATTGAAAAAAAGGTTACTTATGCCTTTAGCGAAAAAGAAGGATATTTAACTTCCTGTCCCACTAATGTAGGAACCGGAATGAGAGCTTCCGTAATGTTACACTTACCGGCATTAGCAATGATAAATGGTATAAATGATATATTGAAGGCCATATCTAAGATAGGTTATGTAGTGAGAGGATTTTATGGAGAGGGGACTGAAGTAATGGGAAATTTATTTCAAGTTTCCAACCAAATTACTTTAGGTCTTTCCGAAGAGGAAATTATTGACAACTTGGAAAAGGTTAATCAACAGATAATAAACAAGGAACAGAAAGTAAGAAGAGATTTATTTTCGAATTCTAAAAGTCAGTTGGAAGATCAAGCCTGGAGAGCTTATGGTATCTTAAGTAGTGCGCGCATTATATCTTCGGTGGAATCAATGGAACTTCTATCTAAATTAAGGTTTGGAGTAGAGTTAGGGATAATTCCTCATCCTGATTTAGGGACTTTAAATCAACTAATGTTATTGATTCAGCCTGCTTATTTACAAATGTTAGCTGGTAAAGATTTAAATCCTTTTGACCGAGATTTGCAAAGAGCGATATTGATTAGAAATAAAATTAGCGGATAGCGTTTAGCGTGGAGCGTATAGTTGCGGGCAGTAAGTGAAAGCGAGATAATAAATAAGTATCTCGTATCTCGTGAAGATGGTTAGCCGGTTAGCCAGTTTACCGGTTACCCGGTTGAAGAGTAAAATTCAGGTTGGTTAACTGTATCAACTAACTTTTATCTTGTAACCGAGAACCTATATTTGAAATTAAGTGCTAGAATTAACTGGCCAACTGGTTAACTGGCAAACAGGGTAACCGGATAACTAAATTAATTAGTTAATCGGTAAATCGGCCAATAAATATCTAGCTAACCGAGTAGTCTGAAAAATATTAGAGGAAACATGAATATTAAAATTACTTATCTAAGAGAAAGGATGTGTATAAAGAATGTTTAAAAGATATACCGAAAAAGCAAAGAAGGTTGTAATGATAGCTCAAGAAGAAGCAATAAACCTGAATCATGATTATATAGGAACCGAACATATTCTTATCGGCTTGATAAAAGAAGAAGAAGGAGTCGCATCTCAGGTTTTAAAACAATTAGGGGTGAATGCAGATAAAGTAATAGAAGAAGTAGAACAATTAGTAGGAAAAGGCGAGTATCAACAGGTTGATGAAATTGCCTTTACTCCCCGATCGAAAAAAGTCTTAGAATTAGCTTCTCAAGAGGCCACTCAATTAAAAAATAACTATATCGACACAGAACATATCTTGTTAGGGTTAATAAAAGAGAGAAGTGGAGTGGCAATAAGAATTTTAAGTGATTTAGGGGTTAATTTAGACAATGTTTATTCAGAGATTATGAAAATTCTAATGCAAAATGAAACACAAGGTTTTCCATCTGCTACAGAAAAGAGAACAACGAAGACTCCTGCTTTAGATGAATTTGGAAGAGATTTAACCAAATTTGCCCAAGAAGATAAATTAGATCCGGTTATTGGCAGGAGTGTGGAAATTCAAAGAGTGATACAAATTTTGAGTAGAAGAAAGAAAAATAATCCCTGCATAATAGGAGAGGCTGGAGTAGGGAAGACAGCTATTGTGGAAGGTTTGGCTCAAAAGATAAGCAATGGTGATGTTCCGGAAATATTAAAAGATAAAAGAATTTATTGCCTTGACTTAGCTTTAATTGTTGCTGGCACAAAATATCGAGGTGAATTTGAAAAGAGATTAAAGAAGATTGTCAAAGAGGTACAGGATTCAAATGATGTTATATTGTTTATTGATGAAATTCATACCCTGGTAGGTGCCGGAGCAGCTGAAGGAGCAATAGACGCTTCTAATATATTAAAACCTGCTTTAGCAAGAGGAGAACTTCAAGTTATTGGGGCAACTACTACCGATGAATACCGAAAATATATAGAAAAAGATGCTGCTTTAGAGCGCAGGTTTCAGCCCATTTATATTTCTGAACCCTCGATAGAAGAGACTGTTAAAATATTGCATGGACTTAGAGACAAGTATGAAGCTCATCATAAGATAAAAATTACCGATGAAGCCTTAGAGGCAGCAGCTCATTTGTCAGCTCGTTATGTTTCAGGCAGATTTTTACCGGATAAAGCTATTGATCTGGTAGATGAAGCAGCTTCTAAAATTAAATTACAAAATACTATTTCTCCGCCTGATATGAAAGAAGTGGAAATTAAATTAAGTAAGATAAAAAAAGAAAAGGAATCAGCAGTAAAGTTGCAGGAATTTGAAAATGCGGCACGCTTACGGAGTGAAGAAAAGAAGCTAGAATCTGAACTCCAGAAGGTGAAAGAAAAATGGGAGAAGGGGAGAAGAGTTAATAAAGTGGAAGTTATGGAAGAAGACATTGCAGAAATTGTTTCCAGTTGGACCGGGATTCCAATTTTTTCTCTTAAAGAAGAAGAAGCACAAAAATTACTTCGAATGGAAGATGAATTACATAAAAGGATAATAGGACAGGATGAGGCTATAATATCCATTTCTAAAGCCATAAGAAGAGCTCGAGCTGGCATGAAAAACCCTAAGCGCCCCATCGGTTCTTTTATATTTTTAGGTCCTACCGGAGTGGGTAAAACAGAATTAGCCCGCACCTTAGCTGAATTTCTATTTGGTGATGAAAATGCCTTAATTAGTTTAGACATGTCAGAATACATGGAAAAATTTGCTGTTTCAAGATTGGTTGGAGCACCTCCCGGCTATGTGGGATACGAAGAAGGAGGTCAATTGACTGAAAAGGTAAGGAGAAAACCTTATTCGGTCGTGTTGTTAGATGAAATAGAGAAAGCCCACCCTGATGTCTATAATATATTACTGCAGATTTTTGAAGATGGCAGATTGACTGATTCTCAGGGAAGGGTAGTAGATTTTAAAAATATAGTAATTATTATGACTTCCAATGTGGGAGCAACTTTAATTAAAAAGGGAGCTACTTTGGGATTTAGAGGAGCCAATGATTCTGAAGAGATGTCTTATAAAGAAATAAAGGATAAGGTTATGGGAGAGTTACACAAAACATTTCGGCCGGAATTCTTAAATCGTATCGATGAGTTGATAGTCTTTAAACCTCTTAACAGGGAAGAGATTAAAAAAATAACTGGTTTAATGTTGAATGAGGTAAAAAAATTATTGGAAGAACAGAAGATTGATCTTGATACGACTGAGGAAGCTAAAGAATTATTGGCTAAAGAGGGTTATGATCCAAATTTTGGAGCTCGTCCTCTAAGAAGGACTATCGAAAAGTTGATAGAAAATCCCATTTCTGAAAAGATATTAGCCAGTGAATTTAAAGAGGGTGATTGTGTGCTGGTTGAGGCAAAGGACGGAAAAATAATGTTTTCTAAGAAGAAATAATCAGATTAAAATAAAGGAGTTAAAATGAGCAAAGAAGGAAAGGCTATTTTTCGTTGTCAGCAATGTGGTTATGAATCTTCTCGATGGTTAGGACGCTGTCCTGACTGTGATGGATGGAATACCTTAATTGAAGAAGTGCTTAGAGAGGAGAAGAAATATTCTCTTCACCCCGAAGAGCATTCTATACCTTTACCCATTAGTAAAATAGAAATAGAAGAAGGCAAAGAAAGGTATAAAGTAGGAATTTCGGAGTTTGATAGAGTATTGGGTGGGGGGATTGTCCCTGGTTCTCTAATATTAGTCGGGGGAGAACCGGGTATCGGAAAATCTACCCTTCTTTTGCAAATAGCCAATTCTTTAAGCAGTAAATATGGAATAATATTATACATTTCTGCAGAAGAATCTCTTTATCAGATTAAATTAAGAGCTTGCCGGTTAGGTACTCTTGCGGAAAAGCTTTTTTTAGTCTCTGATACCGATATAGAGGAAATAAAAAAACATATCAATGCTATTAAGCCTAAGGTGGTAATAATAGATTCTATTCAAACTATTAATGATTATGAGATTAGTTCTTCGCCTGGAAGCATTAGTCAGGTAAGAGAATGTACTGCTAAACTAATGCGATTGGCCAAGAGTAAAGAAATTTCTATCTTTATTATCGGGCACGTAACTAAAGGAGGAACATTGGCTGGACCTAAGGTTCTTGAGCATATAGTAGATACCGTCTTATATCTGGAAGGCGAACAATACAATATTTATCGGATACTTCGTTCTACAAAAAATAGATTTGGCTCAACTAATGAATTGGGAATATTTAAAATGGGAGAAAAAGGATTGGTAGAGGTATTAAATCCATCTGAATTGCTTCTTTCGGAAAAACCTTCTCATGTTTCCGGTTCAGTGGTGGCAGCTACTTTCGAAGGTAGTAGGCCATTGTTGGTGGAAATGCAAGCTTTGGTAAGTTATAGCAATCTGGGCATCCCTCGAAGAATGACTACCGGTGTAGATTATAATCGAGTTTTACTTATCTTAGCGGTTCTCGAAAAAAGATTGGGTTATTCTCTACACTCTCAAGATGTTCATGTAAATGTTGCCGGCGGGATAAAGGTATTAGAACCTGCTTTAGATCTGCCCATTATTGTAGCCATAGCTTCAAGTTTTAAAGATGTTCCGATTGATCCTGCTACAGTCATATTTGGAGAAGTAGGACTGGCTGGAGAGGTTAGAATGGTGAATCAAGTAGAAAAAAGAATACAAGAAGTACTAAAAATGGGATTTAAAAGATGTATTATTCCTAAGAGCAATTTAAAAAATCTAAGTAACTTTCCATCAAAAAATGATTTGGAAATTATAGGAGTAAAGACGGTTCAAGAAGCTATAAATCTTACCCTTAA
>Ga0208046_1000044_pt1 | contig 22796 bp, 23 predicted proteins | sample PL_2010_300m_FD_184161 | JGI IMG/M metagenome (GOLD analysis project Ga0208046, IMG submission 184161) | Freshwater microbial communities from Powell Lake, British Columbia, Canada to study Microbial Dark Matter (Phase II) - PL_2010_300m... | ecosystem: Environmental > Aquatic > Freshwater >... | reverse complement strand
GTTTACCCTGAGCGCCGGGCGAAGACTCTTCGCTTCGCTCAGAGTGACAGCGAGCGAAGGGCTCAGAATGACAAGAGGCGGCTTCTTCAACAGCCCCACCGTCCCTTCGCAGGGCCGTGTGCGACTCCCAGAGACTGCCCCTTTTTTCGACCACAGATCCTACCTCGGACCTATCGTCATAGCTCGCGCCGTAGCCGTCGCTGTTCCTCAACCTGTAGCTCAACCTGTACCTCTGCCTGTATCTTCACCCGTACCTCTTCCTGTACCTCAGCCTGAACCTCAACCTGTTCCTCGCCTCGGGCCTGACGCTGTTCCGGAACAGATTCCCTACGTCGTAGCAGGCGCCGAAGCCGCAGCCGTTCCTAGGGTTGTAGCGCTCGATACGCCCGTCGCTGTTCCTCCGGCCTGAGCTTGAGCCGTTCCGGGGGTCGTAGCTCCCCCAGTGACCCCTACCCTTGGTTTCTCGCGCTTGCTCTGGGCCCGAACCCGCCCATAATAGGGATGTTATGACCGCTCTCCCCGGCTCCTCGGAAGACCTGTTCTTTCAACGTCATCTTGCCCGCTCCCGACCTCATGCGTGAGCTGACCCTTTCCGCGCGAACGCAGGCAATCTTCGACCGAATTCGGACGTACGCCTGGACCCTGAACGTGTACGGCATGAGCCAGAGCCGTGCCTTGTGGCTGGTCAAAGCGCGGACGGACAGCCGCATCAACAAGGCCGGGGTCGTGCCGCCGTACAGCAACGTGTACCGGCGCTACTTGAGCGAACTGGTCAAGGTCTTTCGTACCGAGACGGGCGAGCGGCTCATCTCGGCCATCAGACTGACCATCCGCAAATGGGCTCAGCTCGGCCTCGATATGGCCCTGCTGGAGGGTCTGCTAGACGACTGCTTCCTGCGATTCCAGCAGCAGGGCTATGCCATGCCCAAAGCGAAACCACTGGGCCGGCAGCCCAAGCACAAGCGCCGCCACAGCACCTACGCCACTTCGCTTAAGAAAGGCCGGGCCGCGCTCCGCGAGGGCAGTTCGGTCACGGAACAGGCAGAACGACAGAGGCAGGGCTCCGAATACGCTCGCGATATCGCCACGAGACTCAAACCGGTCCTTGAGGTGCGCGGCATCACCGGCCGGGCATTCATACCCTACTACAACTTTGCCCAGAAGCTCGGCCGCCTCTCCTGAAACTACGGCGGCACGTCCCTCCAGATGGCCGCCGCAGACTTGATTGATCTCTACGAGGCGAAGTCCCTCGACTCCGAAGTCCTCCGTTCCATCGCGCAGACACTCTTCGGCATCGCCGTCTTGCCCTGACCGCGTCCTGCCCTGGTCGCGCGGAAAGGAGGGGGTGGCGCAACGCGACCACGCCTGCCTCTGATTAGCCTCGCCCTATTTCGTCAGGACAATCTTGGTGCAGCTCACGACTGACGACTCCAGGCCGACGGCCCGTACGAAGTACACGCCGGGCGCAAGCGCCCGCACATCATTCGCGCCGGAATGAAGGGCCAGCACCTTCCGGCCGCTGATGTCCAGCAGGGCAGCGCGGGACATGACCGAATTGCGCTCGGGCAATTCGGATCGTGTCCCAAGCCAGTTGAGCACGAGCACCCCTCGTACGACCGTCGGGCCGGAGTTCGTCGCTCGCACTTCGGCGTTCGTCGACTCCATCACCCCGGCCCCATCAGCCACGCGCTGCGCGTACGTGCCCGGGCCATAGGCCCATCGCAGGTCCTGCCATGCGAGAATCGCGCCACCGGCACCGTCGGTTACAGCCGAAGGCACCCAGAACTGCAGATTGGTGTCGCGGCAGACCGCCAAGCCCGTGTCGCTCCAGCAGATACGACCGGCGGAGTCCACATGCTGAGCGTACAGGTCCCAGTTGCGCGGGTTTCGATACAACGGCCAAGCGACAATCGCACCGCCCCGACTGTCACCGGTCGCGGAGAGTCCGCGACACTGTGACGTGTCGGATGTGCCTAGCCAGATGCCCGACGAGTCCCAACATCGGGCACCGATGGAGTCAAGCTTCTGGGCAAAGAAGTCATCTGTCCCTGTGCGTTCCTCCATCCACACCCAGAGTGACTGCCGGCCGCCTCCCGCTGTTAGCCCAGTTCCCGCCGAACCCGCACTGAGCACGCCCGATACCGGTACACCGGCCGATCCCCACAGCCTGCTTCCGGCCCAGTCAAGCATCTGGGCGCGGATCTGCCAAGTACCGGCATCGTAGTCAATCCAGCCAACGACGAAACACGACTCACCAACCACCATGCATGCCCGCGTGCGCTGCGTCGTATTCAACGTACACACGGGTGTACCAGAGGAATCCCACTGGATGGCACCCGCGCTGTCAATGTGCTGAACGCGCACCCCAAAGCGGCTACCCTCACTCTCCTGCCAAGCCACAACGGCGCCACCCCGGCCGTCTCCGCACGCGAAGGGCAACGGTTCGTCCAGGCTGTCCGTCCGGATGCACGTCTCCCACACTAGGCCACCGCTGCTGTCCATGCGGCTCATGATCAGGGAATCCTGGCCTCCATTGACCGGGTGGATGCCTGAGATGATGATCACTCCGCCGCCGCCGTCCGGCACCAGTGCGCACCAGTAGGCCACATCGTCAGCTCTACCGCGTACGGTCATCCCGTGCCGGCCCCATAGCGGGACGCCGTCGGCACTCACGCGCTGGGCCGTAAGTTGATTAAGCCACGGGGTCCCACCCATGTCCCACCAGACCGCAATGGCCCCGTTTTCCCCGTCGTCGACGACTCGCAGGTCACCTATTGCTCCAATGGAATCACGAAGCAGGACGCCGTAGGGCGTCCACTGTGGCACGCCGGCAGCGTCAACCCGCTGAGCGTAGATGTCGTAGTAGTATCCGCCGCGGCGACCATCCGGCCACAGCACGATGGCACCGCCCGCTGCGTCACTGGTGGCAGCTATCGGCGCTTCGTCGGAGGAGTTGCCGCACAATCGGACTCCTCGGTCCTGCCAGAGCGTCCGTCCCTGGCCAAACACCGCCCCCGCGCTCAACGCGCCGGCAAGCAACATCACGGCGGAGGTCGGGGACGCGCTGCCAAACCCCAGGCGCGTCAGGTGCGGCCGGGCGTCGATCCTCATCGCCTGAGAACATAGCCGGGCCGGGGCAGAAGTCAAGGGGTGGAACTGACGGGGATGGGAAGGAAGACCCGCGCTTTCTTTTCAGCGGCGGCGGGCGACGAAGAGCAGGGTCGCGGCCGAGTCGCGGGCGCGCAGCGCCATCAGCACCAGTTCCCAAAGGACACTCAGGAGGTAGAGCGGGACGAAGAAGCCGAAGTAGTGGGATTGGTAGTAGCTGACGATCTCCTGCTCGACCTCAAAGCCGTGTTCCTCCAGCAGTCGGCGGAACGCCGAGGCGTAGCAGCGGTCGTACCAGGTGTGGAAGCGCTGAGTGCCCGCGGTCTCCGGATGAAGGCCGTGGACGAGTCGCTGTTTGAGCCGGTCGGGCAGGAGGCGACTTGCGACCGCGAACGGCGCGTTGCGGCCGGGGAAGAGGTGGATGAACCAGCCGCCGGGTTTGAGCACTCGGTGCGCCTCATCCATGAAGCGGCCGGTGTCGGGCAGGTGTTCGAGCACGTGTTTGGACGTGACGATGGCTACTTCTCCGTCCGCGAAGGGAAGATGCGACGCGATGTCGGCCACGCGCCATTCGTCGGCTTCTATGTTGCGGCGCAGATCCTCGTCGGTCACGTCAACCGCGACGATGCGCAGGCCCGCCGGTTTGTACTCGGCGTACGGACACAGCCGTCCACCGCCGGCGTCGACGATGACGGACCCGGCGGGCAGGTCCTGCATCTTGTCGCCGACGGTGCGTTCGTAGAGCAGGGAGATGTCGAGCCGGCGCTGGGGCAGGCGGCGTTCGATTGCCGCGCAGATGCGGCGGTTGGCGCGGACGAAATTCCGAAGCACGCGGACATCTTACCACAAAGACACCAAGGCACCAAGATTCGAAGGGCACTGAACCACAGATGAGCGGAGCGTGGCAGAGCTACAACACGGATGAACGCAGATTCGGAGAAAGGCAGAGTCGGGCATTTGACAACAAAGACACCGAGACACCAAGCAGATAAGGATATTGTGTTCCGGATTCTCTTTGTGCCTTTGTGTCTTAGTGGTGAATTCCTGTGTCGGTTATGGGCGGCGAGGTTTGACCGGAGCCGTTTCAGGCGTAGAATTAGCAGGTGAAAGAGAAACTGCCGGAGATCGGCAAGATCTCCCAGCAGGTGTTTGAGGAACTGATCTACCCGCGGCTGGGCGCGAAGAGCCGAAACGTGCTCGTCGGCCCGATGCACGGCGTGGACACCGGCATCATCCGCGTCGGGAACCGGGCGCTGGCCCTGACCACCGACCCGGTCTTCATCGTGCCGGAGTACGGCTGGAAGCGGGCCGCGTGGTTCGCCATTCACATCCTGCTATCGGACGCCGTCACGAGCGGGCTCCCGCCCCGTTACCTTGCCATCGATTTCAACCTGCCGATGGACATCACCGAGGACCAGCTCGAAATCGTCTGGAAGACGATACACCACGAGTGCAAGCGGTACGGGGTCTCGGTAGTCACCGGCCACACTGCGCGTTACGGTAACTGCGGGTACCCGATGGTCGGCGGCGCTACCGTCATCGCCGAGGGCGGACTTGGCGACTACGTCGCGCCGAGGTTCGCGCGGCCCGGCGACAGCATCATCGTCACCAAGGGCCCGGCCATCGAGGCCGCCGGCATCTTTGCCGCGATGTTTCCCGACCGACTGGAGAAGAAGTTCGGGGCCGCGTTCGCGCGCAGGGCCGAGAAGATCTTCTGGAAGATGTCGGTGGTCGAGGACGCGCTCGCCGCGGTGAGCGTGGGCGTGCGCGACAAGGGCGTGACCGCGATGCACGATGCGACTGAGTGCGGGCTCTGGGGCGGCCTGTATGAGATGGCCCAGGCCGGGGGATTCGGCGTGCGGGTTGTCAAAGAGGCGATACCGGTGATGCCGTGCGTCCGGGAAATCTGCGACCTGTACGGCATCGACCCATACAAGTCAATCAGCGAGGGCACGCTCATCGTCATGTGCCGGCCGCACAAGGCAGACAAGGTGCTTGCCGTCCTGCGGCGGAAGCATATTCCGTGCGCGGCGATCGGCGAGGTGACCCGCAAGGGTATGGTGCTCGTCGATAACGGCCGGGAGACAAGGCTCGTGCACCCGGTGGTCGACCCGTTCTGGGCGGCGTACTTCCAATCCCTCAAAGGGAAATGACGAAGGACGAAGCTCGCACTGTCGGACAGGGGCCTTCGAGGCCAATGACGAACGAGGAACAGAAGCTAGCGGAAGCGGTTGCGATGCTCGAAGGGTGCCGGGAGTTCAGCGTGCTGGTGCCCGAGGTGCGGGTGAACATCGTGTATGCGCCTGAGGGCGCGGAAGGTCCTGACCAGGTCCTCGGAGTCGACGGCAGGATAACAGTCGTCGCCGGGATGCCAAAGGCGTCGGGACCGATTCGGGCGGGAGTCTCCGACCATATGGCTCGGCTGGTGATTGAGACACGCCGCCACGACCCGTCCATCCGGGCCGGGCTCAACTTCCGTTGGAACGAGGCCATATTCACGTACGTGCACGACTACTGCGCTACCAAGGGTCTGGCGTTCGGCAGCATCGACCGCACCGTCGAGCCCAAGGAGTTGATTGGCAAGGACAAGGGCTCGATTCCCTGGAAGGTGAAGCATCTGGTTACGGCCTGCGGCAGCGTGCCGCCGGTCTTCTACGAGTCGCGGGGCTGGGGCAAGGAGCCGCTCTTTTTCCTTGTCGGCCCCGACCCGGCCGGAGTCGCAATCCGTGCAATCGAAATCGCGAAGGGACTGGCACAATGAGCAAAGTGGGTCCTCGGAAACTGGCTGCAGTCTGCTATGACCACATCGGCGGCGCGCTCGGCGAGAGCCTTTACGACGCACTGGTTCGCAAAGCCTGGATCAAGGCCGACAGCGGCGAGTTGCGGGTAACGGCAAAGGGGCGTCGGGAGCTGGCCGCGCTGGGAGTCCCTGCGGACCAGCTCGATTCCAGCGCGCGCAAGCAGGTAAACGCCTGCGTGGAGCGCCACGCCGGCATGTTCTATGCACATATCGGTTCTCACCTCGGGTCGCTCTTGGCCGCGGCGCTGGTCGAACAGGACTGGCTGGAGAGGTCCGGCCGCGAGTTCCACGTCACGCCTTCAGGTCGGCGCGGGCTTCGCAAGCTCGGCGTGAAGCTGACCGCCTAGCGTTCGCTCGGGCAGTAGTCCAAGACACAAGTGAGCTGGCTGCGCCGGTTCGGCGCGGCGGGCATTTGCCTTCATTCATCTTTCTGCGTGGCAGGCCCAAACCTCAAGACCAACACGGGCTGGGAGCTTGGCATAGGTGGTCATTGGCGGCAGGTGTAGCCACCGTAGGCCCGGAGCCTACCGTGGAGACGGCCGGCGGGCGTTCTGCAGCCGGTGCTGCATCTTGACTCCTTTCCGGTCGGTTGAGGGTCAGCATGGATTGTCGCTTGTCAGGGACTGTCGGCCACGCTTGACCCTTTGTCAGGACGCGCGATAATCAACCCGAGTTGAGTCAGAGCCACTTCTTATCGCGCCCGGCCCCTGGAAAGAGCCAGAAGGAGGCTTATGTGAAGTACCTGCGCCCGGTCGTCATTTGCTCGGTAATCCTCGCGTGCCTCGTCGGCTGTCAGAAGCCGTGGCCATTTCTCTCCGACCGCTATTCCAAGATACCGGCGGATGCGGTGAAGGGCACGCCCGCGACCGACCCGGCCCCGCCGATTCTCGTATCGTCCGATTTCGAGGAACCGGTGCCGATGCCCGGGCCGGTGAATTCGGCCGGGGCCGAGGATTCCCCGTTCATCACGCCTGATGGTCAGGAGTTCTACTTCTTCTTCACTCCCGACGTCCGGGTTCCGGTAGAGAAGCAATTGCTCGACAGCGTGACCGGCATCTGGTCCTGTCGGCTCGACGCCGGGCAGTGGACCGACCCGGAGCGAGTAATCCTGAACGACGACCTCGCGATGGATGGATGCGAAGTCGTTTTCGACGACACGATGTGGTTCGCGTCAGTGCGAACCGGCAACTACGGCGAGATTGACTGGTACATCGCGGTGCGCCGGGACGGCAAGTGGACCGACTGGCGGAACGCCGGGCCACAGGTAAATGAGGAACTCAAGCCCGGCGAGATGCACATCAGTTCCGACCACCGAACAATGTACCATCACAAGGTCAACCAGTATGGCGGTCTCGACATCTGCAAGTCCGAGCGGACCGACTCCGGCTGGGGCGCGCCCGTGAACCTCGGGCCGAACGTCAACACGCCCAAGGACGAAGGCTGGCCGTACCTTTCATCGGACATGAAGGAACTCTACTTCTGCGGCTGGAACGACAGCTTCGCTGGTCCGAGTATCTATCGCTCCAAGCTCGATAGCCTTGGGCAGTGGGGTCCGCGTGAGAGGATAGTCGACCAGTTCGCCGGCGAGCCGACCCTCGACGACGCGGGCAACCTCTACTTCGTGCACCACTACTACACCGGCGGCCAGAACAACCGGATGCTTGAGGCGGACATTTACCTCTGCCGCAGGAAGTAGCGGCAGAGGTGTGACGAATGACGCACTGTCAGACAGGGGCCGCCGAGGCCAAGCCCGAACGACGAGAACGGGAAGTCCCAAAAGTCACCCCGACGGAGCGAAGCGATTGGAGGGGTCTCTCCTGAGAGATTCCTCGATTCACCTTCGATTCACTCGGAATGACAGTACCCGGAGGCAAGAGAACATGAGTTGTCGAACCATCATGGCGGTGACCATCAGCAAGCGGTTTGCGGAGGCGGTGAAAGTGCAGCAGGCGCTCACCAAACACGGCTGCATCATCAAGCTGCGGGTCGGCCTGCACGAAGCCGGCAACGTCTGCGCGGACGATGGCCTTGTGCTGCTCCACTTGTGTGGCACGAAGAAGGAGATTACCGCGTTGAAAGCCGACCTTGACAAGATAAAGGGCGTTAGAGCAAAGACGATGACGGTGTAACGGGAGCAAGTCCAAGGTCAAGATGCAAAGGTCGAAGTGCAAGATGTAGCCAGAACCCGAAACGGAAGTCTACCACAAAGGCACAAAGACACGAAGAGAGTATGACAGGAAATGGCCTCTGTTTGCCTAGTGTTCCTTGTGTCTTGGTGGTTCAATTCGGTTTCTGGGAGGAGAGGGAGGCAGCATGAATGTAATTGATGCCATCAACACGCGCAGGGCGTACCGCTCGCTCGCGTCAGCTACTGTCACGGAAGAGTTGGTGCGGGACCTCGCGCGCTGCGCCCAGCTCGCGCCGACCTGCAACAACAACCAGCCGGCGCGGTTCGTGTTCGTGTGGGAGCCGGCGATGCTCGAGAAGATGAAGGCGGTGTTCAACAAGGGTAACGCCTGGTGCCACGCCGACTCGATGGTGGTGGCGGTCTGTGCCGAGAAGGATGCGGACTGCCTCATCTATGACCGCGAGTACTATCTGTTCGACACCGGGCTTGCGACCGCGTTCCTCATCCTGCGGGCGACGGAGCTGGGGCTCGTGGCGCACCCGATTGCCGGGTATAGCCCCAAGGCCGTGCGGGCGGTATTGGGCATCCCGGATTCGATGCAGGTGATTGCACTCGTCAACGTCGGCAAGCACGCCGACACAATCAGCCCGGTGCTGAGTGAGAAGCAGATACACGACGAGACCCATCGGCCCGAGCGGCTGCCGCTGGAGCAGGTCGCGTTCTTCAACCACTACCCGAGAGAGGAGGGAGGAGTGAGGAAGGAGGAGTCAGTATGATAGGGCTGAGGAAGCTGCATCTCATAGTCGGTTTCACGCTGGTGCCGTTTGTGCTCATCACGGCGGGTACCGGCCTGTACATTCTGCTCACCAACAACTACCAGCCGTTGCGCTGGCATAGCTGGTTCAAGTACGGCGGGATGGTGCTGGCGCTGGGCCTGCTGTTCCTTGCAGTCTCGGGTGGGATTCTGTATCTGACCATGCGCATCCAGCAGTGGAAGCGCAAGGCCAAGGCTGAGGCCGCTCAGAAGCCGACTCCGCCTGCTTGAGTTTGACCAGACGCTGCGAGCGCGTAGACTGGTGGTAGTTTCCGAACTAACCTGATGCGCGAGAACGGCAAAGTAGTTAGCACCAAGAACGACCGGGCCGAGGTCGAGGTGGCAGCCCGGGGCGAGTGCGAGCATTGCACCGCCCACGGCATCTGCAACTGGACCGGCACCAGCCTGCGCAAGGTGCTGGCCGTGAACAAGGCCGGTGCCGCGGCCGGCGACGTGGTGGAGCTTGAAGTCGTCGCAGGGACCGGCGCCAAGTCGAACCTGTTGGTCTTCGGCATACCGGTGCTGTTGATGCTCGCCGGCGTGCTGGTCGGTGGGCTAGTCTTGCGCAAGGATGCCTGGTCCGGCATTCTGGCCGGGGTCGGGCTCGTGCTCGGGTTCGGAATCGTGAAGATCATTGACGTATCCGTGAACCGGTCGGGCCGAAGCCTGCCGGTGATTGTCAGACTAGCCGAGAAGTCAGAAGCTTGCCCTGAGCGAGCCGCGCGGAGAGAAGATTCTTCGCTGCGCTCAGAATGACAGGAAGGCGCGGCGAGTCGAATGGGTCAGAATGCAGAGTGCAGAAATCAGAACGAAGGAGTTGCGAATGAGAGCGCTGATGGCGGTGATGCTGGCCGCGGTCCTGATGATGGCGTGCGGTGAAGGCGGTACCGCGACGACGACGGGCGCGCCGGAGATGAAGAACCTTGAGCACGGCACGATGTCCTACTGGCACGACGCGAAGTTCACGCCGGACACGACCGACCCGACCGGCAAGCGGGGAAGGTGGTCGGGTTGGTTCCACCAGGACGTGGTGGACGCGTCCAAGCTGAAGGACGGCATCATCCGGGGCAAGATTGATGGCCAGTGGCAGGACCTGAAAGTGGTCAGCCTGCCCGATGACTTCTGCGAGTGGAACTTCGGCAAGCGGCAGGAGCAGCTCCGAACCATCGCGAAGATGATGGCGATGCCGGAGGGCGCGATGGGTGCCATGATGAAGCCCGAGATTTCCGGGCCACACAACGCGATGGTGGCGAGCCACGGCATGAAGCGGAAGGACTCGGACTTCGACATCAACAACGCGGTCAAAGGCACCGGCTGGCTGCCCAAGCCGGAGAAGCTGCCGGAGATGATGGCTCTCCTGAAACAGACCTGGGACGACCCGATGGACAAGAAACTCGCACTGCTCGAGAGCCTTTACACCAAGGCTACTGACGTGTACGACCGGACAAAGCAGGCGTCGCTCGAGCTCTACTCCCAGCCGAACTTCGAAACCCACACGTTCCTGAACCAGATGATTGACCCGGGCGTGGCGGTCGTCTACCTCGACCTGCCCAAGTCGTACGAGCTACGCTGCGTAGCGCAGATGCTTCACCCTGACGACCCGGGGTTGTCTGACTACGAGAAGCAGGTCGTCGAGTACATCAACCTCGTGCATGACTACTTCCACGGGCAGTCGCCGCGCAAGTCCACCGGCGTCATTTACCACGTGGTGCAAGTCTTCGACAACTCGCCGGGCCGAATGCGCGGTCAGCGGGTCGTGCCGATGCTGCCGTAGGCGGGATTTCTCTCGCCGGCGGGCCGGGTTGACATCTCCCGGCCCGTCACTATCTTAGAAGTGATGGTTGAGCACAAACAGCTCGCGGTTGCCGCGCCGGCACTGCCTGTACCCGACGATGAGTTGGTGCGGCGGGTCCAGGCCGGGAACAACGAGGCGTTCGAGGAGCTGGTGCGCCGCTACGAGCGGAAGGTCTACAACATTACCTACCGCCTGATGGGCAACGAGCAGGACGCGAGCGAGGCGCTGCAGGACGCGTTCCTGCGCGCGTACCGGTTCATCAACAAGTTCCAGTTCAAGTCGTCGTTCTTCACCTGGCTGTATCGGATTGCCACCAACGTGAGTCTAAGCAAGCTGCGGAAGCGGGAGAAGGTGCACACGGTATCCCTGGACCAGCCGGTGAACGAGGCCGGGGACCTGCCGTTTGAGATACCGGACGTGAAGTACGGTCCGGAGAAGCTGATGAAGCAGCGCGAACTCCGTGCCGCGCTCCAGAAGTCGGTGGACGAGTTGCCGGAGGACTACCGCTCGGTCGTGGTCCTCCGCGACCTCGAGGGGTTGAGCAACGAGGAAGTGAGCAAAGTCCTGAACCTGTCGGTGGCGGCGGTGAAGTCACGCCTGCACCGTGGCCGGCTGGTGCTGAGAGAGAAGTTGGTGAGTTACCTGTAATGGAGTCTTCATGAAGAAGCGGAAGAAACAAACCGGCGAGTGCCACGATTGCGGAGAGGCAAAGGAACTGATAGCCCAGTACGTGGGCGGCGACGAGGATGAGGATCTGGCGCGCGAAGTGCTGCTGCACGCGCAGACTTGCGCCGAATGCGCCGCGCTGCTTCGCAGCTTGAAAAGGCTGGTCCACTACTGCAGCCTCGAACCCACGTGCGAGATGCCGACGACCGTCCGCCGGGAACTCTGGGTCACCATCCGGCGCGAAATACACACGACCGAAAAGTGACCAGTTTGCAGGCCTGCCCTGAGCGAGCCGCGCGGGGAGAGGAGATTCTTCGCTGCGCTCAGAATGACAGGGCGGCGTGGCGAGCCGAACGGGTTGCAGTTTCCAGTCCCGGGTGCTGACTGGGAATCGGGCACTGGTCATTGGGATTCGCGCACTACGACCGACAAACACCCAACACTGCACAAACGCGGAGACCCGCCATAACCAGGGAGTAGGGCGATAGCCATGCGCGTTCTAGTGGCGATGAGCGGTGGCGTGGACTCGTCGGTTGCCGCCGCGCTGCTGCAAGAGCAGGGCTACGACGTGGTGGGCGTCACGATGCGGCTGTTCGACGAAGCAGAACTATCCGCAGATTACGCAGATTGCACAGATGGTTCGGGCAATCGGAAATCGGAAATCGCCAATCTGAAATCAGCGTTGGGTGGGCGCGGCTGCTGCGGATTCGGCGGGTCGCGGGACGCAGCGAGGGTGGCGGCGAAGCTCGGATTCCCGCACTACACGTGGGACTTCCGTAGGGAGTTTGATGCTGCGGTCATCGGGGACTTCTGTTCGGAATACGGACGGGCGCGGACCCCGAATCCCTGCCTGAGGTGTAACGAGATACTGAAGTTCGCCGAGTTATTGGGCCGGGCGGCGCAGTTGGGCGCGGAGTCAATTGCCACCGGCCACTATGCCCGCATCGTGAAGACGGGGACTGTCCCGCGCCGGGCAAATGGGGACTGTCCCTTCGCGGGGCCCTGCGCGACACCCAGGGACTGTCCCCCATTTGCCTGGCAACTACTCAAAGGTGTGGACGCGACAAAAGACCAGTCCTATTTTCTCCACGCGATGACCCAAGAGCAATTGAGCCGGGTGATGATGCCGGTCGGGGGCCACACCAAGACCGAGGTAAGAGAGCTGGCGCGCAAGCTTGACCTGCCGGTGGCGGAGAAGCGGGAGAGCCAGGACATCTGTTTCGTGCTGGACAATGACTATGAGGCTTTCCTCAGGCGGCGGCGGCCCGAGTTGTTCCGCGCCGGGTCGGTGCTGGACATGTCGGGCAACGTGCTCGGACAGCACGAGGGAATCGCGGGCTTCACGGTAGGGCAGCGAAAAGGGCTGGGGCTGGCCTTCGGCGAGCGGCGATACGTCGTCAGGCTCGACCCGGAGAAGAACGCCGTTGTGCTCGGCACCGAGGACGAAGCACGGGCGCGTGTGGTCGAGGCCGGGGACGCACGTTGGGTGTCGGGCAGGGCGCCGGTCGAGCCATTTCGGGCTGAGGCGAGAGTGCGTTACCAGGGGCATGGCGGTACAGCGTTGGTCGAGCCGATTGGCGAGGGGCGAGTGCTGGTGACATTCGACGAGCCGCAGTGGGCACCCACGCCTGGTCAGGCGGTCGTGTTCTGGCAGGGCGATTGCACTCTCGGGGGCGCGACCATCGGGCCGGAATGAACCGGTGACCGTTGAGGTATTTCTACAGAGGATCGAAGGTTTCAATACCGCAGCAGGGAGATCACCCATGGCAACGAGCCATTCTGTCACCCTGAGCCGCCTGGCGAAGGGTCTTTGGCTTCGAAGATCCTTCGCTGCGCTCAGAATGACACCGCAATGATAGAGGAGGTTCCATGTTCGTAATACTGTTGGTACTACAGGCGCTGACCGCAGGCTCGCAGGTGGACTCGGTCATAGTCTACCCGCACCAGGTTCTGGTCGTCCGAAACGCGAGCGTGACCGTGACCGGCTCGGGCGAGCTGGTATTTCCGAACCTGCCCGGGGCGCTGGACGACAACAGCGTGCGCATCAAGGCGCCGGGAATCCGTGTCGGCGAGGTGCAGGTGCGGCGCGGATATCTTGCCGAACCCACACCGGAAGTGAAGCGGCTGCTGGTGCGGCTGCAGGAGCTTGAGGACCAGCTCAAGGGACTGGATGATGAAGGCGCGGTGCTCAAAGCTAAGGAGGAGTTCCTCAACTCGGTGAAGCTTGGCGCGCCGGAGATCATCTCGAAGGAGCTGCAGCAGGGCAAAGTGGCAACCGAGTCGTGGCGCGGCGCGCTGGCCTTTGTCGCGGATGAGTTGATGAAGGTCAAGGCGCGGCAGGTGAAGCTCGCCCGCGAGAAGGAGAAAATGCAGAAGCAGGTCGAGGCGGCACGCCGTGAGTACAACGACGCGAAGGCTGCAGTCGAGAACCGGAAGGAAGTCAGATTCAATTTCTCGGCCGATGCCGGCGCCTACGAGCTGCGACTTGCCTATGTGATTGCCAACGCCGCGAACTGGGTGCCGTACTACGAACTGCGGGCGAACCCCGGCGAAAGCAAGGTCGATGTAGCGTATTTCGCCAAGCTGACACAGCGGACCGGCGAGGACTGGGAGAACGTGAGGGTCGTGCTTTCCACGACCACCCCGGTGCTGGGTGTCACCCCGCTCGAGCCCAATCCGTGGTACTTGTCCCTGTTTGAGGCCATGCGCAACGGCTACAAGAAGCTAGAGATGATGCCGGCGCCGGGCGCGGCAAAGGCTGGGGCGCGGTTCGATGAGGGCGTAATGGCGGAGCAGCCCGAGGAGACACAGCCGGTCGAGACCGGCATCTCGCTCCAGTACGCCATTCCAGGGCGAGTCAGTCTGAAGTCAGGCGAGCAGGCGAAGAAGCTCGGGTTGAAGCAGCTCGCGTTGCCGGCCGAGTTCGAGTACTACACGTTGCCGCGCTCGGGACAGCAGGCCTATCTGACCGGCAAACTGGCCAACACGAGCGACTTCGTGTTCCTGGCCGGCGACGGCAACACCTATGTTGGCGACGAGTACACCGGCTCGACCTGGCTGCCGAACATCGCTCCGCAGGAGTCGACGCTCCTGAGCTTCGGCATTGACGAGCGGGTCAAGGTGAAGCGCGAACTGGTCCGGAGCTTCAAATCCAAGGGCGGGCTCTTCTCCAAGACCGAGAAGCAGAGCTTCGTCTATCGCACCACGGTTGACAACTACACCTCCAAACCGGTCACCATCAAGGTTGTTGAACAGGTGCCGGTTTCCAAGCAGGGTGAAATCAAAGTGACGGTCACCAAAGTCGAGCCGAAGTTCCTTGAAGAAGACAAGGACAAGGGAACCTATACCTGGAAACCGACGCTCGATACCAAAGGCAAGTTTGTGATTGACTACGAGTTCACGGTCGAGTACCCGGCTGGCAGGCGCGTGCAGGGGCTGTACTAGATTCGAGACTACTTCGCGGGGCAGGCTTGCCGCCTGCCCCGTTTCGTCTATGCTTAGCTTGTGAGCACGCCGCAGCCACCATCGCCCCAGCCTTCTTCCGAACAAGGGAGAGGGAGCAGGGGAGTTGAAATCGTCGGCGCCGGGCTCGCTGGTTGCGAGGCAGCCTTGCAGTGCGTGAGGGGAGGCGTGCCCGTGCGGCTGTTCGAGATGCGGCCGAAGAAGATGACCGAGGCACACGAGACCGGCGACGTGGCCGAACTCGTCTGCTCCAACTCGCTCAAATCGGACGAACCTGAGAACGCGCACGGACTGCTCAAGGCCGAGCTTCGCGTCCTTGGCTCGGCATTGCTTGAGCGCGCCGAGCGCGCGCGGGTGCCGGGCGGCAAAGCCATGGTCGTTGACCGCCGGCGGTTTTCGGCCGAGGTGCAGTCCGAGCTGTCCCGCGCCGGGGTCAGAATTGAACGGGCAGAAGTCAGTTCCCTGCCGCCGGCTGCAGCCTGGTACCGCGCGAGGGCCGGGCTGTTTGACCCGCACCAGCCCGTGGTCATTCCGAGCGCAGCGCGTAGCGCGGAGTCGAGGAATCTCTCAGACGAGACCCCTCGAATCGCTTCGCTCCCTCGGGGTGACGAAGAAGCGGGTATCACCGTCATCGCGACTGGCCCGCTGACTTCGCCGCCGATGGCAGAAGCACTACGGGCAATGCTCGGGACAGAGCACTTGTTCTTCCACGATGCCATTGCGCCCATTGTGGCCGCAGAGTCACTCGACATGAGCCGGGTCTTCGAAGGTTCGCGCTATGGCGCGGGCTCGGACTACCTCAACTGCCCGATGACAGAGGAGGAATACGACCAGTTCGTACAGGCACTGCTGTCGGCCGAGTTACACCCGCTGCATGCATTTGAGAAGAATGGCTTGGGAAAACTGGGGACAGTCCCTCAGGCCGAAAATCGGGGACAGTCCCCCGGAGGCTCGCATCGAACGCTCGCCGGTACAGTCCCCGTTTTCGGCCCACTCGGCGCGGTACAGTCCCCGTTTTCCTCATGTCCCGCGCCTCAGTTCTTCGAAGGCTGTCTGCCGGTCGAAGAGATCGCGCGGCGCGGCAGGCTCGCGCTTGCATTCGGGCCGATGAAGCCGGTCGGGCTTGTTGACCCCGGCACGGGCAAACGATCTTTCGCGGTCGTTCAGCTCCGGCGCGAGAATGCTGATGGTACGATGTACAACCTTGTCGGGTTCCAGACCCGGCTGAAGCAGGGCGAGCAGGAGCGTGTCTTCCGAATGATCCCAGGCCTCGAGAAGGCCACGTTCCTTCGCTTCGGCAGCATCCATAGGAATACGTTCCTCGACTCGCCGAAGGTGCTGTTGCCGACGCTGCAGGCGAGGGCAAGTCCGGACCTGCTTGTCGCCGGGCAATTGACCGGTGTCGAGGGCTACGTCGAGTCAATCGGCGCGGGACTGGTCGCCGGCATCAACGCGGCGCGGCTGGCCAGGGGAGATGAGCCGCTCGAGCCGCCGCGAGAAACGATGCTCGGTGGCCTGCTTAGGTACATCACGACTCCGTTAGAGGATTTCCAGCCGATGAACGCCAACTTCGGCCTGCTGCCGCCAATCTCTGGGGACAGTCCACCCGTTCGACTTCGCTCAGGGCAGGCTTGGGACAGTTCCCGGAAACGTCTGCGCGGCCGGGACAAGCGCCGTGCAATGGCCGAGCGTGCACTGGAAGCGGCCCGAGGGTTTGCCTTGACTCTTGTCGAGAACCGGGCATGATTGCCGGTCGCACCGAAAGGAACAACACCATGGATAACCTGAAATCACTGCCCGAAAAAGCTACCGAGATGCTTGGCTGGACGTGGCCGCACTTCGAGCCGTACTACAACGAGCTGGCCGGACGCACCCTGTCGGTCGCCACGGTCGAGACGTTCCTGAACGATTGGACCCGGTTCCACGACCGGCTCGACGAGGTCGGAACGCGCCTCAGTATTGCGAAAGACGTGAACACCGCCGACAAAGAGGCGGAACAGAAGTACAACCGCTTCCTCGAAGACATCTACCCGAAGTCGGAGCAGGCGGAGCAGAAGCTGAAGACGAAGCTGCTCGAGAGTGGGCTGAAGCCGGCCGGGTTCGAGCGGCCGCTGCGCCGGATGCAGGCGGCCGCCGCGTTGTTCCGCGAGGCGAATCTGCCGCTGCAGGTCGAGGATGCCAAACTCAGCACCGAGTACGGGAAGATAACCGGCAGCCAGACCGTGGAGTGGGAAGGCAAAGAAGTCACGGTCACGCGGCTCCGGCCGGTCTTGATGGAGACCGACCGGGCCCGGCGCGAGAAGGCCTGGAGGTTGGCGGCCGAACGGCAACTGAAGGACCGGGACGTGCTGAATGGCCTCTGGCAGAAGTTCCTCAAGCTCAGGCTCCAGATGGCGGCCAACGCCGGGTTCCCCGACTACCGTTCGTTCCGCTGGCAGGAGATGTACCGGTTCGACTACACGCCGGAGAACTGCAAGCAGTTCCAACAGGCGATCGAGCAGGCGGTGGTGCCGGCGGCCGCACGAATCTACGCCAGGCGCGCAAAGCAGCTCGGGCTCGCGACCCTGAAGCCCTGGGACCAGGATGTCGACCCGCTCGGCCGCGCACCACTCGCGCCGTTCAAGAACGTCGACGAGTTCAAGGCCGGGGTCCATTCCATCTTGGAGCGGGTTGACCCGAATGTGGGTAGCTACTTTGAGACGATGATGAAAGAGGAGACGCTCGACCTCGAGAACCGGAAGAACAAGGCGCCGGGCGGGTACTGCGCGGCCTACGACGCAGCGAAGCTGCCATTCATCCTCATGAACGCGGTCGGGCTGCACGGCGACGTGATGACGCTCATCCACGAGAGCGGGCACGCGAGCCACAGCTTCGAGGCTCGCCGTCTGCCCTGGTTCCAGCAGCGCCACGCAGGGCTCGAGTTTGCCGAAGTCGCCTCGATGGGGATGGAGCTTCTGGCCGCGCCCTACTTCGCGAAGTCGGCGGGCGGGTTCTACTCCGACGAGGACGCGGCGCGCGCGCTGACCGAGAACCTCGAAAAGGACGTCCAGTTCTGGCCGTACATGGCCGTGGTCGACGGGTTCCAGCAATGGGTCTACGAGAACCCGCAAGCGGCGATGGAGCCGGCGAACTGCGACAAACAGTGGACTTCGCTCTGGAACCGGCTGATGACCGGCGTGGACTGGACCGGGTTTGAGGACGTGGTTGCGACCGGCTGGCAGCGGAAGCTTCACATCTTCCTGGTGCCGTTCTACTACGTCGAATACGGGCTCGCGCAACTGGGCGCGTGTCAGGTCTGGGCCAACGCGTTGAAAGACCAGGCCGCGGCGGTGGCAAGTTACCGCCAGGTGCTTGCGCTCGGCGGCACGAAGTCGCTCCCTGAGCTCTACGCGGCGGCAGGGGCGAAATTCGCGTTCGATGCCGGCACGCTCGGCACGGTTATCAAGCTGATTGAGGAAAAGCTCGCCGGCTGATATCTCACCCGGCACAAACCAGTCTGGAGGTCTGACTATGAAACGACGGATTGCTTTAATCGGTTTGCTTGGTCTCGCGGTTATGCTGCTGTCCTGCGGCATTTTCGGCGGCGGCGGCGGCATCGAGTTCCCTCCGGTCGGCTACCTGATCATCAGCTACAACACTTCCCAAACAGTCGTGGACCCGATAACGCTGCTCGCCGAGGGTGGCGCTCCGCACGGCGGATATACGTGGTCGCTGGCGAGCGGCTCGCAGTACCCGTCCGGGACGACGGTGGACCCGCTCACCGGCGTGTTCCACGGGACCGGCGGACCGGTGTCCCACCAGGCAACGAGCTTCAAGATGACCGCGACCGCCGGTTCGAACAGCGCCACCAGCAAGTCCTACGTCGTCAAAGTCATGAACTACGGGAGCGGGCCGGTGCCATCGGCGGTCCTGCAGCAGTGGGACCCCTACGGCGTCGACCCGAGCGCGCTTGAGCTGGCGGCCGCCAAGGCGGGGAAGGGCTACGGCGCGTCGCTCTTTGTACTGGGCGGAAAGCCGCCTTACCACTGGGCCGAGGACCTGACTTACGTCGGCCGTACCGACTTGAGCTCGGTCGGGCTGACGCTCAGCCCGACCACCGGCGTGGTCTGGGGCGAGCCGTTCTCGAGCGCATCCGGTAAGACCGTCCGGTTCCGGGTCATCGTTACCGACTCGGATGGCGACATTGCCGTGTACCAGCCGGTCTACACGATTCACGTCGAGTAGGAAACGGGCGTGCGGAACGTCCAGAAGACGGGGACTGTCCCGCAGCGAGTCAGATGAGCTGCTCTGAGGGACAGTCCCCTTTTTCACAAGCCGCTGGGGCCGATGTCGAGGTCCCCTGCTAGCCGCCACGGACTGAGCGGTAGCCGTCCCGACCCCTGCAGATCGCGGTTGAATTCAGCCGGGTCTAGACTACTCCTTTGCGGCTTGACTTCCGCCGATTCCGGCCGAAAATCGCAGCCAGCAGCATGTCGGGTCTGAACACAGGATTGCATCTCGGTACATCAATGCGCCGCAGCGGCGCAGCAGCGGGCAACCGCAAACCCAACACCCCGAAAGGAGGGCTCTAATGGTCAAGGAATTCAAAGAGTTCATCATGCGCGGAAACGTGATGGACATGGCCGTCGGCATCATCATCGGCGCCGCGTTCGGGACCATCGTCAAATCGCTCGTGGCCGACGTCATCATGCCGCCCATCGGCCTGCTGCTGGGCAATGTTGACTTCGCCAACCTGTTCGTCCTTCTCAAAGAGGGCTCAACCCCGGGCCCGTATGCCGCCCTGGCCGCGGCCAATGAGGCGGGCGCGGTGACGCTTAACTACGGCGTGTTCGTCAACACCATCATCAGCTTCGTCATCGTCGGCTTCGCTATCTTCCTGATGGTCAAGGGCGTCAACAAGCTCCGCCGCCAGAAGCCGGCGCCGGCGGCCGCGCCAACGACCAAAGACTGCCCGCACTGCTTCACGGCGATACCGATCAAGGCGACGCGCTGCCCGAACTGCACGTCGGAACTGACGACCTAGCGTCTGAGACTGGTCGGATAGGAGATGAAATGACCCGTATCGGAATACTGCTGGCTCTTGCCGCGGCCCTGGCCGCGGCCGAGCCCTGGAACCTTGCGGTTGACGCCAACCTGGCTCTGAACCAGAATGCCTACAGCAACTGGGAAGGCGGCGCAACCGGCCTGCTCGCCTATGCCCTCAACTCGAACTCGCTGGCCGAGAAGCAGCTCAACTCGAAGATGAACAGCCGCAACACCCTAAAGCTCGCCTTCGGCCAGACCTCGACCCAGGATACGGCCGGGACTTGGGCTGCGCTGGTGAAGGCGACCGACGAGATCAACTTCGAGTCGGTGCTCCGTTTCACCATGGGCTGGGTGGTCGATCCATTCGCCAGCGCGCAGGTCCAGAGCCAGTTCTGGGACAAGAGTGACGTGACTCTGACCCGATACTTCAATCCGCTGGACCTGAACGAGGGGCTCGGCGTCGCCCGACAGATTGTCAAACATGAGAAGACCGAGCTCGTGAGCCGGCTCGGCTTCGGTGTCAAACAGCGGTTCGACCGCCAGGCGCCGGACACCGTGAACTACGCCGTGTTCCGCTCGGACAAGTTCAGCAACTACGGCGGCGCTACGTTCGCGACTGACTTCACTACGCCGCTGGCCCAGGAGAGGATTGTCTACACCAGCAAGCTCACGCTGTTCCAGGCTGTGTTCTTCTCCGAGGCGGGCGCGGACACCGCCGGCAACTGGAAAGCGCTCGACGTCGGCTGGGAGAACATCTTCACGGCGAGCATCACCAAAGTCCTGATGGTCAACCTCGCCGCGCAGGTGCTCTACGACAAGGAAATCAACACCAAGGCTCGGCTGAAGGAGACACTGGCGCTGGGACTGACGTATAAGCTCATCTAGCGTTCTCGGCGCAAAGCTCGTGACGCGGCGGGGAAGACCACCCCGCCGCGCTGCATTTCCGGGAAAAGAAGGAATTTCACCACCAAGATACAAGGACACAAAGAGGTCTCGCACTCCGGGTATCTGTGTGATCTCTGGATGGTTCCTTCCAGACCTTGGCGTTTCGGGTGGCTATTTCATTTCCGATTGAGGATTGGCGAGTGTCGAATGAGGACGAGACCCCTCCTCAGCGTCGGGGTGACACTTGGCCCCTGCGGCCCCTGTCTGACAGTGTGTGTCATCTGTGTCCATCTGTGTTTATCAGTGGTTGTCAATTCCGCACCCGCGGTTCTGCATTCTGGTCTCTGATCTCTGAATTCTGAGGTGTCCGAAGCCTTGGTGTCTTTGTGTCTTGGTGGTAAACTCCTTCTTCTGTTCCTCGGCTGTCCTTGCCGCGTGTCCCGACTGCCGCTATGATGTGGAAGTGAAAGGCAAGATCGAGCTGGAACTGCGCGAGGTGAACAAGCTCTTCAACTCGATGGACCCGTCCCCGTTCCACGACAAGGACTTGAACCGGGACGCCGAGCAGTTCATCGTGAGCTGGGCGCAGGAGTACTCGCTCAAGCAGCCGCTGTCGCTTACCATCCACCTTGAGAACATGCCGGCACAGGACCCGACCGCGTGGATGACCGAGTCCGTGCACAACTTCTTCGCCTACCGGGCCAACCTGAACCAGCTCGCCTTCCGGCGCCTGATGGACGACGGCCGGACCAGCCTGATGGTTGGTCTCGCCTTTCTCACCGGCTGTCTCGCCATCCGCAACCTGGTCCTAGGCCACACCGCCGGCGCCTGGGCCGGGCTCCTGCGCGAGAGCCTGACTATCATCGGCTGGGTCGCGATGTGGCGCCCGGTACAGATTTACCTCCACGAATGGTGGCCGTTCTGGCGGCGGGGTCGGGTTCTTTCCAGGCTCAGCACGATGCAGGTCGAAGTAGTCCAGAAGAAACCGGGTACTGGATTCGCTGCCCCGGCCGAGCTTCCTAAGTGAACCGGTTCATGTGGGGTCCGCGGTTCTGGTTCATCGTAACCGCCGTCATCGCCCTGGCGCTCGACCAACTCTCGAAGTTGTTGGTCCTCAGGTACGAGACCCTGCACGTGCCGCACCAGGTGCTCGGTGATGCGCTCAGGTTCTCCCTGACGATGAACCCCCGGGGCCTGTTCGGGATTTCCTACGGCCCGGTCTGGGTCCACTACGCCCTGCCGATTCTGGTCGTCGGCGTTGTCGTCTACCTCGGCCTGCGCAGTCCGGATCGCTGGTTCGGTATCGGCCTCGGAATGATTCTCGGCGGCGGCGTGGGCAACAACCTCATCGACCGCGTCCGGTTCGGCTCGGTCGTCGACTTCATCGACATGGGAATCGGCAATACCCGCTGGTACACCTACAACCTCGCCGACGCGTTCGCGGTGGCGGGCGTCATCATGCTTCTGACGCACGAGTTCCTCGGCTGGGGCAAGCGCAAACCAACCCCAACAGCCGACTCGAAGCCGGCCACGCCGCCCGTTTCCGGGCAGAGCTGACCGCAGGCCGAACGCCCGCGTCTGACAACTTACAATTCAGAGAGCAGAGACCAGAATGCAGAACTGCGGACGCGGAAGGGATCAACCGCAGATTGCGCAGATGACGCAGATTTCCGTCTGCCCGAATCACGCCGACTGCCTTCGGACCTCTTGTGTCATTCCGAGTGAGCCGCCATGCGGCGAGTCGAGGAATCTCCTTCGACGCTGCTAACTGGTCTCTCTGGTGCTGAAAGCGTCCCGCAGAGCTCGCTGGGATGCTCATCGGAACGTTCCTCTCAACGTATTCTAGATTGTAACTTCCAGCGTGTCTTTCAGCGTGTAGACGAAAGGACCGGCCAATGCGTGCTCAAGCGCGTCCGGCATCGGGTCGCGACCTGGTCGCGAACTCGTTCGCGCTGAAGTTCTCTGCGTTGTTCGCTTAGAAGTTCGGGAACGAGGTCGTCGCGAAAATTCCCGCATTGGGGCTGTTGAAAAAGCCTTGACACCTTTCTGATGGTTGGTGCGTCTAATAGTCAGTGACGCCCAACCGAAAGGACACCGCTGACAATGGTAGGTA
>Ga0208046_1000042_pt1 | contig 23073 bp, 20 predicted proteins | sample PL_2010_300m_FD_184161 | JGI IMG/M metagenome (GOLD analysis project Ga0208046, IMG submission 184161) | Freshwater microbial communities from Powell Lake, British Columbia, Canada to study Microbial Dark Matter (Phase II) - PL_2010_300m... | ecosystem: Environmental > Aquatic > Freshwater >... | reverse complement strand
CACAGCGGTTCTCCTTTCATAACTTTCAAACAACCCAGATGCTATCATCCGGGCAGGGGAACCGCTACTGAATTTCAACTAGGATAGGGACATCTTCGTTGCGACGAACTCAGCTCCTTCAACCGCTGCGTCACGGTTTCGAACAGCCGGTACTTGCTTTGCTCGGAAATCGCGACCGGGCCCTTCCCTTCCTCACTTTCCTCCGTGGCCCCTCGCCCCTCGCCCCCCGCCGCGTAGACCTTCAGGTAGCCGAGTGCGGTCTCAATCAGCGACTGCGGCCGGGCTCCGAGCGAAACCGGCTCGAACGTTAAAATCGTCGCGCCCTCGAGCTGGGCCATGAACTTGTACTCGGAAAGCAACCGGGTCTTGCCGACCCCACGCTCGCCGGAAACGCAGACCGCGCCCGCCCGGCCCTGGCCGGCATTGTCCAGAATCTCCTTCAGCTTGGCCAGCTCACCGGTGCGGCCCACGAAGCCCGGCGCCATCAGGTACTTCCGCGGTCCCTGAACCGCAGCCACCGCTTCCCCCGGCCCGGACAGTTCCTCAATCACCACTGCCGCTGAACGCGGCCTCCGCTCCGGCTCCTTCCGGACCAGCGACATCACTACGGCCTCGAATCGCTCCGGAATCTTCTCGTCGAACTTCCGGGGCGCCTCGAATTCGGAGTAGTACTGCATCTTGAGCCAGGCGCGAAGGTCCTTCTCCTTGCCCGGACCGCGGCCGGTAATCACCTCGTAGAGCACGAGGCCGAGCGAGTACAGGTCGGCGCGCGCGTCCGCGTCGACGCCCTTGAACACCTCCGGCGCAACGTAGCCCAGCGTCCCGCGGGGCACGGCCACATCCGACAGCGCCACCCGTTCCGCGAAGCCGAAATCGAGCAGCTTGGCCCGAGGTGCTCCGTTACCCTCAGCCACCATTATGTTCTGCGGCTTCAGGTCGCAGTGAATCAGGCCCTGGGCATGGATGCTGTCCAGCGCCTGCAGCAACTGGACCGTAACTCCGGGCAGTTTCTCGCTGAAGCCGTTCGCAAAGAAGAGGTTGATGGGCACGCCGTCGAAGAACTCCATAGTGAAGTACGGCCTGTGCTCTGGTGTCGACCCGTAGTCGAAAGCAGTGACGATGCCCGGGTGCGTGAAACGTGAGAGGTAGTAGAACTCGCGATTCAGCCCCAGCTCAGCCTCTTTGGGTGCATCCTCTCTCATGATCTTGAGCGCAAGGACACGGTCGCCGACAATGTCCTTAACCTTATAGGTTTCGGCTACTTCCCCGCCCCCGAGCAGGGAAAGCACCTGATAACGGTCAGAGATGAGTTGTGACGAGTGGAAAGAACCCTGCGAGGGTTGCACGACCAATTATAGACCTATCGCGCGACATGTCAACGGTGGTGCGACAGTGGGGTCGTATGTGCGACAATTGCTTATCTAGTTGTGCACGGACAAGTTAGCTGGATGTCGCACTTCCAAGTTGACTCCGGCCTCGTTCGGACTACACTTCTGCGGATGAACTCCCGCATCCTGCGAGAACTCGGACAGGGCATCTACATCGTCCTCGGCTCCGCGGTCATGGCTCTGGCCTACAACCTGTTCCTGATACCCCATCATATCGTACCGGGCGGCGCCGGCGGTGTGGCAATGATCCTCAACTACTTCTTTGCCACGCCGGTCGGGCTGACCATCCTCGTCATCAATATCCCGCTGTTCGTGCTCGGCATCAAGACGCTTGGCCGGACCTACGGGGTCAAGTCCATCATCGGCATCGCGGTCTCGTCCCTGCTGATTGACGGATTCACCTATATCCTCCGTATCGGATCGGCGACCGACAACAAGATTCTTGCCTGCATCTTCGGTGGCATCATGCTGGGTGCCGGGCTCGGGCTGGTGTTTCGCGGCGGCGGTTCGACCGGCGGCTCGGACATCGTGGGCCAGGTGCTCAACCGCTACACGAATTTCTCAACCGGAACCAGCATACTGGTTGTGGACTTCATCGTCATAACGGTCGCCGGGCTCTGCTTCGGGCAGTTTGAGCTCGCGCTCTACGGCTATCTCAACCTCTACCTCCAGACCCGGGCAATCGACCTCGTGCTGGAAGGCCTGAGCTACACGAGAGCCCTGTTCATCATCTCGGATTCCGCCGACGCCATCGCCCGGGCGATTACCACCAAGATGAACCGCGGCGCCACCGTGATGAGCGCCACCGGCGCATACAGCCGGGAGAAAAAGGACATGGTCTTCTCGGTGATGTCCAAACGCGAGGTAGCACGGGCCCGCGAAATAGTGCGAGAGATCGACGCCCGCGCCTTCGTCACCATCACCGATGTCTACGAAGTCCTCGGCGAGGGATTCAAGCCCCGGACCTGACCCATGCGTATCGGCCTGCTGCAGTTCGCGCCACAACCCGGGGATGTCAGGACAAACCTGAGTCATATAACCCACGCACTTTCCGGAGTCCGCGCCGACCTCATCGTCCTGCCCGAACTGTGCACCACCGGCTACCTGTTCCCCTCGCGTGACGAGGTTGCCAAGCTCAGCGAACCAGTGCCGGCGGGCTCCACCTGCACAACGATGGCCGCACTCAGCCGTGATAGGAGAACGGCGATAGTCTGGGGAATGGCTGAGTCAGACGGCTCCCGCATCTTCAACTCCGCGGTGATGGTCACACCGCAGGGCGAGTTCCATGTCTACCACAAGGCCCACCTGTTCGTTGATGAAAAGGACCTGTTCGACCGGGGTGACTCGCCGTTCCCCGTCTTTGACGTTTCCTTCCCCTCTCCCCCTGGGAGAGGGAAGGGTGAGGGTGCGAAGCTCGGGATGCTCGTCTGCTTCGACCACTTCTTCCCGGAAGCTGCCCGCTCGCTCGCGCTGCACGGCGCCCAGATCATCTGCCACCCATCCAACCTCGTGCTCGAATACGCTCAAACGAACTCGGTCACGCGGGCAGTTGAAAACCGGGTCTTCTGGATTCTCGCAAACCGCACCGGGTCGGAGACCCTCGGCGAGAAGACGCTGGCCTTCAACGGCCGGAGTCAGATAGTCGCGCCGGACGGCAAACTGCTCGGCCGCGCCGGCCCCGACTCGGAAGAGCTCCTCATCGCCGACATCGACCCGGCCGTGGCCTTAGACAAGAAAGTCACGCCCCGCAACGACCTCTTCCTCGACCGTCGCACCGACCTCTACTCAATCTAGGTAGTTCATTGGGCCGGCAGCGCCTGCCGGCGGCGGACTCGTGGCAGACCATGTTGACACCTGACGGTCTGGGGCATACAATCAATCGCCAGGGCGGCAAGCGACCGGTCGAGAGCGCGCAGCGCGGTGCATTCAGTTCTCTGTAAAGACCATTGATGCCTCCCTGCATGCTGATGACACGTCCGCACCGACACTTACCGCTCCTGAATGAGAGACAACCAGAGGGAGCGTGTATGAGATTCAGGATTCCGTTCGTAGCGTTCGTACTTCTCTGCCTTTCCCCAACCCTGCCTGCTTCGGTGCCGTGTACGCTTCCGAGCGGAATCGAGAGGCTTCCCAACGGCAATACGCTCATCACTGAATCCGGCTCAATGACCCAGCCTACGGCCAGAGTAATCGAGGTTGACAGTACCGGACGACTGGTCTGGGCGTACGTTCGCTCCGACATTCCCTGGGCGCACACGGCGTACCGAGTGGCCAACGGCAACACGCTGATATCCGCCACCCACGACAGCCGGGTGGTGGAGGTAGACACCGATGGCAACGTCGTCTGGGAGATGACCGGCCTCAACTACCCAAACGAAGCAAGGCGGCTGGCCAATGGCAACACCCTGATAACCGAACGCGACAACGACCGGGTCATCGAGGTCGATTCGAGTCGCAACGTGGTCTGGAGCTACTCCAGCCTGGCTGGTCCCCACAACGGCAGCCGGCTGGCAAACGGCAACACCCTGGTGTGTAACTCGGAGATGGACCTGGTGGTCGAGGTCGACTCGGCCGGCACGGTCGTCTGGCAGTATGGGGCCGGTCTTGACTGGGCCCGATGCGCCGAGCGCCTGCCTGGCGGCAACACGCTGATAGCTGACAGCCGCCACAACCGGGTCATCGAGATCGACTCGGCCGGCAACATCAAGTGGACATTCGCCTCCGGGTTGTCGCTACCCTACATGGCGACGCGGCTCGCGACCGGCAATACGCTCATATCCTCCGGCTCGCGCGTCATCGAAGTCGACTCGGCCGGCAACACCGTCTGGCGGTACCCGCCCGCGGCGTCGGCGGTCGTCGTTGAGACGCTCTGGGGCACCAACCCGACTTCCGGCTGCAGCCTGTACGTCCACATCCACCGGCCGGCGAGCGCGGCCCCCGGCAACGAGGTCCCGGCGGTCGTGCTGATACCGCGAGAGAGCTATGCCGGCACGGTAATGGACCAGAACGGCCTTGCCGACCAGGTCGCGTCCGACGGATTCGCGGCGCTTCACTTCGACGCCGACGGCCGCGGCAAGAGCAGCGGCGTCGAGGACTACAACGGCCATATCCAACAGGACGGCCTGCAGGCCTGCGTCCTCGAGCTTGCCTCCAGATCATACGTTGACACAGCGAAGCTGGGAATCTACACGCGCGGGTACGGCATCGTGATGGCAGCGGGCATGATCGCCCGCCACCCGCAACCGAGAATCAAGTTCCTGATGGACTTGGAAGGTCCGTCCGACCGGTACCAGACCTCGAGTGACTCCGGCGGTCACGTGCCGGTGCCGGTAGACTCGGAGTCATTCTGGGTCGAGCGCGAGGCCGGCCGGTTCATCAAGAGCGTGCCCGGGGCTTACCTGCGCATCCAGACCGCGACGGACTACACGGGACGCATCCCGGATAACCACCATGCGATTGCGCTCATTGACAGCGCCACGGCGACCGGGTACGGCGGTTCCGGCATCGCGGCTTGGACCCGTGTCAACGACTCGGTAATGAACCCGGAAAATCAGACCTACACGGTATCCGACCCGCCGCTGTGGATTCCCGAAGCCGAGGAACGCCACAACATCTGTCGGGAGCTCATCTACCTCCATGAACTCGCCGACGGCGAATTCCCCGGGGCCGTCTCCTCGTCGTCGTCCGTCGTCCATCGTCCTTCGTTCTTCGTTTCCCCCAATCCGTGCCGCGCATCCGGTGCGGTGCGACTGAACCTGGGGCCACTGGACCACTCAGCCACACTCCGCATCTTCGACGCTTCGGGCCGCCTTCTTCATTCGACATTCGGAATTCGGACTTCGCCATTCCGGCTCGACCTTCGGTCGATACCGGCCGGCGTCTATGTCCTTCGGCTCGACACCGGTGGTCGCTTCGCGACCGCCCGCCTGGTTGTGAACTAGAAGAACCGGCTAGAACCACCAGCCGGCTGACACCAACCCGTGCAGTGATAGGTTCGGCACGTCCGCGCTGCCATCAACAATCGGGACACGCGCCCACGCGCCGACCAGCTTGCCCTCAACCCCGGCAAATAGGTGCCGGCCGAAGTCCAGCTGCTTGCTCGCCCCGACCTGAGCGGCCGGCCCTGAGACATACCAACCCAGTACTCCGCCGGTCTCAGGAAAACGCTGACCACGCACGGTTGTCTGCGGGTGCGTAATCACGATGCCGGCTCCGGCGCGCAGCTTGAGGCCGGCCCAGTCCCGTACGCAGTTCAAGAGCAGCGGGTTGTACCCATGGGTAATCTCGAACGTATCGACCTCGGCCGGTCGATTGGCGAGATACAACTTGTGATGAACCAGCTCCAACTCGAATGCCCAAGGCCTGCGCCTCATACCCAACTTGATGTCGTAGTATGGTACCTCGGCAAACGGCTTCGTGTCGTACCGAGCGGTGAGCTTGATGTCGGGCGACCCGTTCTGCCTGATGACTAGGGGCAGCGGCACGTTGTACTGAAGCCCGGTGCCGACTGACACGTACGGCTGGAACTTGGTGTCCTGCGTAGGACCATGGCGCAACGGCGAGACCGGCAGGTCTGCCCGAACCAGCAGCAGCACAAGAAACGGACTCAGCCCGACGGCGTTCAGCTCCTTATCATCACAAGCAGCATCTTGAACCGCATCACGGCCTTGAGCGCATGGGGTACGTTCGCCGGCATCACGACCATATCCCCGACCTTTGCCGCAACCGGCTTGTCCCCGATGGTGATATCCGCCTTGCCGTCGAGCAGATAAACCAATGCGTCGAACGGCGCCGTGTGCTCGGACAAGCCCTGCCCCACGTCGAACGCGAACACCGTCACGGTACCGGTCGACTTCTTCACGACCTCGCGGCTCACGACCGAACCGACCTGGTACTCAACCAACCCTGCAAGGTTCACGGCTCTCGCCAGTGGTTCTTCCGTCATCTGCACTCCTCTCTTCCTACGGTCAGGCCGGGCTCAACCGACCGCGACCTCGTAGAACCGCGGGGACGGGTCGCCGTCCAGCAGCGGCGCTACCCGCTTCCGCGCCTCGGCCTGAGTCGGGCTGGTGTGCATGGCCATGAACGTCTCATAGCTCTCGTGCTCCACGACTGCCGAATACAAGCCGCCGCCGCGCGAAGCCAGCAGCTTGCGGCTGATGAAACCCTTGTGCTTCGCGTATTCGGCGTTCGACCACACAAACCACTGCCGGAACTCTGCATCCTTCCCGGGTCGGACCGTCGGGAACTGGATGATGTTGACGAACACGCCCGGTTACTCCTCGTGCTTCGGCGCGGCCTCTGTACCGTGTTCCACGCCGCCGGTGATGTCATTGTGCAGCCTCTCAACGTAGTGGGTGAAGATGACGTAGGCTTCGACGTACTCGCGGCCGGCCTGCACGTTCTTGTCCGCTTCCCTGGCCGTGGCCATCACGCGGTCGAACTTCTCGCGAATCGCCTTATCCATCGCCTTGGACAGCAATTGGACGACGTCATCAATCGAGCCCTGCGCCAGCGCCGCGTCGGTCTTGGCGATTATCGGCTCAACCGGCGTCGCCTTCAGGCCGGTGTACGGCGCGCCCTCGCCCGCCCGGTGCAGCCGCACCAGAGTCTCGAAGAAGCTCTTGTCCGCGAGTTCCCTTGCGTCTTTGCCCTTCTTGCGGACTGCCAGCGCCTGCTTGAACGCGGCGACCACCTCAGTTTCGTTGTCGGGTTTGACCCACTTGAGCACGGGCGTGATGTCGCCCTTGTCGAGGGCGGCTCGTGCAGTCTTCACGACCGGGCCGTCCATCGTATCGCAGTGTGCAACTGCTCTTGCTGGAATCAGCAACAATAAGCTGCCCAGCGCTGCCACAAAGACAGCCAGTACGATTATGCTACGGACTCTCATGAAACCTCCTTATGTTGCGTAGGAACGACTTGATTATACGGCAGGCGACCCGCGCATGTCAATGGTCGGGACCAGGCCTCATCTCGCCATCGCCCGCTTCTTCCAAGCTACGGGCATCTTCTCGATGGCGTAGCGCAGAGCCGTGCGCGGCATCTTCGCCTTGCGCGCCATCACGAACTCGAAGACCTCCTGCGGGCGCTTGTTGGCAATCTCCTTCAGCATCCAGCCATAGCCTTTCTGGACCATGTCGTCCGTGTCCTCGAGCAGGACATCTGCGACCTTGTAGGCGGAATCGACTGCGATGCCGTTCCGGTTCGGGATGATGTGAGCGACGGCTGACGCCCGACGCAGCCAGCGGTTCTTCGACCCGGCCCACGCCCGCGCCTTCGGTAGGAACGCGGGATGGTCGAGCAGGAAGAACCCGAGTGCGCCGCCGCAGAGGCTGTCACATGAACCCCAGTTCGACACGTGCTGCTTGAGCCAGCGCTCGAGTCGCGGGAAATCGGCCGGCCCCAGCTGTCTCCGCATCCGGCCTGCCCAGTCGAACGCGACTCCCCGCTCCTCGCCGTTCCGAATCGCCAGCAGCTCCTCGCAAAGTCTGAACACATCTGACTTCGGCAGGCTCTTCACCTGAGTCCAGAACTGCCGGCTGATTCGCCGCCAGTCCGGCGTGCGTACGCCGTACAGCGTCACCGGTTCCTTGAAAAACCGTTGTACGGACACACGGTACTCAGGGTCTGCCGCTGCCTTAGACTCGCGCGTGATTGCTGCGACTATCTCACTCTGCTTCGCCATCGCTTCACTTCCTTTCCGGGTCAGAGCATCCCTTCCGGCATGGCACACCCGCCTGTCCGCGTACCAACGCCGGCGTCGCCTCGCAGCCGGCATGCCCGGCTCCGACCACAATCACACCATACGCTCGCTCGCGCTGCATCGTCTTGATGATTCTAGGTGTCTGTGCACCTGAGTCAAACGGCTGCGGTGAGGAAGCCGCAAGCCACAAGCTGTGAGCTCCGAGCTACATCAGCTTGACTTTCCATGGATTCAGATGCACAATGCCGTGTGGCAAGACGCTCCGATTCGCCATCCGGCTGCTGCCAGCCTGCGCGGGAATCGGAAGTGTGTAAATGGGAGGAGTGCCCCGGATTATCCCAACAACGGAGGAGGATGCTGATGGTGCGTAGTATGACCTTGGCCGTGCTGATAACATCCGGCTTCGTCGTCCTGGCGGGCTGCCAAGACAAGATGTCGAGTGACCAACGTGCCGTGAAGGTCGTGCTGGCGACCTACACAAAGGCGTTGCAGAGGAACGACTACGCTGCCGCGTACCAACACTTGTCCTCGGAGTCTCGGAGGTTCGTCTCGCCGGTCGATTTCACGGCCACTTGGGGCAGGAACGCAAAAGATAGCAGGATCGTCAAGTTCTCTGTCGGTACACCATCGGTCGTTGAGCAGAGTGGTAGGCTGTACGCTGTTGCCGTCCTGCAGCGCTCACATCGCTACTTCGCAGACGGCAAGACTCAACCTAGAGGATTGGATTACCATTTGACCAAAGAAAACGACACGTGGCGAATCCTGAGGACCGAAGAGCTCGAGAGCGGAATCCTAGCCAAGTGTGACAACGGCCAGCGTGACGTGGCGCTGCAATTGGCTCAAACCTGCCTCGACATAGACCCGATGCTGGCCCATTCTGCGGACGACCTCATTGCCCGACTACTGCACGAACACCAAGGTGTCAACGTGCAAGTCGGTGCTGCGGCCGAACGAGCGGCGCTCGAGTCGAACACCAGCCTGAAGGCGTCTTCTATCGTCGCTGTGTTGAAGTTTGAGGTCACCAGTACGTCCTTCGATCAAGCATTGGCAGCCACAATGGCTAGCTACATATACGTTGCGCGCATAGACTTCAAGGTGACGAATACCGGTGAGACATCGATAGAGCGGTTGGTATTCAAGGCCGTCTGGCGCGACCTGCAAACACAGGAATTCGTCAATGAGGGAGAGACCTACGTGGTTAACAGTGGAGAAACGCCCATGAAGCCCGGTGAAAGCAGGTCTGGCTTCCTGGTCTGCGGCATCGGCGACGCTCACGGCTCGCGCCGTGCTCGCGAGGCGGATATTCTCGTCTCTAGCCTCGGCGACAAGTTCGAATTGGTACGGAAGGGAATCAAAGTGAAGTAGCATCGGCTGCAGCCAGCCTGCGCCGGAATCGGAGACATGTAACATGGCTGCGTCCCGCACCCTCGGGCGCGCTGGCGCGGAGTTGACAACGGACCGGAGATGACCGAGAACACCGGGGACAGAGAGGTAAGACCCTGACGACACACAGCGGCACAGAGATGCCTTTGACGGGAGGAAATCACGGAGGTACCGAAGATGACTGACATCCAAAGCTACCCGAGCTTCGACAGTGTACAGGCTGAACCTTTTGAGGCACTGGTAGCAGCCTACTTCCAGGCAAACGGGTTCATCACATCGTCGAACAAGTGGTTCTGGTCCAAGGATAACCGCAAGAGACAGAGAGGATATCGGGACGTAGACGTTCTCGCCATCAGCGGTTCCGAGACAAGGATCGTCTCAGTGGTTGTGAACCTAGACGATAAGATCCGGCACAACAGGAGTAGACTGCTACAGCATGACATGCTGGCTGAATTGGAGACCTACTTCAGGTTGGTTGAGAAGTTCCTGCGTGAAACGCCAGACTATTCATGGATCGTCGACCGACACCACCGATCTGTCCTGAGAGTACTCGCCTATAAGAACGGTCAACTGCGACCCGATGTTGAGGACGCCTTGGAGAAGAGTCACATCGAGCCACTACCGGGCAGGACCGTCATCCAAGTCCTAAAGGAAAAGGTGTCCGAATACGGGGTGAGAGGCATCAAGTCTAACAACCCGACAGTGAAGCTCGTCGAGCTCATGGCAGAGCACTCCGAGAAAGAGGGCAGAGTCCGGGAGAAACGGGGACACAATACGAACTAGGTTGGGCGGCCGGCGCATTCGGGCGCGAAGTGCAGGAGAGCGGGCGGCGGGCGGGGTCAGGTCCGCTCGGCGCGGAGAGTGAAGATGAGTTCCGCCAGACGGTGCAGCAGGGCTTGGTCGATGTACGGCTGCTCGTGACCGCGCGCAATTTCATCGACGCGTTGAGTCCTGACCGCTGAGCCAGGTTCGGTTGTCTCCGCGACGTTCAGGAACGCGGTGATGATGCTTCGGTAGTTGCCAATCTGCTGGTCGGTCAGGCCTTTGGACCTGAGCAGGTTCAGAGCCGCTTCGATGACCGGCTTGCGCGCCGCCTCCCGAGCTTCGTGTTCCTTGAACAACTGCGTCACGTACTCACTGCGGCACATGTCGTAGTCGGTCTGAAGCCTGTACCTTGGCGGCAGCAGCATCAGGTGTTTCGCGTCGGCCGCCGGGGGCAACCAGTCGAGTTGGCCCTTGCCGTCCATGTCGTCAAAGAGCACTGATGCTGCCTCGTGCAAGTGGTCGAGAGCATCGCGCGGCAGGGACTTGCGTTCGGCCCACGCCCGGCAGCGCTTGAGACGGCGCTCCCGCAGAGCCGGCCGCGACTGCCGGGTCTGGTAGAGAGTGCGAAAGACCTTGCGGCCGAAGTCGGCCGCGGTCTTGCGCTCTTTGCTCATCGGTTTCGCCCCGAGCTGATTCAGCTCTTGATGGAGCATGTCTTCGACGACCCTGCGCACCTGCCACCACGCGGCTTCCTTGCGCAAGGCGAGAGTTGCTGCGTCCTCCGGCTTTGGGGACAGTCCCCGTTCGGGGACAGTCCCCGCCCGGGGCCGGCCGCGATGGGGCCGAGTCGGTAGCGGTAGCGGTGAGCCGAGATAGGCGTCGAGGAAACCGACCAGACCGTGCGACGTGGCTCGGCAGGCACGCAGGTAGTCAAGCACGAGCCGCATCGATGGGTTCCGGACGTGCCCGGCCTCCAGTCTCGCGATGAGCTTGCGACCATGCCCGCCGCCCGCACCGGTCGCTTCGGCAATCTGCTGTTGGGTCAGCCCGGCCCTGGAGCGAATCTGCCGCAGAATCGTGAAGAGACCGGCGAGAGAGATCTTGTCGGCAGCGCCCGACTCAGCCACAGATTGAGTCTACTTAAAAGTAGACCAATTAACAAGCCCCATTCACGTGCAAGTACCTGGAATAACAAACGACTAAGTCCATTACCACATTTTCCAAGGGGTAATCCCCCCAGACCTTTGCCCCGTGGTTGGGCACATAGTTGGCCTCATTGTCTGACCGGCTGTGGCGCAAGCTGCCTGACCCGCAGTTGGACCGGTAGTTTGGCCCGTAGTGAGGCGAGGAGTCTCACCGGCAGCTTGACCTGTTGCTTCACCCGTTGCTTCACCAGCGATTTCTCCCGTTGCCAGGTCCGTAGTTGGCCCCGGAGCTTGGCCCGTAGCGGGACAAGCAGCTTGGTCCGTAGTTGGCCCAGCACCGAGGCTCGTAGTCTGCCCCGTTGCTTGGCCCGGAGCTTGGCGTGTAGCCTGTCCCGTAGCCTGGCACATAGCTTGACCGGCTGCTTGGCTCATAGCTTGGCCCGCACCGGCTCCGGTCCGCTTTCTTGCTGCTTCAGAATCGCGCGGTAGTTCACGCCCAGCACCCCAAACTCAAATGCGTCGGCCGCTGCGCATGGCAGCGGCCGAGTGGAATGGGACGGGGCGAACTAGGCCAAGATGTTTCCCTGCTTGTCCTTGAACTTGCCAACGGCAATCATGATGATGTCAATCAACCAGCCAATTCCGAGAATCCCACCGGTCAGAAGCCAGACAACGCCGGTCCCGACCTTGCCCACGTAGAACCGGTGCACACCCAGACCACCAAGGAAGATACACAGAAGCAGTGCAGTTATCTTGTTCTTGTCGGACGTGCCCGCAGCCGGGGCAACACTTGCATCAGCCATTAAAACCTCCTTTTCGGTCGAACTCGGTCCTCGACGGAATGTCTATTATTCCTCTTCACGCCGGGCAAGTCAAGCCAGGCAGACTCCCCTAGAACCGACATAGCTCTTGTTTGTCACCCCGAGCGAACCCATTCGGCAGGCTCAGGGCAGGCTCCATGAGTCGCACTGTCCGACAGGGGCCACTGAGGCCAAGGTCTCTCAGGCGAGATTGCTGAGCCATCGGATGGCACCTGCGAGGACGCAGAGCGACTACGGCGAGGACACCTTCGTGTGGCTTCGCCACCGTAGGAACGCTCGGAATGACAACACCCGTCAGGTGTAGCCGCCATCCAACCTGGCAAGGCACGTTCACAGGCTCCTGCGGTGCCAATGTCGGATTCAGGAAGCTCCAGACCCCGCTTGCCGCGGCTGAATCTTCCTCTTGCCTGTCCGGCCGGGGTTCGTTATACTGGCAATCTGCAGAGGCCGCTATTGCCAATTCATCAGTCATTCTCAGCTAACGTTCCAGCCCGTGCCGCACGAGTTCTAACCGGCTTTCAGCCGGTCCGTGAGCGTCGCGGCGGTTGCTGGTTTCAGGGGAGGCGAATTTGAAAGTCTTCATCGATTCTGCTGACATTAAGGAAATCCGTGAGGTGGCAAGCTGGGGCATCCTCGACGGTGTCACCACCAACCCATCCCTCGTCTGCAAGACCGGCCGGCCGTTCAAGGAGTGCGTCCAGGACATCCTTGCCGCAGTCAACGGCCCGGTTTCGGTCGAGGCCGTATCGACCGACGCGGCCGGTATGATTAAGGAAGGCGAGGACTGGGCAAAGCTCGACCAGTCCAAGGTAACCATCAAGATTCCAATGACGGTTGAAGGTCTGAAGGCGGTGCGCGGCCTGTCCGAGCGTAACATCAAGACCAACGTCACGCTCGTCTTCTCGATGAACCAGGCCCTGCTCGCCTCCCGCGCCGGAGCGACGTTCATCTCGCCGTTCGTCGGCCGGCTTGATGACATTTCGCACGATGGAATGGACCTGATCCATGACATCGTCGGGATGATTGATGACTACGGGTTTGACACCGAGGTGATCTCCGCGAGCATCCGCCACCCCCTGCACGTCATCGAGTCGATCCGCGCCGGCTGCCACGTCGCTACCATCCCCTACGACATCCTCGTGAAGATGACCAAGCACCCGCTCACCGACGCCGGCATCAAGAAGTTCTACGACGACTACCAGAAGATACCCAAGCTCTAGACCCGGAAGCGAACATGGACGCCACGAAGACACGAAAGTCACGAAAAGGACCGGGACGGAAGAGCAATGCTCCGTTTCATCCGGCTTCGTGCTTTCGTGGCTCTCTTTCTCGGGATTCAGGCACATTAGAACGGAGGGATAATGCCAATAGTTGACTCCAAGACCGGCACCCACGGCAAGACCGCGGGCATGGGCGAGCTGGTCCAGGCCGCAAACATGATGCGCGGGTACGACCTGGTCGCACTCTGCGCCGCCGGTTCCGGCCACTCCGGTGGCACTCTCTCGATTATGGACATCACCGCCGCCCTCTACCTGGCGGTGGCGCGGCACGACCCGAAGGACCCCGACTGGCCGGACCGGGACCGCATCATCTGGTCGTCCGGGCACAAGGCGCCGTCGCTCTACCTCGGCCTCGGCATGTCCGGCTACTTCCCGATTGAGGAAGTCGTCCTGCTGCGCAAGCTCTATTCTCCGTTTCAGGGCCACCCGCACTGGCTGAAGCTGCCGGGCGTCGAAGTCTCTTCCGGCTCGCTCGGTCAGGGTTTGTCGATTGCCGTCGGCATGGCGAAGGCCGCCAAGATGGACAAGAAGAGCCACCGGGTCTATTGCCTGACCGGAGACGGCGAGCAACAGGAAGGCCAGATTTGGGAAGCGGCAATGGAGGCCGGCGCGTGGGGTCTCGACAACCTCTGCTGTATCCTTGACAAGAATCGGTTGCAGATCGATGGCCCGGTCAAGGAAGTGATGAACATCGACCCGATTGCCGACAAGTACCGCGCCTTCGGCTGGAACGTCATCGAGATCGACGGCCACAACATGCAGCAGATTCTGAAGGCGTTTGAGAAGGCCGCCCAAACCGCGGGCCAGCCCACGGTCATCGTCGCCAACACGACCAAGGGCAAGGGCGTCAACTTCATGGAGAATCAGGCCGGCTGGCACGGCAAGGCCCCGAACAAGCAGCAGATGGTGGAGGGCCTGAAGCAGCTCAACCTCGATTTCCGCATCGACTACGAGAAGCTGCTCAAGAAGGCCGCCGACTACCAGACCGACGTAACGGCCAAGCTGATGGCCAAGGTGCCCAAGTTCAAGACGGACTACTTCTGGAACCGGCAGCCGGCAATGAAGGTCGAGATGAAGGCGACCCGCGTCGGGTTCGGTGACGCCCTGGCAGAGGCCGGAGCGGACAAGCGTACCGTTGCCATCGGTGCCGATATCTCCGGTTCGATTGCCATCTCCAAGTTCTTCGAGTGCGACGCGGAGCGCTGCGAACGCTGGCTATCAGTCGGCATCGCCGAGCAGTCGGGGACCGCGCTCGCCGGCGGCCTAGCCAAGGAAGGCAAGCTGCCCGTTTTCGGAACCTACGGCGTGTTCGCGGCCGGACGCAACCTCGACCAGATCCGCACCACGATCTGCTACGGCGAATTCGACGTCCTGATTGCCGGCGCCCACGGCGGCGTCTCGGTCGGGCCGGACGGCGCGACCCACCAGGCGCTCGAAGACCTGTTCCAGATTTGCGGACTGCCCAACATGCAGGTGGCGGTCCCTTGCGACGCGCTCGAAACGAGACGCGCTACCGAACACATGCTGCTCCATCTGAAGGGGCCGAAGTATCTCCGCTTCGCCCGTGAGGCTACCCCGGTCATAACCCGAACCGACACGCCCTATGTCTGGGGCGTGCCCAACGTCTACCGCTACCGTGGTGAGAAACCTGACCTCATCGACGCGTTCGAGGTCAAGCTCGCCACCGACTACAAGAACGAGAACGAGAACCTGACCATTGTCGCCTGCGGTCCGATGGTCCCCGAGGCGCTACGCGCCGCCTGGATTCTCAAGGAGGATTTCGGCCTCGAGACCCGCGTCATCAACATGCACACGCTGAAGCCGTTCAACCCGCCGGCACTGGTGCAGGCGGCGCTCGAGACCGGCATCATCGTGACCGCCGAGGAGCACCAGATCGGCGGCCTCGCCAACTGGGTGTCGCACGCGCTGCACATCGCGCCCGAACTCTACGGTCACCCGGTCGCGTTTGGCTCGATCGGCGTCAAGGACCGGTTCGGCGAGTCCGGACAGCCCTGGGAACTGATGTGGGAGTTCGAGGTGTCAGGCGAGCATATCGCGGCCAAAGCAAAGGAACTGCACGACTTCGCGCACGCCGCCAAGGCCAAGCCCAAGGCCGCGGCCAAACCCGCTACAAAGAAGCCGGCGGTGAAGAAACCCAGGGCGAAGAAAGCCAAGCCCGCGGCCGAGTAGCAGGAAGACAGGATGCGACTCGCTGAACGGATGAACCGGCTGGGGACCGAAACCGCGTTCGACTGCCTCTGCCGCGCCAGGGCCCTCGAGTGCAAGATGGACGTGGTTCACCTCGAGATCGGCGAGCCCGATTTCGACACGCCCAAGCACATCCGCGAGGCCGCAAAGAAGGCGCTTGACGAAGGCTACACCCACTACGGCCCGTCGGCCGGCCTGCCCGAACTGCGGCAGGCGGTGGCGGCCTACTCCGGAAGGCTGCGCGGCGTCCACTTCAATCCCGAGCAGGTGGTGATAACTCCGGGCGGCAAGCCGGTCATGGCCTTCGCCATCATGGCCCTGGTGGAAGAGGGGGATGAGGTCATCTACCCCAATCCCGGGTTCCCCATATACGAGTCGATGATAAACTACATGGGCGGAACCGCCGTGCCGACTCATCTGCGCGAGGAGCGCGACTTCCGTCTCGATGCCGAAGACCTCGCCTCGCTGGTGAACGCGCGCACCAAACTCATCATCATCAACTCGCCTCAGAACCCGACCGGCGGCGTGCTGACGCGGGAAGACCTGCGCCTCATCGCCGAGACCGCACTCAAGCATGACGTCTGGATTCTCGCGGACGAAATCTACTCGGAAATCCTGTACGACGAGAAGTTTGAGAGCATCAGTCAGTTCCCGGAGATTCGCCCGCGCCTGATCATCCTCGACGGGTTCTCGAAGACCTATGCGATGACCGGCTGGCGTATCGGCTATGGCATCATGCCTCCCCAGATGGCGGACAGACTCGCTCGTATCCAGACCAACACGAATTCGTGCACTTCGACCTTCAGCCAGCGCGCCTGTCTCGACGCTCTTACCGGCCCGCGCACGGAAATCGACGGGATGCTAGCCGAGTTCAAGAAGCGGCGCGACTTCATCGTCAAAGGCCTGTCCGAGATACCGGGGTTCCGCTGCAAGCTGCCGCTCGGCGCGTTCTACGCGTTCCCGAACATCGAAGGGACCGGCATCGACTGCGAAGTCCTGGCGCACCGTTTGCTCGAAGAGAAAGGCGTGGCCTGCCTTGCCGGCACCTGCTTCGGCAAGTACGGCAATGGCTTCCTGCGGTTCAGCTACGCCAGCTCAATCGAGAACATCGCCAAGGCGATCGAGCGTATCAAAGAACTGGTCAACAAGAAGTAGCGGCCGATGGCCGCCGTTCGCGAGTCGCCAACCGCCATCCGCCAATGGTTGGTTCGCCTCGGCCACCTCTGCTTCGACGACTTCCTCCTCCTCGACCCGCCCGCTCTCGCTTCATCCTTCGTCCTTCATCCTTCATCGCTTGCCGATTGGTCTCTCGCCCTCAACAATGCACCGCACGTTCAGTTCCACTTCCGGTCGGTTGACTGCGAACTGCAGCCTGCAAACCGACTCGGAGTCGCCCTGAGCGAGCGGAGCGAGTCGAACGGGTCTCTCAGGCTCGCCGGCAGCCCGCCTTCCCTCGCCGATGTTCAGACAGCGCAACAGCAGCTCGTGACTCACTTCGCCTACGAACTCCTCCGCGCCAAGGCGCCGCCGCTCTACGACTCGCTGCCCTGGCACGACTGGGACTTCTCGATTGTCACCAAACGGTTCAAGCTCTGGCAGACCCGTTTCCTGCTCGGTGGCGACGGCACGACGGTCACGATGTGCCGCTGCCGTAAGTCCGCCGGCGTCTATGTCCTTGAGCCTTGCGAAACCATCGCCCGCTACACTGAGCGCAAAGCCGAACTCGAGAAGGTCCGCCGCTTCCGCCTTCTCCGCTCCCCAGTGTCCTCCCCTAACCCCCAGTCCCTAATCCCTATCCCCCTGCCCGACAACTCCGTTGACCTCGCCATCCTCGGTTCCTGTCCATCACTGGACACTGGTCACTGGCAACTGGTCACTCGCGAGCTGCTGCGCGTCTCACGTCACGCCTTGCTGGTCGAGAACAATCCACTCTGCCCACCACTTGCGGAGTCGACGCTGACCGACGCCGGGTTCCGGCCTGACTCGGTCGAGGTAGCCGGGCTCGGGCAGCACCGGTGCTGGTGGCGCATCTCGGAAACCTGTTTGCCCGCTTGACGTCCCGCCGCCGCGCATCATAATCTGTCCGTGCGTACGTTCGACCCGGACCGGTACGAACCCGACGTCGACCCGGACTTCGAGGGCCGCCCGGAGACGGTCGCTGCATTCAGAGAGCAGCTCCGGCGTGACTACGAAGGCCTGCCGTTGGACAAGGTCATACCGGGCGACGTCGTGGAGAATGACTACGGTAGTTGCTACCGCCTGACCGCGACGGCACGAGGAGCCCTGCGCCGCGGCAACGCCGAGCAGTCCCGCCAGAATCTGCTCGGCTCGGTCAACCTGGTGCGCGGCATCCGCGACAAGACCCGGGCGCGGCTGGAGGAACAGGGCTTCAAGACGCTTGCCGACCTTGAGAACCATCCCCGGTTCTGCGGCGAGTCCAAGCGTATCCGCGAGTTGCTCGAAGCCGGCAGCACCGAGGAACTGACTGAGGTCATCGGCGCGCGACTGTCCAAATCGCATCCCACGGTCCTCGGCCTCTCCGGCCTGCACGCCGACTCGGACTTCCTCTTCCTCGACCTCGAGACGATGGGCCTGTTTGCCGGGCAGCCACTCGTCGTGGCCGGCATCGCCCGGCTTGGCTCGGACAACACCATCATCGTGGACCAGTACGTTGTCCGTGACTTCCCCGACGAGCTGGCGCTGCTCGCCGAGGTGAACCAGCAGGTCGCGGCGCACCGGGTGCTCGTGACCTACAACGGCAAGTCGTTCGACCTGCCCTTCCTCATCGGGCGTTCCGCCTACTACGGCATCCGACTCAAGCCGCCCGGAGTCCATTTCGATCTGCTCCACTTCTGCCGCCGGGCCTGGGGACGAAAACGGGGACTGTCCACGGAAAACAGGGACTGTCCCGCGCCGCTCGTTCCTACGGTGCCCCGGGCACGTTCGACGCAAGCGCTCCGAGGGACTGTCCCTCGTTTTCCGCCCTCCCAGGGACTGTCCCCGCTTTCGTCAGTCTCCCTCCGCTCGATTGAGCAGAGCATTCTCGGCATGAGCCGCGAGACCGATCTGCCGGGCGAACTCGTGCCCGAGTTCTACTACGAGTATCTGCGCACCGGCAACGCCGGGTTCCTGAAGCCGATAGTCGACCACAACCGACAGGACGTCGAGAGCCTGGTGAATGTGTTTTCCGAGCTGGTCACCCTGTGGGCCGAACGCGACCATTGACCAAACACGAAGTCCGAAACCCGAGTGAAACCCGAATACCGAATGATGCGAACCGGCTCACGACCGACCATTCTCACTCGGGCTTCGAGCTTCAATCGTCATTGGCCTCAGCGGCCCCTGTCGGACAGCGCGGACTTCGGAATTCGGACTTGCCCGCCTCTACGCTGATGCCTGACATCCTCGCCGCCATTGACCGCCTGCGCCAGCAGCGCTGGTACTCTGGCCAGATAACAGACATCGAGCCGCTGCCGTCGCGCGCGCCGACCTACGCCGAGCCCGACCCGCCGCTGCCCAAGCCGCTCGCAAGCCTGGTCGAGCAGCTTGGCATACCGAAGCTATACAGCCACCAGGTCGAGCTACTCAGGCACGCCCGCGCGGGCCGGAACGTCATCATCACCACCGCGACCGCATCCGGCAAGACGCTCGCCTTCAACCTGCCGGTGTTCGAAACGATGCTTGAATCCTGCTCCGCCACCGCGCTTTACCTCTACCCAATGAAGGCCGTGACCCAGGACCAGCTCAAGGTGCTCAAGCGTTTCGAGCTCGGCCTCGAGCTTGAGCTGCATCCCGCGGTCTACGACGGCGATACATCTGCGGACAAACGGCCCCGTATCCGCCAGCGCTCCCGAATCGTGCTCTCGAACCCTTACGAGCTGCACCAGATTCTGCCCTACCACTACCAGTGGCAGTCGTTCTACCGCAACCTCCGCTACTGCATTGTCGACGAGGCACACACCTATCGAGGCGTTTTCGGCTCCAACGTGGCCCAGCTCATTCGCCGGCTACGGCGAATTTGCGCCTACCACGGATCTGACCCGCAGTTCTTCCTCGCCTCGGCCTCGATTGCCAATCCCCAGGAACTGGCCGAGAAGCTGACCGGCAAGGAGTTCGTCCACGTCGGCGACGACGGAGCCCCGCGCGGCCGGACCTGGCTCGTGTTCTGGAACCCGCTGGCGAACGCTGAGTCGTCCATCCACGTCCAGACCCAGCACCTTGTCGCGTACTTCGCCAAGGCCGGGCTTCAGACTGTCTGCTTCGTCCCGTCCCGCCGCCTGGCCGAACTCATCTCGCGCTGGGTGAAGGAACACACGCCCGAACTGGCCGTGTCGCCGTACCGAGCCGGGTATGTTCCGGAAGACCGGCGCGCAATCGAGGCCGGCCTCTCCTCCGGCGCGCTGCGCGGGGTCGTATCCACTGACGCGCTGGAACTCGGCATCGACATCGGCAGCCTCGACTGCATCGTCATTGCCGGTTTCCCCGGCTCGTTCGCCTCTTTCTGGCAGCAGGCCGGCCGGGCCGGGCGCAAGCTGCAGGACTCGGTAGTCGTATTCATCGGCTACGCGGACGCGCTCAACCAGTACCTCTTGCGCAACCCGGCCCTCATCCTCGAACGCGGGTTCGAGGCCGCGGTCATTGACCTCGCCAACCCGTACATCATCAAAGGCCACCTCGCTTGCGCCGCGTCCGAGCTACCGCTGCGCAAGGAGGAAGTCGATGACGCGAAGCTGCCCGCGGTCAAGGCGCTTGAGGACGAACTGATCCTCCGCCCCACGCCGGTCGGCTGGATATACGCGGGCCGGACCCGGCCCCAGGAAGAAGTTGCACTTGAGGCAATCGAGGAGAGCGCAGTCGAGATCGTCGCGGACGGGCGGGTCATTGAAACCGTGGACAAGACCCGCGCCTGCCGCGAGGCATATCCCGGCGCGGTCCTGCTTCACCGGGGCGAAACCTATCTGGTCAAGTCTCTCGACCTGGAGAACCAGCGCGCCAACGTCGAGCGCAAGGACGTCGACTTCCACACGCAGGTCATCACCCGCGAAGAGATGCGCCTGCTCGAAACCCAGCAGCAGCGCAACCTGAATCCCGGCATCACGCTCAACCTCGGCCGCCTCGAGGTGACCGCGACCTACACCGGCTACCGGGTCAAGAAGTACGACCAGCTAATAGCGACTCATCCGCTCAGCCTCCCGCCGGTCAAGTTCCCGACGGTCGGTATCTGGCTCGTCTTCTCCGGTGAGGCCGGACTCGAACTGCAGGAGGAGAGTGCCAGCTTCATCGGCGGGCTCCACGCCGCCGAGCACGCGCTGATTTCCCTGGCGCCGCTGGTCGCGATGTGCGACCCGCTCGACATCGGCGGCGGCAGCTACCCGTACTTTCCGGACACCCGGCTGCCGACGATACTCATCTACGACGGCTACGAACACGGCATCGGGATTTCGGAAAAGCTCTATTCGGAGTTCGACCGGCTCAGCCGCGTGGCCCGCGACCTTGTAGTCCAATGCGGCTGCGAGAATGGCTGCCCGGCCTGCGTCCTCTCGCCCCGCTGCGGCGATGCCAACGAGCCGATCGACAAACGGGCCGCCGCCGTCATCCTCGGCCGTCTCTGCTCCACCTGAGAGACGCCGCATCCGCACTTCTGCATTCTGCTTTCTGCTCTCTGACTTCTGACTTCGTCTGACCGCTCCTCCGCAATCCTCTCCCGCCTCCAGCCCACCTGACCCTACTCGGACTTCTCTTTTCCGCGGACTGCTCTATAATAGGCCGTGGCTAGACGCAAGACGCAAGCATCAAGCCCGTGCGATTCGTCCCTCGTCCCTCGTCCTTCGTCCCCCGACCCCACTTCTCCGCTCGCTGACCGTATCCGTCCGGCGACGCTCGATGGAATCGTCGGGCAGGACCACCTACTCGCCAGGGACAAGCCGCTGCGCCGGACAATTGAGAAGGGCGAACTCCACTCAATGATTCTCTGGGGCCCGCCCGGCTCCGGCAAGACGACGCTCGCCCTTGCGATTGCCCATTACACCAAAGCCATCTTCATCCAGCTCTCTGCCGTGACATCCTCAGTTGCCGAGGTCCGTGAAATCATGAAGCGGGCCGAGTTCGAACGGGCCATGCACAGCCGCCGCACCATCCTCTTCGTGGACGAGATTCACCGGTTCAACAAGGCCCAGCAGGATGCCTTCCTGCCCCACGTCGAATCCGGCGGCATCATTCTCATCGGCGCCACGACCGAGAACCCGTCGTTCGAGGTCATCGCGCCCCTGCTCTCGCGCTGCCGGGTCTACGTGCTCAACCAGCTCGGCCCGGACGAGGTCAAGGCGGTGATGCTTCGCGCGATGGCTTCAGAACAAGGCCTCGCGTCGCTCAAGCCCAGGGTGGCTGAGAATGCTCTAGACTACCTGACCATGGTCTCGCAGGGCGATGCGCGCGCCGCCCTCACGGTACTGGAACTCTCCGTGGCGTCGGCGGAGCCGGACAAGCAGGGCGTGCGGCACGTTGACCTAAGCCTCGCGCAGGATGTAGTCCAACGCAAGTTCCTGCTCTACGACAAGTCCGGGGAAGAACACTTCAATCTCATATCCGCCCTGCACAAGTGCCTGCGCGACTCTGACCCGGACGGCGCGCTCTACTGGCTCGCCCGGATGCTCGAAGCCGGCGAAGACCCGCTGTACGTCGCCCGCCGGCTCGTCCGCTTCGCCTCAGAGGACGTCGGTCTTGCCCAGCCCAACGCCCTGCTCATCGCCAACGCGGCCAAAGACGCAGTCCACTTCATCGGCATGCCGGAAGGCAACACGGCGCTGGCCCAGTGTGTCGTCTATCTTGCGCTTGCGCCCAAGTCCAACGCGCTCTACGTCGCCTACGGCGAGGCCAAAGAGGACGCGCTAAAGAGCGCAACCGAACCGGTGCCGCTCCATCTCCGCAACGCGCCCACCGGCCTGATGAAAGGCCTGGGTTACGGCAAAGGGTATAAGTACGCGCACGACTTCAAGGATGCGAAGGTCGAGCAGGAACACCTCCCGCCATCGCTCAAGGGGCGCAAGTACTACCGCCCAACCGACCGCGGCTTCGAGGCCGAGTTGAAGAAGCGCGGCCGACCCAAGTCAGAATAGGCGGCAGGGACATGACCGCGAAAACGGGGACTGAGGCAAAACGGGGACTGTCCCTTCGCAGGGCCCCGTGCGATTCCCAGGGACTGTCCCCGCTTTGCCAAGACTGTCCCCTGCTTTCGCGCCGGATCGTATCCCAAGCCGAACCAGCGAGAAGTTGGGTCTCGCTCCGAAGGCGCGATTGCGTCTCTCAAAGTACCTCTCGTTGTTCGTCAGGATGTAGCGACGGACGTATCGCCAGCCGTGTAATCACTTACGTCGGCACATG
>Ga0208046_1000041_pt1 | contig 23302 bp, 26 predicted proteins | sample PL_2010_300m_FD_184161 | JGI IMG/M metagenome (GOLD analysis project Ga0208046, IMG submission 184161) | Freshwater microbial communities from Powell Lake, British Columbia, Canada to study Microbial Dark Matter (Phase II) - PL_2010_300m... | ecosystem: Environmental > Aquatic > Freshwater >... | reverse complement strand
CGACGTGACGACGGGCGGCAAGCCCCTCGGGAAGATGAGCGATGACGAGCTCCGCGCCGAACGTGCCGCGCTCCTCGCCGAACTCGGTCGCGACGCTGGCGAGTGAGGTCGCCCGGCTGCGCATCGAAGCGCGGCTGAGGGCACTCGCGATCGAAGAGGCCGCGCGCGCTCGGTACGACTGGCCGCGCAACGCCCGCGCCGAGCAGGGTCTCCCGCCGGGCGATTGGCGCGTGTGGCTGGTGCTCGCGGGGCGCGGGTGGGGCAAGACTCGCACGGGCGCCGAGACGGTGCGCGCGTGGGTCGCCGCGGGATACCGGCGCATCGCCCTGGTGGGGCGCACCGCCGCCGACGTGCGAGACGTCATCGTCGAGGGCGAGAGCGGCATTCTCGCGGTGCATCCCGATGGGGAGCGGCCGCGGTGGAACCCCAGCAACCGCCGCTTGACGTGGCCGAACGGCGCGCAGGCAACGACCTACAGCGCCGACGAGCCGGATCAACTCCGCGGGCCGCAGCACGATGCGGCGCTCTGCGACGAGCTCGCGTCGTGGTCGCGTCCCGAGGCGTGGGACCAACTGCGCTTCGGGCTGCGCCTCGGCACAGACCCGCGAGTGATCGTCACGACGACACCGCGCCCGACGAAGATCATCCGCGACTTGCTCGCGGCGCCCGGCACCATCGTCACGCGAGGCCGCACGCGCGACAACTTCGCAAATCTCGCGCCGGGCATCGTCGAAGAACTCGAGCGCCGGTACGCCGGCACGCGGCTCGGCCGTCAGGAGCTCGACGGCGAGGTGCTCGACGACACCGCAGGCGCGCTCTGGCGGTGGCAGTGGATCGACGCTGCGCGTGTTGTGAAGGCGCCGGACCTGCGCCGCGTCGTGGTCGCGATCGACCCTGCGGTGAGCAGCAATGAGGGTTCCGACGAGACGGGCATCGTCGTCGCCGCGGTGGGGATGGATGGCCGCGGGTACGTGCTCGCAGACGCCAGCGGCAAGCACCGGCCCGAGGACACGGCGCGCATCGCGCTGTCGCTCGCGGACCTGCACGGCGCGGATGCCATCGTCGCCGAGGTCAATAACGGGGGGGATTGGATTCCCACCGTAATCCGATCGCACCGGCCGAACGCGAACGTCCGCACGGTGCATGCGTCGCGCGGCAAGCTCACGCGGGCCGAGCCCGTGGCGGCGCTGTACGAGCAGGGCAAGGTGTCGCACGTCGGCGCCTTCGGTCCGCTGGAAGATCAGCTCACGACCTGGGACGCCACGTCGGGGCGCAAGAGCCCCGATCGCCTCGACGCGCTCGTGTGGGCGTTCACCGACTTGATGTGCCCGCGCGAACTCCCGCGGGTACTCACCGAATCCTCCTACGACTTCTGATGTTCACCAACGCCAGCACTACCGCCGCCGAAGCCACGATGCGCGAGGTGCGTGCGCTCGGCGAGGACGAGCGCTTCCGTCGCATGAACGCCCTCGAGGCGCTCTGGAACGGCGACCACTACACGCTCGACGGGCGGCGGTCGTTCTGGGACTCGACGGTCCCGCTGCGCCAGCGCGCGCCAGCGATCCAGTCGCGCGTTGCGCGCACCGCGGGGTTACGCCTCGCGCACATGGTGTTCGGCGAGCGGAGCTTCCCGAGCATGGCCGTCGAGGGCGGCGGCTTCGGCGCGATGCTCTCCGACGGCGACAGCGATGCACTCGGCGCGCTGCTGCACGACATCATCGCGAGCGTGCGCCTCTCGGCGCGGGCGCGGGCGTACCTGATCGAGGGGTTGAAGACCGGCACGAGCGTCGCGGTGCAGAGCATCGCGTGCGGCAAGCCGCGCATGCAGATCCTGCCCGCGAAGTGGTGCTGCGCGGAGCGCGACACCGCAGGCCGCGTCGTGCGCCTCGTCGTGCGGTACAAGTCCGGCACCGGCGACGCGCTCACCTGGTACCGGCGCGAGATCGGCGGCGGCCGTGACCGCGTGTGGCAGCCGGTGCCGATCGACCGCGCGGGTGTCGAGCCCGCGTGGGACGTGCTCCCGCTCGCGTCGGACATCCCGTGTCCGATCGTCGCCGTAGTCTGGACCGCGTGCCTCGCGGAGACCGTCGAAGAGGGCGTCTCCGACGACGGCCACGCGCTCGCAGAGGGCATGGAGGCCGAGGTCGAGGCGCTCGACATGGAACTATCGCAGCTCTACCGGAACGCCCTCTACAACGGCGAGCCGCAGATCGCGCGCATCGGCGTCGACACGCAGGCGAGCATGGGCGCGCCGGGCGTGACCGCAGGTGCGCCGCCAGCGGGCTTCTCGTGGCTGAACACCGCGTCGAGCGCCATGGGTGCGGTGCGCGGGTGGGTCGGCGGCGGGCAGACGGCGACGCAGAAGGCGCCCGGGAAAATCTGGGACATCCCGGCGGGCGGCGACGTCAAGCTCGTCGAAAGCACCGGCGCCGGGGCGAACATCATCGCGGGCGCGGTGACGGAGCTTCGGCGCACCATCGCGGACTCATTCGGCGTGGTGCTCGTTGACCCGCAGTCGATCGGCAAGGGCGACCTGAGCGCTCGCGCGCTGTCGCTGCTCTTCGGGCCGCAGCTAGACACCGCCGACAACCTTCGCGTGGAGTACGGCGACGCGCTGCTCGCGATCGTCGACCAGTTCTTTCAGCTCTGCGCCTTCGTCGAGTCGGTGCACCTCCCGTCGTGGCCCGCTGCGCGCCCCGCGCTGTCGCGGTGCTGGGGCGTCGTCGGCGGCGTGCGGACATGGATCGGGCCGAGCGTCAAACTCTCGTGGGGCGAGTATTTCGAGCCCGCGTGGAGCGACATCGACGCGGCGATTACGGCGGCGGAGAAAGCCGTCGGCTCGCGCCCGGTGCTGTCGCGTCGCCGCGCGGTTACGCTGCTCGCGCCGATCGTCGGGACCGAGGACATCGACGCCGAGATCGCCGACATTGCACGCGAGGAAGGCGAGAGCGCCGACGCCGTGCACCGCACGATCGCGGGGCTCCACGAGCCGACGCACGCCGAGGCCGATGCCCTCGCGGGCGAGAGCGAGCCCACTACGCTGACCGCCGCACCGACCACCGCCACGGGCATCGACCCCGAGGCCGTGAAGGACCAGAGCGCCGCGCTGAACGGTGCGCAGGTCGCAGCCGCGCAAGCCATCGCTGAGAGCGTCACCATGGGCAAGCTCTCGCGGTCGCAGGGCATCGCGTTGCTGCTCATCTCGTTTCCCATCACCCGCGCGCAGGCCGAGGCCGTCGTGGGTGACGTACCGACTGCAACGGGAGCGGCGGCGCTGTCGCCCTTCCGGCCCGCGGCTCCCGTTGCACCTACTCCCGTGGGTGACGGCTGATGGCGCCCCGCGCGCCGCTGCGTCGCTCCGACGCGCTGCCGATCCCCGCACCGCGTCCACAGCCCACGCCGCGTCGCGTCTCCGAGCCCGAGCGCCAGCGCACCGGGCGCACGCTCGCGGAACGCAGCGCGACGCGGAGCGAGATCGTGCGGTTCCTGCGCGACGCCGTGCGCGGCATCGAACTGTCGTTCCGGGTGCCCGGGTCGCATGGCGACGGTGTCAGCAATCAAGAGCTCGTCGGCTACCTCGAGGCAGGCGGCCGCGAGTTCGACAAGGTCACGCCGGCGATGCGGTCGCACATCCTGTCGACGATCCTCGCGGAGTACGAGAACGGCACACGCGTGCCGTACGTGCGCGACGTGCGGAGGAGCATCGGCGAGGCCGCGCTCGCGTGGATCATCAAGCGCTTCCACGCGCAGGTGCGCGACGTCCACTTGAAGGCGCTGACGATCCCCTACGCCCGCGCGAAGGCGAAGGCGGGCTACGGCGACAACCCCATCGGCATCCGCACCGGCCGCCTCGTCGACGCGGTCGAAGAGCGCGGCAAGGTCGTGGTCACCCCGGCATGAGAGAGCACATGAACCTCCCTGACTTCACCGGCGCCGACGCGCCCATCGCGACTTTCGACGGCGACACGCTGGCGCTGCGCTACGACTCGCGCGTGGCCTACGAGGCGCGCGTGCATCAGGACTTCGCGGCGCTCACCGCGGCCCCTGGCGTGCGTGTCGTGGAGTCGTCGATCCCGCACGTTCCGGCGCACCTCGGTCACGTCGTGATGCTGGTGCGCGTGGCCGATGCGCCCGCCATCGAAGCGCCCGCCGCATCGCTCGCGCAGACCTCCCGCAAGTCCCGCTAACCCCCTCACGCGGGCTGCGCCCGCACCGGAGAAACGACCATGGGTTCCGTATCTGCAACCATCCACAGCATCGTCATCGAGCGTGGCAACGACGATCTTCACTCCAGCGCCATCGGCAACCTGCGCCGCGCGACGGTGTACCTCGACAACGGCGGCAGCACCGCCGTCGCGGGCGGCACCGACACCCTCGACGCGAACCTCGCGACGGCGATTCAGAACAGCGTGCTCGACGGCAAGACCGTCACCGTCCGCACCGTCTCGCTCTCGCAGGCCGCTGCGACCGCGGCCGCGACCTTCGCCGGGTACATGACGCTCTCGACGAACACGGTGAGCATCACCCCGAAGACCGACGGCTACCTGACCGGCAGCACCAACGCGACCATCCCGGCGTCGACGGCGATCATCTGCCCGTACGGCGTGTACGTCTCGTACACGGTGGCGTGATGGACCTCGACGCCAGCACCGTCGCGAACATCGTCGAGGCGTGCGTCATGCTCGCCTCCGACGCTGGCCTCGACGTGGTCAACGTCCTCGGCGGATCGCTCAAGTTCGATGTCGCCACGAACGGCGACGTGACCCTTACGGTCACGAGCGCCGACGGCAAGAGCGACACCGGCAAGCTCCTCGCGGCGGACATTATGAAGGCCTCCGACGAGGAGGCTGACGAGGCGATGGGCGCCGCGTCGACGATGCCGCCCGCTGCTCCGATCGGATGACCATGAGCGATCCCGTGAACACCCCTGCGCCGGCGGCCGTTGCCACCGACGCTCCCGCTCCCGTCGCTCCCGTGACGGTGGCCGTGCAGCCACCCGCCGCGCCTCCCCCGGCGCCCGTGGTGGCGAAGCCCGCGGAGCCCGCTGCGACGCCCCCTGCGGCGCCCGTGCGCGTGCTCAACCCGTGGGCCAAGCGCGAGGCCGCGGCGCCCGTCGACCCGCGCGTCGCTGCTCTCGAGACCCGCGCGACGGAGCTCAGTGCGACGCTCGCGAGCTACGCGCAGACCGAGCTCGGCGCCGCGCCCGAGAACATCCGCAACGCGGTGCGCGCCATCGCGGGGGATGACCCCTCGGCGCAGTTGAAGGCCCTCGCTGCGCTGCGCGCGAACGGCGTGACCACGCTCCCGACGATCGCCGCCGGGAGCACCACGGCGCCTCCCGTCGCGGCTCCCGCACCAGCGGCCGCCAACGACCCCGACGTGTCGGCGCTCGCGACCTACGAGCGCCTCGTCGCGTCGGGCTCGCAGCTCCTCGCGTCGCAGTTCGTCGCGCGCAACCAGGCAGCCATCGCCCGCGCCACCGCGGCGCGCGCTGCCCGCAACTGATTCCCGCAACGCCTCAACCCACGTAGCGGGCCGCGCCCGCAAGGATATCGACCATGGCTGGATCCATCGGGCGCATCGAGCTGCCCACCGAATTCTACGACATCACCTCGCGCATCGTGCTGCGGTCGCCCCAACCGCAATTCCTCTACGCAAAGCTCGTCTACGCCGCGTCGGCGCAGGCCGAGCTGCGTCGCCTCGGGCCGGACGCGATCCAGGCTCCCGGCCGCCCGAGCGGCATGGCCGTCGGCGCGCCGTACCCGGACCTCTCGACGATGGAAGACATCCTCGCCGATCCGATCCGCAGCGACGCCATCGTGGTGTCCGACGAGCTCGCGCAGGGCCGCATCGGCCACACCATCCGCATGAACCGCCCGGTCTTCGCAGGCGGCGGCTACACCCTCGCGGCGCGCGGTCTCGCGGCCGGCGCGAACATCTCGCTGACGCCGCAGGGCCTCACCGATCAGCAGGTGAGCATCACGATCCAGCGCAACACCGGCCCGTACGCCTCGGGCGGTTCGGCCACGCAGCCCTTCGGGATCTCGCGCGCCGACGCGCAGGGCTCCGTGCACATGCTCGCGGGGCGCATCGGCGCCGCGCTGCAGTACGACCGCAACATGCTGATGGACTCGGTGTTCGCCGGGTACTTCGACAGCGCGACCACGGTCGTGTATCCGGGCGATTCGTCCAACCTGCTGACCTCCGACGCCGCGGCGTGGCCGGTCGTGCCGGTGGGCTCCTCGCGCCCGATGGACCTCGACACGGTGCTGCGCATGGAGCAGGCGCTCCACGACGCGAAGATCCCGCGCTTCGCGAACGGCCGCTACCTCTGCTACCTCACGCCGCTGCAGATGCGGCAGCTCCGCACCGACCCGCAGTACCGCGGGCAGTCGGCGTACCTGCCCGAGCGGAACCTGCTGTCGTCCACCGTCGAGGGCACGGGAACGACCGTCGTGAACGGCTCGATCGAGCTCTACACCTGCCAGACCAACATCGTCGACACGGCGGCGGTCGCGGGCGTGAAGATCAACCACGCGGTGATGTTCGGACCGGGCGCCGTCGGCTACGCGCCGACCGTCGAGGGCGTGCGGATCGCCGTCGCCAACGAGGACAACTACGGCGAGGACGCGAAGGCCGCGTGGATCTGCTACGAGGGCAGCAACATTCTGAACAACGCCTTCATGGTGTCCGCTCACTCGGACTGATCGGAGAACACCATGGCCATTTCTAAGCGCGACGCCATCACGGCAATCACCCTCGCGACGAGTGCCAACGGCACCGTCGTCGCGGGCTCGAACCTCTCGGCCGAGCAGTTCACCGCGGGCGGCCTCATCATCGAGTGCCGCGCGAAGATCACCACGGCCTCGGTCGTGGCGACATTCGTGGTGCAGGGCTCCGTCGACGGCACCAACTGGATCGACCTCAAGAGCCTCGAGAACCCCACCGTGGTCAGCACCGCGGCGGGCACGGGCACCGAGGTCATCACCAACATCGGGCTGATGGTCCCGACCAACGCGAGCGTGTACCCGCTCATCCGCTGCACCGCGACGCTCTCGGGCGCCGGGACGGCGGCGGCCGACAAGGCCGGGGTGAACTACCGCTTCGTGCAGCCCGGCGGCCTGGCGGCGGTGCAGTGACATGACGACGACGCTCACGGATGACGAGCTCGCGCGGATCAAGCGCGAGGTGCTGGACAACGTACTGGACTACGGCGCGACGCCGTACATCAGCGTGCTGTCCGTCTACTCGATCATCCGTGACCACGTCGTCTCGTCGACCGTCGCTCCGACGACGAGCAGCACCGCCGTCACCTCCACGGGTGCGGCGGTGCTGACTCTCGCGAGCGTGACGGATTACGGCGCGGGGCAGCGCATCGTGCTGGACGTCGACGACGCGCGCGAGACGGTGACGATCCGCAACGTGTCGGCCTCGACGGTATCCGTCGTGTGCCGCTACCTGCACGCGGGGACGTACCCCGTCGAAGTGGAGTCGCCGCTGACGATCGTGCGGGGCATCCTGTCGGACCTCGTGACGATGGAACAGGCGCAACGTCGCAGCGTGCAGAGCCTCGGGCTGAAGCGTGTCGACGAGGTAGAATGGTTCGGCGCGTCGGGGGAGCGCACCATCGGCGCGGAACTGAACGACCGCCGGATGAAGCTCCGTATGGAGTTGGCCGAGGCGTGCGGCATCGGGTGGGTGATCCGCGCGGGCATGGCGCGCCGCGCCGGCGGATCGGTCGAGGTCTATTGAGGTGTCGTACGACGCGCTCCGAGACGTGCAGCGCGCGGCGGCCGATGCGGGGCGCATGGCGGCCGATGGCGCGGGCGCTCGCTCGACGTCGGTGCGCGTGGTCGTTGAGACGTACAGCGGGCCGGTGGACGCGCCCGGCGTGACGCTGCTCTCCACGGTGGGGTTCGACATCTCGCCGCGCCCCAAGGTACGCGCGGGCGGCTCGCCTGACGGCTACTTCGGCGGCGGCACGGCGTCGCTCTCGTCGGGCGTCCTGATTGCGGGCCAGTACGCAATCGGCCCGGTGACGCTGGCCTACACCGGCGGAGGGTACACGCAAGAGCAACTCGCGCCCGCGGGTGGTGCGACGAAGCGCGTGTACTACCTGCTCGACGGCGACGAGTTCACGACGGGCGGTGAGAAGTTCCGGCTCGTCGACGCAGACGCGACGCGGCCCCACCAGATGACGTTGATCGTGCAGCGCACGGAGCAGTGACATGGCGGACATCTATCTCGCACTCCGCACGCGCATCGAGGACATCGTGGTCAACGGGCGCGGCACGCCGTCGCATCCGATCAACGCCGCCGCGCTCGCGAAGAGCATCCCAATCGGGCGCTTCCGCAACGCGGTGAAGAATGCGCCGCTCGACGACAGGGATTTCCCCGCGGGCTCCTTCGATCGGTCGATCCGTCTCGACTGGCTCTCGATCGAGGACGACAACGGCGGCGTGAACAACCCGCTTGATGACCCGCACTACTACCTCGCGCGCGCGAGCGTTTCGACCGCGGTAGTGTACGGGCCCGAGATGGCGCCGTTCGTCGACCCGACGAACACGGAGCTTGCGGTCAACTCCGTCGTCGAGGCGCAGGAGCGCATCTTCGGTGACGTCCACCGCATCGCGCGTGCGCTCGCGTGTCCCGACTTGATCCGCGATCCGAGCGACACCGACCCGGTACCGCTGTCGTGCGTGCGCGAGGGGTTGACGACGGCGCGGGACATCGGCGGCGGGCGCATGATCTCGCAAACCGTCTACTCGTTTCGGTTCCAAACGAACAACGCCGACGACAACGATCCGTGAGCGCGCAGAGCATCATCAGCAAGGTCCGCGGCATCGTGCGCGAGCTCGTCGACCTGCAGACCTATGCGTTGAAGATCGACCTTCCCGCGGGGCCGCATCCCGGCGTGCCTGGGCGTGCTCGGCCCGACGCGTCCATCGCGCAGATCGCGACCTGGTTCAACGACGGGACGGAGCGCCAGCCGGCGCGGCCGTTCATGGCTGTGCCCGGCCGCGCGCGTGAGGCCGCGGTGTTCGCCATCGTCGCCCGCATGCGTGCGAACCTGCGCGCCGACAAGACGCTAGGCACGTTGCCGTCGCTCCAGATCGGCGCCGCAGCGATGCGCGACGTGTGGATGCAGCGGCTGCAGTTGAACGGCGACGACAGGGCGTTCGCGCCGCTCTCGCCGCGCTACCTCGCCTGGAAGGTCCGCAAGGGCCTTGACCCGCGCACCGGCATCGCAACGGGCGCCATGCTGCGCGCGTACCAATCCGCTCGCCTGACCATCTTCCGCAACCGCTAGGAGCCCCATGTCCCAGAGCAACATCCTCACGCGCGAGCGCGCGACGTATCTCGGCCTCGAGTCCGCCTACGGCGTCACACCTTCGGGCTCGCCTCCGCACGCGATGGTCCGTTGCTTCCCGACGGGCGAGGGCCTCGTCGTCGACGGGCTCGCGGTGGAGATGCTCCCGATCATGGACGAGCGCGTGCGACGCCTCGACGCGATCCAGCCGGTGCACGGCCTCAAGATCGGCACGAAGATCAAGCCGCTGAAGTTCAACCTCAAGAGCGTGAAGACGGCGAACCAACTGACCCAGGCGCACACCACCGTGGCGTTCGCCGAACTTGCGGCGCTCTACCACGCGTTCGGCGCAGCCGTCTTGAACGCCGGGAGCACCGTCGCGACGGGCACGAGCACGACGCAGTTCGACGTGGCGACCGGGTACGGGACGCACTTCACGAAGGGCACCTTCGTCCTCGTCGAAAACTCCTCTCACGAGATGGAGTGGTCCAAGGTAGCGAGCGTCAGCGGCGACACGGTGACCCTCGTCGACGCGCTGTCGGGCACCCCTGCGACGGGCGCCATCGTGCGCAACCTCTACTCGTTCAACCCGGCCGAAACGAACACGTCGAGCCTGACGGTGCAGCAGGCGTTCGTGGGCGACGCGAACGCGCAGTTCACGTTCAACGGCGCCTACGGCGGCGTGACGTTCGACCTGCCGGAGTTCGGCAAGATCCCGACGTTCTCCATCGGCCTCAGCGCGACGAACTTCACAGCGGGGCCGCAGAGCATCAGCGCCGCGACGGCGGCCGATCCGATGGGACCGAGTACCGCCTGGGCGCCGAGCGTCTACTTCGCGACGTCCGTCGCGCGCGGCACCACGCTCGCGTGCGAGGGCGCCACCATTGAGTTCGCGAACGAGTGGTCCATGGTGCGCGACCCGTCGGCGACGCAGACCGTCGCCGCGGTGGTCGCGACGTCGGGCCGCCCCGTTGCGGTCAAGGCGTCGATCAAGCTCCGCTTCGACTACGACTACCCGCCGACGTTCGACACCGACACCGACTACCGCATGGTGATGGTCCAGAAGATCGGCAGCGGCGTTCACGCGTCGTTCTGGCTCTTCGAGCTTCCCGTCGTGCGCCTCATCGAGGTGCCGCAGCCGCTCGACATCGGCAAGCGCCTTCACTACACGCTGATGCTGAACGGCTACGAGGACACCACGCTCTCCGACGGCGGCGAGACGGGCGCGGCGCTCGACACGCGCGTCGCGTGCATCCGCGTCGCCTTCGGCTGACCTCATTCCCGTCCGCTCGCCTCGTCAACTGCCTCGACGCCTAGGAGATCCGCATGAACCCGAGCGACCCCATCCGCCTCGCCTTGATCGGCACGACGAGCCTCCGCGCTCCGACGTGTGACCCCGCCATCAACCTGGACGCGCCCAACGTCGCGGCGCTCCTGTCGTCCTACGAGCACTCGCGATCGGACACCGACCGCGACGCCATCCCGCTCCACCCCGGGGCAACCCTCAGCATCTTCATCATCGCGCCGCTGACCTCGGCGGCGTTCCGCTTCGTCATGGGCGGCACGGGCGTCGAGCGCGCGCAGCGTGCGGTGCTCGCGTCCTGCCACGCCTACACCGACGAGCGCGGCACGGAGCACCGTGCGCAGGACCACGGCGGCGTCACGGCCACGCCCGGCGCCAAGGGCTTCAACGTCGCGGGTGAGGAGTGGCTGGAACACCTCGCGTCGGCGTACGGCCACGCGACGCTCGAGGAGATCGCGGCGGTGGCGATCACGCGCGCGGAGGTCGGGGCTCGCGCCACGGCCCCTTTCGGGTTGCCGCGTGGGCTGATGCTGCCGCGCTGAAGCCCACGCGCGGAACGTGCGGCTGCGCGCACCTGCGCGACGTCGAGCGATGCCCGCCCGAGGGCGGCTCGCGCGAGGAGCGCGCGGCGACGCTTGACGCGGTGCGGGAGTTCGCGCGCGGGCTGCAAGAGCGCTGGCGGTGTCCGGCCGCGGGGCACGCGCCGGGGCCGCTCCCGGCGGACCTCCAACGCGAGGCCGTGTACGCCGCCGAGATCATGGGCACGCCGTCCGCGGAGTCGTGTCCCTTCGCGTGCGTCGAGCGCGCGTCGCCGTGGGTCGCAGAGCTCACCGGCGCGGTGTCCCTCGCGGTGGACTGGCACGTCCCGATTGACGAGACGCTCGGCCGCGACCTGACGCGCGCCGACGTCGTGGCACTCCAACACCTCAAGCAAGCGCAGGCCGATGCCCAACGAAGCGACGCAGAGATCAGCCGACGCGAGCACGAAGCGCGGGCGAAAGCTCGCCCTGGTGCTGCTTGACCTCGACGTGCCCGCGGGCGCCGAGGCATCGACCGAGGCCATCGTGCTCCGCGTCGCGCAGCTCGTGCGGTTCGGCGTTGAGCCGGGCGGGGTGAGCGTGGGGGAGGCGCACTCAATGCTGCTCGACGGGATGACCGTGGAAGGCTTCCGCGCCGCGTGCGCGGTGGCGGCGAAGGCGCTGGTGATGCCGTGACCGGCGAAGGCATCGTCATCCCGATCGAGACCCCCGGCGCATCCGAAGCGGCCGCGGTCTTGGGTCAAGTCGGCGCGCAGGTCGATGGACTCGGTAGCAGCATCACGCGCGCCGCGGCGACGTTCAACCAACTGCACGCGGCGTTCACGACCGTCGTCGGTTCCGTCGGCGCGCTCGCGACGCGCATCGGTGAGGCAAGCGAGGAGCAAGAGCGTCTGAACGCGCTCTCGGCGCGGCTCGGCGTGAACTTCGACGAGGCCGCGGCGTCGGCCGGCCGCTTCGCCGACGAGACCGAGGCGATGGCGGCGGCGGGCCGGTTCGCGTCCGCGGACATCACCGTGACGCAGCAGCGCCTGAACGACCTGATGCGGGTCGCTGGCGCGGCATCCATCACGCTCGGCACGGACACCGCGGGCGCGGTGCAGATGCTCCAAGAAGCGCTCGTCCGTGGGCGCGAGGGCGGGCTGCAGCGCTTCGGCACCGAGCTCGCGAGCGTCGCGGGCCAGAGCCACACCGTCGAGGAGCGCTTCGCCGCGCTGCACGAGCAGGCGCTCCGTGTGGGGAAAGCGCACGACACCGCGGCCGACAGCGTCAAGCGGTTCCAGGACGCGATCGGAGACAGCGCGCGCACGATGTCCTCGGCGTTCACGACGGAGCTTGCGCGCCTCGCCGCGGTGCGGTCGGGCTTTGCAGCGGCGTCGTCGTCCGCAGAGGACTTCAAGCACACGTTGGAGGCCATCGCGCAGACCGCCGCGCTGATGGTGCATGCCGTCGTCGGCGGGCTGCAGATCATCGCCGGGGTCGACGGCGCGATCCTCGGCGGCATCGCAGAGATCGCGGGGCGCTTGCCGGGCCTCGGGTCGTTCAGGCAAGCGGGACACGACTTCCGTATGGAGTCGCAGCGGCTCGTGTCGGGCGCGGTGTCGGGTCTTGAGGCCATCGGCCGCGATCAAGGGACGTCGCGCACGACCGCAGCGCCCGAAGCCGCACCGGCGGCGCAGGTGGGCGCAGGAGACACCCGGCGGCACGGTGGCGCGGGGCATGGCGCGAGTGGCTCCGAAGGCGACCGCATCGCCCGCCAGCAAGAGGCCGCGCTCGCGGCCAGCATGGAGCAAGCGCGCGCCGCCGCCATCGACGCTGACTTCCGCGCCGTGCTGCGCCTCGGCACCGCGGAGGATCAACTTGCGGAGCACCGCGAGGTGAACTTCAACGCGTACCTGCACGAGCAGGCCGCGAACGACAACGCGCGGACGCAGGAAGCCGCTCGCGCCGCGGCGACGTTCAACGCCGCCCGCGCGCTCGCGAACAAGGAGCGCGACCTACTCACGGAGCGCGCGACGGCACACGCGAGGTTCACCGGCCACCTGACCGAGCTCTACGCGCAGCAGGAGTCCGCGGGCACGCGCCTCGCAGACGCCACGCGCTCGACGTTCTCCGACATCGGCAACGCCATGTCGACGCACATCCAAGCCGTCGTCGCGGGCAAGGAGACGCTCGGGCATGCGCTGCGCGGGATGCTCTCGGACACCCTCGGCGCCATCGCGAAGGAGGCTGCCGCGAAGGGCGCGCTCTACTTCGCTGAGGGCCTCGGGCACCTCATCACGGCGCCTCCGCTCGCGGCCGCCGACTTCGGCGCGTCCGCGGCATTCTTCGCCGTCGCGGCACTCGCGGGCGCAGGCGCCGCGGCGACGGCTCCATCGTCGGCCCCGGCGGCGGGCGGCGGCGCAGCATCGGGCGCGCGCGCGGCGCCGGTGTCGTCGACGTCGGGCAGCGGCGCGCAGCAAGGCGGCGGCGGCAACACCACGATCATCTACAACGCCCCGCAGTTCGGCGGGCGAACGGGCACCATGAGCGAGGTCGGACAGCACGTCATGCGGTACACCAACGTCGAGAACGCGCGCACGACGAGGGCCGCTTGAAGGCGTCGCACGCGTTCGCTCCGACGTTCACGCACACCGCGGCGAACTACGATCTCACGATCACGCCGAAGGACACGCACACGCCCGTCGCGCTGAACATCCCGTCGGGCTCCTACCGGATGGTCCTCGCGCCGTCGGCGTCGGACTTCCTCCGCGTGATGCAGGCGAGCATCAACAGCGCCCTGAGCGGCGCGGGCTCGTCGACGACGGCCACGGTGTCCATCGACGACGCAGGCATCGTCACCGTGGCGTTCAGTGCGACGCCCGACGCGGTGGCGATCAACGCCGTCACGGCACGGCGCTTGGGCCTCTCGACGTCCTACTCCTTCGCCGCGCCCCTCGTCGGCGCGTACCCGGCCTGGTACCTCGCGCTCTGCACCGCGGGCACGGGCGGGTGGTGGCAGCCGGTGCAGTCGGGCGGCGTCGAGGCGACCGCGGGCGGCACGGTCTACAGCTTCGCCGCGTCGTTCACGTCCTACATGCGCACGCTCGACGTGCAGTGGCAGCCGACGACGCCCGACTATCAGGCGAGCACCAGCGCCGACGCGACGCCGATGTACCCGCTCGACGCGTACCTCGATTCGATCGGGGACACCGCGACGGCGCGCGCGTGGTCGGTGCTCGATGTGCTCTACGCCTCGCGCAACGCCGTCTGCGGCCTCGCGATCGGGACGTGGCGCACGCTGAAGGCCTCGACGACGGACACTCTGTTTCAGGGCTACGTCGGCGCACAATCGCTCCTCGGCGTCAAGGTCGAGCCGTTCTCGCAGGAATGGACGCCGTGGCAGAAGTGGAAGCTCGATCTCGTCGCTCCCTCGACGGGTATGCGGACGACCCGCGCGTGAGGTACCCTCAGAGCATGAATACGCTTCTCGGCCTCGTCGTGTGCTGCCTTGCCGCTTGTGGCGCCCCGGTCTCGCCCGCGGACCTCCCGTCTCCCGCCGACGCCGCCATCGCGCAGGACGCCGTGCGCACCGCGGACACCGCGCTTGCCGCGGACACCTCGCTTGCCGCGGACACCTCGCGCACGTTCCCGACGTGCACCACGGGGCTCCTGTTTCAGCAGTGCGTCGACGAGGTTGCACCCGACGGCGGTCGTGTGCTGGTGGAGCAGAACTGTGTGTGTCCCTTGACGATGCGGTGCTCGCACGACGCGATCAACTTCGGCCTCTGCACGATCCACTGACGCATGACCACCGCACGCATCGACTGGCCCACGGCGCTCACCCCCGGCGTCGTCGTCGTTCCGTGCGTGCTCGTCGCCGGCGTGCCCGTGGTGCTGACCCCCGCAGGCGTCCACCCGACGGCGACGGCGGTCACGTCGGGCTCCGTCGACGCGGCGTGGTGGCCCGGTACGGGCACGCTGACGCAGACGCTGCCGGACGCGTCGACCATTGACCCGGTGCAGGAGTGGCTGAAGCCCGACGAGCAGTGGGAAATCTACGAGACGACGCAGCCCGCGCAGGGTGACGTGCGCGTGGAGCCGCTGCGCTTCAACCTCGTCGATCCGGCGGGCGCGGCGACGGCGATGCTGTCGGGTCCAAGCGCGCGCGTCGTGCGGATCCTCACCGCGGACACGCTCGCGACCGGCGACGTCACGATCTCCGATGCGTCGGGCCTCCCGACGTCGGGCATCGCGCACATCGGGCGCGAAGCGGTCGTCTACTCGGGCGTCACGGGCAACACCCTCAACGTGTCGCAGCGCGGCGCGTTCGGATCGAAGGCGCGCGTACACCTCGTCGGCAACGGGACGCAGTCGCCGCTCGTGGTCATCGGACAGCTCCCGCGGTACTGGCACGGCCGGCGCGCGGCGGTGTTCCTGTGCACCCTCGTCGGCACGACGTTGACCGACCCCACGCTAGTCTACCTCGGCACCGTCGGCGCGGGGATCCAGGTCGTCAACCGCCTGATGAACTGGCAGCTTGTGCTCGACCACTCGACGCAGGCGATGGCGCAGAAACTCCAAGGGCCGAGCATCACACTGTTCGGCTACGAGGGCTCGGCCGACTTCTTCTTCCTCCAGTGGGATGCGCAGGTCACGGGGCAGACGTGGTACCCCGACAGCGACAGCGCGGTGCGCGCGCTGCAGGCGACCGCCGTCACCAACGGCGTCCATTGCGTCATCCGTCGACAGGACAACGGGTCCATCTACGTCCACAACCAGACGTCGCACAGCAATCAGCAGTGGTTGATGAGCTACGCCTGGGACACCACGGGGCAGCAGTCCAGCGGCTGGGAGAACGACATCGAGCGTGCGACGAACGCGCTCCCGCCGACGTTCATGCACTGCGCGCCGACGGTTGCGCTCGGCGCCGCTGGCGACTTCGACAAGATCCCTGACCCCACGCCGGTGACCGCATCGCAGGGCAGCGCGCAGGGCTCCGCGTCGCCTGCGATCGTGGGCAAGACGGACCACGTCGACAAGGCGTTCTGCACGATCAACACGCGCGTGCCCACCTCGGGCGGCGTGCCCGACACGATCACCACAAACGCGCCCGCGGTCTGGTACTTTTCGAGCAGCCGCCCGCAGCTTTCAGGTGACGGCCCCGCGTCGGTGGAGTGGGACACACGGATCACGACGCCGACGCAGTTTGTCATCGGCGCCATCGCCACGGGCGATGATTGCCTCTCCGCGTTGCAGGCCCTCGCAGGGATCATCGGTCGCATCCAAGGGACCGACCTGCAGACCGAAAGCGTCGATTGGGACAGCATCGCGGCGGCGTTCGCCACGCGCCCAATGGGGCGCATCCCGCGCGCGCGCCGGTACCTCGTCGACGGCGACAGCGACACGTTGATCGCGCTCCTCGTCGACGAGTGCAGGCTGCGCGGCTACACGCTCACGGTGCGCAACGGACTCGTCAGCGCGTACCGCCTCGCGAACCTCGCGACGACGGAGCCCGCGCGCCGCGCGATCACGGAGCAGGACTTCGTCGTCGAGAGCGGAAAGCCCGTCGAGGTCGAGGTCGTCGATGGCATCGAGCCCGTGGCATCGGCCATCACCTACGCGCTCCCGATCGGCGGGTCGTACACCTGGCGTGACGCGACGAGTGCCGACGAGTTCGGCGAGGGGAAGGTCATCAAGTGCGGCGCGTTGAGCAACATCAGCCCTACGTCGTGGGCCAACAGCGCGCCCGGTACCGACTCGCTCGCGTCGTCCGCGCAGCAGCTCCTCGGCGTCCTCGCGCTCCCGCAGCGGATCATCCGCGTCGTGCTCCCGGCGGCGTTCTGGGACCTCGCCGCGGGCGACGTCGTCAGCCTCACGCACGCCAGCATCCCGAACTGGTACGGCACGCGCGGCCTCACCGACGCGCTCTGCCAGGTGATGGAGGTGCGCCGAACCTTCCTCGGCGGCGAGGCACGCGTGCAGCTCGCGCTGCGGCTGGCCGACGATCCAACCCTCGCGGGGTGGGCGCCGGCGGCCTTCGTCGCAGCGGGCGGCGTCGACCACACGTCGAAGATCATCACCGTCGACACGGGCACGGCCTGGGGCTCCAACGGCTTCGCGCCTGACTACGACGCCAACGGCAACCCCGTTACCGGCAACCTGCTCTACGGGTTCGCCGTCGGAGACAAGGTGGCGCTCTCGCAGATGGACGCCGAAAGCCCCATCGCTGACGAGCACTTCACCATCGCGAACATCAGCGGAACCAGCGTGACGCTCAACACGTTTCCGTCAACGTCCATGGCATCAGCGGCGGCGGGGCAGTACGGATGCGCGTTGCGCTTCGACACCTACGGTACGGCGCTCACGCGGCAGCGGAAGTACCTCTTCATCGCAGACCACACGTCGGGCACCTACTCCAACGGCGACGCGGCGAAGGAGTGGGCATGAGCACGATCACAACGGCTTCGCGATGGATCGCGCTCCCGACGGCGGCCGGCGCAGCAGACCGGGCGCGGAAGAATCAACCGGCCGACGGCGCGTTGATGCAGGTGCTGTCCTCGAACGCCACGCTCGCGTGCCGGGAGAACGGCCTGCGCACGCTGTGGGAGCGCGGCCCTGCAGAGGTCTACCTCAACACGCCGTCGCCGCATCCCGATCAACCGGAGTGGATGCCCTGGAACGTGCAGACCGAGACGGGATACCTGATCGACTACGCGGGCACGCACCGCGTGCGCTCGTGGGGCGAGACAGGGTTCTCCCCGCGCATTGTCCTCGCGACCCGTGGCAGCGTGTCGAGCGCGCTCTACGATCTCGTCATCGCGCTCTACGTGCTGCCGCTCGCGGGCTACCCCGACAACTTCACGCCGTACGCCGTCGCACGCACGAACTCCACGTCGACCGCAGACCTCGTCGCGGTCTACACGCTGACGCCTGAGGTGATCTCCGCGGGCGCGCGTCACGAGGTCCCATCGCCGGGCACGTCACCGCCGGTGCCGGTCACGGAGATGGGTCCCGACGCCGCGGTCGCGCTCTACGTCGGCGCGTACTGCACGTCCAACAGCAGTGGTCAGAAGGCGCTCCTCGGCGGCCTCACGATCTACCTCGAGGAGCCCGCGTGAGTACCAACCAACGGCCGTTTCTCCAGTCACCCGCTCTCGAGGCGCGCTCCTTCGCGACGGGTACCACCGCCGCGGCCTCGGCAACGGCGACGCTGGCCGAGCTCGCGGACGACGCGGCGACGGGCAACCCGGGCCAGCGGATGACGCTCGGTAAGATCGTCAACGACGGGCTCACCTTCGACCGCTTCGCGTCGACCTACTACATCGCGGCGGGCGCGGCTCGGTTCCTGCGCGTGTGCTTCGAGGTCGAGAGCGCGTATGCGGCGGGGCTGCAGACGTGGCTCACCGTGGGCCTCGCGATCCAGGACAGCGCGGGCAACACCGTGTCGCCGTCGTCGACCGCGATTCCGTACGGACTGAAAAACGACGTCGATTATTCGGCGTGGTTCAACCTCGGCGCCGCGCCGCGCTTCGCCAGCGGCCAGCGCCCGGTGTTCTGGCTCGACGTCGAGGCGCTCATTACGGCGGGCCTCGTCGCGGCCGACGCGCCGTGGCGCTTCGCGTGGACGATCTCGATGCACGACGCGAACGCGTACCTGCGCGGGCTGCAGGTCGAAGAGCGCGCGCAGTTCCTGATCGACGAGTCCGCGGCCTTCGGCCAGATCCCGACGGACTACCTCCCACGCTACGCCGTCGTCGACGGCACGCCCGGCGGCATGCAGCGCCTCTGGGAGACGGTGCGCGGAGGCAACGTGGCGAACCTCCGTACCTATCACGGGATGTCTCGCGGCGACACCTCGCCGTGGCTCGTGTCGGCCACGTCGTTCGCGCCGTTCGGCAGCGACACGGAATCAACTGGCGTCGCCGCGCGCTACCGCGTGCGCGGGCGGCGCATGCGCGGTGCGACCGCGTGCCCCGTGCGGTGGTGCGTGCTCTACAAGTTCACCGGCGGCAGCGCGGGGCAGACGGCCACCGTCAAGCTCACGACAGGCACGGGCTCGACGACGGTCACCGTGTCGTGGGCCGACAACACCACTTGGTACACCAGCGCGCTCGTCACTGGCGCATCGCTCGACAACACCACCACGCACGACGACGTCGTGTGGTCGGGGCTGGTGTCGACGAGCGGCCCGATCCTCAGCGTTGCCGCGCGCTACGTCTTCGACGACCCCTCCCCGTAACCCCAGCACAGGAGCCTCCATGTCCACCACCGTCGTTGCCGGTATCGCCGGCGCAGTCGTCACGTCCGGCGCCGAGGTTGATCTCCTCGCGCAAGGGTCTACTCCCGCGAGCGCCAACGGCCTCGCGCTCGCGAACTCCGAACGACTCGCGCTCTTCGTCAGCACCACGCACGACGTGACCGTGCGCGTCTACGCCGCGGCGGGACCGAACGCCGGGCTGCAGATCGTCAGCGGCTGGACGGCCACCGCGACGTCGACGTCGCCCTACTCGCTGATCTTGAGCGGCTCGTCGCTCGGGCTGATCCGCGTGACGGCGCAGGCGGCCTCGACGACGGCGGCGGTCAACTGCGACCTGCGCGCGGTGGCGCCGTGACGGCGCTTGTCAACGGCCTCGCCGTCGGCCTCGGCGGCGCACCGCCGACGGGGGCGGCGGGCGGGGATCTCGGCGGCACCTACCCAAACCCGGTGCTCGCGGTGGACGTCGCGTCGCTCGCGGCGACCATCGTCAACGGCGCTCCCGCGTCGGGCGCTGCGACGGTCAACGTTGTCGTGTCGCGCGGCGGCGCGCCGCTCGCGAACGCCATCGTGGAGTTCAACATCTACGACACCACCAACCCGCTTGTGAGCGTGACGGCGGGCACGTACGGAACGCAACTCACCTCGCTATCGGCGGCGGCCGCGGAGTATTTCGTCATGCGCGCCGATGCCTCGGGGCGGGCGTCGGTGGACATCGTCGGGGCCGCGGCCGACGTCGTGCGCTACTCGGCCGTCGTGGCCTCGACGAGCGACGGGACACCGGCGGTCCATTCGATCCCGGGCGCGAGCTTCTACGCCGAGGAGGCGCTCCCGTGATGCACGCTCCCGGTGACAACGCAAGCGCGGGGCGGTAAGGTCGCGACGTGCCTACGTTCCGCGGCCCGATCTCGCTCACCACGAGGCTCCTCGCCGGGAGTAACGTCACGCTCACCGGCGGCACGTCGGACGGCGCGGGTGGCGTCTACCTCACGAGCGACGTAACCGTCGCCGCATCGGGCGGCGGCGGCGGTTCTGCGCCCTCGGGGACTGGCGTCGCGGAGGTGGTGTCCGGGAGCTTCACGAGCCCCGCGCGCACCGCGGCCGTCGTCGTCGTCGCGGGGCTCACCGCGGACCCGTCAGGCTCGCGCTCGGCGCTGTCGCTCGGCGGCGCGGCGATCCTGAACGTCGGCACGTCCGCGGGCACCGTCGCCGCGGGCGATGACGCGCGCATCACCGGCGCGATCCAGAGCACCGTGCTGACGACGCGCGGCGACCTGCTCACCCGAAGCGCCACGGTCCCCGCACGCCTCGCGATCGGCGGCGCCAACACGGTGTTGATGACGGACGGCACCGACCCCGGCTGGTACACCGTCTCCGGGCTGCTCTCCGTGCTCGGCTCGACGCGCGGGCAGACGCTCCGCTACGGCGCCGCGTCGGCGTGGGAGGCCGTCACCGTCGGCACCGCGGGGCAGGTGTGGCGCAGCAACGGCACCGACCCGGCGTGGTACACGCTGACGGCTTCGGACGTCGGCGCGGATGCATCAGGTGCCGCCGCAGCCGCGCAGGCCGCAGCTATCGCCGCGAGCGCGCAGCGGGCGTCCAACCTCTCGGACCTCGCGAGCGCATCGAGCGCGCGCACGAACCTCGGCCTCGGCGGCGCCGCAGTGCTCAGCGTGGGCACGGCGGCGGGCACGGTCGCGGCGGGCGACGACTCGCGGATCGTCGGAGCGGTGCAGACGTCGCGGCAGGTCGCGTCGGGCACGGGCCTCACCGGCGGCGGTGACCTCAGCGCGGACCGCACCCTCGCGGTGTCCTACGGCACCACGGTGGGCACTGCGACGCAGGGCAACGACACCCGCGTGGTCAACGCGGTGCAGACGTCGCGCACCGTCAACGGCCACGCGCTCTCAGCCAACGTCACGCTGACCTACAGCGACGTGGGCGCGGATGCCGCTGGCGCAGCCGCAGCCATCACCACGACGAGCATCGGCGCCGTGCCTACGGGGCGCACCGTCAACGGCCACGCGCTCTCGGCCAACGTCACCGTGACGGCGGCGGACGTCTCTGCGCTGGCGCTCGCGGGCGGAACCATGGCTGGCGCCATCGCGATGGGCGCCAACGGCATCACCGGGCTCGCGAACCCGACGGGCTCGCAGGACGCCGACACGAAGGCGGCGCGCGACACAGCCATCGCTGCGGTCACGACGACAACGCTCGGTGCCGTCCCTACGGGGCGCACGCTGACGACCACCGCGCCGCTGCGCATCGGCGGCGGCGCGAGCGCGGACCTCAGCACCAACCGCACGCTGTCCGTGGCGGCCGCGAGCACGTCGGCAGCCGGTGTCGTGCAGCTCTCGTCCGCGACGCCGCAGCCGCTCGGCTCCGCAGCCGCGGGCTCCGCTGGCACCGCATCCGACGCGGGGCACGTTCACGCGCTCCCCTCGCTCGCGACCCTCGGCGCGGGGTTGCAGCGCGCGGTGCTCCCGGTGTCGGGCGCCGTGTCGTCGCCCACGGGCGCGGCGACGGTGTGCGGGTGGGTCTACCTCGATCCCACGGCATGGGCGATCACAAGCAAGACCCTCGTCGCCACGCTGGAGGTCATGGGCAACACCTCGGCCGCGGCATGCACCGCCGCTGCTGCGCTCTACACGTCGAGCACGGGCATCGTCACCGACGCCACGACGACGATCACGGCGCAGACGCCCACGCGGTACACGCACACGCTCACCGTGCCTGGCAGTGCGACGCTCTATGAACTGCGCGTGACGCCTTCGGGTGGTACGGGCGGCGTCGACTACGCGGTGTGCAGCGCGACTCTGATTCTGACCTGGAGCTGACCCCATGGCGATCAACACGAGTGCGACGTCTCCCACCAACGCGACTACTGCGGTCTACACGCTCCTGACGACGCTCACAGCAGCGGGGTGGATCGTCAAGCGCTGGAGCGACGCGACCACGGACAGCGGCGTCGTGACCGTCACGAGCAACCCATTCGGCTCCGCGTCGAGCGGCGCGGGCAACCTCGGCAATACCTCGGCGTGGTTCCGCATCGTGTCTGGTGACGCAACGCGCGAGTGGGTGTTCCAGCGCGGCAGCGCGGACACGACATGGACCATCCAGCGCGGGAAGACCGGGTTCACGACGGGCGGCAACGCGACCACGCTGCCGACGGATTCGACGTCTTACACACTGGTCAGCGCAGCGCAGAGCTTCAACGCGACGCCGGGGCGGTGGTTGATCTCAGCCAACACCGCAACCTATGCGTGGTATGCGCAGGCGATCCCGGTAGGCGGCGGCAACGTAACCGTGATGATGTTCGACGAGCCGCTCGCGTCTGGGACGTACCCGACAACGCCAGCGGCAGACGCGGACCCGTACCTCGGCGGGTGGTATTTCAACACCACGGGCACGGGCCCGATTGCCGGGACGCTGGGGAGCTGGTACGGATCGAGTTCAATCATCTGCTACAAGCGGAATCGCCATGGCCTGTCAGGTGCGGGCAACATCCGATGCTCAACCCTCAACTTCCACGCGGGCGGAATCGGTCAGGTAACCCCACCGGGCGCGACAGCGTATGAGGTCCAGTTGGACCCGATCAACTCGTTTGAGTGGCCGCTCCCTGTGCCGATTGCTTTCCCGTCGGCGGCTGGCACGACCGGGTCGTCTGTGGGGTGGTGCGGGGTGTGCGATGGCATTCGTGTAAGCATCGTCGCGACGCGAACGAACGGACAGACGTTCAACGCAGCGTCGGGCACGGCCTACTACATCTATTGCAGCGGCATGTGGCTTCCGTGGGATTCGTCAACTCCGACAATCTGAGGCGCGCACATGAGTACGGTCAACGGCGCATATCTACCGCTCCCGTCATTCCCACAGGGAACGACGGTGCCGTCTCCTGCGGCTGGCTGGCGGCTGAC
>Ga0208046_1000040_pt1 | contig 23308 bp, 23 predicted proteins | sample PL_2010_300m_FD_184161 | JGI IMG/M metagenome (GOLD analysis project Ga0208046, IMG submission 184161) | Freshwater microbial communities from Powell Lake, British Columbia, Canada to study Microbial Dark Matter (Phase II) - PL_2010_300m... | ecosystem: Environmental > Aquatic > Freshwater >... | reverse complement strand
GGCGGGGGATGCAGTCTGCGAGGGACTAGGGGCGAGGGACGAGGGACCGGGGACGGATGCCTCCGGACCTCCGAGTGTGATGTTCGCCTTCTGAAGTAGTGCCGCTGTCTGTTCGGTCGTCTCGAGCAGCGCGTCGTCGGAGAGGTCGAGCATCCACACCAAGATGTCGGCGGTGCGCATTATGTGGAATAGCCAGGCCGGGGAGTCAGGGGAGACCGGCGGCGTGTCAACGAGCTGTATCTGGATGTCCTCGAACTCCATCATGCCTGCCGCTGGTTGGGTTGTCGTGAACGGGTAGGGCGCGACCTCGGCGTGCAGCCCGGTCAATTCCCCGACCAGCGCCGACTTGCCGCAGTTGGGTGCGCCGACGAGCACGACCTGGCCCGCGCCCTGCTTCTCAACGTGGAACCAGTCGGCCCGCTTGGCCCCGCCCTTTGAGGGACCGGACATCTCCTTCTTGAGCTTGGATATCCGGGTTTTGATGTCGGCCTGCATCTTCTCGGTGCCCTTGTGCTTGGGGAGGGTCGTGAACATCTCTTCGAGGCAGGTCAGCTTCTCCTCCGGCGTCGTCGCGGCGCGGTACCTTCCCTCGGCTTTCAGGTAGTCGGCTGAGAGATTGGCAGGCATTACCCTAGGGCCGGGCGAAGTCAGATATCAGAATGCAGAAGTCAGAAGGCAGAAGTGTGGACACGGAACGGATGCGCTGTCCGGCAAGGGCCGCTGAGGCCAATGCAGAAGTCAGAATGCAGAGTGCAGGATGCAGAAGTCCGGGACTTCTGATTTCTGGTTTCTGAATCACGACTTCTGAATTCGCCTGCATCTTCCCCTAGAACCGAGATAGGATTCCACCACAAAGGCACAAAGACACAAAGAGGGTCCGGACGGAAATGTCCGGTGTATGCTTGGTGCTCTTGGTGTCTTGGTGGTTCAATGTCGGATTCGGGATCTTCTATGCTACCTTCTGCCTCCGCGCCGGCGGGTGCCGCCTTCGAATCCGCCGAACACGACATTGAGCGTGGCAAAGGGCATGCCTTTACTGATGGCCGGACCGGAGGATAGCCTGCTGCCACCTTCGAGTCCCCATTCCGGAGTCACTGGCGTGTAGCAGTACCCGCCGCGGAGTTGCACGCCGATGAAGCCGATGGGAACCGTTACCATCAACTGCGGGGAGAGGGTCAGACCCGAGAAGGAGACCTTGCTGGTCCGGCCCGGGTTCTTAAGGAGCTGGTTGAAGTTACTCGGTGCGCCGGAGGTATCCTGCAGTTCGATAGTGTAACCGCCGCCGCCGATGCCGAGCACCGGCGCGATGAGCAGGTGTTTCAGCGAGTAGACCTGGTAGCCGAGGTCGAACTCGCCGCCGGCGATTTGGACGGTGGCACGCAGGTTCTCCGAGCCGACGGTCTGGGAGCTGCCCCAGCCGGAGCCGCCGATGACAACCCGGTCAATCAGGGCGAACCCGGCCCCTCCGAATCCCCACTGAAGTGAATTCGGCTCTTGCTTGAGCGGTTCGCCGCCCTCCTGGAAAGCGCTGTTCAAGCCACCGAAGTCGACTATCCCGACCGTCGGGCCGAAACAGCCGAACCCGCCGTTTATGGGCGGGGCAGCAACCGCAGTCGCAGCCAACGCGAGCACGATCAGTCCTAGATGACGTTTCATTACCGTTACGTCCTTTCGTGAGGGGCCTGGGACACGATTTGTCCCGTGCCCCAGTGTCCTGTAACTAGCGGTTCTTTACACCTAGCGGCACCACATGAGTTTGTCTCTCTGAGCCGCAAGGCGAAGAGTCTTCGGAGCCGACGATTCTTCACGGAGTTTACCCTGAGCGGGGAGAGAAGATTCTTCGCTGCGCTCAGAATGACAGCAAGCGAAGGGTTCAGAATGACATGTTCGACCCTCACCAGCCTGTCCTGCTGCGTTGACAAGGTATTTCGCTTACACCACACTAGAGCCGTTCGCTGTCGCCGATATCCATGGACACCAGCCCGGACACGAACTTGGGATAGAAGTCGGTTGACTTCTGGGGCATACGCTCGCTGTGAGAAGCGACCTTCTGCACCTGGTCGGCCCGGGTCGGATTCAAAATCAGCGCAGCCTGAAACTTGGACGAGTCCACCTTGGTCAGTGTCTCAGCGAGGTTGCGCTCGTAGGCGACGTGTTCCTCGATCTGCGCCGGCTTGATGCCGAACACGTGCTCGATGAGCAGGGTGTGGAGAATGACAACGTCGAGGTCGCGGAAGTCGGCGCTGTGGTCCTTGACCAGCTGTTCGAGCACGGAGTTGTCGGTGAGGCGCAGCAGCCAGGTTTTGCCCTTGCGGGTGTGGAGCGCGAAGACGTGGTCGGACCCGGCCCGGGACAACTCAGCCTCGACATCAGAGTCCTTTATCGGCCTGGTCTCGAACCACTTCGCGATGCGGGCGAGGACATCGTCCCATTTCAGGTCGCCGAGGTCGTAGAGGAGTCGATGTGTGGGCAGAATCACGAGCCCCGGGTCGGCGATGTTCACGAACGCCGTGGACTTGAACCGGAGCGCGGCGTCGTCCGGAACCTTGCCGGCCCGTTCCATCTCCTGCCGGAAGCTGAGCGCGGTCTCGTAGCGGTGGTGGCCGTCGGCAATCAGCATCACCTTGTCGGCGAGTTCCCTGCGCACTAACGCGAGTTTCGCCGGGTCGGTGATCGGCCATACCTTCTGGACAACGCCGTAGTCGTCGGTAGCCGTCATCGCCGGCTCGCCGGTCGGAGTCAGTGCCTGCTCGATTACGCCCTTCGGGTCGTCGTAGAGCATGAATATCTGCTCGTAGTCCATCCGGGTCGCGCGGAGCAGGCTCAGGCGGTCGGCCTTGGGCTTGGACAGGGTCCGTTCGTGCGGCAGGACCGTGCCTTTCTCGAACTCGTCGGCCCGGATGGCCGCGACGAACGACTTGCGGGTCTTGCGCTGGCCTTCGGTCTCGAAGTCCTGGTGCAGGACGTAGATTGCGGGCTGCGGGTCGCGGATGAGGACGAGCTGTGATGACCACAGCTTGAAGGTGGTGGCCGAGTAGGAGTACGGGTCCGGCGCCGCGGGCAGGATCAGGTGGACAAAGCTGTTGGGGTGTCGAGCGATGTAGGTCTGCTGCAGTTCCTTGGGTATCTTGTCATAGGGCTGGGTGATTACCTGCGACAGGTCGCGGACCTTTGAAGCATTGTAGTGCCAGCCGCGGAAAGGTCTGATGTCGGCCATTGCTATCCTCCGATTGGGGTCAAGGTTTGAGACTCATCGCCGTACAGACGAAGTCAGAGGCCAGAAGCGAGAGGCTAGAAGTCAGAACTGCGGGAGTTCTGCATTCTGCAATCTGCATTCTGAAATCTGACTTCGCCCGGTCCTCTGTTACTTTCCCAGCAGGACCTTGCGGACTTCTTCGGCGATGCCGACGCCCGCGCGCTCCTGGCCTTCCTTGGTCTGGGCGCCGACGTGGGGCGTGCCGATGACGTTGGGCAGCGTGAAGAGCTTGAAGTCTTTTATCGGCTCGCTCTCGTACACGTCGAGCGCGGCCGCACCGACCTGGCCACTCTTAAGGCCTTCGTAGAGCGCTTCTTCATCAACCACGCCGCCGCGCGCGCAGTTCACGATGATGACGCCTTTCTTCATCTGGGCGATTGCTTCGCGGTTTATCAGGTGGAAGGTTTGCTCGGTCTTGGGCACATGGAGCGAGATGTAATCGGCGTTCTTCAGCATGTCCGGGAACTCGCACTGCTTGCCGGCCACGCATTCCTTGATGAACGGGTCGAACACGAGGACGGACATGCCCATCGCGATTGCCCGTTTGCCGAGCTCGGTGCCGATGCGGCCCGAGCCGATGAGGCCGAGGGTCTTGCCGAAGAGTTCGGTGCCCTTGAAGGCCTTCTTCTCCCACTTGCCCTCGCGCAGGGACTGGGTCGCCTGCGGAATCGAACGGGCGCACGAGAACATCAGGCCCAGCGCGAGTTCGGCGACCGTGACCGAAGTCGCGGCCGGCGTGTTCACGACCTTGACGCCCCGGGCGTCGGCGGCCTTCTTGTCAACGTTGTCGAGGCCGACGCCGGCGCGGCCGACGACCTTCAGGTTAGTGCCGGCGTTGATGACGTCGGCTGTGACCTTGGTGGCGCCGCGTACGATGATGGCGTCATAGGCCGGTATGGCCAGGACCAGTTCGGCGGGCGGAAGGCCCGGGCGTTCGTCAACTTCGATTCCGGCGTCCTGCAGCATCTTCACGCCGGCTTTGGCGATCGGGTCGGTGATGATTACTTTCATGAATGACTCCTTTTCCTAGCGGGTTTGAACTGCCCCTCATCGTAGCCGAACCGGCGGCAAAGTCAACCGCGCTGGGTTTCCTCATTGACTTGTCGGCAGGTTTTGGTAACCATTATACGACCGTTGACTGGAGGTCCACGATGCCGGTATACGAGTTTCAGTGTCAGGACTGCGGAAAGAAGTTTGAGATCGTCGCCACCCTGGCCGAGAAAGAGGCCGGGCTGGACCCGGCGTGCCCGAAGTGCGGCCGGTTGCGGGCGCGACAGGTGTTCAGCCGGTTCACGTTGCTCACCGGGTCGAAGACCGAAGAGGACTTCGGCGAAGGGTCTGACGACATGGGCGCCGGCGATGACTTGGACGGGCTTTCCGACGAGGCGGGCACGGACGACCTTGATGACCTGGGGTCAGGTGACTCCGGCGACCTCGATGACCTCGGCTAGAGCAGGAATCCGCTTCAGGCCCAGCAGGAGGCAATGATGCATTGGTATGACTGGATGACGCTCGCGATTGTAGTGGTGCTGACGATAGTCCAGACCGTGCGCGGCAGCCGGGCCGGGGGCATGGGCCTGCCGCTATTCGAGGCCCTTGGCGTGGTCGTATCCGCCGTGGGTGCGACAGCTTTCACCCACGGGCTGGCCAGCATGATTCATGTCAGCGAAAGCGTGGTGTTGCTCGTGCTGTTCCTGGTATTCTCCGGAGTTTCGTTTATCATCGCCCGCTGGCTGTTCACGCTGACCGCCCTGTCGTTCGAGTCGTTCGACGGACTCCTCAGCTTCTTCTTCGGCCTGGTGCTGGCCTGGACCGTCGCGCACATGGTCCTGAGAATCGTCATCATGTCGCAGGGCGGCAACGGCGAGGTCGCGACCCAAATGGTCAACTCGCCGGTCGCGCGCGAGGTCTACCAGTTCCGTACCTGGAACGCACTGATGGGGCTGCTGTTCAAGGCCAAACTCGGTCCGGACTTCAACCCGGACGTCGGGTGACTCGGTGAAGGAATGAGGAATTAGACTGAGTGATGGCGCCGACTGGCGCACGATATCGCCTGAAGCTCAGCCGGAGGAACGATGAACTGGTATGACTGGGTGACCATTGTAATCATGCTGACGGTGATCATTATTCAGACCATGCGCGGCAGCAAGGCCGGCGCAGGCCTGGCGCTGTTCGAGGCTGCGGGCGTGGTCATCGCGGTGGTTGCGGCGACCGCGTTCTCCCATGGGCTGGCCGAGATGATTCACGTCAGAGAAGACACCGTGATGTTCGTGTTGTTCATCGCATTCTTGGCGTTGGCGTTCGTCATCGCGCGCTGGTTGTTTGCCTTGACGGCGCTGTCGTTCCAGTCGCTCGATGGGATTTTCAGTCTCCTCTTCGGGGTGGTGATGGCGTGGGCCATCGCGAATATGTTCCTGAGAATCATGATGGCGTCGGAGGGCGGCGAGTCGGCGGACGTCATGGCCAACTCACCGGTCGCGCGCGAGGTCTTTCAGTTCCGGACCTGGAACGCGTTGCTGCGGCTGCTGTTTAAGGCCAAGGCCGGCCAGGACTTCGACGCGACCGAGTAGGAGCTGCTACCAAAAGACACCAAGTCAATACGGGTTCCCAACCGGAATCCGCAATCCCCATTCAGGCCGTGCTTCGTGTCTTTGTGCCTTGGTGGTGAACTCTCGTGCTTGAGGTATACACCGGCGAGGGCAAAGGTAAGACAACCGCGGCTTTGGGACTGGCGTTGCGCGCCACCGGCCACGGCTGGAACGTGCTGATGATCCAGTTCATGAAGGGCAGTCCGGACTACGGCGAAATCACTGCTGCCAAAGGAGTCAAAGGCCTGACCGTTGTGCAGACCGGACTGCCGACGTTTGTCGAGAAGGGCAACCCGAGTGCGGAGGACCTGGCCGAGGCCGCGCGCGGGCTGAAACTCGCCCGCGAGGCGCTGGGTTCGGGCTGCTACCGGCTCATCGTGCTCGACGAGATAAACGTGGCGGTGGATTACGGCCTGGTGAAACTCGATGACGCGCTGGCGTTGATTGACGCCTGCCCGGAGGATGTCGAACTGGTGTTCACCGGCCGGTCTGCAAAGACAGCGGTTCTTGAGCGCGCCGACCTGGTCAGCGAAGTCAAGGAAGTGAAGCACCCCTACCAGAAGGGACTCGTCAATCGGGTCGGGATTGACTACTAGCGAACTGCTCCGCGAGTTCCGTGGCGGCAGCAAGCGGGCGTGCGCCCGGTTGATGAGCGTTGTTGAGGACGAGCCGGACGCCGTGACGGCGGTCCTCGATGAGCTCTACCCGTTGATGGGCAGGTCCTTCCGCATCGGCATCACCGGCCCGCCCGGCGCGGGGAAGAGCACCCTGGTCGAGAAGCTCGGACGTGAGTGCCGGAACCGCGGCCGGACCGTGGGTATCGTGGCAGTCGACCCGACCTCGCCGTTCTCGGGCGGAGCCCTGCTCGGCGACCGCGTGCGGATGCCGTCGCTCTTTACCGACCCGGGTGTGTTCATCCGCTCGATGGCCACGCGCGGTGGCGTCGGCGGCCTGGCGGCGCGTACGAAGGAAGTCTGCGACGTGCTCGATGCTTTTGGCCGGGACTGCATCATCATCGAGACAGTCGGCGTGGGACAGGTCGAGCTCGACATCGCCGGCGCCGCCCATTCGACCGTCGTGGTGCTGGTACCCGAGTCGGGCGACGCCATCCAGGCGATGAAGGCCGGGTTGATGGAAATCGGCGACCTCTTCTGCGTGAATAAGTCGGACCGGGAGGGCGCGGACCGGATGGTGATGGAAATCGAGACGATGGTCGAGATGAAGACGAAAACCGACGGCTGGGTGCCACCGGTGGTCAAGACTGTCGCGACGACCGGGCTGGGCGTTCCGGCATTGCTCGACCAGCTCGAGGCGCACCGGAAGCACCTTGAAGCTTCGGGTACGATGACGGAACGAAAGCGCGAGAGCGTCAGGTCCGAGATTATTGGACTGACTGAGGAATGGCTGAGGCGCGACGTGTGGCGCCGGCCGGAGGTGACCGGGCGGCTCGCCGGCCTTGTGCAACAGGTGCTGGACGGCGGCACGACGCCGTACCGGGCGGCCGAGGCGATACTCAAAGACGTTCTTCCCCAAACCCGATATTGAACCACAGAGCACACAGAGAAGTGGAAGGTACGGGGCGGAACCCCGACCTTTATCCGACTCTGTGCTCTCTGTGGTTAATCCTCTATGGGTTCTTGGCTTCCTAGTGCGAGTTGAGAGGAGATTCCGATGGCTGATGAACTGAAGCGAATTGCCGAGGAGCGGCGGAAGTGGCAGGAAGGGGTTCTGGGGACAGTCCCCAAGCAGGGGCAGTCTCCCGAGACACTCTCCGGAGTGCCGGTCGACATTCTCTACACACCGGGCGAGGTCGCCGAGTTTGACTACCTGAAGGACCTGGGATTTCCGGGTCAGTATCCTTTCACCCGTGGGGTTCGTAACAACATGTACCGGGGCAGGCAGTGGACGATGCGCGAGTTCTCGGGGTTCGGCACGGCCAAGGATACCAACGGCCGGTACAAGTTCCTGCTCGCGCACGGCGAGGTCGGCCTCTCGGTTGCGTTCGACTTCCCAACCCTCTACGGCCGCGATTCCGACGACACGCTGGCGCAGGGCGAGGTGGGTAAGTGCGGCGTGGCCATCGCGTCGCTGGCCGACATGGAGACGTTGTTCGACGGCATCCCGCTGGCGGACGTCTCGACTTCGATGACCATCAACGGCCCGGCCGCGGTGGTCTGGGCATTCTACCTTGCCGCCGCCGAGAAGCAGGGTGTGCCGAGTGAGAAGTTGCGCGGCACGATTCAGAACGACATCCTGAAAGAGTACATCGCCCAGAAGTCGTGGCTCTTCCCGCCCGAGCCTTCGATGCGGGTTATCACCGATATCATGGCCTACGCGTCGAAACACGTGCCCAAGTGGAACACGATTTCCATATCCGGCTACCACATCCGCGAGGCCGGCTCGACCGCGGCACAGGAACTCGCGTTCACCCTGAAGGACGGGCTGACCTATGTCGAAGCCGGGATCAAGGCCGGGCTCGACGTCGACGTCTTTGCCCCGCGGCTCTCCTACTTCTTCAACTCGCACCTCGACTTCTTCGAGGAGACTGCCAAGTTCCGGGCCGCGCGGCGCATCTGGGCGCGGGAGATGAAGGAAACGTTCAAGGCGAAGAAGCCGGAGTCGTGGTTGCTCCGGTTCCACACTCAGACCGCCGGTTGCAGCCTCACTGCCCAGCAGCCGGAGAACAACATCGTGCGGACCGCGTTCCAGGCATTGGCCGCGGTGCTGGGCGGGACCCAGAGCCTGCACACGAACTCGATGGACGAGACCTGGGCTCTCCCGACCGAGAAGGCCGTGCTGATTGCCCTGCGTACCCAGCAACTGATTGCCGAGGAGACCGGGGTCACCAATACGATTGACCCGCTGGGCGGCTCCTACTTTGTCGAGGCGCTGACGAACGAACTGGAGAAGCAGGCGTACGACTACTTCCGGAAGATCGACGCGCTGGGTGGAATGGTAAGGGCCATCGAGCACGGCTTCCCGCAGCGCGAGATTGCCGACGCTGCCTATCGGTATCAGAAGCAGGTTGAGGACGGGCGGCGCACGGTTGTGGGCGTGAACAAGTACACGCTTGAAGGCGAGAAGCTGGAGATTCCACTGCTCCGAATCGACCCGACCGTCGAGCAGGAGCAGCACCAGCGGCTAGAGGATCTGCGGAAGAAGCGCGACAACGCGAAGGTGAAGAAGTGCCTGGCCGACCTGAAGGCGGCTTGCGCGGGCAAGGACAACGTTATGTATCCTATCCTTGAGGCGGTGCGTGCCTGCGCGACGCTCGGGGAAATCTGCGGCACAATGAAGGAAGTCTTCGGTTCTTACGAAGAACCTCCCATGTTCTAGAGGGAGAATGACCAGTTACCAGTTTGCAGTTCGCAGTAACGGACCGGGCGGTAAGCGGTCGGCGGTGAGCGGAAAGCGCGCCCGATTGGAGGAAAAATGGCGAAGAAGTTGAGAGTATTGGTCGCTAAGCCGGGGCTCGACGGGCACGACCGCGGGGCGAAGGTCGTTGCCCGCGCACTGCGCGATGCCGGGTTCGAAGTCATCTACACCGGATTGCACCAGACCCCGGAGATGATTGCCGAGGCAGCGTTGCAGGAGGACGTCGACGTCGTCGGCCTGTCGGTGCTGTCCGGTGCGCACATGACGCTCTTCCCGGAAACGATGCGCCTGCTCAAGGAGAAGGGCGCGGCCGACATCCTCGTATTCGGCGGCGGGATCATTCCCCGCGAGGATATGGAGGAGTTGTACAAGCAGGGCTGCGGACGGCTCTTCGGGCCGGGCACGCCGACTACCGACATCGTGGCCTACCTGAAAGAGAAGTTCCCAGATCGCGTCTGAACGAGCGTGGCAGACAGGAGACGAAGTTCCTCACGGCAGCTCCGAGCAGATGCTTTGATGAAGCGACGCGTGCTGTTGACTAGTTGCTCTGCCGCGACCATAATTGCAGCATGACTACGAAAGTCACCCGGGAGAATACGGTCACCATACCGGCCGAGGTGGGGCGAAAGATGGGAATCAAGCCCGGGGATCGGCTCGATTGGCAACCGGTGGAAGGCAGGAACGAGATTCTCGTCCGAGTCATCCCCGACCGCGGCAAACTGGCACGCCGCCTTCTTGGCGGAGGACGGGCGCTTTCACCGGAGTGCGACGCCGTGGCGGAGCTGGTCGCAGACCGGGTCGCCGAAGGCTGAAACGGCGCGCTACCTGCTTGATACCTCGGCGCTCCTCGTTCACTACCGTCAACGGCCTGATTGACCGGGCGCTGGTCACGGACCAGACCCATGAGTTCGGTTTCAACCGCATCGCCTCGCACGAGCGGTACATGGAAGACATCCGCAGTTCGTTCCCGCACGTCCGTGCGGTCGTCACGCGCCTTGAGCACGAAATCTAGGGCGTTGACCGCATCCGCGAGACGTTCCGCTACCCGCTCGGCGCCTAGCCGCAAGCCGCCGGCCCGCGCCCGCTTGACTTTCGTCCCGTCCCGGGTATGTTCTTGGCGATGAACGCGTCTGTCCATTCAACCTCGACGTGCTTCGGAATGAGAAAAGTATTGTGTCCCCCGAATTCCCCGAATCCTGTCCTCGGTGACTTCACAGCGCAATACGGTGTGCCGGTCAACGGACGGGTCAGACTCACGTTGTACGATGTCCAGGGAAGAGTCAAGATAACGTTCGCAGACCGGGAAATGACCCCTGGCTACTACCGACTGGCTATGAGTGGCCCGTCGCGATCGCTTCCTGCAGGCGTCTACTACTTGAGTCTTACTCAACTAGGCAACCGAGTTACGAGGAAGCTCGTGCTCGCCAATTGAGGGCGCATCATGCGGTACTCTGCCCTATGGTCGACGATCTTGATGACGGTTGTGCTGGGCCAGAACTGGGAGGTAAGCCCAATACTCTCAGCGCCAGGCGACTGGATGCCAGTTGCCATCGCAACCGATAGCCTCTGCCAGCCTCACGTGGCGTTCGGCTTGTCCGGTTCCGGAGTGCTCGGATACGCGAGGAGAGAAGGAGACACTTGGAACTTCGCGTATCCGGACAGCGGCGGAGCAATCTCGTCTATCGAGCTCTGTCTGGATAGTGGGGACGTCCCGCACTTGAGCTACGTGGTCAGCCGCTATCCCGAGCCCAGTGAGCTGCGCTATGCCTACCAGAACGGAGACACTTGGCATGTCGAGACAGTGGCCCGGAACGCGACGTTGTTTTCGTTAGTCCTTGCGCGGGATGGGACGCCGCACATGGCGTTCATGGACTCCTCTCGGGTGAAGTATGCCCATAAGGCAGGCGACACCTGGAACATCCTTACGGTTCCGGCATATCAGGCCGACACGCTCAGGCGCCTGGGAGGTGCTTCACTGGCCACGGACACATCAGACCGACCAGGTGTTGCGGTAGCTTGGTGCAAGTACTCCGGCGGCAGCCACGATAGTCTGTGGCTTTCATTCTTTGAGTATGATGGCACGAGCTGGCATCGGTTTGAGGTTGATTCAGTCCAAGCTCGGGGCTCGGCAGTCTGGGACTTCTGGCCCGTTCGGGTTCGGAGCGACCCGGGCACCGACCTTTTCCATATTCTGTACCGCGACGCAACCTATGCTACCGGAAAAGGCAACAACTGGCATGTTGAAGAGGCAAACGTATCGGCAGGGAATGTGTGTTGCGACTTCGTCCTCCATCGAGGACGACCCCACATCGCTTGTGCCAGCACGTGGGACCCTGTGACGTATCAGTGGCGGTGGGCTGGGGGCTGGGAAACAGAGATGGTTGTGAACACAGGTTTGCTTGAGAACCCGTCCATTGCAGTTGACCGGGATGCCAGACCCCATATCGCCTTCTTCGGCTGGTATGACACCTTGTTCTATGCCCGCAGGCTGTTCATCGGCGCAGAAGAACCGGCACCGCCACTTGACCGTTCGCAGCCCCGACTTCTGATCTACCCCAATCTCGCTTCCGGTGACCTCCAAGCGCAATACGGCGTGCCGGTCAAGGGACGGGTCAGACTCACGTTGTACGATGTCCAGGGAAGAGTCAAGATAACGTTCGCAGACCGGGAAATGAGCCCTGGCTACTACCGACTGGCTATGGGTGGCCCGTCGCGATCGCTTCCTGCAGGCGTCTACTACTTGAGTCTTACTCAACTAGGCAACCAAGTTACGAAGAAGGTAGTGCTTGCGGAGTAGGAGGGAATCATGCGACATCCTGTCTGGTGGATGGTCATTCTGTCGTCCATCGGGTTTGCCCAGAACTGGGAGATAGGCCCGGTCCTCTCTGAGCCAGGGAGCTGGATGCCAGTTGCCATCGCAACTGACAGCCTCTGTCTCCCTCACGTGGCGTTCGGCATGTCTAGCTCCGGTGTGATAGGATGCGCGAGCAAGGAAGGGGATACCTGGTACTATGAGTATCCCGACAGCGGCGGAGCCATCTCGTCCATCGAACTCTTTCTGGATGGCGGAGGTCTTCCACACCTAGGCTACGTGGTTAGCCGCTATCCCGAGCCGAATGAGTTGCGTTATACATGGAGGGACAGCGCCATCTGGCGCATCGACGAGGCTGTGGTCAGGAATGCGACGTTGCGTTCGCTTGTCCTTGCACGGAATGGTGCACCACACATGGCGTTCCTGGATGCCTCTCGGGTGGTGAAATATGCCTACAAGGCGGACGACACCTGGAACATCCTGACGGTTCCAGCATACCAGGCCGATTCACTGAGGCGACTGGCGGGCGCTTCACTCGCCCTTGACACAAATGACCAGCCCGGTGTCGCAGTGACCTGGGGGAAGCATGGCAATGATGACAGTCTCTGGCTCTCGTTCTTTGAGTTCGATGGTCAGGACTGGCACCGACACGACGTTGACTCGACTGAAGGCTGGGGGCCCTGGGACTTCTGGCCGGTGCGGGTTCGATACGACCCGGCGAGTGACTTGTTCCACGTGGTGTACAGGGCGTACCGCTATGCCGTCGGAAGGGGCGAGGATTGGCTGATTGAGGGAACATGGGGAAAGACGGCCGGGAATGTGTTCTGCGACTTCGTTCTGTTCCAAGGGCGACCGCACATCGTCTGCGCCAGCCCGCGGGACCCCTTGACGTATCAGTGGCAGTGGGCCGGCGGATGGGGAACGGAGATGATTGTGAATCGCAGCACCCTTCATAACCCGTCAATCGCAGTCGACCGTACCGGCAGGCCGCACATCGCATTCCAGGACGACGATACCGTATTCTATGCCCGCAGGCTGTTCATCGGCGCAGAAGAACCTCCAACGAGTGTCCAGCCAGAGACTCGACTCTTGGTCTATCCCAATCCGGCCCTTCGCGCCTTCACCGTCGAGTTTACTGTTCCTCGTCGAACCACCGCCTCAATCACGCTCGCCGACGCCTCGGGCAGAACCATATGGTCCTGTCGTGAGAACGCCGTTCCAGGTAGCCACCGCCACAGCATCAGTCTTCCTGCATCTGTCAGACCCGGCGTCTACTTCTGCACGCTCAACACCGGCGCTGCGCGAATCAGCAGAAAGGTCGTGCTGACCGAGTAGTCCTGCCGTTTCCATCCGCAAGGCTGCCCGCATCACTGCGGGCAGCCTTCCTTCGTGACTACATGCGATGGGAATTCCATTCCCGTCAAAAACGAGGGTCCGTCTTCCTTGCAGCTGTCATGTAGAATCGAGCCACTACGTCAGACGCGCGGGCGAGCCGCTTAGTCGAGGTTCGTCACGCCAAAGAGGGTTACGGCGATGGCGCGGAGCGCATCGCCGTCGAGGGATTTGGCTTCGTACAAGTCAATGAGGTCGGACGCGGCCATGGCGAGAGATTTGGCCGCGTAGTTGCGGGAGAGGCGGCCGAGTCCTTGGGCAAAGGCGAAGTAGGCGACAAACTGAGCACCGGGAATCGCGCGCGCGGCGAGAATCGGCCTGAGCTTGTCGGCAATCTCAGCCGCTTGAGCAGAGCCGGCTTTCTGTCTGGCCGCCTGCCGTTCGACCGTGCCGGACCGGGCACGGGAAGCCCGGCCCTTCCTGAGCGCCTTTTCGTAGGAGCGGCGCGGGAGTCGCCGAGCCCTTGGTCCGCGCTTCTTTCCGCGGTCGGGAGGCCTGATTGTAGGTAGGGCGTAGCCGTTCTGCTCGAAGCGCAGGAAACAGTCACCAAGCAGCCCCTGTAGCAGTTCGGACTCAAGACCCAGGTTGACCCACTTCCGGATGACAAGCTCGATAGCCTGGGCAAGCGGTTCTCCGGTTTCGGTTCGGAACGCCTTGGCCAACTCATGCACGTAGCGCCGGTACACGTTGACTTCCAGGATCGCAACCCCGGTATCCATTATGCGGCGCTCGGCCCTGGCTTTGACCAGTCGCCAGGCCGCGCCCGCGCTCATGCCGAAGACGGACAGGGTCCAGCCATAGGTGCGGATACGGGTCAGGATTGCCTGGGTCTCAGTGGTCAGGAGCAACGGCCTCACCGGGTTGTGCCCTCCGGAACGCGATGCGGAAAACGGCAGTTGAACGAATCCCGTCCATGGATCATAACATCTGTATTATCCGCAGGTTGGGGCGGAGTGCAAGGTCCATAATTCAAGGGTAGGGGTCATTGGGGGAGTAGCTATCCCCGTAGTCCCATCCGTAGCTTGACCTGTAGTCTGACCCATAGCTTGACCCACAGCTTCACCCGTAGCTTGACCTGTAGCTTCACCCATAGCTTGACCCGCAGCTTCACCCGTAGCATGACCCGTACCCTCACCCATAGCTTGACCCGTAGCCTCACCCGTAGCTTGACCGGCAGCTTCACCCATAGCTCGACCGGCAGCTTCACCCATAGCTCGACCCGTAGCTTCACCCATAGCTCGACCCGTAGCTTCACCCATAGCTCGACCTGTAGCTTCACCCATAGCTCGACCTGTAGCTTCACCCGTAGCTCGACCTGTAGCTTCACCCGTAGCTTGACCCGCTGTTCTATCCGCTGCAGGTTCCACTCCAAGTAGGACTATCGCGAGGGAAGTAGTTCGCACGCGGCAACCGGCCAAGACTTGACAAGCGGCGCGGGTGTTGGGAGAGTATCTTCAGTTAGATGAAGTCCCTCGTGTGCGTTCTCTGCCTTGCTGCGGCCGTCCTGGCCGCGCCGAACGTTGTTACCCGGGTGCAGGACGGAGAGACGAAGCGGCCGCTGGCCGGGGCGATGGTGATGAGCGAGGGCAGTGACATCATGGCGGTGACCGATTCCTCGGGGCAGTGCCTTGTCGTGGCATTGCCGAAAAGGGGCGGGATGCTTGTGGCGTCGCGCACGGGCTACCTCGACGCGCGGCTGCCGTGGTCGCCGCCGGCCAAGCCGGTTCCGGACACCGTGATTGTCGACCTGCAGCTCTACCCGAACCGGCCGCGGGTAGTCGTGGGCCGGGTTTCTGACGCCGGAACCAGGCTGGCGATCGTCGGCGCAAGGGTCTCAGTTGTCGGGACCGAGCTGGCGGAGTCAACGCGGGCCGACGGCGGGTTCCTTTTCAGCCGATTCCCGGCCGGGCCGCAGACGCTGGAAGTGTCTTTCACCGGCTATCCGCTCAGGTCGTTCAACGTTGAGGTCAAGGGCAGCGACACGACCGAGGTGAACGCGGCGCTGGTTGATACGGCCAACGTCGGCAGCGTCGAAGGCACGGTGTTCGATGTCCGGACCGGGTTGCCCGTCCCGGAAGCGCGCGTGGCCGTGGAAGGGACTGAGCTGGGGATGTTGACCGATTCAACCGGCCGCTATGTCATCGAGAACGTGCCGGCCGGGATGCACAAGCTGTTGGTGAGTCGCGCCGGTTACGTCAATGCCTACACAGTCCTCAGGCTGGTGGAAGACTGGACCGTAACCGTGAACCTGTACCTGCGGGAGCCGGCCTCGCGGCCACCGGTTCGAGTGAAGTAGTCCGCCGCTGCGACTCGGCCGGGGTTTTCAGATAGTGTAGGCGCCCCTGTACATGAGCAATACTGAGAAGCACATGATGGCGAACGCGGCAACGATGACGACGAGCGCGACAAGGCCCCAGCACCCGACGAGGTTGCCGGTTACCAGCTTGTTCTTGCGCTTGGCCAACTCGCGGACCCCGATAACAAAAAGAGCTGCGGCGGAAAGGAAGAACGCCGCGCCGGCAATCATTCTCCCGGTCTGTTCCGGGACGATGACAAACAGACGGCGGATGGTGCCGGCAAGTGCAGCTATGAAGCCGAACGCCAGCACGATTACCAGTGCCCATTTCCACCGATCCGGTTGCGCGGCGGCATTTCGTGCCTCCGGGCTGCGGCCGTTGCAGAGCAGGATGAGTTGGTCGCGGAGACGGTGCAAGTCCTCGTCCTGTCCCCGGATGAGCGCGCGGTTCTCGGGCGTGTCTTCGCCCTCCTGCATCTTTCGGTCCAGCGCATCGTGCGCGGCCAGTACCTGTTCGTATTGGGCTCTCAACGCTTCTATCTCGGCGAGACGCGGCTGTTCGCCGACCGCTGAGGGCTCTACCGCTTCGGCCTTCCAGCCTGCGTCGGTGCGTTCGACGAACCGGTAGAACCGGCCTTCGCCGGTCACGAAGACGGTCCCGGCCTGAATCCACGTGCCGGGAATCCAGGACCATGGTTCGGGGCTTGAATAAGGGAAGCCGAGCAACTGGCGGGGCGATGTCTCTGGGCGGGGAGGAGGGGTGCCCATGCGGTTCAGGATAGGGCGGAGGTCGGGAATGTCAACCGAAGGCAGGATCCCCGAATCCGATATTGAACCACAGAGCACACAGAGAATTGGAGAGTACGGAGCGGATTCCCGACCTTCACCCACTCCGTGCTCTCTGGGCCCTTTGTGGTTGATCCTATGTCGGGTCCTGGGAGGATACGCAGGGTAGTCGAATTCATAAGGCAGAATGCAGAACTGACGGACGACCGAAGTTAGAAGTCAGAAGGCAGAACTACGGATCAGCAGGTGGGAGTTGGCAGACAGGAGGAAGAAAGCAGGACAATAGGGCGTCGGCGGACGAAGGACGAGGGACAGGCGACGATCCCTAGACGTGTCCGAGGGCGAAGATGTCGAGGGTCGCGGCGACCGACCAGTGTAGGATGGCGCCGGGGATGAAGCTGCGGTTCCGCAGGGCGATGATGCCGAGAGCGATGCCGGCGACAATCGAGCCGATGGCCTCGGGACCCGGCTTGCCCACGTGCATGACGGCAAACGGGATGGTCTGAATCGCGATGGCCGCGGCCCCGCCGACCCGGCGCTCGAATCCGAACAGCAGGTAGCCGCGGCAGATGAACTCCCAGGCGAACATGCCGATCGCTCTGATGCCGAGGCCGAGCAGCAGGCTGCCGGTGCCGAGGCGCTCGAAGGCGAAGAAGGGATAGGCGCGCTGGAAATCGGCCTGGCGGGAAGCGAGGTACACGAGCGGCAGCATCACGAGGTAGAGGAGCCCGATGTCGCGAAGCCAGCGCCCGGGGTGTGACAGACTGAAGCCGACCTTTGCCGGACGCATCCGCAGCAGGATGAGAGACAGCAGCGGCAGCGCCAGGTAGAACGCGCTGCGCCAGAGCACCGTTACCGCGCCGGGCCATCCGGGGCCAAGACCGGTCGGGCGAAGCCGCCAGTACTGGGGCAGGAGCGCTGCGAGCGCGAAGGTCGCGGCAACGAGCAGCAAGTCGGGTCCGGCCGTGACGTTCTTGCGCGCGTCGTTCCAGAGTCCGCGAAGATAGGCCATGATCAGGCAAAGTATGAAGGACAAAGGACAAAGCAAGAAGGCCAAAGTCCAAAGTCCCGAGTCTGCCGACCCGCAATCCGTGGTCTGCAATCGTCCACAGGTGAAGATAGGGGCGGCCGGCTGGCCGGTCAAGCCGGGCGAGGAATTGACAAGCCGGGCTGGGGCCATAAGCTTGCAGCAATGCACAAGCACATAGTCGCGGCGGCTGCCTGCCTATTGGCTCTGGCCGCTTGTTCGCAGAACCACCGGCCGCTGGTCCCGTCGCTGATTGTCCCGACCCTCGCCCAGCGTGGCGATTCGGTTCGGGCCCGGGTGTTCTCGTTCGACAAGGATTCCGATTCGCTCTACTTCTTCATCGAGTGGGGCGACGGAACCCAATCCGGTTGGGTCGGCCCGGTCCCGTCCGCGTCTGATCACGACGTCTTCCACGCATACGGCGATACGGGGGTCTTTGGTGTCCTCGCCAAGGCAAAAGACGAGACTCACGAAACGGGGTGGACCGATACGTCTCTCATACATGTCGGCGAATACGGGCCCTTCATTCCGCACCAGCCGTCCGGACCGGACTCGGTCTCGGTCGGAGATTCGGTTTCGTACATCACCGCCGCCGGCCATCCGCTCAACCGGAGGGTTGCCATTCAGTTCGACTGGGGAGACACGCTTGGTGACTGGGGCGAGTACATCAGACCGGATGTATTCTTCAGTGCCCGGCACGCCTTCTCGCACGCCGGGGCGATGCTCGTGCGGGCGCGGGCCCGTGACACCCTTGATCACATCTCGGACTGGTCCAAACCGGAGTCGGTCCTGGTAGTTGATACGCTTCGGCTCAGGTAGCCGGACGCCCGGCCCCTAATCCCGATGTTGAAAGCCACGAAAACACGCACTGTCCTACAGGGGCCACCGAGGCCAACCGGATGAAACGGAGTATTGTCCCTCGGCACCCATCAGTTTCGTGTCCTTCGTGACTTCGTGGTTCCTGTGTCGGCCCCCGGGGGGGGGGGGCATCCCCGCTTTACAGCCCGGCAGCGATTGCTACAATCTCGACCATAGTTTCCCAGGAGGCACAATGAAGAAGTCCATCTTGTTCGGTCTGATTGCGCTGGCAGCGGCGGTCGCGCCGGCATCGGCGAAGAGCTACCTCGACGTTGTCGAGATGAAGGTCAAGGTCTACGCGACGCCGGAGCAGGTCGCGCGCATCGCGCCCGACGTGCTCGAGTTCTACGGTGCCGGCGCGGGCTGGTTTATCGGCGCGGTAACGCAGCCGACCTACGAAGAGCTCGTACGCGAGGGTTTCGACATCGACGTGCTCGTCGCCGACGTCCGGGCCGAGGCGATGAAGTACGACGCTGTCTACCACACCTACCCGCAGCTCCGCGATACCTGGGCGACGATCGCCCAGAACCACCCCAGCCTCTGCCGGCTCGATACCATCGGCCTGTCGTATAGCGGCAACCTGATACTGGCGATGAAGATCTCGGACAACGTGGACGCGATGGAAGGCGAGCCGCGCATCTGCTTCGACTTCTCGATTCACGGTAACGAGAACAATGGCTGCGAGATCGCCCACTACGCGCTGATTCAGATTGTGGAAGGGTACGGCGTTGACCCCGACATCACGCGCTGGGTGAACGAGCGGGAGATCTGGCTTGTCCCCATGGACAACCCGGACGGCCTGATATCGCGTTCCCGCTACAACGGCAACGGCGTTGACTGCAACCGCAACTACGGGATGGGCTGGGATTTCGGGTCCAATGGCGGCGCCGGGCCTTTCTCCGAACCGGAGACCCAGTGCTACTACTTCCTCGGCGAAGAGCACCCGATGGCGGCCTGGTCCCAGTACCATTCGGGCGTCCGGACGGCGATGTGGCCGTGGGGCTACACGACCAAGGCGACGATGGACTCAATCGTCCACGCCTACGAGATGACGCGCTACGGCGAGATCTGCGACCTTGAGGCATTCCAGATTTCGCGCGAACTGTACCCGGTCACCGGCGGCTCAATCGACTGGTACTACGGCATGCGCGGCGCGTTGGGCTACGCGCCTGAGGTCTGTGACGGCCAGCCCAGCCCGCCGTCGGAAATAGACACCATCAACCATGCGAACTGGACGGCGATGAAAGAGCAGATCGAGCGGGTGATGTGGGGCATCAGCGGCCGCGTGCTCGACTCGATTTCGGGCGAGCCGGTTAGCGCCCGCGCGACCGTGAACCCGCCCAACTGGTTCACCTACACCGATTCGATGGGCTACTATCACAAGAACGTCCACGCCGGCACCTACACGGTCACGGTCGAGGCCAACGGGTACCGGACCAAGACCATGAGCAGCGTGGTAGTTCCGGCTGATACGTTTGCCGTCGCCGACGTGTCGCTGGCGCCCGACACTATGTCCCCGGCCTGCGCTTTCAAGGTCATCACCGCCTTCATGAACGAGAGCTCGCCTAACACCAACCCGACCTTCCCGAGCTACGCCCTGGGCCAGGCCGACGGCGTCCGCTACTCAATCGGCAACGATGGCTATTGCAGCTTCGACATGGGCGCAAAGACCCCGATTATCAACGGCTCCAGCTCGGACTTCTATGTCGTCGAGGGAGACACCAGTCCGGAGGCGTGCAGCGTCTTCGTGTCCAACGACTGGAACGGGCCGTGGCACTATGTCGGGTTCGGGACCGGCACGCAAGGCTACGACCTCACGGTCGCTGGCCAGAGCTCGGCCCGGTTCGTGCGGATTGTGGATGACGGCAACGGCGGCTCCGGGCCCTACGCCGGCTTTGACCTCGACGCGATTGAAGCAGTGGTCACCAACGCGCCGGCTGTCTTCTATCAGGGGCATGCGGTCGTCGACTCCCCGCCGGGCGGCAACGGTGACGGCAAGCTCGACCCGGACGAGAACGCCGACCTCGTGGTCGCGCTCAGGAATGCCGGGCGCCTCGGCGCCGACAGCGTCTTCGCGGTTCTCCGGACCACCGACGTATACGTCTCGGTGTCGGACTCGACCAGCTACTACGGCACGATTCCCTCTGACTCGACACTGGACAATGACGGAGACCGGTTCCACGTGGCGGCCGCCGCGAACACGCCGCAGGAGCACCAGGCCCAGATGAGGCTGTATGTCACCGGCACGGGCTACTCCGACAGCCTGCTGTTCACGGTCACGGTCGGCGAGATACTCGCGACCGACCCGATTCCGGATGGGCCGCGGACCCCGGCGCTGTACTGGGCGTACGACGATATCGATACACTCTATCCTCAGCACCAGCAGTACGAATGGGTGGAGGTCAACGGCACCGGGACTCGGCTCACGTTCGCGCACAATGACGACGTCGTCCTGGTACCGCTGCCGACCGAGTTCGGGCCGCTCAAGTTCTACGGCCAGAGCTACACGCAGGTTTCGGTCTCGGCCGACGGCTGGATTGCCTGCGGGAACTACACCCAGGACAACTTCGACAACTCCAGCCTGCCCAGTCCTTCAGCCCCGCCCGCGACGGTATTCGCCAACTGGGACGACCTTTACCCGCGCTCGGGCCCCGGCGGAGCCGGCTACGTCTACTGGTATCACGACACGGCCAATCACCGGTTCATCGTCGAATACGATAGCGTCAGGTACTATTCGGGCTCGAACCGCGACAAGTTCGAGGTCATCTATTACGATACCACCGTTGTTACGCCCTCGGGCGACAACGTCATCGTGGCACAGTACATGACCGCAGCCGGCTTCAACAGCTCGACCGTCGGCATGCAGGACCCGACCCGGGCCATCGCGATTCAGGACCTCTTCAACGGTACCCTTACCCACGGCGCTGCGCCGATTGCCGCGGGCCGGGCCATCAAGTACACGACCGTGTCACCGCTCGGCGTGGCCGAACCGGCTTCGGGCGCGACGGCCAACCGGTTGACTCTGACGAGTCTTGGCAATCCCAGCCGCGGCCGCGTGGCGCTGTCCTACAACCTGCCGGTCGCCGGCGTTGCGACGCTATCGGTATACGACGGCGCGGGGCGGCTGGTGAGGCAACTCGCAAGCGGTCCGGCCCGAGTCGGCACGCACCGTGTAGTCTGGGACGGCACTGACGCCGAGGGCCGTAAGGTCGGCGCGGGAGTCTACCTGGTGCGGTTGGTGACGAGCGACAAGTCCGTGGTTCAGAAGGCCGCAGTCGTGAGGTAGACCTTGAGAAGGACCAAGGACAAAGGACAGACGACGAAGGACAAAGGACGGACGACAAAGGACAAAGGACGAAGGACCAAGGACAGAGTCCGGAGTCCGTCCCTGGTCCCTAGTCCCTTGTCCCTAGTCCCTGGTCCTCGTAAGTCCTGGGACCACTACTTCATGGACATCGCGCAACTGGTGAGCGAGCGCTCGACCTGCCTCAGGCGCAAGGTCGGCGCGGTGCTCGTGCGCGACCGGCGGATACTGTGTACCGGGTACAACGGCGCGGCGCACGGGCTCCCGCACTGTGACGAGGTCGGGTGCCTGCGGGAAAAGCTCCATATCCCTTCCGGGGAACGCATCGAAATCTGCCGGGGGATACACGCGGAGCAGAACGCGCTCGTACAGGCCGCGACCTTCGGCATCAACGTCAACGGCGCGACGCTCTACTGCACGCACGAGCCGTGCATCACCTGCGCCAAGATGCTCCTGAACGCGCGCATCAAAGAGTTCGTGGTCGAGCATCCGTACCCGGACGAGCTCGGCCGCCAGATGCTGGTGCAGGCAGGCGTCAAAGTCCGCAAGCCGGTCTAGCCGGCAAAGATAGGCGGCCGGCGGACCAACCTGGCCCGCCGGCCGTTGGTTTTCAGGCGCGGGGAAGCGTCTGACTACTGCTTGCGGACAAGTCCGGTGTCGGGGGTGAGGTTACCGCCAACTGCAAACCGGCGCTGAGCCGCCCTGCTCGTTCCGGAGCCTGCCCTGAGCACGGCCGAAGGGGTCGCGAAGCGTCATAAGACGAGAGGGTCTCTCATGCGCCTCTCTGCCGACTCGCGCCCGGGGCGCGGCTATCGCTGAATCACGACCTTGATGACGGCTGACGGCTCACGGGATTGGAGGAGCAAGCAGCATTCAGTGGCCAGCGTTCAGGGACGCGGCGCGTGCGATGCCGGTTTGTCGCGGGCGATGGGGGAGTCCTGGCTCGCGCGCTCTTTCACGTACGCCTCAGCCCGGGCTCGAATTTCCTTCAGCCATTCCGCGCCGCTGATGCCTCGTCGCTTGCGCTCCTTCTCGGATTCTTCCCGTTTCTTGTGCAACCACTCCATCCAATCCAGTCCATCAATCTTCATAGCTCAGTACCTCTTCCGGCGTCCTGATGCGCAGCGCCTGATACCCTTCCCGCAGATTCACAGCCGCCACTTTCCTTTCCGTCCACTCGTTGGCAAGGTGCCGCAGGTTCAGCGACACCAGCACGTCGGCCTTGCATACCGTCGCATACGCAACGTGCCGCGCATCGTCGGCGAATCTCTCGGGCATGACCTGCTCTCGAATGTAGACTACCGAAAGACGCTCGACCTCATCGTCGTCAGCGGGCAGCATTCGCACGTCGTCCAGGAAGGCCATGAGCCTCGACCGCAGCGGTTCCGCAGCATTCTCGAACTCGTGAAAAGTGACCGGCGACGTGCCGGCTTCGAGGATCCCGAGCCTGATCTGGTCGAGCAGCGCGACCACCGCTTCACGCCGCAGTACGTTGCGCGGCTCCTCGTCGAAGCTGAAGCCAAAGACCGAGGTCTCGATGTACAGCAGCGGCCTGTGTTTCATCAGGTCAGCATAGCAGGCATTGGACGGTTGTCAATCGGCGGCCGGAGAGGA
>Ga0208046_1000038_pt1 | contig 23621 bp, 20 predicted proteins | sample PL_2010_300m_FD_184161 | JGI IMG/M metagenome (GOLD analysis project Ga0208046, IMG submission 184161) | Freshwater microbial communities from Powell Lake, British Columbia, Canada to study Microbial Dark Matter (Phase II) - PL_2010_300m... | ecosystem: Environmental > Aquatic > Freshwater >... | reverse complement strand
GTGCTACTTGCGGATGGAAGGCCAGACCTTCGGCGACGTGCCGCTTAACGTAGAGCTGAAGATGGAGGTCTGGGACTCGCCCAACTCGGCCGGCGTGATGATTGACGCGGTCCGCTGCGCGAAGCTGGCCCTGGATAATGGCTTGTCCGGCAGTATCACCGGCCCGTCGTCCTACTTCTTCAAAACGCCGCCGGCGCAGTTCCCGGATGATGAATGCCGGGACAAGACCGAGGCCTACATCAGGAAGTACGGCCGGAAGGCCGGCAAGGGATAGTTCCGAGGACTCAAGGGTCGAGTGCTTGACGCACTGGAGTTCTTGATTCCTTGACCCCTGGATCACTCTCCTGATGCGTGGCGTCCTCATAACCTTCGAAGGCGTTGAGGGCTCGGGCAAATCCACTCAGGCCGAGCGACTGGCGAAGCACCTGGCAGCGCTCGGCGTTCCGTGCCTGGTTTCGCGCGAGCCTGGCGGAACTGAGATCGGCGAGGCCATTCGCAGCATCCTGCTGGACCCAAAGAACCAGAAGATGAACGGTCTGACTGAGCTTTACCTCTACCTAGCGAGCCGGAGCCAGCACGTCCGAGAGAAGGTTATGCCCGCGCTGGAAGCCGGCAAGGTCGTGATTCTCGACCGGTTCGGGGATTCGTCGTTAGCTTACCAGGGCGCCGGGCGTGAACTGGGTGAGAAACCGGTCGCGCGGCTGAACAAGCTGGCAACTGCGGACCTCAGACCCAACCTGACGGTGCTGGTGGACGTGCCGGTCAACGTGGGGCAGGGGAGGAAGGCCTCCGGTGTCCTTGACAGACTGGAGCGCGAGCGGGTAGAATTTCATGAGCGGGTGCGCCAAGGCTACCTGCGGGTCGCCCGACGCGCTCCCGGCCGGTTCAAGATCGTCGACGGCACATTGCCCGCCGACGAGCTCGAACGGTTGGTCTTCAGTCACGTCGAAGAAACTCTGAAGCGAAAGGTTATCCTGAAGTAATGAAGCGAAGAGTTGCGCTGGTCACGACTCTGGTTGTGCTCTCTCTGTGCCTGGGCGGCCTGTTCGGTAAACTCTGGGCGCAGAAGACCGGGGGCTTGCTTCAGAGTCTGCAGACGTTCTCCCGGGTCGTTGACATTGTCATGTCCACGTACGTCGAGAGGATCGACCCGGACAAGATGATACGATCAGGCATTCGCGGGATGCTCAGTGCGCTTGATCCGCATACCGAGTTTCTCGACGAGAGTGATTTCAAGGAGCTGAGGGTTAGGACCGAAGGCCAGTTCGGCGGCATCGGTATCCACATCGGCATCATGGACGAGCGGCTGACGGTCATCTCCCCGATTGAAGGGACCCCGGCCGAGCGGGCAGGGATCAGGGGCGGAGACCGGATTGCAGAGGTCGAGAGCAAGTCAACCGAGAATTTCACGACCGACGACGCGATCAAGGTTCTGCGCGGTGAGCCGGGCAGCAAGGTGAAACTGAGTATCGCCCGTCCCGGCGTGCGAGACCTGATTCCTTTCGAGCTCACCCGGGCGATTATCAACATCAAGGCCGTACCCTACGCCGCGCTGCTTGGCGACAGTATCGGGTACGTGCGGCTCGCCGACTTCTCCAAGACCGCGACCCAGGAGTTGAGCCGGACCATTGACTCGTTGTTCGACGCGGGCGCAACCAAGCTGATCTTCGACCTTCGTTCCAACGGCGGTGGCTTGCTGGGCGAGGGCCGGGACGTGACTGACCTGTTCCTGCCGCCCGGCGAGGTCATCGTTCGGACCAAAGGCCGGATTCCCAACAGCATGCGCGAGTACGTGGCAGAGACGCAGGATGCGTACGGTGATGAGTTCCCGCTCGTGGTGCTGGTCGACCGCGGCAGCGCGTCGGCCGCAGAGATAGTCGCCGGCGCGCTCCAGGACTGGGAACGGGGACTGATTGTCGGCGACACGACGTACGGCAAGGGCTCGGTCCAGACGATTCATCCGCTTGGTCCTGAGATCGCTGTCAAGGTAACCACCGCACTCTGGTACACGCCGAGCGGACGGTGTATCAACCGTCCGTACGACAAGGAGCGCGCGGTCATCCGTGACACAACACAAGAGACCCACGAGGTCTACCACACGCTGGGCAAGCTGCACCGCACGGTGTACGGCGGCGGCGGGATTGTCCCCGACGTCTACGTTGCTTACGCGAGGCTCAGCCCGCTGTCGGCCCGCATGACCCGGGATGCCTTCTTCGACTTTGCCGTTGACTACACCAACTCGCACCCCGGCCTGAGTGCCGATTTCCGAACCGACCAGGCCGTGCTCGGTCAATTCCGTGACTACCTGAAGACGACCAAGAAGCTCGAGTTCACCGAAGCCGAGTTCGACTCGTCCGAGGCAGTCTTTGTGCGCGAGATTGAACGCGAGGTAGCGGCAAAGCTGCTCGGAATGCGAGGCGACTACCAGGCACGGATGCGCCGGGACGAGCACGTGAAGAAGGCGGTCGAGCTGCTCAAGCCGGTACAGTCATTGGAAGAGCTGTTGAAGGGGCTCAAGTAGTACCGTCCTCGTACCGTCTGACGGTTCACCCGAATGCCCGAGCTTCCTGAAGTCGAGACGATTCGGCTTATGCTGCGCCCGCTGCTGGTGGGCCGGCAGATTGTCCGTGCGCGCGTTCGGCGTGGAGATATTGTTGGCTTCCCGGGCGTCCGGGCCTTCGAACGCGGAGTCGCGGGCCGGACCATTGTTGAACTCGGTCGTCGGGGCAAGTACCTGGTCTTGCGGCTTGACCTTGGAGCAAAGCTCATCGTCCACTTGCGTCTGAGCGGGCATCTCGAGGTGGTTGACCGAGATGAAGAGGTCGAGTACGAGCGGGTCAGGTTCGAACTGAGCAACGGCAAAGCGCTGTCATTCGCAGAGCCGCGCGTGCTCGGCCGGGTGTACCTGGTGCGACAGGACAAGTACCCGCCCGGGCTCGCAGGAATGATGAAGATGGGGCCAGAACCGATCCATGCTGATTTCGACGCTGCATACCTGGGTGAGCGGCTGCGCGGCCGAACCGCACCGGTGAAGAACCTGCTGCTCGACCAGCGCATCGCGTGCGGCGTCGGTAACATCTATTCGGACGAGGCGTTGTTCCGTGCCGGAATCAGGCCGCTGCGCAGGGCTGGCCGTTTGGGTAGGGCCGATGTCGACCGGCTTGCGCAGGCTTTGACGGACGTGTTGAGAGACGGAATTAGGTGGTGCGGCACGACCTTGGGTGACGGCCGGTACCAGCTGCCTGAAGGTGGGGTCGGGTCTTTCCAGAGGAGGCTAGCCGTGTTCGGACGCGAGGGCCAGAGGTGCCGGCGGCGGGGGTGTGAGGGCGTGGTCCGGCGTCAGAAAGTCGGCGGGAGGAGCACGCACTTCTGCCCGGTCTGCCAGAAGTAGCTATGGGTCGTACGGCAATCGGAAGCGCCGACTGGAGGCATGGATGATCAACGCCCCGATGGGAATCATATGTCACGGCGGGGCCGGCACGATTGACGACAAGGCGGCATATGCGGCGGGGTTGACTGAGGCGTTCGATGAAGGCTATCGCCTGCTGAGGCAGAGCGCGAGTGCGCTGGAAGCCGTCGTGACCGCGGTGCAGATTATGGAAGACAACCCGCTATACGATGCCGGGACCGGGTCGGACCTGACAATCGACGGCCTTATCGAGATGGACGCGTCGTTGATGACGCAGGATGGCAGGTTCGGAGGCGTGGCCGGCATCTGGGGCGTCAAGAACCCGATTCTGGTTGCCCAGAAGGTGATGACCGATACCGACCACCTTCTGCTGTGCGGGTTTGGCGCGACAGAGTTCGCGCACAAAATGGGATTTGAGGACCACAATGTCGTCACTGAGCGCGCGCAGACCCGGCTACGGCGAGTAGTCGACCATGGGTCCAAGTACTTCCACAAGCAGAATCAACAGCGGTTTCCGTCCGGATTGCCGTCGACATCGGAAGCCGGCGCAGACGGCGTCCCGGAGAGCCAGACAGGGACGGTCGGGGCCGTGGCGCGAGATAAGCACGGCAATATCGCGGTCGCGACCTCATCCGGTGGAATTGTCGGCCGAATGCGCGGCCGGGTCGGGGATTCCGCAGTCCTCGGGGCCGGCACATACGCCGGGCTCAGCGGGGCGATCTCCTGCACCGGACACGGGGAGGAGATCATGCGCCGGTTGCTGGCCCGGGACATCGTTGAGAGGATGGCAACCATGCCCGCTTCGACGGCACTGATGCTCGTCATGGCCGAGGCGAGGAGGAAGAAGCTGGCGCTCGGGGCGATCGGGATGGACGCAAAAGGCGGACTCTGCTACGGTCACACGACACCGGACATGGCGTACGGGTACAACATCAATGAGAGGGTGTTTCTTTTCACCCAAGAGAAGCAGAAGCCACGTTGAGTCGCCCAAGGCAGTCAGCAGGCCCGGCAGTTCAGAACGGAAGGGCTCGCTCCAAAACCCGTGCGGCAGTGCCTAGCCTTCTGATGCAGCAGCACGGAGTCCTGTTGTGTCTTTTGGTGGCCACCATTCTGGGAGCTACTCCGGCCTCGGCGCAGTATTCCTACTTCGGCAAGAACAAGGTACGGACCCGGGATTACCAGTTCCGAACCTACGAGACCGAGCACTTCCGGGTGTTGTTCTACCCGGGCGGCGAGGGCCTGGCCGAGTTCGCCGGCCGCTCAGCCGAGGAGTACTACAGCCAGACTTCCAGGGACCTCGGCGTCGAGATCGAAGGGAAAGTCCCGCTGATTCTCTATCTTTCGCCCGGGCAGTTCACCGAGACCAATGTGATTCTCGACGTGATTCACGAGGGTGTCGGCGGCTTCTCCGAACTGATAAAGAACCGCATCGTCGTACCGTTCAACGGTTCGTACAACGACCTCCACCACGTCATCGGCCACGAACTCACCCACATCTTCGAATTCCAGATGTACTACCGGTCGCGGCTGGCGTCACTACTCGGCGCCATCGACGAGTTCAGCATTCCGTTGTGGGTGATCGAGGGTTTCGCCGAGTTTCAGTCCGGCTGGGTGAACGTCAGCTCCGACGCGTTCATGCGCGACCTTGTCATCAACAACCGGCTGGTGCCGCTGCAGAACCTGTCGGACGGAATGGGCTATTTGGTCTACCGTGAGGGCGAATCGTTCTTCCGCTACGTTGAAGAGAAGTACGGCCGGAAGAAGGTATACGAGTTCATGCACGCGCTCCGGAGCAAGCGGAGCCTGGACGGTGCGTTTGCCTCAGTATTCGGGGTGGCGATCAAGCGGTTCAGCAAGGAATGGGAGAATCACCTGCGAGTGAAGTACTGGCCGCAGGTGGTCAAGCTGGATAATTTCGACCGCCTGGCGAGGCGCCTGACCAATCACGTGGATGACGGTTCGGTTTACAACACCGCGCCGGCGATATCGCCGAGCGGGACGAAGATCGTGATGATATCGGACCGGCTCGAATACGCCGACGTGTACGTGATTTCCGCGTTCGACGGTCGGGTGCTGAAGCGCCTGGTCAAGGGCGGAAGGTCCGGCGGGTTTGAGTCCATGCACCTCGTCCGACCCGGGGTAGCCTGGTCGCCGGACGAGAAGTCGATTGCCGTGGTGACAACCAGCGGGGGTCGGGACAACCTCGCACTCATCGACTACGCGACCGGCAAGGTCAAACGCCGGATATACGGTAGCCTTGATGCCATCTTCAGCCCCAGATTCTCGCCGGACGGCAGGAAGATTGCATTTGTCGGGGTCAAGAACGGATTCAGTGACGTCTACACGACGGCGGTACAGGGCGGCGAGCCGACGCGGGTAACGTACGATATCTATGAAGAGCGTGACCCGGTCTTTTCACCGGGGGGAGACACAATTGTCTTTGTCTCCGACCGGCCGGATGAGGGCGAGACCTGGATACCGGGCCGGTACGCAATCTGGCTCCGAAACGGGGCCGGAGAAGTGACGAGGCTCACCGACCGGGGCGGCCACCTGTCACACCCCGAGTTCTCGCACTCAGGTCAGTACCTGCTTTACGCGGCATCGGACTCGTCCAGCAACATCTACGCGTACTCGTTTTCGACCAACCGCATCGTCCGGCGCACGAATCTGCTTGGTGACGTTTCATACCTTACGCTTTCGCGCGACGACCGCAAACTCGCGTTTGCCTACTACTCGAACGTCGGCTGGGACATCGCAGTCATGCTTGACCCGTTTGAGAAGATACCGGCAGACTCGGGCAAGCCGTATCAGCCTCCGCTCGACACATACAAGTTCGACAAGGCCGGGCTCGACTTCGACCGAGTCAAGCCGGTCGGTTTCAACCTCTCCCTTGACTATGCCGCGGGAGCGGCCTCGTACGGGACGAGCTCTTCCGGCGGATTCGCCGGTACCGTCAACGTGGCATTCAGCGACATGCTCGGCGACCACCGGTTCGCACTGTACACGGACCTGTACGGTGACATCCTGAGTTCCGATTTCATCTTGCAGTACTGGCACCTGCCTCGCCGGATTGACTACGGTTTCACCTTCTTTCAGCTTAAGGACGTGCGCCGATACAATCCCTACCACATCCTGGAATGGAACCTCAACCGGGGAGTGCAGGCGCTCGGAGTATATCCATTCAACCGTTTCGTGAGAGTGGAGGCTGGCCCGACTGCGTATTACAGTGAGGTAGAGCGTGACACCTGGGTTGATTACCCCGCCGTGCCGCAATCGGGCTGGTATCTGGACAGCCTGTGGAACGAGGTAGTTCTCACCGGTGAAGCCGCGCTCGTTTTCGACAATACACTCTGGGATTACGACGGCCCGGCCCGCGGCACCAGGGCGCGGTTCGGTGCCGATGCCTCTTTCCTTGCCGCCAGGCACTTCCAGGATGTCTTCCTGGACATCCGCAACTACCAAAGGCTCGGACGCAGGTTCGTGTTCGCAAGCCGGCTCTTCGGGATAACGAGCTGGGGCGCGGACGCGGATCGTTACTACCTTGGCGGCATCCGGTTCATTGAGTACGCGCCCGGACAGATTGTGGTCAGAGGCTACGAGCCGGCTGAGTTCTACCAAGACCACGGTCCAGCGGCCGCGACCGCCAGCCTGGAACTGCGTTATCCGTTCATCGACCGGTTCAAACTGGCGTTCCCTCTACCCATCGAGTTCGGTGGCATCAGAGGTGTCGCTTTCCTCGACGGCGGCATTGTCGCGCCCTGGCGCACCGGCCGGAGTTTACACCTGTGGGACGGCACTAAGGGCAAGTTCGACGACCTCAAACTTGGGGTTGGGTTTGGTGCCAGGGTGACGCTATCCTATTTCCTGCTGAAGTTCGACTTTGCGAAACCGCTTTCGACAACCGATGGCAGCGGCTGGAAGTTCATCCTCGGATTGGGGACCGATTTCTAGGTCGGTTCGAACCTCAGTTCCGGCTCTGCTTGCGCTGCTGGCGTTCTCGTGTGCAGGCTTCATGCGCAAGGCACCGCCGATGACCCCTGAGCAGGCCAGCGCCGGAGTTTGGGAACGGCTTGCCAACCTTCGATCGTTCGAGTTCACCTTGAGCTTCCATACCGACATGCCCTTTCCGATCGGGGTCAGGTTCAGCGGAAGGCGTGAGCAGCCGGACCGCGAGGTGTGGTCCGGGCAGATGCGTCGCGGGACCGAGGTGTCGGTTGTGGAACTCAGGGCCGAGGGTTCGGATCAATACGAGAAGGAAAGGTCGGTCTGGCGTCGCACCATGCGAGGCATCGAGACCAGGGTGCTGGAACAGGGTGAAGGGGCTTTCCGCGGCAGGCCATTCGAGTTCGTCGGTACCGAGCGAGGCCGATACAAGTTTGCCTTCAAGCCGGATCTGCCGATTCTCGACCCGACTCGATCCAAGAAGCTAACCGGAATCATGGAGGTGGATCCTCATTCCGGGCTGCCGGTTCGTCTGTACTGCAGTGACTCGGCAAGAACGGCAGAATGGGAACTGCGACTGGGTCGGTTCAATCGCGCCGGGTCGGTCGATGTCCCCTACCAACCCGCGATGACGGTTGATGCCCGCCCCACCAAGGCATTGAGTCGAGCTGCCTTCGGCCGTACGGTGGCCATACTCAACCAGAGGCTGGCAGAGCTTGGCTGGGAGCATCGCTTGCGTCGCACATCGCGAGGTTTGACTTTGCTGCTGGGGCAGCCCAAATCCCGCCGTCAAATCGACTTGTTGTTCAGCCGTGGCAGTGTTGAGGTATGGCAGGGCAGTTGGGTACTTAGCGGCGAGGAGACCACGGGCATGGGTGCCATAGTCGAGGTCGGGGGAGACGCCTCTCGTCGGGTTGTGCTTGAGCGTCTGCTGGCAAGAGATGAGCAAATCGCGGCTGAAGTCCGTACAAACACTCCTTTGGCTGCCGCGCTTGTGACTTCGGTCGTCGCGCCCGATACAGGCGAGCCCGCCATTCTCGTGGTGAACCACGTGGCATTGTCAGCGGCCAGTCCGACCCCGGAGGGCAAGCTGGTGTTCAATGATATCGGCAGCGAGGACGACGTGAGAGTCATCGCGGCTTTGGCAACCGGCGGCGTGATTCCGGGGGACTTCGAGATCACAGTCAAGCAGTGATCGGCAAGGTCGGCCAGGCTGCTTGACTTGTACCCGCACTGTTCTAGACTCATTTCTACGAAGATTCCAGCCCTGCTAGCTGTCCTTGTCGTGCTTCCGGCCGTGCTTTCCGCCTCCGTCACGGTCGGAAGCTCGGATGAGAACGGCGTCTCATTTCGATACGTGCCGGGGCAGGTCAGGCTCGCGAGCGGGGTCGACGGCAGGCATGCAGTGGACTTCGCTGACGCGGACCATTTCGCTCAGTCCGGTGAGCTCGATTTGCCGGGAAGGGTGGTGCGTGTCGGGATTCCCCAGACTGGCGGTGTGCGAGTCAGCGTCAGGACCGGACCAGAGCGGAAGCTTCAGGCAGTCCGGCTCTCAACCGTTCCGCACATGTCGTGGGACGGTGACTCGTCGTGGTACGATGAACTCCCAACGAAAGCCGGTGTTCTCTCTCAGGAACCGGTCGAGGCGGGGTCGGCGGAGATCCTGCGTAGAATCAGGTTCGTCACGCTCCGACTCAGCCCATGCCGGTATGACACGAAGACAGGCACGCTGAGCTACTACGAGTGGCTTGATGTCTCAGTTACGTTCGAGCGAAGGCCCCAGCGGCGTGGCGACCCGGACCCGCTGGACGGTGCGGTCGCTGCGATGTTGTTGAACGGTGAGCAGGCGTTGGATTGGAAGCTGGATTGGCCCGACCGAGCGACGTCTCAGTCGGCCTCGACGTCCCCTGTCAGACAGTTCGAGCGTTCACCGAACTGGCTGAAGATAAGGGTCGATTCAACCGGCATCTATGGAGTCACCGGCCGCGAACTGGCCGCAGCCGGCGTGCGCCTTTCCGGTCTGGACCCCACGACACTTGCTTTGTATACGGTCGGTGAGCACGAGCCGAACAAGTCCTACCCCGACTCAATGAGGCAGGTCCCGGTATTCGTGCAGGGAGAAGGCGATGGCAAGCTGGATCCGACTGACCGAGTTGTATTCTACGGTCTCGGGCCGGGGCACTGGGTCGGACGGTGCTCGTCCTACGTCAAGAACTACTTTACTCGGCACAACGTCTATTGGCTGACCTGGGGCGGGGCGCAGGGAAGCAGGATCCTATCGGGTCTGGGAGCGGACACGGTCAGCACACCGGTGGTTCACATCGGCCGTGACCGACTCCATCAGGAAAAGGACCTAGACTGCCCGGCCCGTTCCGGTCTGCTCTGGATCTGGATGCTGCTATTCAAGGCCGCCGACCGTGAGGTGGCGGCGTTCGACGTGCCGCTCGACATCAGCTACCCGGTGCAGGTGCAGCGGTTCGCAGGCAGATTCCTGGCTGGTGCCAGTGGGAACCGGCTCTCCCTGCTGTTCAACCGACGTCAGGTCGCCTCGTACGAGTTCGGACAGTCGCCGCCGTCCAGCCCTTTTGACTTCACCGCCGACACGGTGCTGCCGGCGAACTTCGGCCGCAACGTGCTGACGTTTGAGTTGCGTGGCGCCGGGCAGAAGAGCCTGTACCTTGACTATCTCGAGGTCGACTACCTGCGCCGGCTCTCGTTGTACCAGGGTCAGCTTCACTTCCTGCAAGACGACACCGGCAGGTTCCGGTTCTGCATCAAGGATGCACGCGAGCGGCCGTTCGTGCTGGACGTGACCGACCCATACGTCCCGATGATGAGCGACAGCATTGAATGGTCCGGGGACAGTGCCCGGTTCTGTCTTCGTCTGGACCGACCGGCCGAGATTGCCGTCGCCGGTGTGGGTCAATTGCTCACACCCGCAGGCATTGAGTTGCGCCGGCCGGGGCAGCTGCGCAGCCCGGAGCGGCAGGCTGACTACTGGGTGGTGACGCCGAGAGAGTTTCTTGGCCCGGCACAGCAGATGGCACGATACCGAACCGGACGGGTTGCCGGAGTAAGTCACGCGGTCGCCCTCGCGGCGGCACTCGACGACATCTACGACGACTATGCGTTCGGCATGGAGGAGCCGGGGGCGATAAAGCGCTTCTTCGTGGATAAACATCCTGCCTATGGCCTGTTGGCCGGCGACGCAACCTGCGACTACAAGGGGATTCTGGGCAAACGCCCACCTGGCGTCCCTGCCTATGAGTACGGGTTCGGATTGAACCCCGACGCCTATGACCGGAACGCGCTCGCATTCGACGCCTGGTACGCCGACTTCGAAGGAGAGGGCGGCAGCCCGGACATGGTGCTCGGCAGAGTAACATGCCGTAGCCCGGCTGAGCTGCGGCAATTCGTGGACAAGGTCATTGCCTACGAGACTCAGCCGGCCGGGATGTGGAACAAGCGGTATCTGTTGCTGGCTGACGACGAGTTCCTTGGTGAGGCCAACCCGGAAAATCCCAGTCGGTGGGACCCTATTGGATTCGGCCACATCACCTACTGCGAGGCGGTGAGCCTGATTCCCGATAACCCGCTGGATCTGGTCAAGGTCTATCTCACAGAATGGCCGTATGTGGGCATCAAGAACAAGCCAGGTGCCCACGCCGAGTTCATGCGCCAGATGAATCTAGGCGGCGTCGTGCTGGTCTTTTTCGGACATGGAGCCGGGTTCGACCTGACCCACGAGAGTGCGCTGAACATCTCCCAGGTCCCCCGGATACAGAACGGGCACCGCAGCCCGTTCTGCTACTTTGGCAGCTGTTCGGTGGGGCGGTTTGACGACACCCAGTTCGAGTGCATCGCCGAAGAGCTGGTCCGACAGCCGAGCGGCGCGATCGCCTCGGTGGGCGCGACCAAGGCCACAGTCGCAGGCTCGAATCTGGTTTTCGCCCGCAACCTGCTTACCCCGCTGTTCACCGAGCCGGGTTCGACCATCGGCCTCAGCTTCTTTCAGGCGTGGCCGAACGACAAGATCTATCACCTGTTTGGTGACCCGGCAACCGTGCTGCGCCTGCCCCGGTTCTCGAGCCATGAATTGGTCGTCGCTCCCGACACGCTCAATCCCGGGGGCCGGTTCTGCGTCAGTGGTCGGATTGAGGCAACCGGAGCGGAGTTCGAGTGGTTGCTCCAGGGGCCGAGGCGGATTCGTACCTATCGTTCATTCCGGGGCGAGACGGACTACGGACTGCCGGGAATGGACCTTGTGCGCGGGGCCGGCGACGTGACCGACGGGATGTTGGCGTGCCAGGGCACATTTCCACTGGGCGTGCCGTTGGATACGGTCTTCGTGCCGAACGGCAACTACGCGCCGGTGGTGCGTTCGTGCCGCTTAAGCGCCTCGGCGTGGGGCGATTCCGGGGACTTGGGCGTGCTGCGCGACACGATAGACTACACGCGCACGCCGGCGGCGGTGGCCGACAAGATGGGTCCGGCCGTCAGCCTTTTCCGGGACGGCAATCGATTGGATAGCGGCGCGGCCGTGCCGTCCGAGTTCGAACTCGAAGGGGTGGCAAGCGACAGTTCCGGAATCATGATTGCGCCGGTAGCCGGAGCGGTGCCATTGTTCTGGGTCAACAGCCCGACCTACTGCACCAACCTCACGGATCTGCTGGTGTTTGACGGCAGTTCGTCGACAACGGCGCGTTTCCGCATGCCGGTCAAACTGGCCGGGCCGGTGGATTCGCTCTTTGTCATGATTTCCGACAACCTGCTCAACCAGACTGTAGCACGCATCCCGGTGACCCCGCTGCTGTCGGACGTGCTGAGAGTCGAGTCGGTGCTTCCGTACCCGAACCCGGCAAGAGCCGGCTGCCGGTTCACCTTCCTACTGAGTCGGCAAGCCGACGTCCGCGTGCGAGTCTACTCGCTTGCAGGTCGTCTGGTACGCGACCTCGGGCTCCGTCCCGCGGGTTTCGGGTACAACGACATCGAGTGGGACGGCCGCGACAGTGACGGCAATCAGCCGGCGAACGGCGTGTACCTCTTTGCACTTACCGCCCAGGTCGACGAAGGACCGGGCCGACGGCAGCGAGTCACGGTTCGGGACAAACTGCTGATTATGAGGTAGCAACCGCTCGCCAGAACGAAGCGTCTAGAGTCCTTTCCCTTGACCTTGACACCCACTGACCTATAATTTCTGGTGCTTACTAAGGAGAAGTCCGTATGAGGAAGAAAGCCTGCTGGCTCGGGCTTGCAGCCCTGCTCGGGGTCGCGGCCGCGAGCCAAAACCCGGGGGCCGTGTTTCTGATGATATGGCCCGCGGCCCGTCCAACTGCTCTGGGTGGAGCGTTCACCGCACTCGCCGACGATGCGAGCAGCGTCTACTACAATCAGGGCGGCATGGCGTTTCTGGAAGGGACCCACGCCACGCTGATGCATAGCAACTGGCTGCCGGGTCTGTACCCGGGTATGTACTACGAGTATGCCGGCCTGACCCATCGACTGCCGGGTTACGGCAGCGTCGGAGCGAACATCATCTACCTGACGACCGGCGAGACCGACGTGGTCAACGAGCGCGGCGATTTCCTCGGCCGCTACACCACGTTTGACGTAGCGGTGGCCGGCGGATACGGCTACCCGGTGCTGCCCAACCTCGGCGTCGGGGTCGCGGCCAAGTTCATCTACTCATTCCTGGTTCCGGAATGGGTATGGAAGGCAATGCCGGAGCTCGGCATCGAGGCCGGCGGGACCGGTATCACATGGGCACTCGACGCAGGCGCGTTGTACAAGCCGTTCAGCTTCCTTCAAGCGGGCCTCTCCTTCACGAACATGGGGCCGAACATCTCTTACACATCGTCCGGCGAATCCGACCCGCTGCCGCGGATGCTGCGGCTCGGCGTTGCCTACTTCCCGGTGAAGAACGACGTCGTATCCGTGGCCGTCGTTCCTGAGATCGCGAAAATCCTGGTCGGGATGTTCTACGACACGACCGGTACCAAGGCGTTCGACCGCAAGCTGCAGGAAGAGCTGCGCGACGCCTGGAAGTCGGTCGGGGTCGAGGCGAAGTTCATCAACCTGCTGTCCACCCGAGTCGGCTACTTCGAAGACCTGACCGGCCAGCGGGGCGGCGTCGTGCTGGAGAAGGAAGGCCAGACTTACCACTACGGCCTCGGCGACGTGTTGACCCGGAAGGGTCTGGGGACGTTCAAGTCCATCGGTCTCTGCTTCGGAGCCGGGGTCGAGTTCGCGAAGTTCAAGTTCGACCTGAGCATGGACCAGTTGATCTACGACTTCCCGACCTCCAACTACAAGTTCTCCTTCTCCTACCAGTTCTAGCATAGCGCGATTGACGATTGCCGATTTCCGCCCGCCCGACAGTTCACGCGATTGGCGATTGACAATCAGCGATTGCGTGCCGCCCGCCCGGCACTTTGCCATTTCCCCTTTCCCCTTCGCAGCGGTGCCTTATGCCTAATCTGACCATCGTCGGTGCGCAGTGGGGCGACGAGGGCAAGGGCAAGGCGGTTGACTACCTTGCCCGCAGCGCAAGCGTCGTGGCCCGCTTCCAGGGCGGGCCCAATGCCGGACATACTGTTTGCGTCGAGCGGAGTACGTTCACGTTCCACCAGATACCGTCGGCAATCCTCAATGCGAAAGCGACCTGCGTTATCGGCTGCGGGTGCGTCATCGACCCGTACGTATTCGAACACGAACTGGCAGCGCTGCGCAAGAAGAAAGTGCCGTTTGGCCAGAGACTGGTGGTTGACTGCCGGGCGCACATGATACTCCCTTATCATCAACAGCTTGACCGACTGCGGGACGAACAGTCGGCGAAGCAACGCATCGGCACCACGGGTCGGGGAATCGGCCCGGCCTACGCGGACAAGGTGAATCGCGCCGGCATCCGAGCCGGGGACCTGCTCTCGGAGGAAGCCTTCAACGACAAGCTCAAGCACAACCTGGCCGCTGCCAATTTCCTGCTGATGGACCGGTACAAGGCCGATCCGATTCCCTTCAAGGCCACCGCGCACGAATACTGGCAGGCTACTCGCCGAATCGCCAGGATGGTCGGCGACGGCAGCCTCCTTCTCGAGGACGCGCTCCGGCGTGGCGCACGAGTGCTGTTCGAAGGTGCGCAGGGGATGCATTTGGATATTGACCTCGGTACGTATCCATATGTCACTTCGTCATCGACTTGGGCCGGCGGGGTCGCGCCCGGTACCGGCATCAGCCCGGTCTGGCTCGAAGAGGTCGTGGGCATCGCCAAGGCGTACACCACGCGCGTCGGTTTCGGGCCGTTCCCGACCGAGATGAACGATGCCGAGTCTGAGAACCTGAGGAAGCTCGGACGTGAATACGGCGCCACGACCGGCCGGCCGCGAAGATGCGGCTGGTTCGACGCGCCGGTCGTCCGCGCTTCGGTGCGGCACAACAAGCTGACGGCCCTGATCATCACCAAGCTCGACGTACTCGACTCGCTCGAAGAGATCAGGGTCTGCAGCGCCTACCGGCTTGACGGTAGGGAAGTACGCGAGTTCGATCCGTTCCATGCGGCCGAGTACGAACCGGTCTACGAGACGATGCCGGGCTGGCGCGAGAAGATCTCCGGTTGCCGGACGTTTGCCGGGTTGCCGGTGCGGGCGCGGCGGTACCTGGCCAGGCTCGAAGAGCTATGCGAGTGCCCGATTGCGCTTGTCTCGGTCGGCAGCGAGCGCAGCCAGACGATCCCCTTCAAGTCAAACAAGTTGAGATGGCTGAAATCAAGTTGATGCGCCGGGTGCTGGCGAGCAACGATGCGCTCGCCGCAGCCCAGCGCAAGGAACTCGACCGGCACGGCGTGCTCGGCATCAATATCATGTCCGGGCCCGGAGCGGGCAAGACCAGCCTGGTTGAGAGAACCGCCGAGGCGCTCAGCCGTAAGTACCGGATACAGGTAATCGAAGGCGACATCCAGGGCGACCTCGATGCACGCCGGGTCACGGCCAAGGGCGTCCGCTGTATCCAGATAAACACGCAGGGCGCGTGTCACCTCGACGGGCTGATGCTCGGCCCGGCGATGGGGGAGATTGACTTCGGGAAACTCGACCTGCTGATTATCGAGAACGTGGGCAACCTCGTCTGCCCGGCCGAGTTCGTCTTGCCGGTCCACTACAACGTCACGGTCATCTCCACGCCCGAAGGCAGCGACAAGCCGGTCAAGTATCCGCTGATGTTCTCCAAGTCCGACGTCCTTGTCGTCAACAAGATGGACCTCCTGCCCCATGTGGATTTCGACCTGCCCGCGCTCAAGAAGGCGGTGCGCAAGCTCAAGCCCGGCATCACCTTTATCGAGATGTCGGCCAAGACCGGCGACGGTGTCGACAAATGGGTGGCGTGGCTCGAACAGAAGCTCCGCGCCCGCCGCAAGAGCCGGTAGGCCCGGCTCGCTTACTTCCCTTCCAACCCAAGCCACCAAGCTCCGTTCGACCCAAAGCTGGTTGCTGCGTCCGAAGCTCGCCGGAAAGCTCATCTGAACGTTGGCCGCAAGGTATTCCAGATTGTCACTTCGAGAGGGTATTCCAGTGCGTGGGCGAACGGACAGGCCAACGTTCGCTCAAGGGCGTCCGCGATCGTTTCGCGACAAGTTCGCGCAGTTGTTCGCGTCAAAGTTCGCGACATCGTTCGGCTCAAGCCTCGCTTTGAAGTCCATCTAGAATCTCAACCTCAACCTTAACCTCAACCTCGCCCCAAAGTCTGTTCGCAAGCTACCTGGGGGGCATAGGAGGGGTCGGAAAGAGAATAGGGGCTAGGGTATTGGGACTAGGGAAGTTAGGGCCTTTCCCTTAGGCCGACGGAATGTGTACTATACTACATATTGAGACTCGGGAATGATCGGCAATTCCGTTCGCCCGCGCGTCAGGAATCGCCTGCTACTTCACCGGGGCTAACCCGGTCTCCGGTTGAGCGGAACAACCACAAGGCCCTGCTCGCCGCGCACCAACTGCCAGGAATCATGTTCCTTCAGCCTGCCGCTCAGAATCAGCCCGCTCAACGGGGCCTGGACGAGTCGCTCCACGGTGCGCTGAAGCTCCCTGACCCCGTACTCCGAGCTGTAGCCTGCCTGCGCGAGTGCCTGCTCGGCTTCCTCGCTGACGTGCAGCGTGACGTTGTGCCGCTTGCGGAGTTCCTCTGAAATCGCGTCCAGCATCGGCCGCAGGATTCTTCTCGCGTCCTCCTCACTCAGCGGCCGAAAGACAATCTGCTCGTCAACCCGGTTGATGAACTCGGCCCGGAACCGCGCCTTGACTTCATGCTGCATCGCTGTCCTTGATTCCGCCTTATCCTGGAAGCCGACATTGAAGTGCTTGCCGGGCTGGATGTTGGAGGTCATGACGAAGATGGCGTTCCTTGCGTCCGCGGTTCTGCCCTTTGCATCGGTGACGCGGCCCTCATCGAAGACCTGCAGGAACAGGTCAAAGACCCTCGGGTGAGCCTTCTCCACCTCGTCCAGCAGGACAACCGAATAGGGCTTCGTCCGCAGCCTGCCGGTCAACTGCCCTTCCTCCTCATGACCAACATAGCCGGGCGGCGACCCGATGAGCTTGGCTGCGCTGTGCTCTTCCATGTACTCGGACATATCGAGCCGTATCATGTCGGCCTCGCTGCCGAAGAGAAACTCCGCCATCAGCTTCGCCAGTTGCGTCTTTCCCACGCCGGTGGGTCCGAGGAAGAGGAAGACCCCGAGCGGCCCGCGCCTCTGGGCCAGCCCGGCATGTGCCATGAGCAGCCGCCGGCACACGCGCTCCACCGCCTCATCCTGGCCAATGAGCCGCTTCTTCAGGAACGAGTTGAGCTCCAGCAGCCGGGACTGCATCACGTCGGAACGGACAATTCAGAATTCAGAATGCAGAGACCAGAATGCAGAGCTTCCGGACTCTCTGACTTCTGGTTTCTGGTATCTGACTTCTGCGTTATCCGGCTTTCACTGCCGCCAGGTTTCCCCGGGCCAGCGCCGGCTTCATGATGTTGGCAGCGTCCATACTCCCCTCGGCCCTGCCCGCGGCGCGCGTCAGGAATCACCTGCGGTGCCCCCGGTGGACTCACGCACCTGCCATCGTACTAGAAGGGAGGTCCGAGCTCCTTGTCTACGGTCAAAAGCACCTTCTCCAAGACCTTCGGGTCAATGCCTTTATCCCGGAATCTGTCGAATGTGTAGATAACTCTGTCGGCCAAGTGGCGGCCCCTCAGGCTGTAGTACTGCAGGCACCACTGAAGGACGCAGCTCCGGGCTAACTCCCGTGTCTCGCCGTATAGCCCCGCCGCGCTTAACACGGGTTCGGCTAGCGCCAGCAACCTGCGAACGCACTCCTTGTAGGAAATCGTATTGGTGCCGCCAGGCCTCCGTTGCCTCCGAAGCTTGCTGTACACAGCTTCAACCGGCGCCGGGCGTTTGGCCTTCGGCAGCTTGGGACTATGGCGCCGACAGCGGCTGGCGTACGGACTGCTCTCTCCCTTGGATTGACCTGCACACTGGTGCCTTTTGCCGTCCAGTTCGTATCGCTCCGCAGGTGTCGGCTTTCCACCCCCGTGCCAGAGGACGATGCGGATACTCCTGCCACATTCTGGACAAGGCCTCTCTCCAAGGTCAATGTTGGGCGGCCTTACATGCCGATGCTGAGTGTTTGATTTGGGCCCCCACTTCATCCTTGCCATTTCACTACTCCTTGCCTCCCGTGCGAAGCCACTTGCTGATAGTAGGGCCCAGCGTCCATCAGCAGGATTCTAAAACTCGCGGACGGGCGTGTCAAATGGGTGGAGTCGAGTGACAGGCGCTGGTTTCCCCACCTGCGTCTACCCCGTTTGTGGTTTCTTGTCCAGTCCCAACAAGAACCTGAGGAACTCAAGGAACTCAAGCAGTGGTGTTTCTATCTTGAACGCATCCAGCACACTACCTAGGAGTATGATACCTCCATCCAGGAAGTCGCCGAGCGCATCCTTCAGTCCAGTAATGGCAGTCTCGTCATTCATCGATCGGTCGACCTTCGTGGCCATACTACGGTAGCGGATCGCACGGTCGAAGATCAGATCGGACTTGAGGTCAAAATCCGCGTCTGACAATCCATGGCGCGCGAGGTGCCTTTTTGTGGTCGTCTGGTCTTTGATCGCCCGGAGCAGTCTGTCCCACCGTCCTCGCTGCCTACCTGAGAGTAACAGGAGGCGCCCGCGGAAGCGTTCAGGGAACAGCGCCGATATGCGCCTCTCCTTCAAGACGTCAGCCATTATGCCCCGCATAGTGCTGATGACTTCATGGATGCGGCCTTGGCTGCTGATGACGTCGGAACTGACACGCATGGAAACCTCCGTATCTCGGTGTTCGGGCACTTCGTCAACGATGAGTCCGTACTGCCTCGACCCAGGTCACGATACTACAAGCGGGTGAGTCAAATGGGCGGACGCGCGCCTGGAATCGCTTACGGCGCCCCCGTTGGGCTCACCTACCGTCGCCCTACAAGGGAGGTCCGAGCTCCTTGTCTATGGTCAAGAGCATCTTCTCCAAGACCTTCGGGTCGACGCCTTTGTCCCGGAATCTGTCGTATGTGTAAGCAAGTCGACCGGCCAAGTCACGGCCCCACAGGCTGTAATACTGCAGGCACCACTCGCGGATGCAGCTTCGGGCTAAGTCCCGTGTCTCGCCGCACAGCCCCGCCGCGCTCAACACGGGTCCGGCTAGCTCCAACAACCTCCGAACGCCCTCCTTGTAGGTAATCGTATTGGCGCCGCCGGGCCTCCGTTGCCTCCGAAGCTTGCTGAACACGGCTTCAACCGGAGTGACAGGTTCCAGATGTTGGTGGGTTCCAACATCTCCGCGTCCCTTGGGGAGTGGCGCCGGTCGCTTGACCTTCGGCGGTTTGGGACTGTGGTGGGCCAGACGGCGGCTGGTGTTCCGGATGGGGGTCGTCTTCGAGAGAGTTGGACAACGGTGTCTGGTCCTACCATCCGGTGCGTATGGGTGCCAGGACCCACCAATTCGCAACAGGACTATGGTCTGATGACAGCGCCAGCAGGGTTTCTTACGAGGTACACGAGGTACGTCGAGGGGCCTAAGTGGCCCGCGCTGTCTGGCTCTGCGCCAGTCCATCTTTGTCATTTTACCACCCCATGCCAGGGCTCGGGGGTCCCTCCGGGACTTCCCGGAGACCTGGATTTCTCACCACGGAACGTAGCCGTGCGTTGAATAATCCCGGGGACAGGTTTAATAGTCAATTCCATACCCGTCAAGGCTGGGCGACCTTCTGCTAGCACAGGCTGCATCTTAGAACAGCGGAGGACGCTTGTCAAACGCGCGGGCAGGGCCGGGCGCGGCGGAGGCGATGGCGAGTGCGGAAAAGGACTGAGGAGAGAGGAATGAGGAGGGAGGACGGAAGACGGAGGAGGAGGAAGAAAGACCGAGGTCGGAGGATAGAGGATTCACGTCAGGACCTGAGGACGAAGTTCCGAGCAGCGACGGAGTCGTCGGGTTTGGCCTGCCCGCGCAGCAGCAGGCGGGCCGGATTTGGCCCTGCATCAGTAGTGGAGGGAGGACGGAGGATGGAAGATGGAGGAGTGAAGATAGAGGAGTGAAGATGCAGGGTGAACGATGTCAGACGCGCAAGGGCCGGTGTCAAGGGGCGTACGTACGGACGCGAGGGCGCGACTAGGCGCGGGTCAGGCTCAAGTTGGACACCGGCAGCGAGTCGGCTTCCAGCCGGCTAAGGTCGGCTACTTTGCTGGCATGGTCAATGTCCACTCCGACAAGCTGCCCGTCGGCGTCGAAGTCCAGGACCACGCCAGGCACGACCTCGCGTGAGTCAGTGCTCTTCTTCTCCGACAGGTCAATGTAGAGCGAATCGGTTTCCGGATAGTAGTGGAACTTCATTTGCTTTCCTCTCTGAATCCTCGGTCCGGGAAGGCGTTGTGCACCGTCTCGCCGTCCGCGAGGGTAACGACTCTCAGGTACTTGCCCAGTTCTTTGACGAACGTCCAGTAGCGGACGCGGCCGCCCGGCTCTTCCTCGCGTCGCAACGGATGCCGCAGGGCCGCCTCGCACCACTCGCGTTGGATGTACGGCCGCTTGCGCAATACCTGTTCCTCAAAGTACCGTGTAGTCTTCATACGGCCGCTGTATTCTCAATCAAGGCTACCTGATTGCCCGGATAAGTCAATCGTGCAGCCCGACCCTAGTGCACGGAGTCGTCGCCGGACGGCCTGCCTGCCGCGCTCCGCTTGGCGCAGGCAGGCCGGATTTGGCCTTGCATCAGTAGGGATGTCAGGCGCAGAAGGGCGTCAGGGGGCGTACCCACAGGCGAGAGGATAGCGGGAGCATGTGAGGAGTCAAGTCAAGGGTCAACAGGCAAGACCGCAGACAAGGTTTGCTGTCGCGGGGTGGTCAGCGGATAGCGGTCAGCGGGGTGCGGATCGCGGTCAGCGCTTGCGGTGCTGGCGGGCCGGACGGTCGTGGGCGATGATGTTGTCGTCCGGGTCGGTGGCGAAGCCGATCTTACGGCGCGGCGGCGCGGGCGGGGTAATGAGGCTGCGGATGGCGGCCAGCAGGGATTGGATGCTCTTGTCATGGACCGTAACCCTGCTCTCAAGCTCAGCGAGCTTCAGGGCAAGCTGGCGGTGCGAAGCCAGCATCCGGCTCATGCGCACGAACGCGCGCACGACAAATACGCTGACCTTAACCGCCCGTTTGGAGTTCAGGACACTGGCAGCCATTACCGCGCCATGCTCGGTGAAGGCATAGGGCAGGCTCGGCGAGAATTTCAGAAGGGTAAGGTGGTCGCAATTTGCGACCACCTCGGCTTTCTCGTCCGGTGTCAACTGGAACATGAAATCGTCCGGAAACCGCTCGATGTTCCTCTTGACTTGCTCGTTCAGGCGTTTGGCGGAGACCCCGTAGGCCGCGGCGAGGTCGTGGCTGAGGATGACGCGTTTGCCTCGGATTTCGACGATTGCCTGGTCAAGGTGCGACCGGTATCAGGTAGCCGGAGTCTTTGGGCGCGGTCACGGGCAGAGGATACCGGCGGTGCGTGCTGAGTCAAGGCGCACACGCGACGCACGCGCGGCGGAGACGATGGCGGGTGCAGAAAAGGACCGAGGAGAGAGGAATGAGGAAGGAGGATGGAAGATGGAGGATGGAGGAGTGAAGATGGAAGATGGAGGAGTGAAGATGGAGGAGAGCTGATGAAGGAAAGAGGATTGAAGATAGAGGAATGAAGATGCAGGAAGGAGGAATCGCGGACTTCGTTACTCACACCACGCTCCTCATTCCTTGCTCCTCGTTCCTCACTCCTCGCTCTTCATTCCTCATCCCTTGCCGCCCTGTCGTCGGGCTCGAGCCGGTTTGTCGGAGGCGACGAACTCATTCCGCCTGACCTGCGAGTGCCGCCGGTCTGCAGCTACGAACTCGTGCCGGCGTTCGCGGCGGTGAGCTGCGGGAACTGGAGCCGTACGCTTGCCGGGAGGAGAGTTCTTGGGCGCAAGGCTGAGATGAACCCTGGAGCCGAATGCCAGGGCAATCTTGGACATGCTTGTCAGGGTCAGGTTCGCGGTCCAGTGCAGAATCTTCGTAACGTAGGCAGGCGAAGTGCCAAGTCTGCGCGCAAGCTCGGCTCGGCTGACCTTCTGTTCTTCCATCAGCCGGCCCACTTCTTCGGCGAAGTCGAGCTTCAGACCCTCGGCCCAGTACTCGGGGTCGTTGTCGAACTCCGCCCTTTGTGCCTCATACCAACTGTCTCTCTCTATCATGGCAATACTCCTGCGGCGATGCTACGCGCCCGCCACGATTTCACCTTGTCAATCTCGTCCCGGTATCTGCTCTTGCCGGCCGGCTTCGGACGTGCATGGGTGCAGACGACAACGCGCCGGCCCTCAAGGAAACAGAACACCCGGCTGTTGGAAACGTGTTCCTTGATTTCGTAGACACCAGACTCCAGCCGCTTGAACACTATCTCACCCTGCCCGGCCCATCCGGTCTGGGCCAAGCGACCAAAGGCGTAGAACAGGTGCTTCCTTGCCCGGTGGTCCAACCCGGCGATGAACTTTGTCACCTCACACCGGTCGCCAACTGCCAGTGCGTAGACATCCCTGACCGGGCCGGATTCCAGCAGCCTGAGACTCAGCACATCTTAACCTATAGGTTCACTCGGTCAAGTTCGAGTTTCGGGCCGGCAGTGCCGACGCGGCCACGTACGTCGGGCCATGCCTGCGGCGGGACGCGGGCCGAGAAAAGGACTGAGGACGGAGGAAAGAAGAGGGAGGAGGGAAGACGGAGGTGAGAAAAGGAGAGAGGACTGAGGAATGAGGAGGGAGGAATCCGGGAAGAGGACGGAAGTCGGAGGATGGAGGATGGAAGATGGAGGAATGAAGATGGAGGAGCGAGGAGTGAAGATAGAGGAATGAAGACCCCGGAAGGAGGACACAAGAACGAAGAGAGAGGAACCGGAAGGGCGTCGGGCGCGTTTCCCATTGGGGTTGAGGATAGCCAGAGCATAGGCGGAGTCAAGTCAGAAGCCCAAAAGTCAGAAGCCAAGAGGCAAAACCGCAGGGAGGAGCGGAAGTCGAATGACAGAGAAGAGAGCGGAGTCAAGCCAGCGCGGCGAGGCACTGTGCATGTCCGCGACCGGTCGGCGTACGGTCCGTCGTCTAGAAGGCGACTGCCGCCGAGAACCTACAGGTCCTCGGGGGTGAGCCCGCTGTGTTTGGCGATTCGGGCCAGCATCCGCGGGCCGATTTCCTCGTGGTCGTGGAAGGCAGACGCGACCGACGGTCACGAGTTAGCAGGTAGCAGGTAGCAGCTAGAGGACGGCGGGCGCGGGTACGGCGAATACTTCCTTGAGCGCCGGGATTTCCTCGCCGTGTTCGATTCGGTCGGCGAGGGCCCGCAGAGCCAGTGCCTTGACGTTGGCTATGGCTGCGGCACGGGTCGCGCCATAGGCCATAACGCCGGGCAGGTCCGGGACTTCTGCCAGCCAGCGGCCGTCGGTTTCTCGCTCTATCTCAATCTTCATTCACGCTCCAGTCTCTCGTTGGTGCGCAACAGGATGCGGTCATTCACCATGTAGTAGTTTTACCCTGTTACGGCCGGATGTCAAGCGGGCACGGGCGGGGCGGGCGAAGGCGCACCTTCTGTGCCGGCGGCTACGGCTTTGGCACGTCGATGTCGAAGACGTCCTTCCGAATCTTGGCCGGGACCTGCCACGGCTTTGGTGCAAGTCTGCGGTCGGTTCTCTTCGATTCGACAGTAACAGCT
>Ga0208046_1000036_pt1 | contig 23694 bp, 23 predicted proteins | sample PL_2010_300m_FD_184161 | JGI IMG/M metagenome (GOLD analysis project Ga0208046, IMG submission 184161) | Freshwater microbial communities from Powell Lake, British Columbia, Canada to study Microbial Dark Matter (Phase II) - PL_2010_300m... | ecosystem: Environmental > Aquatic > Freshwater >... | reverse complement strand
AATTGGTATCGTCTGCCTGATCGCGGCCGCCTGTGCAGGGTGCATCGGGACCGGCCCGGGCACTCCGGCAGGGCTCCCCCCGTCGCCGACCCCCACGGCACCGGCCGTGCAGGCCGGCAACCTTGTGGTGAACGAAGAGCAGGATACCGCCACAGTCACGGTTCACCAAGGCACATCCATCACAGTCAGGCTACAGGAAAATCCCACCACCGGGTTCACCTGGAACCTCAGTGCGAGTCCCGGCCTGCAGGTTGTCAGCGATTCGTACATCCCGTCCGATACCACGGGGAATCTGATCGGATCCGGCGGGACCCGTGTATGGGATATTTCAGCACAATCGGTTGGCGGACAGACAATCCGGGCTATCAACAGGCGCCCGTGGGAGCAGGCAACGGGCAATGAGACTGCCTTTTTTTTGACCGTTGTCGTTGTGTGAATCCGATCACCTCCATTTTTAAAAAGGGATGTTCCCTCACCACACCTGACTCCTGAATTATTCCACCCCGTTTTGGGACAGGTCATGGTCCGATGTCACCAGAGGTATAATATAAAAATATACAAAATACTGATTCATGTTCTGTCGAGAATGCGGAAAGCCGCATACAGATGATGCGATGTTCTGCCCATCCTGCGGGGCAAAGATCATCGCTCCCGGGGCAGGCAGAAAAGCACCCGCTCCCGTCGGAAAAAAGCCTCCTGTTGAAAAAAAGCCTTTTGCCCTGGCAATTGTCGTCATTATACTGCTGGTGGTTGCCGGAGCCGGTGTGTATTACGTGATATTCGCACGGGGCGCCCACGCCGGGTCCGCTGAACCCGTCATCCCGCCTGAAGAGACAACACTCCCCGCGCCGACCGCAGGAATAACGGTTGCCACACCTGCACAGACCAGCGGACCCGCCGTCATTGTCCCAACCCAGACGGAAATCGCTGTGCCGGCGACCGGCGTGTGGGTGAGGGTGGACTACCTTGGCGGCTGGACGGGTTCCTACGGGAAGGCAGGTGCACTCGTCACGGTCGCGGATTCCGGCCTGCGCCAGTACCAAATCGAGAATCCCGCGGGGACTATCCAGGCATCGTTCAGGAAGGATGACGGGACGAATCATGAGCTGGCAGTCGGGATCTACCGGAACGGCGTGTTGATCAAACGTGGAACCACCACCACGCCACGCGGGTCTGTCGACATATCCGTGACGGTATGATGCGGGCGGTCCCGGTCCGGCAGAGGGCGCGTGGGCGATGGTGCCCGGTATATACATATTTTAAAACCGCGATTGGGCAGGGAACGACGCGGGATTGTTGACCGGTGCGGCGCCGAAGGGTCAGCTCTCATGTGTGACACGGTGCTCTTTTAGTTGTCCGGCAGAATACACCATGACCGTTACCGGTGTGCCTTTCTTTAACTGCCGGAGCCGGTCGTCATACACTTTCTGGACGTGCCGGAGCCGGTGCTGTATAAAATAATCCTACATGAATTCAAGGAAGGAGATCTCCTGCGTGAGGAACGCATTCTCGTTCTCCTTTGTTTCACGCGCGAGAACAAGGCATTCGTCCTGCGGGATCTCATGGTTATACTCCCCGTGTTTGTCAAGCCCCGAGATCTGCCGCCAGTCGACCCTGCCCTCTGTATCAGCTTCGCGGTGGAGCATGTACGGGTAGATGCGGCAGATTGAGAACCGGCGGTCGTAGATCCGGCACCTGCCGTTTTCCAAAAACCAGCATGACCCGACATCATCATCCTGTGCCCGCAGTGCGTACCCGGAGACGTAGAACGTGCCATGCTGGTCACAGAACTCCGGACCCGGGGCAGGTTCGAGCGCGGCGGGATTGATCGCCTTTACCACGGCCACATCGCGGTCGAGCAAAAAGACGTGACCGTTGAACGCCCGGGTGCAGCACTTTGCACAGGATGTGCACCGGAACCCGACCTCTTTGATCACACCCGCGAGCCGTTCCAGCGGATACTCAAAGAGGTTATTTCGTTCCTGCACCAGTGCAATAATACGGTAGGGAATCGGGATGAGGGAAATGACAACCACCACGCCGGGTATGCATGAGTGTTTCGGCACACGGTGTAATGTTTTTTGGCATGGAAAATGAGAAACCAGGGAGCAACTAGATCGACTGATGGAAAAACGTTTAACTCCTGCTGAGGTACCTTCCGCTGATCTATGGATGCCCGCGTCCGGGCAGAGTGGGACCGGCTGGACACCGTCGTCCTCCACCGCCCGGGGATCGAGATGTTCTTTGGCCTTCTGGAGCCGTATGCCTCGCTCTACGACCGGGCGTTCTCGCGTTACGGTGCACGGCTTGAGCATGCGAGGCTCGTAGAGACGCTCCGGCACGAGTTCGGGGTAAACGTCCTCTTTTTGAAAGAAGCAATCCTTGCTGCCGCGGATGCAGACCCTGCCGTGCGGGACCGGCTGGTGAATGCCGCCCGGGAAGCAATCGGCTATACCGGTGACGACCGGGAATCAGGACTTGCCGCGCTGGAGTTCGAGAAAAACATAAACGCGTATGACGCGGGCCACTTCTTCAATATCCTCCTCCTGCACCCGAGGATCGATTTCCGGACCGGGAAAGGTACGCGGGAGATCCATCTTGCGATCACCGAGCGCCAGCCGCTCTCCAACCTGTACTTCATGCGGGACCAGCAGGCAGTAACCGATCGGGGGATTGTGCTGTCCCGGATGGCAAAGCCACAGCGGCGCCGTGAGCCGCAGATTACCCGTATGCTCTGGGAGATCCTGGGCGTACCGATCGTCCACGAACTACAGGAACCCGGCACGTTCGAAGGCGGCGATTTTATGGCGATGGGGACCTTCGCCCTCATCGGTATGGGCGACCGCACGGACCGCGGGGGAGTCCGGCAGATGCTTGCGTTTGGGACGGGATTTGACGAAGTGGCGGTCGTCCACCAGCCCGCCCACCCCCTGCTTCCGGACAGCGACCCCGACCCGATGGTGAACATGCACCTCGACACGTACTTCAACGTCGCCTCGGGGGGCGTTGTGGTCGGCTCCCGGCTCCTGATGCAGCAGGCGCATGTCGAGGTCTTTTTCCGTGACGGGGGCGGGTACCGGAAGGAAGAGAAAGAGACTGACCTTTGCACCTATATTTCACAAAAAGGGTTCGATATCATCGATCTCACCACGCTCGAGCAGCTGGCGTATGCACCCAACTTCCTGTGCATCCGTGACGGGACCATCCTTGCCGTTGAGGTGGACCAGGTAGTAAAGGATATCCTTTGCACGCTAAAGGTCAAATCAGAGCTCGATCCCGGGCGGTACTCCGCACTGTATGCTCAGGCACAGGATGACTACCGGTTCCTGAAAAACGAGGGGCAGTTCTTCCCCCACAAAAAAGAGATCTACCAGCACGGCATCGATGCCTACCCGATCATTTTAAAAAACCTTGCCGGGGGGTACGGGGCGGCACACTGCATGACGTGTGTACTGAAGCGGGGGTAGAAGCATGAAACAGGAGCATGGGCACACAGCAAAAAAGATCCTTGTTGCCCTCGGAGGCAACGCGATCCTGAAGCACAAGGAGAAAGGCACGGCAGAAGAACAGTTTTCGAACGTGGCAGAGACAGCACGACACCTTGCGGAGCTGGTGGCGGGCGGGCACCGGATCGCGATCACGCACGGCAACGGCCCGCAGGTGGGGGACATCCTCCTCGCCTACGAGTGCGCACGGGACAGCCTGCCGCCGATGCCGCTGGACGTCTGCGGTGCACAGAGCGGGGGCATGATCGGATACATGCTCCAGCAGTCGATGGAAAACGAACTCGCCGCCCTCGGACTCCGTGTGCCGGTTGTTACGATAATCACGCAGACACTTGTCGATGCACACGACCCGGCACTGCACACGCCTGTAAAACCAATCGGGCCGTTTTATACCGCGATGGAGGCGGCAAGGGTGCGGAGGGAGCGGGGCTTTACCACCGGACAGGACAGCGGCAGGGGATACCGGCGGCTCGTCCCATCACCGCTCCCGCATGAGATCCTGGAATCCGGTGCCATACGCCACCTCTTCTCCGAGGGCGTCATTGTCATTGCCTGCGGTGGCGGCGGGATCCCGGTCATACGGAACCCGGATGGCACCATCCGTGGCATCGAGGCAGTCATCGACAAGGACCACACCGCGGCGCTGCTCGCAACCGCAATCGGGGCAGAAATCCTGCTCGTCCTCACCGATGTCGCAAAGGTCGCCCTCCATTTCGGCCGGCGCACGCAGCAGGACATCGATTGGATGACGGTTGCCGAGGCGGTTGCCTACAAAGAGGAGGGGCACTTTGCGCCCGGCAGCATGGAGCCCAAGGTCGAAGCCGCCATCGACTTCCTCACGTGCGGCGGCGAGCGGGTGATTATCACGCGGCCGGAGCTTGGGTTTGCCGCAATTGAGGGGAGGGCAGGGACCCAGATTGTAAAGGAGAGGCTGCAGGGGGAGTGAGAAAAGAGATATAAAAAATCCCCGGTTTTTTAGGATTGGGGGTTACCATGCCAAGAGAACCTTGATCACCTGATCGCCGTTGTATTATTGCTCCCTCTTATCGGCATATTTCTGTGCACGGGTCCCCGCCTTTTTTGAACCGGTCCGTGGCTCGGCAAACGGGAGGGCATTTATGGGGGATCGGGACAAAGAGTAAAAAAACGGAGGCATGGCATGAAGGTTGTCGCGTTCAACGGAAGTGCACGAAAAGACGGGAACACCGCGATCCTTGTCAAAGAAGTATTCAAAGAACTGAAAAAAGCCGGTATCAGGACAGAACTTGTGCAGCTTGCAGGTAAAAAAATCCAGGGATGTATTGCCTGCGGGAAATGTTTCGAAAACAAGGACCGGCGGTGCGTTTTGAAGGGGGATATCCTGAACGAGTGCATCGAAAAGATGCTGGAAGCTGACGGGATCATCCTCGCGTCACCGACCTATTTTGCCGATATATCGGCGAACATGAAGGCGCTGATCGAGCGGACAGGGTTTGTGGCGAGGGCAAACGACGACATGTTCCGTCGAAAAGCAGGGGTTGCGGTCATTGCCGTGCGCAGGTGCGGTGCGATCCACGCGTTTGACACGATCAACCATTTCTTCTTCATCAGCCAGATGATCGTGCCGGGCTCGTCATACTGGAATGTCGGGATCGGGCTGGCACCGGGCGATGTGAAACGCGATAAGGAGGGGCGTGCCACCATGAAGACGCTGGGCGCCAACATGGCATGGCTTTTGGAAAAGACCCACGCCTGACGGTCTGCGTTCACATAGTATACCGGAATAGTGGCAGAAGCCGGGGATTATCCCCTCATTTTTTTGGATCCTGTACTTCCCCACATTTGAATTCAGACAACAGGGAATCACTCCGTAGACGGGAGAGCCACATCTTTTATTGACTTGAAAAAGAAGAACCCCACGACACCAAACGTGATGAGCGGTGAGACCCAGCCCGGGATATGGAACGAGAAGCTGTCCAGCACCATGATGATCCCCAGAAAGAGGATCGAGTACATGGCGCCGTTTTTCAGGAACCGGTATTTCCTGATGTTTTCCACATTCCTGATAGTCAGCTCCCGGACGACAAACGCCCCGATGCCGTTCCCGATCAGGATGAGGGGGACAGACATGGTAAAGGCAAACGCACCGATAACCCCGTCAATGGAGAACGTGGCGTCAATCACCTCAAGGTAAAAGATCTTGGAGACGTCCGGCATGGAGCCGTTGAGCATTTTTCTCTCTGCCTCCTGTGCATTCTGCCGGAACCCGTGAACAATGAAGAACGCGGTGGAGCCGACAACCGCGCCGAACGCCACCAGGGAGTTTATTTTGAGTGCAAACCAGACGAGCGCTGTAAGGAGGATGGACACCGCGGCAAAGAACCAGACGCCTTTTGACGCAATATACCGCTCGCCCCGCAGGCCGAAATGTTTCTCCTCCAAAAACAGCCAGTGGAGGAAGAGAAAGAGGAGGAACGTGCCGCCGCCCATGAGAAGGGGTGGGGCAGACTGTTCGATCGCCGCGATCACGAGGGGGTCGCTGGAGAACGTCGAGGTGAGTGCACCGACCGGCCCGAGAGAAGGAGTGGACATCCAGACTATGAGCCACGGGAGAAGCCCCCGGATGGCAACGACGGCAACCAGCAGCCCCCAGACAAGAAACCAGCGCCGTGCCCGCTCTCCCATGGTTGAGAGCACCTCGGCGTTGATGATGGCATTGTCGATGCTCGTGATTGTCTCGAACAGGCAGAGGCCGGCGATGATCAGGATGACCGAGAGAATGTCCATTGCTCCGGATACGGTCTGTCGCCTCCGATTTATTTTTTATGATCGGGAAGTGGGAAAACACCGGATAGGTACGATAGGAAAAAAGTGTCAGGACGTTGCCCCCCCTCACTTGTCCTTTTTTTTAGTTCCCTCCCATGACGCAAGGCACCCCGCACATGCCAGAGCCGGGCGCCGGGGGTTCAGGATCCCGGGCTGTCTTTTATTGCGATGATCAGGTAGTGGTACGGCCCGGCATCCTGTACCGACCGTATCCTGAGACCGGCAGATTCAATCAGGTACCGCGCCTTTTCAACCGAAAACCGTTTTTCCTGCGGCGGGCCGACATCCATCGGCTGGTCTTTCCAGTCGAGGTCCGCAAGCCTCCCGGAATGTTTGAGCATCCGTGCTGCATTCCCCAGTACCTGGAGCGGGTCCCTGAAATCATGAAGATCGATCCCGAAGAACACGATATCGGCACATCCTTTGCAGAAAAGGGTGTTTTCCGCCTCATTGACTTCAAGGAAAAGGTTGTCTAATCCCTCTTTCTTTGCCTGCACCTTCAGCCGTTCGACAGCCTCTGCATTGATATCGACCCCCCAGACCCTTCCGCCCGGCCCCACCCTGCGGCTCGCGGGAACCGCAAAGTAGCCTTCGCCACATCCAACATCGATAAATACCATCCCTTCGGAAAGCCCGATGGACGTGAGGATCTTCTCTGCATCCTGCCACGCTCTCCGTTCCGAATCATCTGCCCTGAACCGCCGCCTTTTCAAACCTCACACCAGCTCCCTCGTGTTGATCACTACAGTATACAGGATTCAAACCATAAGATATTTTCAAAAGATTCCATGGAATTTTCATTCCGGGTGACCGGTGGCAGGCACGCGAGCGTTATACCACGGCCATTATGACTTTTTTAAAATGAAACGGCATGGGACGTTGCACCCCCCTTTCGTTTCACAACCGTTCAGGACCAGGGGGGTAAATGGACACCCGGACCAGCTTCCACTACGGGAACCCCCGGCACGATTCCAGCGCCGGCCCGCGGGTATGTGGCAGCTCGTGTGGCAGTGAGTTGCTGAACCGCACGGCTCCTTGTGACAGCAGGATTCAAAAAAAGATGGGGAACGGATGATTTAGTTATCTCTTCCAGATGTCGACGCTCGCCATGTTCTTCGCGTGGTACGTGATCTCGGTTGCAGCAAAGACGAGCACGACAAAATCCGGGTTGTCAACCGATTTGAAATACTGCTCCAACATCGGGTTCCAGTACTTCTTCTTGGTCGCAACGTCCTCGTGAACTTTGCCTTTCGCCTTGATCTCCACGTACGGGTCCGAGAACTCCTTGCCCGACCATACCGCAAGTGCTGCATCCGGGTTCTTTTTCAGCTGCTCCACCTTCTTGGTTTCCTTCATCGTCCCGCCAACAAAGGTCATGTCCGGGAACCCGGCAAGCACCATGAACCGCACCGCCGGCTGCTTCCCGTCAAGGGTGGCAACAGCTGCGACATGGGGGCCCCCGATGACCTCCAGGATCTGCTCTTTGAGTGGCATACGGGACCGTGTGGCAGACGATCCCAATAAATGTGATGGTTACCGGTCAGGAAAACGTATGACGGTGGCAGGCTTGTGCCCGATACCCTGATCCGGCAATTCCCCGCCACAGGATCGGGGGAGTGCCAGCGCATAAAAAAAAAGGGTGCCGGGAGTGTATCGGACGATGATCGTTTCCGTTCGTGAATGCAGGGGCGGCCGGCAGCGGTGGTGTACGCAGGCCGTTGAATGGGGAGGTATTTTATTGGAATCCTGACAAAATCCCTAATTCTGTGGTGGATTTCATATAATCCTGTATTTCCAGCACAATATCAAATAGAAATATTTTTATACTTTTATGTGATGATGATTACATGTCCCCTTAGGAAGTGACGAGTGTGAAACGCAGAACACCCATCGATCCGGTTCCGGTGCCCGATTATCCGGGCCCGGCACATTCAATACCGGATGAGCCATTGAAGACCGAACACCGGTTCCCGCAAAAACGGAAAGCACGTGCCGGGGATCCCGTATCCGGAGGTCTGCGGTTCCCCTGCTATGGCCTTACCCTTGCATGTTCGGTCTACCGGACCGTCGATCAGCTGGGAAAGTAACCGGCATCTATGACGGGGACATACCAGAGCACTATCTTCCTCCATCTCTGCACGCATATCAGGTAACGTCCAATCTTCAACCCCAGATCAACAGATCAGGGTCACCTGGACCGGAAACCCGTGGCTCCTCCAGGTTCCGGTTCCGGGCACCTCTTTTTTTTTTACGGATTATTTGCGTAGACACGTAATGATTGCAGGGTAGTTATGTCCCGGGCCGGCACGCGGGCAGGCGTTCAACGGCTGGATCCCTGATATGGACCCGGGCGAAGGGGGATTGAAGGTACAGGCCGGTCAGCCTCCGCCCATGTACACGTCCACATGCAAACGGCTGAGCGGGGCAGAGATCACATGGGAGGAATCGAGGGGTTAGGCGGTTCGGATAAGGCGGTACTTGTCCCGCGGGACAATGAGGTCAAACTGCGCCCCGTTGCCGTACTCACCATTTTCTGCAATCGAGATCCCGGTGATCGAGAGGATCTCCCGGACAAGGAAGAGCCCAAGGCCGGTATTCTCCCCAAAACCCTTCTCAAATATCTTCTCTTTCCTGTCGGGAGCAATCCCGCCCCCGTTGTCCCGGATGCGGAGGATAAGCCCGTCGGGGCGTTCGTAAAACCGAACGCTGATCCGGGAGGTCGTCTTCCCGTGACGCAGGGAGTTATCAAACAGGTTGTAAAAGACCCGTTCGAGCAGGGGATCGGCAAAGATCTCAAGCCCCGGCTCATCGCAGTCTAGCGATATATCGCCCGTGTCAAGACCGTACATTGCCATCCTGATAACCTGCCGGACGTCCTGCCACTGCGGTGACTTTACCCCGATATTCTCGTAATCCTTGGTGATGGCAATCTGGTCCTGGATCAGCCGTGCGGTATCGACCTGTTTCTGGACGTAACTTAAAATGACCGGATCGGAGACCATATTCATCATCAGTTCCTGGTAGAGCAGCAGGGCAGAAATCTTGTTCAGGATATCGTGGCGGGTGACGCTGGACAGGAGTGTTAGCTTTTTGTTTGCGAGTTGTACAGCTTCCTCCACCTGCCTCTGCTCCGTGATGTCATACAGTGCCCCCTGGATCGCGTATGGTTTCCCGTCAGGATTACAGAGGTCCTGCATCTGCTCCCGGATCCAGCGCACCTCCCCGTCCCTGCGCACGATCCGGTACTCCCGGACCCTTGAATGACCGGCGCCCCTGGCAATATCTCCACGGCCTTTGTCGCGGGGCACCCGGTCTTCAGGATGGATGATCTGGTCCCAACGCGGCGACCCGGACAGGAGCTCCTGTTCGGTATAGCCGGTGATCTGTTCGACCTTTCCGTGAAAGAAGAGCGGCACGAAGTCAACGGTTCCGCGGAAGGCGATGCCATCAAAGTTCTGGACAAAGGAACGGTACCGCTCCTCGCTTTCCTGCAGCGCCTGTTCTGCAACCTTGCTGTCGGTCTTATCCCGCCCGACAGACTGGTATTCGAGAATGGTCCCGTTTTCGTCAAAGATCGCACGGTCGCTCCACCGCTGCCACCGAACCTGGCCGTCGGGCATGATGATGCGGTGCATCACGGATGCAACAGGGTTGTTCGGCGTCAGGGAGGCAAAATGCTCACGGACAACCTTTTTGTCTTTTTCGGGGATTTCCGGGATGAACTTCTTCCCGATAATCTCTTCCCGCCGCTTATTAAAATACCGGCAGTAAGCCTCGTTCACGAAGATATGAGTCCCATCCGGCAGGAACCGTGAGATGAACTCCGTCTGGTCTTCGACAACGTTGCGGTACCGCTCCTCGCTCTCCTTGAGCGCCGTCTCCATCTTCCTGCGACCGGTGATATCACGCGAGACCACAAGCACCGAGACGATGCTGCCGGCGGCATCCGGCACCGGCACGAGGAAGTGGTCAAACCAGCGGACGTCCCCGTTGACCGGCATCGGCCCCTCAGTCCGTGCAGGCTGGCCGGACATAAAGACCCGGCGCAATCCCGCAGCCTGCCTGTTTGCAAGGTCTGCAGGGAGGAGCGAGGCATGCACCTTCCCGATGACCGCCCCCGGCTCCATCCCGAGCATCGCGGCGGCAAAACTGTTGACATAGGTGACAATGCCATCCCGGTCGACCATGAAGATGAGATCTTGGGATGCTTCGGCAAGGGAACGGTACCGCTCCTCGCTCTCCTTGAGTGCCGTCTCCATTTTCTTACGATCGGTGATGTCCCGGATCGACTCGATCGCACCGATGACGTTCCCTTTTGTATCATAGAGCCGCGATGCGATGAACCAGATGTGTGCCCCTTTCCCGCCATAGATACAGGGCGCAAAGAGCTCGGAGATGAGCTTATTTTCCTGCCTCGTGATGTACGGGTACCTTTGTTCAACGTCCCTGTCTTCGTGCAGGACAAGGTTGATCAGGAGGGGGCGCCGTACGCCGTAAATCGGGATGGCGTAGGAGTAATCGCCGGTCCCAAGTATATCCTTCTTCTGTATGCCGGTGATCTCTTCCATTGCCTTGTTCCATGCAATCACGTTTCCTGCAAGGTCGATGGCAAACGTCGCATCCGGGAGAAAGTTGATGATATCGGCCATGCGCTGCTGCGACTCGTGGAGCTCGTCCGCGTTGCGCCTCCCTTCAATCGCGAGCCGGACCTTGTGCTCGAGTTCAGCAAACTGGGAGCGGGGCTCGCCCCCTTTCTGGAGATAGAAATTTGCACCGTTGTTCAGGGCTTCAATCACCACTTCCTCCCTGCCCTTGCCGGTGAACAGGATGAACGGGAGGTCACCACAGTGGGATCGGATGTACTTGAGAAATGCAATCCCGTCCATGTCCGGCATCTGGTAATCGGCGATGATGGCATCATACTGGCGGTTTTTGAGCATTGGGATTGCATCGGTGGCGGTGAGAGCGGTATCGACGCTCATGGTGGCCGAGCGTTCCAAAAATATTTTTGTGACCTCGACCAGCGCCGCTTCATCGTCCACGTACAGGACATAGAACATTGACACTTCTTTGTACAGTATGGTATATGTTAAGAGTTGTCATAGTGGTAGATTTTCTGATCCAGAGAGGTCGCCTCCGGTACAGGGCACTTGTCGTACCAATACCCTGAACCTGATCCCCGTGCGATCCAGGACAAAAAAACAAACAGGGGAAACCTTCATCCACCATGACCCTCACCATACCGGTATGCCACAGGTACGGAGCATTGCGCAGGTACTGACTGCACGCCAGACCATGGAAGGGGCCGGCGTGCGGCTCCACCGGGCGTTCGGCTACGACGACCTGCCGCTCTTTGACCCGTTTTTGATGCTCGACGACTTCCGGGCAAAAAACCCGCATGATTACCTCTCCGGCTTTCCCTGGCACCCGCACCGGGGAATCGAAACGGTCACGTACATGCTGGACGGGCGGGTCGAGCATGGCGACAGCATGGGTAACGCGGGCGAGATCAACGCGGGCGACGTGCAGTGGATGACCGCCGGGTCCGGGATTATCCACCAGGAGATGCCCCAACCCGTGGACGGGCGGATGGGCGGCTTCCAGCTCTGGGTGAACCTCCCCCGTGCACACAAGATGCACAAGCCCCGGTACCAGGAGGTGAAACGGGTGCAGATCCCCGTCGTGGAGCTGCAGGCAGGCATCAGCATCAGGATCATCTGCGGGACGGTTGCGGGCGTGCAGGGACCGGTAAGAGAGATTGTTGCTGACCCGGAATACCTCGATGTTGCGCTGGGCGCGGATACGGATTATACTCACCCGGTGAAGACCGGGTACACCGCGGCCGCGTACGTGATTGGCGGGTCCGGCGCGTTTGGTCAAGCTGCAGGAGACCGGATGGGAAACCGTTCGATGCTGCTGTTCTCCGCCGGCGACGAGGTACGGGTGCAGTCGGCCGGAGAAGGGATCAGGTTCCTGTTCTTCTCCGGCAGGCCCATACACGAGCCAATCGCGTGGGGCGGGCCGATTGTGATGAACACGCAGGAGGAACTGCGGCAGGCGTTCTTTGAATACCGGAACGGGACGTTCATCAGGACAAGGGCATAGCGGGCGGACAACGACGTGTCCTGCAGGGATGCCCTACACGACCCTGTTGTTGCATCATACGGATCTGGCTGCCCCGTCACACCCCTTCTCATCCTCCGGCCCCAAGATGTACTTCTTTCGCCGGCAATTGGGGGGTCAGCCGTTTTCTATCCTGATAATCTGGACCGGGCACAGGTCTGCTGCATCCCGTGCGCAGGGTTCGAGGTCCAATGGTGGCATGCCCTCGGCCCGGTTCCCGTTGAGCCGGTACTGCTCAACAATCCGGCTGAACGAATCATCCGGGTCCTGCTCGAACAGTGCCGGGCAGGTGTCCCAGCAGGATCCGCAGCTCACGCATGTCATGCGGTCGATGATAACGTTCATACAGCATCTCCCGGATCGCGGGAATATCGATGATAGAAAAGGTCCTGCTTTTGGAGTTTCTGAGTCGTCTCCATATCTGCCCTTCCCCCCCCTCCTTACAGAATAAAGATGAGATTGCCCAGCATATTAACTCGCAAGGGGGATTTGAAACATGGCAGACCATCATGAGGGTGCAATCTTCCAGCGGGACGGGACAACGTTTGCCGTAACGACCCGGACCCCCCGCGGGAATTGTTACTCTCAATCATCTCGAACGGGTCGCCGCTGTCGCGAGGAAGTACTCGGTGCCGATTATGAAGATCACGTCCGGGCAGCGCATCGCGCTCGTCGGCATAGAGGAAAAGGACCTCGAGGGCGTATTTGCGGATCTCGAACATGATGCCGACCGGACGTCCGGTCCCTGCCTTCACTACGTGCAGGCATGCCCTGGCACGGAAATATGCAGGTTTGGCAACCAGGACTCGCTTTCGCTCGCGCTCCGGATCGAGACCGCCGTTGCGGGAAAGGTATTGCCCGCGAAGCTGAAGGACTGGGTCTCCGGCTGCCCGCGGTGCTGCGGGGAGAGCCACACGAGGGATATCCGGGTCATGGGGACCAACCGGGGATGGACGGTCATCTTTGGCGGCAACAGCGGGACACGCCCGCGGATCGGGAATGTGGTCGCAAGGGACCTTTCAGGTGGAGAAGCCCTTGACCTTGTCACGCGCCTTGTGGAATATTTCCAGCGCCACGCGAGACAAAAGGAGCGGACCGCCCGGTTCATGGAGCGGACCGGCACCGATACCTTGAAATCCGAACTGCTTGTATTCATTCCATACATCCCTGTCAGGGAGGCAGACAGACCATGAAAATAACAGACGTCGCAAAGGTCCCATCAGGCCCGAACCCGCACCACGTGGATGCACGGAAGATCTACGATTCGCCCCACGCGATGGCAGTCATCATCACCCTTCAGCCGGGCGAATCGTTAAAAAAACACATCACGCCGGTCGATGTCTTCTTCTATGTGCTGGAGGGTACCGGGATTGTCGAGATCGGTGACGAGAAACAGGCAGTGAAAAAGGACATGCTGGTCGAGAGCCCGGCACGCATCCCGCACCGCTGGTCAAATGAAAGCATGACGGTATTCCGCGTGCTTGTTGTCAAAGTGCCAAAACCGACCGAAGAAACAAAACTGTTGTGAGATTGGGACATTGAGGACCAGGTCCCTTTCTTCCACATTCTTATTGCATCATCCCCAATGGAAAGGAGTACAGAATTAAAATGACGGAAACCAAGCATGGAAGCCCAATCCCCTGACGGAAAAAAAGGTCCAGGAATCACCCTGCCGGGAAAAAAGGCGGTGGTGGCAGGTGCCATCTTTTGTATTGTGGTCATCATCGGTTTCGTTGCGCTTGTCGTCCTTGCTCAATCACCCGCCGGCAGTACAACTACACCCACGCCGGCGGTTGTGGAAAATCCATCTCACCCTGCCGTTCCACAACCGGTCCGGCAACCTGATACGCAACCCGCCTACGATTCACCAGTAGGGCCGGTGGATTTTGTAATTGAGGCAGGGGCCCAGGAGAAATGCGGGCTGACCTGCCGCCAGCTGACACCCACTATCTCCAATACGGGCACGGAGACAGCGCACAATGTCTGCATCTCCCTTGTCATGTATAACAGCGGCGGCGATCTCATTTTCCTGAACGGGGGGCCCTCGATCCGGCAGTGCGTCGGCACACTTGCAGCAGGGGAGTCGAAGAGTGAACCGATCGCCATCAACGCGGATTGCGGGTTTTTCGCGTCCAAATGCCTCCAACAGACGTTGGTATTGAAAACGCAGGCAACGTCCGATGAAACAACGGTCCAGTTCCCCGACCAGCTGATCGCGGTATAGGGTACCCTTATAACACGAACCCGGATAACGAGCCTGTCTCCGCACAAAAAATCCTGCGTCAATCTCCGGACCCGACAATTAACGTGTCGAAAATACCCCCTGCGGTCATTTTTTTGCTAAAATAGAATACGTTTTACTGGTGTGGTGACCCGGTGACCAGATATGAAAAAGAAAGTAAAAGGGGTATAAATAACCATGCCTCGCATAAGGAGCTGATACCATGACTGATTCGCCAGCGGACCAGAAAATGTCCCGCAAGGACCTGATGGTCGTTCTCGTGATCTCGCTCGGGTCGTTCATGGCAGGGCTTGACGGCACCATTGTCAACATCGCGCTTCCTGCCATTGCGCAGTCGCTGGACATCTCAACATTCGACGCCTCCTGGGTGCTGACCGCGTACCTGATCATCATGGTAAGCCTCCTGATCACGGCATCACGCCTTGGGGATATGAAAGGATACCGGCACATCTTCCTTTCCGGCTTTGTCCTTTTTACCTTCGGGTCAGCCCTTTGTGGCCTCGCCACGGGCCTTGACACCCTCGTGCTGTCCCGGATGCTGCAGGCTGTCGGCGGTGCGGTGATATCAGCGCTGGGCGCCGTCATGATTACCACGTACCTGCCGACACGGGCCCGGGGGCAGGCGCTCGGGATCGTTGCCATGTTCCTGATGCTGGGTGCCGCCCTCGGACCCGTGATCGGGGGGTTTCTTACCAGCGCGTTCTCGTGGCGCTTCATCTTCTACGTCAACCTGCCGGTGGGGATCATAGCTACACTTGTCGGTCTGCGCACGCTCCCTAGTCTTCCTCCCGTCAGGCCGGATGCACGGATTGACATTCCGGGTGTTGTGCTGATCTTTTCCGCGCTGGCCACCCTGATCTTCGGGCTCACATCGGTGCAAAGCATTGGAGTGCCCAACGGCCTGGCAGTACTTGGCACTTCTTTAGTCTTCTGGTCCCTTTTTTACCTGCACGAACGGCGGGCTTCAGACCCTCTTGTCAGGTTTTCCCTGTTTTGTAACCCTGCCTACACAATCCAGAACGCCGGCATCATGCTCACCCAGATGGCACTTGCCGGTGTGATGGTCCTCATGCCCTTCTTCCTCGAACTGGCGATGAGGATCCCGACCGATAATGCGGGGGCGATCCTGCTTGCGCTGCCGGTCGGGATGATCCTCACCGCCCCGGTATCCGGCAAAGTCTCGGACCAGATCGGGACAAAGCGGCCGATCATGGCGGGGTTTGCGGTCAGTGCAGCTGCCCTGTACTTTTTATCCGCCATCTCGCCTGCAACCGGCATCGGGTATATCTGCACCTGCCTGTTCCTGCTGGGGGCGGGTACCGGCATTGCATTTGCGCCGCTCAACAGTGCGGTCATGGGGGAGTCCCCGGTCGCCGATTGGGGCATGACATCAGGGCTTGTCAGGATGATGACCAACCTCGGGATCTCACTGGGAGTTGCGCTCGTGATGCTGGTTGCCACCGTTGCGCTGGGACCAAAAATTGCCCAGGTATCGGCACACACCCTCCCGGCTGCTGACCTTGCCCGGGCGTTTACGACGGCATTCCTGTTCTGTATGGCACTAGAAGTGCTGGGGATCATTCTCATGCTGGGAGTCCGGGAAAGGGAACCCTCCGGCAGCAGTGATGGTGACGTGGCACCGGGATTTTAAAATCCTGCAGTATTCTTCACCGTTGGAAAGATTCATGCCGGTGTACCATCTGCCGGCAGGAGGGTCTATCGGGAACAACGAATTCAAGGATCCAGCGGTCCAGAAATCTCCAAAAAATGCCTATCGGTTCCTGCCCCGGCAATGGTGGAGGAAACGGCGCCCTGTTTTGTCCTTTGTGCGATGGCGCCCCTCATGATAACAGATCCTGCCCCGTCAGCGCCTGAGCCAGCCAGAATTGTAGTACACCCACGACATCTTTTGAGGAGCAGGGATGAGACAATAAATTTTATCGTTTTAAAAAAAAATATTTAAATAATTAATATCCTGTATTAATCAAGGTGCCGGTTACCCGAATGGTGATGAGATTTTCAATGCACGATCCCATGACATTGGATAAGAAAAAAACCGATGAAACCGCAGAAGCTTCCTACTGGGATTCCCTCACCACGCCAAAGCCATTCATCTTTGCAGGGGTCGTGATCATCGGTGTCATCCTGGAAATTGTGGTCCACTTCATCCTCGACATTTCCGCTGTTTATACAAATTTCTTTTACTTAATCATCGTTCTTGCCGGGCTCTGGTACCAGAAGAAGGCCATCTGGTTCGCGCTCTTTTTTAGCGTCCTGTACATTTTCGTGGATTTCATACAGACCGGGAAGCTGGAAATCGAGTCGCTCATCCGTGCGCTGATCCTCTGCCTTGTTGCCGTAGTTGTTGGAAGCGTTTCTGACCGTATCATCGTGCTCCAGGAAGGACTGATCTCACGAAACACCCAGCTACAGGAGTCACGGAGAGCACTGGTGGAGGCAAATAAAAAACTGACGCTTCTCTCAAGTATCACCCGCCACGATATCAACAACCAGCTTACTGCACTCCTGATGTCGATTGAGATCGCACAGGCGAGTTACCAAAGCCCGGCCATGCTTGATTTTCTCGCAAAACAGGAAGTTTTGGTACACAATATTGAACGCCAGATTGCATTCACCCGGGACTACGAGGAGATCGGGGTCCACGCCCCCCAGTGGCAGCGTGTTGAGACATTAATTGAGTCCGCATGGCGGGCACACCCGTCACGGGACGTTGCGATTCACGTTGCACTCGATGGACTCGAAATCTACGCTGATCCTCTCCTTGAAAAGATATTTTCAAACCTGATTGACAATTCCTTCCGGCATGGTGAACGGGTCAGCAGGATCTCCTTCTCATACACGAGGGACGGCCCTGCGCTCACGGTCGTATACGAAGACAATGGAACCGGGATTGTGGCGCCTGACAAGGGGCGGATCTTTGAGAAGGGCTTCGGTCACCACACCGGGATGGGGCTGTTTTTGTCCCGGGAGATCCTCGGCATTACCGGTCTTACGATCCGTGAGACAGGAGCCTTTGGGATGGGGGCACGGTTTGAGATCACCGTTCCTGAAGGCAAGTTCCGGTTTCCTGCAAAAAACCAGTAGGGTGGACGGGATCACGCGTCGAACGAACGTTTTAATAATTGATGACAGAGAATTGGGTTAGTTATACACCATTCATCTGCCTCAACAGGAACGGCGCGTACCTGAAAACCACCAGGCAAAGAAAGAGGGGTTGGACCACCTTGTCCTTGACGTCAATGAAGCGGAAAACATCCTTTTCTGCGAATGATGTGCCGATATCGTGTTCTTCGGGATTGATCTTCATGATTTCAGGGACCCGCTCCAGGTACTCCGGAACGCAGCACGGATGCTCAAACCCTCACGTTAAAAAGGTGAAACGAGGAAGGCTTGATTCCATGAAGTGGCATTTCCGGATCCTCCAACCAATCCGGCAGATTACCGCGAGGGTACGGATCCGCTCGTCTTCAGGAAACTTTCCGGTTTGATAAAATTCGGCAACATCGCCCTGAAATGAGGTATTACCGACTCCATGGACTTCTACAACTGGAGGAAACAGGTGATTAAGACCGGTGCAGACAAGACTAGGAAGAACCTGTCAATCATCCTAATCGACGAGGCAGGAAAAGACAAGGCACGGTGGGATATCCAGAATGTCTGGCCGAACAAGTACGACCCGCCGAACTTCAGCGCCAAGGGCAATGAGGTGGTGATCGAGCTGATCGAAGTTGTGCATGAGGGATTATAAGACGTGAAGTAGAGTGGTCTGTATGGCATTCCAGACAGAATTTCCGTTCACATTGCCCCGGGGATACGTCGATCCCGACGGAACCCTGCACAAAAACGGTATTATGCGCCTTGCCACGGCTGCAGATGAAATTCTCCCGATGAAAGACCCGAAAGTGCAGTCAAACCCGGCATACCTGACCGTCATCCTTCTTTCACGGGTGGTAATAAAACTCGGTACTCTTAAGAGCATCAATACCAAGGTGATTGAGAACCTGTTCGCCTCGGACCTGTCATACCTCCAGAATTTTTACCAGTGGATCAATGAGGACGGTACAGGAAAGATCAGGACAGTATGCCCCAAGTGCGAGCACCAGTTTGATATCGACGTGGTTCCCCCGGGAGAATGGCCGGCTACCCTTCCGGGCGCATCTACGAAGAGGTAGCCGTTATCGCGTACCACTGGCCGCACGACGACATCATGGCCATGGATCACCGCGAGCCGCAGGGTGGGGCCTGGCGGAAGGGTCTGTGCGGTCGATATCAATGCTGAATCTGTCGCACGGCTGAAGAGGCAGGCATGCCCCTAGACCGTCACCCGGCGGAAGACCTGCACGCTGATCGCAGTGACGGCAATCACGAGGATCGCGAGGGAGGCAATCTGGGTGAGAGGGAGGGCACCGGCATTCACCCCACGGATCGCATCGATCGCGTAGCTGAGCGGGTTTGCCATCGCCAGGATCCGCAGCCAGCCCGGCATGACACTGTAGGGCATCAGGGCGCTTGAGGTGAAGAAGAGCGGCATGGAGATCATCGTGTTCACGGCAGCAAACGAATCGTGGTCTTCCAGGTACAATGCGAGGGTTGTTGCAAACGCGGAGAGGAGCATGCCGAACAAAAGCAAGATCAGGTACGTGAGCCCGTACTGCAGAGGGGTGTACACCGATGCCCCGATCAGCACCGCGATGACAAGGATGATCGTCGCCTGGATAAGCCCCCGCAGGCTCACAAACAGGATCTTGCCGAACAGGATATCCTCCCGTGGTGAGGGAAGGGCGAGGAACTTGTTCAGAAAACCGAGGATCTTGTCAAACATGAGGAGCGTTCCGCCCGAGAGTCCCGCAGAGAGCATGGTCATGACAAGGATACCGGGCGTGATGAAGTCCAGGTAGTTGTCGGTGAACCGGATGGGCAGCGCGAGCCCGACAAAGATCAGCCATGCGGCAGGCATGACAAGGGCAGAAAAAACGGCGACTCTCCCCCGCACCCAGCGCAGGAAGTCACGCTCGATGTACCAGACTACCCCCCTCATCGTCTCCTCCGCAGCATTGTCCTGAATTTTGTCTGGTCAAATCCTGCCGGCTCCTCGGGCGTCCCGACCGTATGAAGGAAGACGTCATCAAGCGTTGGTTCCCGCAGTGCGAGCGACCGCACCCTGACACCGGCTCTCGTGAACGCATCTGCAAGGACGGGGAGGGCCTCACGTCCGTTCCCCGCAAGGAACGATGCCTCGTCATTGGCAAATGCAAACAGCATGATGCCATTAACCCCGGGATCCCTGAATGTCCCGTCAATATGAGCGGTGATCACATCGTTGCCGAGGCGGGCCTTGAGGTCAGGTGGGGAACCAAGGGCAAGGAGCGCCCCCTTGCTGATGATGCCGACCCGGTCACAGAACCGGTCTGCCTCGTCCATGTAGTGCGTCGTGACAAAGATGGTCATGCCGCCTTTTTTCAGCGCCGTAATGTGCTCCCATATCGTGGCACGGGCAGCGACATCAAGCCCGAGTGTCGGCTCATCCAGAAAGAGAACCTCGGGCTCATGCACGAGCGCCTGCACCAGTTCGAGGCGGCGGCGCATCCCGCCGGAATAGGCCTTCACAAGCTCGTCCGCACGGTCATAGAGCTGCATCACCGCCAGCAGTTCATCGACGCGGTCTTTCGGGGCAGTGACCCCGTAGAGGCGGGCAAAAAGCAGCGCGTTCTCCCGCCCGGTCAGCTTGATGTCCACCGCCATGTCCTGCGGGACATAGCTGAGGGACCGGCGCACCAGTTCCCCGTCCCGGACGATATCGTGCCCGCAGACCGTCGCAGTGCCCTCCGTGGGGCGGAGCATGGTAGTGAGCATGAGCACGGTCGTTGTCTTGCCCGACCCGTTGGGACCCAGCAGGGCAAACACCTCCCGGTTGACGGACAGGGTGAGATGGTTGACGGCACAGAGGTCCCCGTAGTACCGGGTCAGGTCACGGGTCTCGATCGCGTTCATAGGAAGGTTCTCCGCCGCCAAGCACCCCGCAGACCCGCTCCATGAGCGCGTGGTGGCGGCGCAGCTGGTCGAGATACGATGCGCTCCGGTCGTCAACCGATACAGGTGTGAACCCGATGTTGCAGTCTGTGTCCCAGAGGATGAGCCCTTCTGCGGGTGCCGGCGGGACCATGTGATCTGCCGGCTCTTGTAGCAGGGTGACGATTGATCCTTCGTCTACTTCCCCTGCACCGACCCGCCAGAGGGCGGTCGCCATGCTCCGGACCTGGTGCCACAAGAAGCTTCCTGCGGTCACCTCGAAGTACACAAAACCGTTCTCCTCGCCCACTGCGCACGAAATGACCGTGCGATTGGGATTCCTGCCCCGTATTCGGGCAAAGTTCGTGAAGCTATGATCCCCCAGAAAATGCTGCGCCGACCGTGCTATGGCACCCATGTCCGTGGGCAGGGTTGGGAAATAATAGCGGTACGTGCGCGAATGGGCATCGTACCTCGGGTGGAATTCCGGGACCACCTCAGCATAACCCGTACACCAGCAGTCCGGCGGGAGCTGGATGTTGAGGGCGGCTATCGCACGGTCGGGAGATCCTGTCGAAAATGCAACCACCTGCCCCCGTGCATGCACGCCCCGGTCGGTACGCCCGGCTGACAGGAAACCTGCCTCCCGGAAATCTGAAAAAAGATCAAGCCGCCGGCATGCAGCGATAAACTCCCCCTCAACCGTCCGGTGGGCTGCCTGCATCTGCGAGCCAAAGAACCGCGTTCCGATATAGGAAACGCGAAACGCAAGCCTCATTTCAGACGCACGTGCCGTGTGAACCGTGCAATCCTTCTCCACGTGCTCTTCAGCGACTGGCGGGTATAGGTGCGGAGCGGGGTTTTGCGCCCGCCAGAAGAAACCTTGCCGTCGCGGATTGCCTGCAGGATGGCAGGGACGGTCAGTTCTGCCTCCACAAATGTGCGGCCAAAGCCGACAAAACGGGCATTGTGGGCATCGCTGCCCCCGACACAGGGTTTCCCGAGCCGGCGGGCGATCCGCGCGGCCTTCCGGTTCGCAGAACCGACGATATACCGGCTGTTGAACGTCTCGACCGCGTCCACAATCGCCATCCCGGCCTTCCATTTCCGTGCGACACCATGCCTCCAGACATGGTACGGGTGCGGGAGGATGAGGACGGCGCCAAGGCTGCGTGCAATTTCGACCGTCTCACCTACGTCAAGCCCTGAAGGGATGATCTCGGTGACTCCCAGCACAATGAGGTGCCCCTGTCTGGTGGAAACCTCGATGCCGGGGATCACCAGCACCCCCTTCGCGCAGCTCATCGCTTTTTTGGCACCGTCAACGGTATCGTGGTCGGTGATCGCAATCGCGTCCAGCCCGACCTCCTCAGCCCGCCGCAGGATCTCTTCCACACTGCTCTCACCGTCCCTGGAAAAATTCGAATGGATGTGGAAGTCACAGGTCAGCATCAGATCATATCTTTTTTATCTCTCCGATATTAAGGGAACTTATGCGTATCCTGCTCCCCACGGGCTCTGCGACGGAAGCGGTTGTCAGGGCTGCTGCCCGGGATTTCGATGCTGACGTGGTCGTAACCGGAGAGATCGCATCGTTTCTGACGCCCCACCAGCTCCACACGCTCCTGAAGAACAACCATTACGATCTGGTGATCGTATCAGGCATGTGCACCGCGTTGTTTGCGCATGTCGAACGGGAGACCGGCATTCCCATCTACCGGGGGCCCCGTCACGCTGCAGACCTTGCGCTCGTGCTCCCGCTCCTTGACACCATCACGCTCTCCCGCACGGTGCCGGCAGATGAGTTCCTTGCGGCAAAGAGGGCGGAGGAGGCATACGAAAAAATCGGGCAGATGGAGCGGGAAGCAGCCTTTGACTACCTGATCCGGGGGGTGAAGATTGGCAGGACATCACGGATGAAGGTGCTTGCCGAGATCATGGACGCCCACCGGCGCGAGGATATCCGCTGGGATGTGGAGCGGTTTTTTGCACAGGGCGCCGACATCGTGGACCTCGGCTTCGGGTTCGATGCCACGCCGGATGATGTGAAGCGGGTGTTTGGCGCTGTCGGGGATATCGACTGCCCGCTCGCCGCTGATACGCAGGATCCGGCACTTATCCGGGCGGCGATCGGGAGGGCGGACGTCGTTCTCTCGCTCCAGTCAAAGAACATCCCGCTGGTCGGGGCCGAGGTCGCACGGGCCGGTGCTGCGGCAGTCGTCGTACCGGATGACCATACGCTTGACCACAACATCGCCCTCGCGAGAAAGGCTGGCATCACCTGCATCATCGCCGACCCGCTGCTCCAGCCGGCAGGCTCAGGGCTCGCCGCTTCCTTAAAAAGGTTCAAAAAATCACCCTACCCGTTCTTCTTTGGTGCCGGGAATGTGGTGGAGCTCCTCGATGCAGATTCGATCGGGATGAATGCGGTCCTTGCAGGAATCGCAATGGAACTTAACGCTTCGGTAATCTTTTCCAGCGAGCACTCGGATAAAACACAGGGGTCTGTCCGCGAGATGCGGCGGGCAACCGAAATGATGGCACTTGCCCGCCACCGCCCGTACCCAAAAGACCTCGGCATCGACCTGCTCACGATCAAAGAGAAGCGGCGCCGGCGCGAGCCCCCTGTCGAATACGCCACGGTCGCACGGGCAAAACCGATGCCGGACGAGATCGAGTACGACCCGAAAGGAAACTTCCGGATTGGGATCGAGGGCAATACGATCGTTGCCGCGATCAACGGGCGTGCCATCCGGGGGACACGGTGGCAGGACGTCTTTTACACCATCATGAAAAACGGCGATGTCACGCTGCTCGACCATGCCGCATACCTGGGCAGAGAGCTTTACAAGGCAGAGCTCGCGATCCGGTACGGCAGGAGTTTTGAGCAGGACGGACAGTTCTGAATGGGGGGGGTCACCCTCAGATCATGCGTGACCCCCCTGACCCTTCCGACCCTATCTACAACTAAATTGTCCGTCGTAAAAC
>Ga0208046_1000035_pt1 | contig 24333 bp, 17 predicted proteins | sample PL_2010_300m_FD_184161 | JGI IMG/M metagenome (GOLD analysis project Ga0208046, IMG submission 184161) | Freshwater microbial communities from Powell Lake, British Columbia, Canada to study Microbial Dark Matter (Phase II) - PL_2010_300m... | ecosystem: Environmental > Aquatic > Freshwater >... | reverse complement strand
AATCCAAAAGATGAGCTTCAACCCGGTCTTGCAGAAAGATGGGAATGGTCAGTTGATGGTAAAGAGTTGACACTCTATTTACGCAAGGGTTTGAAGTGGTCTGATGGCGAACCTTTCACTACCGCTGACATCACCTTTTGGTGGAACGATATTGAAAATGATCCCAATATCACCCCTGCCGGACCCCACAGTGAATGGATGATCAACGACAAGCCGATGATCCTGGAAGTGATTGATGACACGACCATTAAATTGAAATTCGATGCTCCTAACGGTTTGGCAGAACGCGTTGGCTTGGCATTCCATGGCTGCCAATGGCCTCTAGGCTTCGAGCGCTTTGGTTTCTTTGCTCCCCGCCATTATCTCGAGCAATTCCACCCAAAATATAACAAAGAACTGACTGACTACGCTATCTTCGAGGAAAAGTCCTTTGACTTCAACACTGAGCGCCCAGTGATAACTGCCTGGCGGATTACTGGGTGGAGCCCTGGTGCTACCAGACTTGTTGCAACCCGTAACCCCTACTACTGGAAAGTTGACCCCGAAGGTCAGCAGCTTCCATATATTGATAAAATTTCTTTGACTCTCTTTGAAGATGTACAAGCGTTGAACCTTGAAGCCATCAATGGCAATATTGACTTCCAATTCCGCCGCATGAGCCTCTCAAACTACCCTGTCTTCAAAGAAAACGAAATTAAAGGTGATTACCACATCTTGACATGGCCAGATGCTATTCCTTCGAAGATAGTCTACTACTTTAATCAATCTATTGACGACCCGGGTTTGCGCGAAATTTTTCAAAATGTGAAATTTCGTAGGGCGATGTCTCTTGCAATTAACCGCGACGAAATTAACGAAATTTGTTACCTTGGTTTGGGTACACCGCGAGCCTTCACAGTCGTGCCCGATTCACCCTATTATCAGCCAGAGTTAGAGAAATTGTATGCCACCTACGATGTAAAACAGGCTGAAGCACTGCTTGATGAAATTGGTCTCGTAAAGGGTGCTGACGGATTCCGCACCCGTATGGATGGCAGTCCGTTGGAAATCACTATCGAAGGTATGGATTGGGATAAGGCTTCCACAGATGAAGTGCAATTGGTTGTCTCCTACTGGAATGCTGTTGGTGTCAAGACTAACCTAAAACTGATGAATCGTGATATCTACTGGCCGCGTGCTACATCCAATGAGGTTCAAGTTGCCATTTGGACGGAATCCCGAGCAATCGATCCGATGGTTGACCCAATTTGGGTTTTTCCATTTGACGAACGATCTTGGGCTGCTCCTGCTTATGGCATTTGGTACAAATCTGGGGGCAAGTTCGGTCAAGAACCACCAGCTGAAATTAAAGTCGCAATGGACATGTATAACAAATTAAAAGTCTCTGTTGATCCTGCCATACAACTTTCCATCGCGAAAGAACTGGTTAAAATGTCAGTCGAAAATGTGTACAATATCGGTACCGTGGGTCTGCTTCCGAATGTCGTTGTTGTGAAAAATAATTTCAAGAATGTACCCAAAAACTTTACAACCGACTGGATCTATATGGCTCCAGGCACGCTCGAACCATGTCATTTTTACTTTGACAATTAATTTTATTATTTCGAGCAAGTTTAAAAAAGGCAGGGCTCGCACTCGGCGAGCCCTGCAAAAACTTTCTACTCAAAGAGGCGTAATTTGTTAAATTATATAATGAGACGTATTTTAGGAATGATCCCCACACTAATCTTTATCTCTATCATTAGTTTTATAATTATTCAACTTCCGCCAGGTGATTTTATGACCTCTCTACAGGCTGATATCGCAGCATCTGGCGGTGGGCAGGATTCTAGATCACTTGAGGCTTTGCGTCAACGTTACGGCATGGACAAACCGATAGTTGTCCAATATTGGCGCTGGGTATCTGGTTTTCCGAAAGGTGATTTTGGCTATTCTATGGAATGGAACGCCCCCGTTAGAAGTTTGATTGCCGGACGGGTTGGATTTACTATTCTGATATCAGGATTAGCGCTTATTTTAATGTGGGTGGTTGCTATTCCAATTGCAATTTATTCGGCAAACCACCAATATTCTCTTGCTGATAATATATTTACTTTTCTGGGCTTTATTGGCTTGTCCATTCCAGATTTTTTGCTAGCTCTCATCTATATAGTTTTTATTTCATTATGTTTTGGTGGTTCTCCAACCGGTTTATACAGCAGCCTGGGCATGGAAGATTCGTCTTGGAATATTGCTAAAATCCTTGATTTATTGAACCACTTGTGGGCTCCGGTACTCATTTTGGCTATGGCCGGCACGGCTGAACTGATCCGGATCATGCGCAGTAGTATGCTTGATGTGTTAGGACAGCAATTCATCACTACTGCTCGTGCTAAAGGCTTAAAAGAAAAAATTGTCCAAACCAAATATGCTGTGCGGATGGCAATCAACCCGATGATTAGCGTTTTGGGCATGCAGATTCCAAAATTGATTTCCAGTTCAATTATTATTGGTGTGGTTATGTCTATCCCAACGGTTGGACCGATGTTTTTACGCGCCCTCAGCACGCAAGATATGTATCTGGCAGGCGGGATGTTGATGGTCATGGCTATCATGTTATTGATTGGTAACCTCCTTGCGGATATTACTCTATTATTTATTGACCCAAGGATACGTTACTAATGAAAGAGCGAACTGATTTACAAGAAAAATCTAACCTGCTCCGTTCCTCACACGAGCAAAATATACAAAAAAACGGTAACTTGGCGGAAGAAGAAATGTTGGCTGCAGAAGAAGTCCATTACGCTGTTTCGCAGTGGGGCATAGCCTGGCGTAAATTTAGACGCAATAAAGTAGCTATTATCGGCGGGTTAGCGGTTTTTCTCTTTTACCTGGTTGTATTATTTGGTGATTTTATTGCTCCCTATAATTTAGAAACTCGTAATGTTAAGTATGTATTAATGCCGCCTCAAAAGGTACATTTCTTTTATAAGGGCAAGTTTGAACCCTTTGTTTACAGTATTACTGGCTCGCGTGATCCAGTCACCTTGAAAAAAATCTATAAGGAAGACGATTCCAAAACCATCCCGATCCGCTATTTTGTTAGAGGTGCGCACTATAAATTATTCAAGTTGATTCCGTCCAATATGCATTTATTTGGTGTGGATGAAGGCATCATTTCCATTCTCGGCACCGATACCCAGGGACGAGATTTATTCTCACGCATAGTGTATGGCAGCCAGATTTCACTGACAATCGGATTAGTCGGTGTGTTATTGAGCCTGATTTTAGGATCAATCTTGGGAGTGGTATCGGGTTATTTTGGTGGATGGGTAGATAATTTAATCCAGCGTGTGATAGAGGTCGTTCGTTCCTTCCCAGTGATTCCGTTGTGGATGGCACTGACCGCTGCGTTGCCATCTAATTGGTCTGTCGGCAAAATATATTTCGCCATCACTGTCATCCTCTCTCTGGTCGCCTGGACATGGCTAGCACGCCAACTGCGTGGTAAAGTACTTGCTACTCGTGAGGAAGATTTTGTCATGGCAGCTCGCCTGATCGGCGCCAGCGATTGGTGGATCATTATTCACCATCTGATTCCAGCGACCTTTAGTAACATTATTGTCATTAGTACTCTTTCGATGCCTGCTATGATTCTGGCGGAGTCCTCGATGAGCTTTTTAGGTTTGGGCTTGCGTCCGCCTATAACCAGCTGGGGAGTCTTATTAAAGGAGGCGCAAAATATTCAAACGCTGGTATTATATCCCTGGCTGCTGATCCCGGGTATTTTTGTCGCTGTGTCAATTCTTTCCTTTAACTTCATGGGGGACGGCTTGCGTGATGCTTTAGATCCTTATACAATATAAGTAAGGGATATAGATTATGGAAAACAATAATTATTTACTCAAGATTGAAGATTTAAAGACCTATTTCAATACCCTTGACGGTGTAGTACGGGCGGTCAATGGAGTTTCTTTTGAGATTAAACCTAACGAGACTCTTGGGCTGGTGGGTGAATCGGGCTGTGGTAAGAGTGTTACTGCCCTTTCGATTTTAAGGCTACTGTCTAAGCGCAGTAAAATTGTCAATGGGAAGATAATGTTTAAGCGTCGCAACAGTGAGCAGATTGATCTTGTGAAACTTGACCCGCAGAGTGATTTGATCTGTGATATTCGCGGTAATGAGATTGCAATGATTTTCCAGGAACCAATGACTTCGCTTTCACCGCTACACACGATCGGTGACCAGATTGGCGAGGTACTCGAACTACACCAGGGTATGAATAAAAAACAGGCGCGGGGGAAGGTGATAGAAATGCTCACCTCGGTCGGTTTGGGTATGGCGGAAAAAATGGTTGACACCTATCCGCACAAGATATCAGGCGGGCAGCGTCAACGCGCGATGATCGCCATGGCACTCTCGTGTAACCCATCACTTTTAATTGCTGATGAACCAACTACGGCACTCGACGTGACCATCCAGGCGCAAATTTTGGATTTAATGAAAGACTTGCAAACCCAGTATCATACTGCCATTTTAATGATTACTCATAACTTGGGGGTAATCGCCGAGATGGCAGAACGTGTCGTAGTGATGTATATGGGTAAGGTGATCGAGTTTGGTAAATCTGCCACTCTATTCCAACGCCCACTGCATCCTTACACTGTTGGGTTGATGCACTCGATTCCCAAGATGGGCCGTGATGTGAAAAAACGATTGGTGCCAATCGTTGGTAATGTGCCAGACCCATTTGCTGTTCCGAAAGGATGCGCGTTTGCACCACGCTGTTCTGCTCCGGGTAACGAAGACTGCACTAAATTTGGCGATATTCCATTGATAGAAGTCGAACCTGGCCATTTTGTGCGTTGCTGCTTGTACGCTGACTAAAAGAAAGATTTATAGAGGCAATAGGCTTGGTTAAAATGTTATTAATATTCTTATATTTTTTAAAAAACAATCGAGTAACACTGATTATATAACGAAATTTACGAATTTTGTACTTGAACTATAGCAATAAGGATGATAACGAATGATAGAATCAGATAATTCAAACCTGCTTGAAGTAAAAAACTTAAAAATGTATTTTCCTATTTACCAGGGACTACTACGCCGGTTAGTTGGTCATATCCGGGCGGTTGATGGGGTAAATTTTTTTATTCGTGAGGGTGAGACACTCGGTCTGGTCGGTGAATCAGGCTGTGGAAAAACGACCGTGGGACGCTGTATCGTGCGTGCTTATCAACCTACCAATGGAGAGATACTCTACCGCAAAGATGGTAAATATGTTGACTTAACTAAGGTTCCCTATAAGAAGTTAAAGATATACCGCCGCGATATTCAAACGATTTTCCAGGACCCGTTTTCATCATTGAACCCGTACATGACCGTGCTAGATATCGTTGGTGAGCCACTCAAGGTCCATAAAATCGCACAGGGGAGAGAACTGAAAAGCCAGGTCAAAGATTTACTTAATCGGGTTGGATTGTCTGTCAAATACATAAGCCGCTATCCGAATGCATTCAGTGGTGGTCAGCGCCAACGTATTGGCATTGCCCGCTCACTGGCGTTGAAACCCAAACTAATCATTGCCGATGAGCCTGTTTCCGCACTGGATGTGTCTATACAGGCGCAGGTTGTCAATCTGATGAAAGATTTGCAAGGGGAATTTGGTTTGACTTATCTGTTTATTGCTCATGATTTGTCTATCGTTGAGCACATCAGCGACCGGGTTCTGGTGATGTATTTGGGTAGTATGGCTGAGCTTGTCAATTCCGAAGAATTATATTTTCATCCGCTTCATCCGTATACAGAGGCGCTTCTCTCCGCGGTGCCCAAATTTGAACCGGGCATGAAAACCCACAGGATTCTTCTTTCCGGTGAAGTGCCGAATCCCTCAAATCCGCCTTCCGGGTGTAAATTCCATCCGCGTTGCCGCTATGCGCGTGAAATTTGTAGCAAGGAAGTACCTAAATGGCGGGATATGGGCAGTAGCCATTACGTTGCTTGCCACCTTGCTGATCAACTAACCCTACAGGGCATCACAAACAATTCGTAGAAAGGATATTTTTATCTATGTTAAAAAAAATAATCATGTTTATTACTCCAAATATTGGGTGGAAAGATACTCCATTAAAGGAAATATTAAAAGAGAATTTAATATTCCAAAGTTAGCAATCATAGGAGGTGGAATGACTCAAGCAGGAGATTTTATTTTTACACCTTAGTGCTAAAAGAAATTTTTAAAATTACGAGAGTAATTACATCTTCTCATTTAGATTCTATAAAATAATATATATATTATTTTATTAAAAAGATTATAACATTTTTTAATTGCTACCCGGTTATAACGTATACCGGGAAGGGATAAAATATTATAGAGATTTTTATTTATAAGATTTTTAATATTTTTTCAAAAATATTAAAATAATTGGAGGAAAAAATGGAAGATAATTTTTTAGCCAATAATTGGTTATTGGATACAACTGAAGGTATAAAATTATATCATGATATCGCTGTTCCCCTAAGAGAAGAAGTTGGGATTATTGATACTCACACTCATCATAATTTAAGACAGATTATAGAGAATAAACCTTTCCCCAATATTTGGAGAGCTGAAGTTCTTGAGACGAGAGAAGAATATAAAAATTGGGACCACTATATTATTCAATTAGCGGCAAAGTTTAACGGTTTTTCTCAGGCACTGGCGCGAGATCCCAATATTTCGGATTATGACAAATGGGCAGCCTTAAGTAGAGTTTTTCCTTATCTTGAAGGAAATCACGTTCATCAATGGATGCACTTGGATCTGAGAAGAATATTTGGGATAGAAGAATTATTGTGTGAGGATACCGCTGATAAAATTTGGAGAATAGCAAATGAGCGTCTAAAGCAAAAAGAAATGTTGCCCCAGGCAATACTAAACAGGGTTAGAGCGAGAATTATCTTTACCACTGATGACCCAGCAGATAATTTACATTACCATGAAATGGCGACCAGGATAGACGGCATTACTTTTTTGCCTACCTTTAGACCAGATGCTTATTGCAATATCTTCGATGATAGTTGGAAATCAAATGTGGAAAAAATTTGTCAATTAACTGTACAAGATATTACTCTAGCAGGTCTCATTGAAGCTTTAAAGATAAGGCATAACTATTTTTCTGAAAGAGGGGCAAAGGCAAGTGACCATGGTTTATTAGAACCTTATGGATTAGAAGTTTCCCAAAAACGAGCTGAACATATTTTCCAACAAGCCTACGGCAAAGGAGGAAAATTTAATCTCAGGTCTGTTGAAACGAAAGAATTTATTTCCTATATGATGCACAAATTCTGTGAGATGAATCAAGACAAAAGAATGGTTACTCAGATACATTATGGTGCGCTCAGAAACGCCAATGAGTATCTGTTTGAAAATTGGGGAACAGATGTAGGGGGCGATATTTCAGCCGACAGTTTAAATATCGTAGAGAATTTGCAACCCTTATTAACAAGATTTTTTAGTGGGGAAAATGAAAATCAAGGCCATTTAATTTTGTACCCTATGAACCAAGTATTTGCCCATATCAATTTGATGTTAGAGCGAGCATTTCCACAAGTTCATTCCGGGTTCCCCTGGTGGCACAATGATTCTCCTTATGTGATGGAGCAATATCTGCTTCATACTGCCGGATCCTCCCTCCTTACTTCGAGTGGAGGACCTGTCTGCGATGGAAGGAAAATTTTATCAGAGGGAAGCAGGTTCGAAGTCTTTGACAGGATAATATGCAAAGCAGTGGGAAATCTTGTTTCGAGTGGACAAATGACTTATAATGGTGGAGTAAGAGCAGTAAAGGCTTTAATGTATGAAAATCAAATGAGGTTATTTAATCTAAGGGGAGAGTTAAATGAATAAACAGGATATTTTACAGTATTTTAGCAAGCGTTATAGTGATAAATTTAAGGCATATCCATCTTCTATAAAATCAGAAAAAGACAATTATTTTTTTCTGTCGAGAGATAATTACAAAAAATATTTAATAGTTATTGGTACTCATGGAATTTGCAAAGATTTTAAAGGTGACAATTTAGAGGAAATAAAAATTGATAAAGACGAATTGTTCCTAAAGGTTTGTTATTTAAATCATCATAATCTTAATTTACTGCGGGGAATATTTCCTCACCTCAATCCTTCTTTTTGTGGTCTTCGGGCTTCTTTTGGTACCGGAGATCGGTTGGGGATAGCTACACCGGCTCATATTCAGGCCTTTAAAGATAAAGATATTTTCCCTGTTTTAGCTCAGCAATCGGTTAGAGAGATGGCTCGAACTGAGAGAAATTGGCAGAAAGTTTTAGATGATACAATATGGGGCTGTTTTGAAGCAGGATATGAAGATCCTTTCGGGGCAGATGCCGATCATGTAAAAGAAATTAAGGAATTAAAGGAAGCAGCAGATTGCGGTTTCACCATGTTTACTTTAGATCCTTCCGATTTTATCAATAAGGACATAGAGGAATTAAACGAACAAGAGCTGAACCAACTTTATAATAAAATTCCTAAGAACAAAGAAATAGAAAAGTTATATTTAAACAAAAAGTTTAAAATTGACGGGCAAGAGTTAATTTTTGATGAGAAATCATTAGAAAAAATTGTACTAACTTATTCCGAAGCTATAAATCATGTAGTGAAACGCTATGAATTTTTAAAGGATTATAAAAAGAGTAATTTTGATTTAGAAATATCTGTAGATGAAACTCCTACAGTAACCTCTCCTTTAGCCCATCTGTTCGTTGTGTTGGAATTCAAGAGGAGAGGAGTAAATTTCCAAAATTTGGCTCTTCATTTCTTAGGAGATTGGCAAAAAGGAATAGAGTATATAGGTGAAGTAAAGCAGTTTGCTAAAGAATTTTCTTTACACGCAGCTATTGCCAAAAAGATTGGAGGATATAAACTGTCCCTTCACACCGGGAGCGATAAGTTTTCTGTTTATCCTATTTTTGCCCGGGAAACCGAGGGATTTTATCATATTAAAACTGCAGGGACCAGTTGGTTAGAGGAAGCGAAAGTGATTGCCATGAAAGACCCGGCTCTTTATCGAGAAATTCATCATTTTGCTTTAGAAAATTTTGAAAAAGATAGAGCTTCCTATAATTTAACAACCGATCTTTCTCGCATTCCGAATATAGATGAACTTTCTGATGAGCAATTAGCTGACCTTTTTAATAAACCAGATTCCCGTCAGCTTATCCATATAACCTACGGTTCTATTTTAAAAGCAAGAGATAGCGAAGGAAAATATATCTTTAAAAATAGAATCTACAAAATATTATTTGAGTATGAAGAAGACCATTATCGGGAACTTTCTAATCATATTAAGAGGCATTTAGAGCTTTTAAGTAGTATATAGTCGATAGTATTTAGTATATAGTAAAGAAAAAAAAGAAACAGAAGACAGAAGCCAGAATTCAGAAGCCAGGAGCCAGAATGAGAGATAAGATCGATGGTATCTCATATATCAAATATTAAAGAATAGATAACGATTAAAGTAGGGGCGTATTGCAATACACCCCTACACGCAAGGAGGGAAGATAAATGAAGGAAAATTTGAATATATTTAGTTTGGAAGGGAAGATAGCAGTGATTACTGGGGGTGCCGGGATTTTAGGTTCCGTTATTGCCCGAGGGCTAGGTAAAGCGGGAGCCAAGATAGCCTTATGTGATCTTGTAAATGCCGATAAAGTTGCAAAGCAATTACAATCAGAAGGGATAGAAACCAAAGGTTATTATTTAGATGTGATGGATATAGAAAAAATAAAGACCTGTCGAGATGAAGTGATTAGAGATTTTGGTAAAGTTGATATTTTACTTAATGCCGCCGGGGGCAATATGAAAGAGGCGACTACTTCAGAAGAACTGAAATTTTTTGACCTTCCTCTTTTAGCTTTAGAGAAGGTGGTGGGGCTTAATCTTTTTGGAGGGGCTTTACTCCCCTCGCAGGTTTTTGGAAAAATTATGGTGGAGAATAAAGAAGGAGGTTCAATTATTAATATTTCTTCTATGAGTGCTTTTTGTCCACTTACCAAAGTACCCGGATATTCTGCCGCTAAAGCAGCGGTAAGTAATTTTACCCAGTGGTTAGCAGTTCATTTTGCTCAAGAATATAATAAAAACCTGCGGGTTAATGCCCTCGCTCCGGGATTTTTTCTAACCAATCAGAATCGTTTTTTGCTTACCGATAAAGAGGGTAATTTAACTCCTCGGGGTAAAACCATAATTGCTCATACTCCTATGGATAAATTTGGTGACCCTGAGGATTTGATTGGGGCCTGTGTCTGGCTGGCCTCTGATGCCTCAAAATTTGTAACCGGAATTATTGTTCCTGTAGACGGGGGGTTTAGTGCGTTTTCGGGAGTTTAATTCGTATATCGTACATAGCGAAATAGGATTCAGTAATAAGTGATAAGTTTCAGGTTATAAGTTGCAAGTTTTATGTTTTAAGAAAATGCTAAGCACGTAGGGGTGTATTGCTATACGCCCACATGATTTACCTAAAACCGGAGGACAGGCGTCTCGCCTGTCTATTGATAAATCCCGTATCTCGGAAAGAAAATAATAATGTATAAAATGTAGGGGCAGATCTCGTGTCTGCCCATGATGAGTAATGTGTCGTAGGCGTTCGATTCCTGTCTGCGTGCGGGAACGCACAGGCAGGTCCGCAAGAAACGGGGCGGATAAATCCGCCCCCTACTCTAAAAAATAATTTGTGTAAAAAGTTTTGAATTTTGGATTATAATTTTATGTTATAACAATACAGGAGAGGAAAAAAATGAAGAAACAGAATATTGGATTGATTGGCTTGGGAGTAATGGGCCAGAATTTAATTTTAAATATGGAGGATAAGGGCTACTCGATAGCTGTTTATAATAGAACCAGCGCTAAAACCGAAGATTTTGCTAAAGGTACAGCAAAAGGAAAAAATATTTTACCCACCTATTCTTTGGAAGAATTTGTAAATTCCTTAGAGACCCCACGGAAGATAATTTTACTGGTAAAACAGGGTAAGCCGGTAGATGAGTATATTGAAAAGCTCGTCCCTTTATTAGAAAAAGGTGATTTAATTATAGATGGAGGTAATTCCTACTTTAAAGATACGATAAGGCGTAATAGAAAGTTAAATGATTTAGGATTCTTATTTATCGGGACAGGTATTTCCGGAGGAGAAGAAGGAGCCTTAAAAGGACCGGCTATAATGCCTGGCGGACAGAAAGAAGCTTATGCCCTGGTAGAAGATATATTTAAGAAGATTGCAGCTAAATCCTATGATGGTGTTCCCTGTGTATCCTATATCGGTCCGGACGGAGCTGGCCATTTTGTGAAAATGGTCCATAATGGTATTGAATATGGGGATATGCAGTTAATTGGTGAATGCGTCTGGGTGTTTAAAAATGCTTTAAACATGAGTTCTGAAGAAATTGCCCGTATTATCGCTGGATGGAATAGCGATGAAGATGTCTTGCGGTCATATTTAATAGAAATTACCGGGGAAAGCATGAAAGAGAAGGATAAAAAGAGCGGGGAATATTTAGTTGACTTAACTGCTGATATTACCAGAATGAAGGGGACAGGGACCTGGATGGTGCAAAGCGCTTTGGAACTGTTAGTTCCCATCCCTACTATTACTGCTGCAGTTTTCTCGCGAGAGATGTCTCAGGATAAAGACTTAAGATTAGAAGTATCAAAAAAATTATCAACTTTCAAGGAAAAATATGTGGGAGAAAAAGAACGGTTTATCGAAATTGCCCATGATGCCCTGTATCTGGCCAAGATTTCCTCTTATGCCCAGGGTATGGCTTTATTGCAGGCTGCTTCCAAAGAATATAAATGGGACCTCAATTTGGGAGAAATTGTTAAGGGATGGCGAAGTGGGTGTATAATCCGGGCTCAGTTTTTAGATGAAGTTACCAAGGCCTACGAAAAAAACCCAGAAATACCCAATCTTTTAGCTGCTCCTCGATTCGCTGAAGTGGTTAAACGGGATCTTAACAAATTAGCCAACTTTATCGAGATTGCTCATTGGGTAAAGGTGCCTGCGCCAGCTATGGATAATGCTTTTGACTATATTCTCCAACTGGCCAGTCCGGTTATGGTATCTGCTCAGGTATCAGCCCTGCAACGAGATTATTTTGGGGCACATGGTTACTTTAAGCTTAAAGGGATAGATGACCCAGAGGTAATGACTACAAAAGAAGGAAAGATAAGAGAATTTCATACCGAATGGATGCTACCCGGACGCCCGGAAGAGGAAATTTAAATAGTATATAGTCGATAGTATATAGTATATAGTGTGTAGCGGAAAACGAAAAGCGCAAAACAAAATTTGTATCTCGTATCTCGTGAATCGCATCTCGTGAGAAAAATAACTGAAAACCGACAACCGAAAACGTTAAACGGTATCTCTTTATCTAAAAATTAAAAACTATAAACTATAAAGTTCAACACGGCACGCCGTGTTGCTACATTAACAGGTTAAAAATAAATAGACAGGCGAGACGCCTGTCCTACGGGCAGACACAAGGTCTGCCCCTACTAACGACTAGTTAAGGGAGGATTAATGTGCTATCAATTGAAAATCTTAAAGGGGAATTAACGAATGAACAATTGAACGAAATTGTAAAGGAAAGTCTGAAAGATTTTAGTTTGGTGAAAAAAGTTCTTTTGATTCATCCTGATTATACCAGGACAGACTTTACCGATAAATTAATTCCCCCTATATATCAAGAGCTAAAAAATAAAGGAATGGCCAAAATTGATTCTTTAAATGCCGGTGGTACACATCGAGCGATGGCTGAAGAAGAGATCCGGAGTAAGTTGGGCCTTTCCTCCCAGATTAATTTTGATAATTATTACAACCACGAATATAGCAGTCTTCAAAAACTGATAACTGTGAGAGAAATTCCCGCTACTTTTGTCGCAGAAAAAACTCAAGGAGAGCTCTCTCAGTCTATTCCGGTAGTGGTAAATAAATTAATTACCGAAGATTATGATTTGATTATTGCCTTAAGTGGCACTCTACCCCACGAGGCAGCCGGTTATGCGGGAGGACTAAAAGTTTTTTTCCCGGGAATTTCCGGCCCGGAAGTAATAGATTTGCTTCACTGGGCGGCAGTACTAATCGGCATTCCTCAGATTATCGGTACCATTGATAATCCTGCACGGGAAGTTATAAATCAAGGTTCTTCTTATATATTTGACCGGATAAAAGCACCAACAATTTCTTTTAATATGGTCTTTGAAGAAAAAGAACATCAGGTAATACCGAAAGGTTTATACGTAGGTGAAGGGTTTGATGGTTTTATTAAAGCCTATAATCAAGCGGCAAAAGCAAGTTCTCAACTCCATGTAATTTATTTAGATGAACCTCTTGAATATGCTGTCCAGGTTATTGAAGAAAGCTATGATGAGATTTGGACTGCCGGCAAAGGTTCCTATAAATTGCAGAGCCCCGGAGTAATGACTCCGGGTGGGGAGATTATTATCTATGCCCCTCACATCAATTGTTTCCATTCTCGACCGGAGATAGACATTGCCTTAAGACAGGTAGGGTATCATGGCAAAGATTATATAAAAAAATATTTAAAATCAAATCCCGATTTTAGTAAAAATATAGCTGCTCATGTTATAAATGTAAGAGGAGCGGGAAGCTTTGATGTTAATTCTGGGAAAGAGGAGTTTAATTTTAAAGTTACTTTGGCTACCGGAATTTCTCAAGATATTTGTGAATCAGTAGGATTGGGTTATCGGAACCCTGATTCAATCCATAAGAAAGATTTTATCGGGCCAGGGAAACTCTGGATCAAAAATGGAGGAAAATATCTTTATAAAATAAAATAAAGTATCAAGTAAATCTAAATATAATCTGCGAAATCTTCTTAATTGGTGTAATCTATTAATAATCTGTATAATCAAATGCAAAAGAAGGGAAATAGATAGATGAAAAATGTAGTTATTGCCCAATCAGGCGGACCAACTACAGTAATAAATAATAGCGTTAGAGGGGCAATTGATGAATTAATTCTCTCTAAAAAAATTGATAAGATATGTGGAGCAAAGATGGGTATTCTCGGAGTTCTAAAAGAAGAACTAGTAGATATTTCTGCTCAGGAACCACATCAAATAGCTTTATTAGCAGAAACTCCATCTGCTGGAACAATCGGCAGCTGCCGATATAAAATAAAAAATGATGAGGATTTAGTCCGTATCGTCGAAGTCTTTAAAAAACACAATGTGGGATATTTCTTTTATTGTGGAGGCGGAGACTCCATGGACACAGCTAATAAAATAAATGAATTGGCCAAGCGAAAAAATTTAGAGCTGATTTGTACCGGCATTCCCAAAACTATTGATAATGACGTAGGAGGACCATTGCAAGCTGATGGAACATTCGCAGTATGTGATCATGACCCGGGATACGGGAGTGTAGCTCGGAATTTAGCCATTAATATACTGGAAGCAAATGAAGAAAATAAGGCCAGTTATACCAGCGATCCCGTCCTGGTAATCGGGGTAATGGGAAGAAAAATCGGCTTTATTCCGGCGGCAGCAAGATTGTCTGATCCAAAAAGAGAAATTCCTTTGTTGATAATTTTGCCAGAATCTTTATCTAAGGATGATTATCAAAGTAATTTAGAATTTATTACCGAGAAAGTTAATGAAAAATTAAAAAAACAAAGCAGATGTATAGTGGTTATCGGAGAAGGAGTAAATGTGGGGGATTTGGGAATACTGCGAGATAGTTTCGGGCATGCTCAATTCAGTGCTTCCGAAAAAACTGTAGAACAAGCACTTACTAATTATCTTAACGGAATAGACAGGAAAGATAACCAGGGAAGAGCACAAAGTAGATTGATAGTCAGAGGAATAGCGCGCTCGGAAAGACCGGGTACTCGCCAGAGAAGAGAGATTGCCTATGGATCTGAAATTGACAAAGAAGAGGCTTATCAGGTAGGTGCGTATGCCGCCGTAATTGCTTTATCCGGAGAGAATGGCTTTATGTCGACCATTGTAAGAAATCCTGATTTACCTTATAAAGTAAATTATGCTAAAATACTTTTAGATACGGTAGCTAATTCAGAAAGAGAATTCCCTAAAAAATGGATTGCCTCCAATAGGGTAGATGTAACTGATGAATTTATAAATTGGGCTTTACCTCTTATTGGAAGCCCGCTCCCTCAATTTACGAAATTTAAAGAGACTTATGTTCCGAAAAAATGTAGAGAATATATACCGGTAGAGTATAGATAGAAGATAGTATATCGTAATAGTATATAGCGAAGAAAGAGGAAGAGAGGGAATAGCGAGAAATAGTTAGTTATATAGTTACTTGGTTAATTAGTTAAGGATTTAGCTTTAAACCAGTTAACCACTTAACTAACTAACCAGCTAACTAAAAGGAGTTAAATTATGGCCTTACCCAGACTGACTGAGAAACAGATAAAGGAAGACTCGGAACAACAGTTAAGAAACTTTAAAAGGACTAAAGATTTTTTAATAGCTATAGATACCGATGGCTGTGTTACTGATAATATGAACGGAAAACAGATGCTGATTTTTCATCCCCAATTTATGGAATTTTACCAATTATGGGAGATTGAATCTTACTACCGGGAAATTGCTGAATATTATAATCTTTTTTCTATAGATAGAGGGTGTAACCGATTTATTGCCATCCAGCTCACCCTTACTGCTCATCAGAACAGAAAAGATGTTCAACAAGTGTTACAGGAAAGGCATATAAAATTACCCAATATAAAACCCCTAAATGAATATATTGCCTATACCAAGGAGAATAAGTTGGGTTTGGGGAATCCAAGTTTGGAGGAATTTCTTAATCAAAATCCCAAAAATTTTGCTTTATATAAACTTTTAGGTTGGAGCGAGGCTGTAAACAGAATGTTTCCTCATATTTCTGCCAAGATTCCTCCCTTTGATAAAGTGAAAGAATGTTTAGAATTAATGGCTCAATATGCAGATATATTAATTGTCTCTAAAACTCCATACTCAGATTTAGCAAATTACTGGGAAGCTCAAGGGATTGCTCAATATGTCCAAATTATTGCCGGTCAGGAAATGGGGTCAAAGGGACATCACATTGAAGTTGCAAAAAAATCAGGTCAATATGAAGATAATCAAGTCTTGATGATCGGTGATGGCGGGGGAGATTTAAAAGCAGTCAAAGTGAATAATGGGCTTTTTTATCCTACTCCACCTGGTCAAGAACAGGATGCCTGGGATAATTTTCCTGAGGCATTTCAGCGATTTATCAAAAAAGAATACAAAGGGGAATTTGAAGATAAACTTTTAGATCAATTTAAAAAATCGCTTTTTACTTCTCCTCCCTGGCAGGAAGATGGTTATGATCACGTAAGATCTTATAGAGAAAAACAGGAGATAAGAAAAACCCTGTATGCAAAATTTAATCCCCAAGGAAGGCCGCTTATATTATAAAAGGTTAGATAATTTTTTAAAATTATTTACAAAAAAAAGAAGGGAGGTTGACAAGAAAAGTAGTATATATATATACAGGAATATAGAAATTATATTCTTATATGGTTAAAAAACCATAAAAATTAAAATTAGGAGGTTTTTATGAAAAGGTTAAGTTTAACGTTGTTATTGGTTATGGTTATGGTAGGTAGTGTGTTTATCACGGGTCTGGCAGCAAGTAAGGTGCTTCACATGTATACAGCATTTGATACCGAAGAAGCTCAGTATTACATTGAGGCTTTTGAAAAAGAAACTGGAATTGATGTACAATGGGTGAGAATGTCTTCCGGTGAGGTTTTAGCTCGAATAGAAGCAGAATCAGCAAATCCTCAAGCAAGCATGTGGCATGCAGGTTCAAATACTTCTCACATCAATGCAGCATCTAAAGGATTACTTGAACCATATAAACCTAATACTGATTTTGAATTAAAAGGCATTTTGCATGCAGAGGATTGGGCCTGGACCGGATTTTACACCGGTGCAATCGGCTTCGTATCTAATGTGAATTTTTTAAAAGAACATAATGTAGAAGCTCCGACTTCCTGGTCTCATCTTTTAAACCCAGCTTTTAAGCAAAACGTTGCCATAGCCTACCCTTATACTTCCGGTACTGCCTATACCACTTATGCCACTTTAATTCAAATGGTTGGACTGGAAAAAGCTTTGAACTGGTGGGAAGAATTTGATAGAGAAAGTATTTTTCAGTATACTACATCAGGAACTGGATGCATACCGATGGTTGGATTAGGTGAAATCGCAGTTGGCATTGCTTTCTCACACGATATCCTTGCCAAGGGTGTAAATGAAGGATATCCAGTGGTTATGACCTTCCCCTTAGAAGGAACTGGTTATGAAGTTGGAGGACTTTCTTTAATTAAGGGTGGACCGGAACCAGAATTAGCAAAGCAATTTATTGACTGGTGTTTTACCAAAGAAGCCCAGGATTTATTCCAGAAATATAACCGCTTACCGGTTAATCCAAAAGCAACCGTTGCCGAAGGTTCAGTAACTTTAGATAAAGTAAAATTAATCGATTATGACGCAATTTGGGCGGGCGAGCACAAAGATGAATTGGTAACTGCCTGGAGAGATAGAATTGGAAAATAATTAAATGCAGTTAACAAGACAATAGAGAAATAATAATCCCTGTTACTGGTTGATTATTTTAGTAGCAGGGATTATTATATTATCACCATAAATATTATAGGATTAAAATATGAGCAGTTCAAATAGAAAGATACAGGAAATTACCGGAAATCTCCGTTTGATATGGAAAGAACCGTTATTATTTGTATCTATCCTGGCTATTTTTTACTGCTTAATATTATTTGTGGTATTTCCGATATTTCAAGTCTTTAAAAACAGTTTATTTATTGATGGTCGATTTAATTTCTCAAATTATCTGGCTATTTTTTCTAAAAGATATTATTATCAACCCTTCCTTAATAGCATGCTTTTAGGGGTATATACAGCCACTTTGGGAACTATAATAGGGTTTATTTTTGCTTATGCCCTTACCAGAACTCCTATGCCCTTTAAAAATTTCTTTCGGATAACTGTAACCTTCCCTATTATCTCCCCACCCTTTGTCGTTGCACTATCAGCTATTCTTCTCTTTGGGAGGGCGGGGAGTCTCAATCCTTTTTTAACTAAAATCATTGGTGACTATACCGTATATGGCTTGGGAGGATTGATACTTGTTGAAACAATTGCTTATGCCCCTACAGCTTTTTTAGTACTTTATGGTATTCTTCAAGCTATTGATCCATCATTAGAAGAAGCTTCTATGGATTTGGGAGCATCGAGGGCAAAAGTGTTTTCTACTATTACTTTACCTTTATCTACCCCGGGTATTGCCAGTGCCTGGCTTTTGGTATTTATTCAATCTTTAGCTGATTTCGGGAACCCTATGGTTATTTCTGGAAATTATCGAGTTCTTTCAGTTCAGGCTTTTTTACAAATTACCGGGATGTACGATTTACCTCGGGGCTCTACTCTGGCGATACTTCTATTCATTCCAACCATCGTTGCTTTTTTTCTGCAAAAATACTGGGTTTCTCGAAAATCATATGTTACGGTTACCGGAAAACCTACCGGTGCAACCATTAAGCAGTTGGAATGGTATATAAAACTACCGGTGTATACCTGTTGTATTATTTTTACCGGAATTGTGTTTCTTTTTTATGGAACCATCGTTCACGGTTCTTTTCAGACCCTCTGGGGAATTAACTCCACCTTAACCCTAAAACATTATGTAGAAGTGTATAAAGTAGGCAAAGATTATTTAATTGACTCTTTAATTCTTTCATCTGTAGCTACGCCAATAGCCGGTATCATAGGCATCTTTATCTCTTTTTTGGTAATAAGGAAGAAATTTATTGGCCGCGGTGTAATGGAGTTTATTTCTATGCTTACCTTTGCTGTTCCCGGGACGGTAGTTGGTATAGGATATATCTTGGCTTTTAACCAAAAAACTGTGCTGTTTCCTTTTGTAATGACCGGAACAGCCTGGATTATTATCATTCTTCTGGTATTTAGAAATATGCCGGTGGGGATACGTTCGGGAATTGCTGCTCTGCAGCAAATTGATCCTTCTATCGAGGAAGCTTCAACTGATCTGGGCGCAGATAGTAATACTACTTTTCGCAGAATTACCTTACCTATGATTGCTCCGGCTTTTTTCTCCGGTCTTGCCTATAATTTTGTAAAAGCTATGACTGCTATCAGTGCGATAATTTTTGTAGTATCGGGTAAATGGAATTTAATTACTATAGCTATTTTGCGTTTTGTGGATAATAGCAGGTATGCCCAAGCAGCAGCGATGTGCAATATATTGATTATAATTATATTAATTGCCTTAGGGATTATTCAGTTAATAGTAAATCGAATTGGTAAAGGCGTAAGAACTATTGATATTGTTGGCTAATTATAAAGAAAAAGGAAAGGATTTTTTTATGAAACAGGATTATCTTGTTCTTAAAAATTTAGAAAAAATTTTTGGAAGCGGAAAAGAAAGTGTTACAGCAGTAGATAAGGTGAATTTAGAAGTAAAAGAAGGTGAGTTGGTTACTCTTTTAGGACCTTCCGGGTGTGGTAAAACTACTGCTCTTCGAATGATATCTGGCTTTGAACTGCCTACTTCCGGAAAAATATTTATTGATGGAGAAGATGTCACTACTACCCCTCCCAATCAACGACCCACTACTATGGTCTTTCAAAATTATGCTCTCTTTCCGCATATGACTGTATATCAGAATATTGCCTATGGATTAAAGATACACCGAATAGCAGAAAAAGTTATTCGAGAAAGAACAGAAGCTATTATGGATTTAGTGGGTTTAAAAGGATTAAATAATCGATCTCCAGCACAACTTTCCGGAGGTCAGCAGCAACGGGTTAGCTTGGCTCGTTCTTTAATTATGGAGCCTAAAGTATTATTGCTTGATGAACCTCTTTCCAATCTTGATGCCAAGATGCGGGTATCTACCAGGTTAGAGATTAGAAAAATACAACAGAGAGTTGGCATTACTTCTGTCTATGTTACTCATGACCAGGAAGAGGCTGTGACCCTTTCCGACCGGGTAGTTATTATGAAGGCAGGTCAGATTCAACAGATAGGCACCCCTCAGGAAATTTATGCTCATCCGGTTAATTATTTTGTAGCTGATTTTATTGGTAAAGCAAACTTTTTGGAAGGGAAAGTGGTAAATATTTTATCTCAGGAAGAAATTGAAGTCGATATAAAAGGGGTAAAACATAAAGTGTCTATACCAAAGAATACCTTTTCAGAAGGAGATAGAATTTTTCTGGTTATTAGACCTGAATCTGCAGAACTGGAACCCAAGAAATCAGGTGCTATAAATGGTATAATCAGCCAGGTGATTTATCTTGGCTCCAGGATGGTGTACGAAATTAAAGTTGAGAAGAATTTCCTTACCGTAGAGATTGCTAACCCTCAGGAGCATAAGATTTATTCTATAGGAGAGGAAGTATCCGCAGTTTTAAAGGAAAAAAGTTTACATGTTATACCCTATGAGGAAATCAAAAAATAAAAACGATTTTTTGTTCTTTAAGATGGTTTATCCGGAGACCTAAAACCTAATAAAAATAGGTTTGCTAACTTAATTTGTATTCTTATATTTGTTATCAATAAGATGATTGACCTCTTGCATCGTTCGTTGAAAAGGTCCTTCGGCTTCCATCTTTAAACTGGTTACTGCCGCTGCCCAAGTTGTTGCTTCTTGAGGGGAAGCACTTAACCGTTTGGCTGTGTAGGACGCAATACAAGTATCTCCTCGTCCACTTCTTCCGATAATTTCTTTGGGGAAGAATTTTTCTTCATAAAATTTGCCATCGGCAAAGACTAACAAACCTTCACGGTGAGTGATGATGACTTCTTTAGGTCCCAGATCGTGCATTTTTTGAGCAGCTGTATAGAGATCACATTCACCGAATAAAAGTCCCGCTTCCACTGCATCAGTTTTTAAAATATCCAAACAGGCAAATATATCGTTTCTCTCCGGCCATTCCTTGGGAACTAATTTACCATTATCATTTACCCGGATAAAGCTCTGCACGTCAGCGGCAAGAATAGCGTTCTTTTTCGATAGTTCCTCTATCACTGGCAAGCTAACCTCATCACGCATAGAGGCACCTACAACGATTGCCCTGGCTTGGATTTTTTCTACTTGGGCAGTGGTAAAAGGACCTGCTGAACTGGTTACATATATGACCCGTTCATCAACATCGGAAGTGGGATATTCCAGACGCAGACAAGTAGACTGAGGGGAGATATGTGCGAATACATCCACTCCTAAGTGTTTTAGTTTTTCTACTACATGAAAATCTTCTTTTGCCAAACGGGTAACTGCAGCTACTTTGAGTCCCATCCTAGCTGCTACATTGGCACCGTAATTGAAGGCTCCTCCATCAACTACTCTGGTACCGGTGGAAGATATAATCGTATCTTTAGTGTAATGCCCTAAAAAGGCAATATCGTATAACTGAGCAGTATTTTCCATTTTATTATCTCCGATCTAAAAGTCAATAATTTAACAATTTTACTTTATTTATCCGTTTATTATAGCAAAGGGTAAAACGGAAAAGCAATCTCCGGGATATATTATTCACTTTTTTTTGTCAAATAATTATGATGTTTTTTCTCAACCAGTTATATTCTTAGTGAAAATATAGTAAAATAATTTCAGATCTTAAGAAATTACAGCGATAAACTTAATAAGTATTTTTAATTATATTTATAAGCGGAGGATAGAAATGGATTTTAAATTACCCAAAAAAAATATTATCTCAAAAGAAATGCCGAGATATCCCAATATTTGGTTTTATGTAAATAGTAATATTGTAGAAGGATATCTTGAAGCTGTTTATTTAGTAATATTTAATTTAATGAAATATTGTAATATAAAGAATAATTTTAGCGAAAATTATCGTTTACGCCCCATTTTGTTTAATAGTAATGAAGGAAGCGATACGGAAGGAAGATATAAAGGTTTGCAGCCTTATACGGATATAGATAATCCTTCTAACAGCCACGATCATCAATTGCATATTAGATATTATTACAAAAATTTGATTAATAATAAATCTGAAAAGGTAAAATTGAATATAAACAATGAGGATATAATATTTTATCGGTTGGCCCTGAGTGCTCATTATGAAGTAACCACAGAAAATAAGAATCACCCATTTGTAGAATTTTGCCCAATATGCGGGAGAGCCGGTATTTACGATGTCGAAGTCGATCAAAATGACTTAGATAAAGAAATATGTAAAAAAATCCATGACCCATTAGCTGTTGAAATTCTTTTAAGAAATACAATTCGCGGAAATAAAATATATAATAACCGAGGAGAGCAGATCAAATTTATTGAAAGGTTGAAAAAAGATTGTGATTTAGAGACTTACATTGTTGACACAATGGATGATGAAATAAATACTCCAAAGATTGGACATATATTGATAAGAAAGATTAATTATGGAAGAGATATTATTTTAAAAAATATAAAAGAAAATTAAATATTTGATAAAAATTATTTTATACAATTTTTATATTATACTCGTATATGAATTTGATTGTGTTATAATGTTTCATAATTATTAAAAATATTTATGGTTTGAAGTTAAAACTATGCAAATAAAAGGGATTGGAATAAACGTAGATTCTCCCACTATAGATGGTGACTTAGATTTATTAGAAAAGACTTTAGGAAGCATTCAGGACAATGGTTTTGATTATGCCGAGATACCCGTTCACGGAGTCGATGCTATCTTTAAGGGGAGATTAAATTGGTTGCAGACCAGAGCAATTATTGATATCTTAAAAAAATTTAAATTAGAGTATACTGTTCATGGTCCAGATTTGCTAAACTTAATGGATCCCGGCAATTTTAAATTACAAAGGGAAATCTTTAAATCAGGAATTGAGTTTGCTAATGCTATAGGAGCAGAGATTTTTGTGTATCACAGTGGAAAAATTCCTTTGCAGGGAGAGATTAAAAGGGAAGAGTTAGGGCAAAATGGAATACCAAAAGTACTTTTTCCAAAAAAGATTGAAAGATTAAAGCAGATAGAAGTAAAAACTTTGCAAGAATTAGCTGACTTTGCTAAAGATTTAGGGGTTACCATTGCTATTGAAAATACTTGTCCTGATTTAAAAGAAGAGACTCTCTGGGAATTATCAAAACAATTTAATGCTAGAATATTTCCTCCTTCTGCCCTTAATCCCCAGATGCCCAAACCCATTTTTCTACAAGAAGTTAGGAAGTATAAATATGGGACGAAGATTGAAGAATTAGTTGACCAAGTTAAAAAGATTGACCGTGATAACGCAGGAATTACCCTTGATTTTGGTCACGCTTATCTGGCCTCCAAATATTATCGCTTTAAATTTTTAGATTCCATAAAATTAGCCCTGCCATATATAAAACATCTGCATATCCACGATTGTTTTGGTAAATCTCAACAGTCATATGAAGAACGGGACATTAATCTGATTCAGTTTGGTATTGGCGACATGCACATGCCTGTCGGTTGGGGAGAGATTCCTTATCAAAAAATATTCCCCCTTTTGAAGAATTATAACGGAGTGTTGTGCCTGGAAATAAAGCCCCGATACAAAAAATTTTATAAGTATAGTTTAGAAAGAGTCAAAGAACTTATAGAAAGAACCAGCAATAATCACAAATTAAAGAAAGCCTCCCCCTTTTCTAAGTACGATAACTGAAGACAGGTAAATTATTTTCAGGTAGAAAAACTTGAAGAAACTCATCACCTCAATTTTTTTAATTACGGCTTTTCCACATTTTTATTTATGCCCCAAAAAATTTACGAAAATTAGTTTAAATAATTTTCCAAAGGAGTTATTTGGGAGTATAATTAATTTATATAAATAAGGAGTAAAGGGCAAAATGAAAAGATACGATAGTTTTGTAATGGGACATATCTCCATTGATGAAAATATATATCAGGGAGAAGCTGTAAAAGAGATAGGAGGGGCTGTTTTTTATTCCTCCTGCGCTTCTTATGCTATCGGCCGCAAAATAGGCATTTTAACTAAATTATCTCGAAGAGATAGAAAATATTTGGAGACATTTAACATTCTTCCAGAAGATATTACTGCTTTGGATTCTAAAAATACCACTTCCATAAGAAATATTTATCATAGTGCAGACAGAGAAAGAAGAACCTGTACTGCGCTATCGATTGCTAACCCCTTCATTATCGATGATATTCCTGACAATATTAATTCCCAAATATATCATTTTGCCGGTCTCATTTCGGGGGAATTTAATAATGAAATGATAAAATCTCTGCAT
>Ga0208046_1000034_pt1 | contig 24442 bp, 17 predicted proteins | sample PL_2010_300m_FD_184161 | JGI IMG/M metagenome (GOLD analysis project Ga0208046, IMG submission 184161) | Freshwater microbial communities from Powell Lake, British Columbia, Canada to study Microbial Dark Matter (Phase II) - PL_2010_300m... | ecosystem: Environmental > Aquatic > Freshwater >... | reverse complement strand
GACATCGGTTGCCGGCGTGTTCTCGGGAATGATATTCACCCCGGCAGGCACCGCAGGCTTGAACAGGAACACATCGTCAAACGTGAAAAAGAGCGGCATCATTCCCGCATCATGGTACTCAAGCCCGGTGAGGCGGCGGAATATGGCACAGCTGGCGGGTGCCGCATGGTCATCCAGCACGATGTCGACCACCCTCGATTCCGGGGCGGTGGCAACCGTTGCCGCCTTTTCGAGGAGCACCTCGAGCGTCGTCGCCGGTTCCTGTGACACGACAATCCGTGCCCCTTCCGTGCTGTCCACGTTCAGGGCAAACCCCCGTACGTTTGCGATCTCCTGCGCCTGGTGCAGCGGGAGCCCCAGCAGGTCGATCCGTTCCGGCTGGACGGTGATGGCAAATATATCGCCTGCCCTTGCAAGCTTGACGAGCTCGATCCCGTGCACCACCTGCCCGACAACACTGTGGACAAGGCTGCTCTGGACATCGGTGCGGTACAGGTAGACCCCGCCACTTGACAGCCCGGCGCAGCGCACCGTGACCGTCCCCTCGCGCCGGGCATGCTGGTACAGTGCAGGCACATCGGAGCCCGTGAAGCGTGCATCGAGGATGTGGGTGCTCGTGGCACGGCTGACCGTAAACCGCCCGCTTTCACAGGCAAAGAGCAGGTGTTCGGCACTCCCTGCCGCCTCCGTCGTGATCCGGTCCGGATGGTACCCCTGTGCAACGACCGTGACGCTCGTTACGACCTGCATCCCGTCCTCGAGCGGCAGGTCAAAGTCCGTGGTGGTAAAGGAGCGGCTCGTATCCGCCCACGTGATCACCGGTTCGAGCTTTGTGATCCGGTCGCCGGTCGTCCAGCGGTCGAGGATGGCCCGCCCGCTCACGACGCTCCCGATCACACCGCCGCTGCTGTTGGCCCCGTGATCGGCGGAATGACGGGACTTGGAAAAGATCAGGTACGAACGGGCCGGATCGTACCCGCCGCACCCGAGAATGACATCCCCGCGCTCGTACAGGCCGGGTTTTCTCTCTGGGTGGATCGTGGAAGGAAACGGGCCGAACGCGGCGGCATACCGGTCATGCCAGTGGAGAAAGAGGCGGTCTTTGAGGTCTTCTGAAACGAGGAATGCTGCGTTCTTTTCGCCGGCCTCGATCGTCACCTCGCCGGCCGTGGAGCTGATCGCAAGGCTGCTCGTCGCTGCCTGCTCCTGTGTTGCAGGAAGGATCACCGCGACGCAGCACCCCGGAGGGACGGGCGGGAGGACGGTCTTTAACGTGCTCCCGTCACCGACGTCCATCCTCTCCCCATCGAGGTGGATGGTGACCATCGCTCACCTCAGTCCGCGGGTTTGCTCATGACCTGACGCTCTTCCTCGGTGAGACTGGCGAGCACGTCGGCGGTCCTGCCGATCTGGGCGATCTTGCCCCCGCGCATGAGCGCGAGCCGGTCACAGATGTCCCTGACAAACTCCATGTCGTGGGAGACCACAATAAAAGTCTCTTCCATCTCTTCCCTCGCGTGCATGATGGAATGCTTGACATCGATCTTTGTGATCGGGTCCATCGTGCCGGTCGGTTCATCGAGGATCACGATGCGGGGCTCGCGGATCAGCACCTGCGCGAGTGCAACGCGGTGGCGCTCGCCCTCGCTGAGCTGTGAGGGCATGCGGTCGAGGATCCCGAGGCTCTTTTTCTCGGTGAACCCCGACATCCGCAGCGTCACGATCGCCTTGCGCATCGCAAGCTCCTTGGGGAACTCCAGCCCGATTGCATCGGTCAGGTTGTCCAGCACAGTCCGGTGCGGGTAGAGGTCGTATTCCTGGTGCAGGAGCCCGATGTACTCTTTGGCGCGCCCCCGCTCTTCGATACCGGGCTTGGTCATGTCCACCCAGTCCTCCCCGATCCGTACGTTGATTTCACCACTCGTGGGCTCGATGATGCCGGATACCATGCGCGAGAGCGTGGTCTTTCCCGCCCCGCTCTTGCCGATGATCCCGAAAATCTCCCTGGTGAAAACTTCAAAATTGACGCCGTTGACCGCCCTGACGACCCCGCGGTCGACCGAGATGTACCGCTTGATGAGGTCACGGGCGACGACCACCTTGTCGCCAAGTTCGCAGGCCCCGAACTTCTCGGTGTCCTCATGCCCCTTCATGAACTCGGCAATCACAGATCTGGGGGGCCCGATCTTTGCAATCTGGCCGTCACAGAGGAGGATTGCCCGGGTCGCCACATCCTCGATCACCTGCGAAAAGTGGGAGGTCACGACCATGCCCATGTTATTGGCCGTGGCTGCCGTCTTGAGCATGTCATGGACAAGCCGGGCGGTATTGGGGTCGAGCGTACCGGTGGGTTCGTCGGCAAAGAGTAAAAACGGCTCTTTTGCCAGCTGCCGTGCGAGCACGACACGCTGTTTTTCGCCGCCGGAGAGATCCCGGGCGATGTGCATCATCCGGTGCGAGAGCTTGACCTGGTCGATGAGGTCGGCGGCACGGTTGATCTTTTTGTCGTCCGGGTAGTCCACGTCGTCCAGCGCGTGGAGGACGTTCTCGATGACACGGTCGTTCCCGTAGAGGGCAAAGGTACGCTGGAACATGATAGCGGTGCGGACCATCAGGCGGCGGTGAAGGGAATCGTCCTTTTCGCCCCACAGGTCGATATCCCTTATGGTGAGGGTGCCCCCGCAGCGCGGGCACGGCTTTCCTGCCGCACTCCGCACGTCGAGAAATTCGCAGCCGTCGCAGACCGCCACGTGGTAGATGACCCGTCCGCTGGTCGGGGTTTGCTCCACCCCCCGCATCAGGTGCATCAGGACGGTCTTGCCGGCACCGCTCCTGCCGATGATCCCCAGGACTTCCCCTTCAGCAATCTCAAAACTGATATTTTTCAACACCTTCGTGCCGTTAAACTCCATGCACAGGTTATCGACCGTGAGTATCGGAGCCCTCATAGTACCCTTATACCTAATTTGATACAGGTGTCTTATTACCTTTTATATGATACAGCCCGGCGCCCCGCCCTTCATCTGCCTGCCGCGTCCTGCTCTTTTTGCAGCTTTTTGACGATGGAGACCACCTCGTCAACATGCCTGATGACATGGTGGGCGGTCTCATAGAGTTCGGCAGGGCGGGTGCCCGGCTGCTGTTCTGTCAGGATGGCGCAATCTGCGGCCTGCATCGCACACAGGTCGTTGATCCCGTCACCTACCATCACGACACGGTCATATTCCTGCTGTAAGTCTGCGATGATCTGTGCCTTGACCGAAGGGGTTGCCACGCCGTAGACACGGTCCCGCGGGATGCCGAGGTGGTCTGCCATCCGCTCAAGCTTTTCCAACCGGTCCCCCGACGCGATGAACACCGGCACACCCATTTTGTGCAGTGCCGTGATCGCCTCCTTTGCACCGGGAAACGGCGACCCGCCTGTAGTGACCGTGAACTCGATGCCTTTCTGTGCCATGTTCACGATCACACCGGAGTTGAGGGTCAGGATTGATTCCCGTTTGCAGACGTGCCAGACATTCTTGATGCACTCCTGCAGGTCGGAAACGAGGGCGTTGCTGTCCGTGTAGAGTACGTCACCGATCTCTTCTGCCGTCGTGACCTTGCGGGTGCAGCTGATCCCAAAGCCGATATCATTGTCGACGAGGTACGTCGACAGGAGCATACCGGGCGGTGCCCCGATGATCAGTTTCGAGTGGACCGGGAGCACGACAAGCACGCGGTCGTTCGATGCGAAGGTGAGGGTTGTTGTCTCGATGCCGGGCAGCAGCTGCTTATGGAGGATGTCCTTTGCGACACGGTAGGTGGAGAGCAGGGTTCCGGCACTGTCAAAAACCACGGCAATCTGCACAGGCATCACTCATTGATAAACTCTATGTAGTTCGTAACTCATTGAATCTTTGAAGCTGATGTTGGTTACTGAAACTGCAGACAAGATAAAGCGCATGGAAATCCGCGGGGCGGGTAGGGTTGCACGGGCTGCCGCGCAGGCACTGCGCGACCACGCGCAGGCACTCCCCGCGACAGACCCCGGCACGTTCAGGAGCGGGATGCAGGAGGCCGCAGACCTGCTTGTCGCAACCCGCCCGACCGCAGTCTCCCTCCCCAACGCCGTCCACATGGTCATGGCCGGGCTGGAAGATGCCAGGACACTGGAGTCTGCCCGCGAGGGGGTGATCCGGCGTGCGGAGGCGTTCATCGAATCGTCCCGTCACGCCGTCGGACAGATCGCACGCATCGGCGCCCGGCACATCGCCGACGGTGACACGATCCTGACGCACTGCAACTCCGAAGCGGCGCTTGCCTGCATCATTGAGGCGCACCGGGACGGAAAAAGCATCGAGGTTTTTGCGACTGAAGTGCGCCCCCGCAACCAGGGGCTCCTCACGATCCGGACACTCAACGATGCCGGCATACCGACACATTTCATCGTGGACTCAGCCGTGCGCTCGTTCATCAGTGATATTGACCTTGTCATCGTCGGCGCTGATGCGGTCACCGTCAACGGGGCTGTCGTGAACAAGATCGGCACATCGCAGGTCGCCCACTCCGCATCAGAGGCGCGGGTGAACGTCCTTGTCGCTGCAGAGACCTACAAGTTCGCGCCCCGGACAATCACCGGTGAGCTGATCGAGATCGAGGAACGCCCGCCGCAGGAAGTATTGCCGGATGAGATCGCACGCACGCTCCCGCACGTGACCGTACGGAACCCTGCGTTCGATGTCACACCGGCGGACTATATCGACCTGATCGTGACCGAGGCCGGGGCAATCCCCCCGCAGATGGCGTACGTGATCATCAGGGAATACCTTGGCTGGGGTATTGAGGAGTTCGAGAAAGCGTTTGCGATCATGACGAGGAACGGGGACTGACTGCATGGAGACGCGGGGAACACGGGCAGGCAGCCGGTGCACCGGTGGATGGGACCGGCACAGAAAAATACGTACAACGATCATGATGAGTACGGACATGCCCGCACACCAGCGGGGCACGGTCTGAAAGGTGGGAAATGGTATGGAGATAGTGTTTACCAAAATGCACGGGAACGGCAACGACTTCATCCTCATCGACGAATTTGAAAAAGTCATCATACCCGATGAGATGAAAGGGCAGTTTGCAGCACTGTATTGCGACCGCAGGTTCGGGATCGGCGCCGATGGTGTCATCTACCTGTCAAAATCGGCAAAGAGCAGCGTGAAAATGCGCCTGTTCCAGCCGGACGAAAGCGAAGCGGAGATGTGCGGGAACGGCATCCGCTGCCTCGTGAAGTACGGGTTTGATGCCAAATACGCAAAGGAATCCTGCACGGTAGAAACCATGGCAGGCGAGATCAGCGTCGTCATGGGGTACAGGGAGGACGAGTTCTCTGCCACGGTCACTATGCCCGCCCCGAAGTTTGACCGCAAAGACATTCCGGGAACCGGCGAGGGTGAATACAAGGAAAAGATCGGGGAATACGAGGTCTATGCCGTCAGTACCGGTGTCCCCCATGCCGTGATCTTCGTTGACGATATTGAGGGTGTGAACGTCGGGGCGGCCGCCCCTCCCATCCGGCACCACGCATCGTTCCCCAAGGGGGCGAACGTCAACTTCGTGCAGAAGACCGGGGATGACAGCATCACCATCCGCACCTTTGAGCGGGGCGTGGAAGGCGAGACCCTGTCGTGCGGGACGGGTGCGATGGCTGCTGCAGCAGTGGCGCACAAGCTGGGGCTTGTGGGCCCGGCCGTGCACGTGGAGACAAAGGGGGGCCCGCTTGTGATCACCCTTGCCCCTCAGACGACCATGGAAGGACCGGCCGTCACGGTGTTTTCCGGCGCCATCCCGTTCTGATCCCCTATCACTCCCCTATCATCTCTTTCAGCGGCGGGTTGCCACCGGCCCGGTTGGATGGGGTTTAATTCAACGAGGGGGCTTTTTTTGTCCTGATGCCCGGTGCATCCGTATGCCGGACATCCCCTGTCCCTTTATGCAATGCCTCTTTTGCCCGTTTCAGATCGGTACAATCCCGTGAGATTTCAAGGACGGCGGTCGGCCTGCCGTGTTCGTCTCTCAGGGCGACATTTGCGGTGCAGTCAAAGAACCGTGTCGTCCCTTCCCTGTCGATCACGGTTGTCTCGTGCCGGTGCATCTTTCCATCCCCAAATGCTTTGAGCGTCAGGCACGGGGACGGTTCGCAGGGGTTCTGCCGCTGGTGGAATGCTTCGTAGCATTTCCTGCCCACAATATCGGCGCCGAAATACCGCTTGGCAGTATCATTTGCCCAGATGATGGTGAGATTCTCGTCCATCATGGTCATGGGGTCGGTGATGGACTGCAGCATCGCATGGAGTTTTCCTTCACTCTGCCGCAGCGCCTCCTCAGTCCGCATCCGGTTCGTGATGTCACGGGCAATGACTGCCACCTTTTTTACCTCGCCGGCTTCATCGATGACCGGGTACGCAACGGTATCGTACCAGACTCCGTTGCGTTCATCCTCAAAGCGGACCGGGCTCCTCGTATCGTACACCTGGGAGATCATCGATCGCCGTGCTCGTGCAATATCGGTCGGGATAACTGAGTCTGCAAGCACACCGATCAATTCACCCCTCCGTTTTCCAAATCGCAGGGCAGCTGTCTCATTCAGATCCAGAATTACGCCCTGTGCATCCAGTAACAGGATCGAATCCGTCGGTGCATTGATAAGTGCCCGGGCCGTTGCCTCGCTCTCTCTCATTGCCTGCTCTGCCCGCTTGCGCCCGGTGATGTCCTCCATCAGACCAACGATATAATCGACGGTACCATCGGGTTTCCTTACACAACCTACGGCAATACTGGTCCAGATTACGCGTCCATCCTTGCGGATAAAACGCTTATCCAAAGTATATTGTTCAATTTCACCACAGAGAAGACGATTAAATTGTTCGGAGTCAGCGGCAAGATCATCAGGATGCGTCATTTCCTCCCATGTCAAACGGACGATCTCATCCCGGGTATAACCCAGTATTGAACAGATCCGGTCATTGACCTGAAGCCAGCCTTTCTCAGGAGAGGTGATGGCAATGCCGTGCAATGGCATATCAAAGTAACTGCGGAACCGGGCTTCACTCTGCCGAAGCGCCTGCTCCGCCTTCTTGCGCCCGGTGATGTCCCGTATCGCCACCTGGACTGCAGGTTTCCCATCGATGATTGTCCTGACACCCCTGCCCTCGACAACCACCGGTGTCCCGTCGATCCGGACCATCGTCAGTTCCGTCGGCGGCGTCCTATCCCCCTGCAGGTCTTTATTTATGTTTTTTTTCACCACGTTCCGGAAATCGGGGTGAATGAAATCGAGGATATTTTTACCAATCACAGCATCAGACGGAGAGGCGCCAATCAGGCGGAAGGCGACCGGGTTCATATACACGATCTTCCCGTTCCGGTGAAGGATGACGGGATCGGGGGATATCTCAACAAGTGAGCGGTACCGGTCCTCGCTCTCGTGGAGCGCTATATCTGCTTTTTTCTGTTCGGTAATGTCCCGGGTTACGCCATAGATCTCGACAAATTCCCCTGTCTTGTCGTCAAATATTGCCTGGAGGACAGACTCGAGCCAGACATAATGGCCGTCCCTGTGCCTGGCCCGGCAGGAGATCTTTGCGGTATGGTTTTTCCGGTTGAGCCGGCTCTTATATTCCGGCACAATATGGGCATCATCGGGATGGAGCACCTCAGAGACCGGGCGCCCGATCAGCTCGTCCGGGTCATACCCGAGAATGGTTTTTGAAGCGGGGGAGATATAGATACAGACGTCGTCCGGCGTGTGGCGGTGGATCATGTCCAGGGAATTTTCCGCCAGCAGCCGGAACTGGCGTTCACTCTCCTGGATCGTCCGCTCTGCCTGCTTGCGCTCGGTAATGTTCTCGAGCAGGACAGACACCCCCCGCTGCCCCTCCTCAAAGACCACCGGCGTGATCCGGCAGGCAAACACCACTCCTTTTCGTTGCAGGGACAGCTCACCATACCATTCCTTCCCGGAAATGCCGGCCCTGATCTGTTTTTTTAAGCTGTCAAACGCATCATCAAAGACGGTGACAAACGGGGTATACTCGATGTTTTTGCCATAGAGGTCCTTCCGGGCGGTACCACAAAACTGCAGCAGCGGGTCGTTGGCATAAATTACCCGCATGCTTCTGTCCAGCAGCATGATCAGCTCCGAGGAGATTGAGAGCATGGCAGAGAGGGGGACGCGCTGGGCAAGCCGGTAGATTTTTGCCATCCCGAACTGGCGCATCTCCACCTGACCGGAGACCATGAGGTTCTCGAGGTATCTCCCGGCGGTGTTCCGGTTGATGTTGATATTGTGCACAATCGCGGTGATGTTGAGCCCCTGCGGGTTCTGCCGCAGCAGGTCCCGGATCTTCGCCGTGATTTCCTTTTTCAGAGCCATTGCAACAATAATATCTATCGAAGCAAGATATAATGGTTCAGATTTTACATGCAGCCGCGGGCTCCCGTCAGGGCAGGGTACGGATGCCGCGCTCTGCCATCTCGAAATCGAATGCCCTGCCTTCGGGAAGGGAGCGGTGTTTTGCGAGGCATGCCCGCCGTTCGCCCATGCCCCCCCTCTTTTTCAGCCGCACGATCGCTTTCGAGAGGTGGTGAAGTGCGGTACCGCCAAGGCCGGTATAGGAGTTCGTGCCGGTGTCCACGTACACCTGGTTGGTGATGAGCACCGGGATATCGTACCGTTTTGCATAGCCCAGCAGCATCAGCGTCTGCCGGGTCAGCGCCTGCATCGCATCCCTGCCCCGGTCGAGCTCCGTGCGGTAGAGTGCGGTTGCCGAGTCCAGCACAACGAGCCCGGCCTTGTGTGCCCTGATCACCCGGTCTGCTTCGAGGATCATTGAGCCCTGCTGGGCGAAGTCCGCCGGTTCGTAGAGGATGAAACGGCTGGCAAGCGTTTCTGCGTCCTCCCCGGCAACCTGCCGGAACCGCTCGACAGAGAACCCCTCTGAATCGATCCAGACGACGCTGTGCCCGCTGCGGAGAAACTCGACCGCGGCGATCAGGCAGAGCGTGGTCTTGCCGCTTGCCGGTTCACCCACGAACTGGGTGATCGACCTTTTCTCGATCCCGCCACCGAGGAGGTTGTCAAGTGACGTGTTGCCGGTGCTCTGGCGGTCACTTCTCATGTGGTGGCCGTCCCCGCTGCAAGACCTGGCCCCATCCGGCGCCGGTCACTGCCTGCAGCACATCCCGCACCGGAATGCCAAGGTCTGCGGCAAACGCCCGTGCAGGTTCGAACTCCGCCTTCAGGGTGTAGATGCGCCCCCCCATCCAGCCGCACTTGACCGGGAGCGTGCGCCGATGCCCGTTGATGGAGACCTCGACTGTCTCATTAGTCCGCTCCGCGACGAACCGGTGGACCGCCGGGGTGCAGCGGACTCCCAGCGTGCCGAGCTCCCGTGCCATCATTTCGGCAAACTTGGCAGTCTTCTCCCCTGTGCAGATTACGCGGATGAGGTAGCCGGCACGCCCTTTCTTCATGATGGAAGGGATCGCGCTTGCGTCCCTCGCCCCGGCGTCTATCAGCCGTTCGATCGCGCTTGCAATCACCTCGCCGCTCACGTCATCCACGTTTGTCTCAAGGATATCAACACAGTCCTGCGGCAGTGCGCCTGCATCTGCCTCGACAACCATCGCCCGCAGGACGTTGGGGGTGCCGGGCGGATCGCGGGTCCCGGCACCGTACCCCACGGCACAGATCGTGTACGGGCCGAGAGCGGGTTCCCGGACAGAAACAAATTCGGCAAGGAGTGCAGCCCCGGTGGGTGTACAGAGTTCCCCCTCCTCGTCACCCAGCCGGGTTGGGATCCCCGTGCCCCCGAGGATATGGAGGGTTGCCGGTGCCGGGAGCGGGAATACCCCGTGGGCTCCCTGTGTGGTGCCCCGCCCGAGGGCGAGCGGAAGGACAGCCACCCCGCCGACACCCAGGGAACAGATGGCAGTACAGGCACCGACCACGTCCGCGACCGCGTCATCTGCACCGACCTCGTGGAAGTGCGTGCGGGAGCCATGCACCTTCTCTTCTGCCTCCCCGATGCGTGCAAAGACACGCCGTGCCAGTGCCTTTGCCTCGACAGGAGCGTCCGCCTCGTCACAGCGTGCCAGCACCTCCGCGAGTGTCCGGCGGGCAGGGGGTGCTTGTGTTTCCACCCGGATCGCGTTGATCCCGCAGCGCGTGACCGTGCTGATGACCGGCTCACCCACCACCGATCCCATCGCACGGGTTACCTGTTTCTGGTCGGCGCCGCAGCTGAGCAATGCGCCAATGATCATGTCGCCGGCTGCGCCATGAAAGGGGTCAAGGACAAGGAATCGCATACCGTTACAGTACCTATAAATCCCTCCGTATATGACCTTTAAGGTAATGGCTGAAGTGCAACTGAGGGTTGACTCCGCGTATCCCGGTGATCAGGGCGGAGGGAAGGCGCGGCTCGATCCTGAAACGATGCTTCTTTTGAAAATATCCCCTGGGGACCTCGTTGTGATAGAGGGGAAGCGCCGCACGGTGGCAAAGGTCTGGCGTGCGCTTGTGGAAGACTGGAACCAGCGGAAGGTCCGTATTGACAACTTCACCCGGATGAATGCCGGCGTGAGCATCGGGGACAACGTGAAGATCTCCACGATCGCGGACGAGATCGAGGCAAAGCGGGTCATCCTTGCGCCTCCCGAGGACCTTCCCAAGAAGATCCCGATCGCCAACAACCCCCATGTGCTCAACGGGCTCATTGACTTCCCGGTCACCCTGAACGATTCGGTGCCTATCATGCTGGGGCTCCCGTTCATCCAGCCGCAGATTGTCGCGTTCAAGGTCGTCGAGATCGAACCGCAGGAAGCCGTGATCATCACCAAGAACACAACCATTGAATTCTCGGACAAGCCTGCGGCCGGTTTCGAGGGCGTAAAAAGGTTCTCGTACGAGGACATCGGGGGCTTAAAAGACGAGCTCCAGCGCCTCCGCGAGACCATCGAGCTCCCGCTCCGCCACCCGGAGCTCTTCCAGAAGCTGGGCATCGAACCCCCCAAAGGGGTGCTGTTGTTCGGTCCCCCGGGGACGGGAAAGACCCTGATCGCAAAGGCAGTGGCAAGTGAGAGCGGGGCACACTTCATCTCCATTGCCGGCCCTGAGGTGATCTCAAAATATTACGGCGAGAGCGAACAGCGGCTGCGGGAAGTCTTTGAGGAGGGGAGGGAGAACGCACCGTCAATCATCTTCATCGACGAGCTCGACTCGATCGCACCCCGTCGGGATGAGGTGACGGGCGAGGTGGAGCGGCGCGTGGTCGCCCAGCTCTTAACAATGATGGACGGGCTCGAGGAACGGGGGCAGGTGGTGGTGATCGGTGCGACGAACCGGGTGGACGCCATCGATGCAGCCCTGCGCAGGCCCGGCAGGTTCGACCGCGAGATCGAGATCGGGGTACCTGCGGAGCCGGACCGGGTCGATATTTTAAAGATCCATACCCGCGGCATGCCGCTTGCCGACGACGTTAGTTTAGATGTACTTGCCCAGCAGACCCACGGGTTCGTGGGCGCAGACCTCGCCGCGCTCGCCCGGGAAGCGGCGATCCGCGCCCTGCGGCGGTACCTCCCCTCCCTTGACCTTGACGCAAAGGAGATCCCGCAGGATGTGCTCGAGACGCTCAAGGTGCTCGCTGCTGATTTCCGGAGCGCACAGCGGGACGTGGGGCCCAGCGCCATGCGCGAGGTGATGCTCGAGGTCTCGCATGTCAGATGGTCGGATGTCGGCGGGCTGGAGGCGGCAAAAACAGAGATACGGGAGGCGATCGAACTCCCCCTGACAGACCGGCAGAAATTCGAGGATCTCGGGATCGAGCCGCCACGGGGCGTCCTCCTTTATGGCCCGCCAGGCACCGGAAAGACCCTGATCGCAAAGGCGGTGGCAAGCGAGAGCGGGGCAAACTTCATCCCGATACGCGGGCCGCAGCTCCTCTCGAAGTGGGTCGGGGAGAGCGAACGGGCGGTGCGCGAGGTGTTCAAGAAGGCACGGCAGGTCGCCCCTGCAATTATATTCTTCGATGAGATCGATGCCCTTGCACCCGCCCGCGGCTCGTCCAGCGATTCACATGTCATTGACAACGTGCTCAACCAGATCCTGACCGAGATGGACGGGCTTGTCGAGCTCAAGGACGTTGTCGTCATGGGCGCGACCAACCGCCCTGACATCGTCGACCCGGCACTCCTGCGTGCGGGCAGGTTCGACCGGCTTGTCTATCTCGGCGAACCAATGCTTGAAGACCGCCAAAAGATCATAAAAATCCATACCCGGCTTATGCCGCTCGAAGGCTCGGCACTCGAGGAGATTGTCAAAAAAACAGCAGGGTACAGCGATGATGGTATCGGGGAACTTGTGGAGCGCTGGGGCAAAGGACGAACCGTGACTGTTGGGGAGCTTACTGCGATGATCGGGCAGGGCGGCATGAAGGGTGCCGGGCTCCCGCCGGGTATGCGCCGGCGGCGGTTGATCGAGCTCATGGAGGAACGATCGCTCACGCTCAAAGAACCACGCCGCGACACCTTCATAGAAGCCCTTGCACAGAGGACAGAGGGGTTCGTCGGGTCTGATCTCGAGGCGCTCTGCCGCGAGGCTGGCATGCTTGCACTGCGGTCCGGTGCAGATACTGTTACCCTGCAACACTTTGAAGAAGCAGAGAAGAAAGTCCACCCCACCATGAACAACAACCTGCGGGACTACTACAAAAAGATCCAGCAGCACTTCAAAGGCGGGCTCCCAAAACAGGTGCAGCCGCCGGAGTACCAGTAAATCCAAAACCCCGGTACTTTTTTTTTAAATTCATCCCCTTCCGTCAGCGGTACTGTGCGCAGACCATTCAATAGTCATGGAGACCTGTGCAATCCGGGGGAGAAACGGTTATTTCCGGGAGCGGGATTCAATTCCGGCAGCAGGGGCCAGTATCCTGCCTGTAACGGGCCGGCATGCGGATGGCAATCTTCTCATCTGAGGGCGTCCAAACCGGTGTGCGGGGGCGGGGGCGGGACCGGCATATTCATGAACGGAAGCCGAGTCGTCGTCATCGTCCCTGCCTGCATCGCCCAAGGTATATGGAAGACGACAGGTCTTGGCGACATCATCTCGTCCACCACATTTGTCGCAGACCGGTTCTGATGCTGATCCGGCTCTTGTACCAATATGAAACACCCCATGGAGGTCCGCAGGTCCTGCCGCTTGTGCGGCATCCTGCGGCATTCCGGACGGCACCGGGCTACCGGAGATCCTCTGGCGGTTCATGGTGGCAGCACCTGCCTCCCTGCTGGAGAAAGTTGAAATAATATTGCATCGATGAGACATGAGTGCGGTATACGTGGCATGAACCGACTTTTCATTGTTTCAAACAGGCTGCCGGAGACCGTTCACAAACGCGGGAACGACCTGCACCTCGTGCCGAGCGTCGGCGGGCTTGCCACCGGCCTCGGGTCAATCTACCGGGAGCGGGAGGCGGTATGGGTGGGGTGGCCGGGGATCTCGGGAAAGCACCTCACGGCAAAGGACCGGCACCAGATAACAGCGCTCCTGTCGGAACGCCAGTGCCTGCCGGTCTTCCTCTCGGAGTACGAGTTCGAAAAGTACTACAATGACTTTTGCAACAGGGCACTCTGGCCGCTCTTCCACTACTTCTCTCACTACGCCGAGTATGACCCTGCAGCCTGGAAGATCTACGCCAAGGTGAACAAAAAATTCTGCGATGCCGTCTGTGCGGTCGCAGATCCCGGCGATGTGATATGGGTCCATGACTACCAGCTGATGCTCCTCCCCCAGATGCTGCGGGAAAAGCTGCCGGATGCAGCGATCGGGTTCTTCCTCCACATCCCGTTCCCCCAGTATGAAGTCTTCCGGCTCCTTCCCTGGAGAAAGGAGGTGCTCTCAGGACTGCTCGGGGCGGACCTGATCGGGTTCCACACCTTCGAATACGTCACCTACTTCTTCAACGCGGTCCGCCGGATCCTCGGCTACGAGCAGGAGATGACGAGGATAAAGGCTGGAGACCGCAGAGTGAAGGTGGATACCTTCCCCATGGGAATCGATTACCGGCGGTTTGCCGGCGCCGTCCACGACCCCCAAGTGGAAAAGGAGATGACCAGAATATGGCAGTTTGTCGGCACGGAAAAGATCATCCTGTCTGTCGACCGGCTCGATTATACCAAAGGAGTACCGCTCCGGCTGATGGCGTATGACGCGCTCCTCGACGAGCACCCCGAGTTAAAGGAACACGTTACGTTCGTCCTCGTCGCGGTCCCCTCCCGCACCCGGATTGACCAGTACACCCGGCTCAAGCACGAGGTGGACCAGCTGGTCGGGAGGATCAACGGCAGGCACGGCACCATGTGCTGGACCCCGGTGCGGTACCTGTTCAAGTCCCTCCCGTTCCACCGGCTCGTCGCACTCTACCGGCTTGCAGACGTCGCGCTCATCACCCCTCTTCGGGACGGCATGAACCTGATGGCAAAGGAGTATCTCGCAACAAAGGGAGAGCGGCCGGGCATGCTCGTGCTGAGCGAATTTGCCGGTGCGGCAAAGGAGCTGGGCGAGGCGGTCCTGGTCAACCCCAACAACCTCCGGGAATTTTCCTCTGCGATCTATCAGGGACTGACCATGACAGACGAGGAGAAGAAGAAGCGCCTGGCGGCAATGCAGGGGCGGCTCGTGCGGTATGACCTTGAGAGGTGGACCTCGGACTTCCTCGATGTGCTTGGGGCAACCAAGAACTACCAGAGGATGCTCGCTGCGCGGTTCATGGATGAGCATCTCGTTGCACACGTCAAAGAGGTGTATAGCAATGCTACGGCGCGAATCCTCTTTCTCGATTATGACGGGACGCTTGTCCCGATTGCAAGGACACCAGACCAGGCACACCCTGACCCGGAGATCCTCCGGATTCTGGCAGCACTCTCCGGTAATCCACGGAACCGGGTGATAATCACCAGCGGGCGCGACCGGGCAGTACTTGAAGAATGGTTTGGCGCCCTTGGTATCGGCTTCATCGCTGAGCACGGGATCTGGATCAGGGAACGGGGTGGGGAGTGGAAGATGGTCACGCCCGTTTCGAAGGAATGGAAGAGCGAAATACGTCCGATTCTCGAGGTATACGTGGACAGGACCCCGGGAACCTTCATCGAGGAGAAGGAGTACTCGCTGGCGTGGCACTTCCGGAATGCCGACCCGGGTCTTACGCGTATGCGGTCGATCGAGCTGCGGGAGGATCTCATGCTCCGCACAAAAAACCTCCATCTTGCCCTTCTTGAAGGCGACAAGGTCGTTGAGGTGAAGGATTCCGGCATCAACAAAGGGGCGGCCGCCTTCCACTGGCTCAGAAATACCACGTACGATTTCATCTTTGCCATCGGCGATGACCGGACCGATGAGGATTTATTTGCAGCACTCCCTGGTACTGCTTATACCATCAAGGTTGGTCCGGATCCGTCGCTTGCCACCTACAGCCTCCGCTCGGTGGATGCAGTGAGGAAACTGCTCAAAGACCTCGGTCCGGGTCCGGAAAGGAGCGTAAAGAGGAGGGTGCCAGGTGTACAGGGTCCTTGAAGACTACCGCAGCATCGTCGGAGACCGGGTGATTGCAGAAATCTACGACAGGGCGCGTGTCCTGAAAAACCGGCATATCGTGCAGATCAATTCCACGTACCAGGGAGGCGGTGTCGCGGAGATGCTCTCCTCGCTCATCCCGCTCATGAATTACGTGGGCGTCGAGTCGGGCTGGAGGATCCTCCACGGCAATCCGGACTTTTTCGGGATCACCAAGAAGTTCCACAACGCGCTCCACGGCGAGAGGATCAACCTGACACCAATCAAGAAGCAGATCTACCTCCAGACGAATGAACGGTTCGCCGTCTTTACCCACATGGACCATGACTGCGTGATCGTGCACGACCCCCAGCCCCTCCCGCTCATCAACTTTTATCCCAAGACCCAGCCGTGGATCTGGCGCTGCCATGTCGACCTTTCGGGACCGGATCCCGAGCTCTGGAAATACTTAAAGAAATTCCTCCTCCGGTATGACATGGTTATTGTCTCAAACGAGGACTATATCCAGCCGGACCTCGCTGTGGAACAGCGCGTCTGCCCGCCGGCGATCGATCCCTGTTCCCCCAAGAACATGGACCTCCCCCTGCCGGTGATGAAAAAATACTTAAAAAAGTTCGGCATTCCGACTGACAAGCCCCTCATTGCGCAGGTCTCCCGGTTCGACAAGTGGAAGAACCCGGAGAAGGTGATCGACATTTTCAGGGAGGTGAAGAAGAAGGTTGACTGCCGGCTGGTGCTCTGCGGGAGCATGGCGAGCGACGACCCCGAAGCGCTGAAGATCCTCTCCCATATCCAGGACAGTACCAGCCATCTGACGCCGAACAGGGACGTGATCCTGATAACAAACGAGAACCATATCCTCGTCAACGCGATCCAGCGGGCGGCCTCTGTCATCATCCAGCGGTCCTCCAAGGAGGGGTTCGGGCTCACCGTTGCCGAGGCGCTCTGGAAGGAAAAACCGGTCGTCGCATCCAACATCGGGGGCATCCTGCTCCAGATCGAGGACGGGGTTTCCGGCTATCTCGTCGACCCGGACGATACCAAAGGCTTTGTTGCGCGGACGGTTGAGCTCCTCGAACACCCGGACCTTGGCCGGCAGATGGGACTGAGGGGGAAAGAGACGGTGCGGGAGAAGTTCCTGATCACCCGGCTCCTTCTCGACCACCTTGTCTTTGTCAAGGACGCCATTGACATGTACCGCTGACCGCTCCGCTGCTGTGTGGTTTTACCAAAGCCGTGCATGCAGTACCTGTCCCCTCCTTGTATGATCTGTCACGCGCTTGCCAGCATCAGCACCCCGATCAGCACCATGACGCCGGCAAAGATGAGCTGCAGTACCTGCGGCTGGCAGGTATGGGCGCACCGGACACCGAGCCGGGCGAGCGGGATGGTGGTTGCGGCAAGGACGGCCCACGGGAACAGGTCAACGTAACCAAGGGAATACGGGGGCAGGCCGGTGACGGACAGGCCGTTGATGATATATGCGGTCACCGCTCCTGCTGACGAGAAGATAAGGCAGGCAGAGGAGGTGCCGATGGCAGTGTGCACCGGGTAGCCAAGGAGGATGACCAGCACCGGTACCAGCAGGATCCCCCCGCCAATCCCGGCAAGGCCGGAGACGATCCCGACCAGCAGGCCGAGGATAAGGAAGATACCGGCCGATCCCCGCTTTTCGCAGGATGTGCAGCTACGGATATGCCATGCCATACGTACGGCCATGGCGATCACGAGCAGGGCAAAGACCATGCGCAATACGTTCCCCGGCAGGTACGCCGCAAGGGTACCGCCGGAAAAGCCCCCGGCAATCGCCCCGATACCCATCGGGAATGCTGCCTGCCAGTCCACGGCCCCCCGCTTGTGGTGGCCGGCTGCCCCGCTGACCATGGTTGGGAGCATGACCGCAAGGGACGTCCCGAACGCGAGCCGGGTGGCAAGCGTACCGTCGATCCCCCCTGCAGCATAGAGCCAGTACTGGACCGGCGTCATCAGGAAACCGCCGCCGACGCCAAAGAGGCCGGATGCGAAGCCGGTAGCGATACCGGTCATTCCAAGTATGGCAGTTGAAACCAGCGGGTCCATAGTGCAGCCTGTTCACGGTCCTTTGAGTACCAGTATCTTTACCCGGCGGGTATATGATTGGTGGGAAAGAGCCCGGGGCTTCCTGCACTGCACATCACCGGTATGCAAAAACGATGTTGTCGGAAAGGATGCAGCCCTGCGGGTGGCCGGGGCAGGGGCAACCCCCGAATACCAGTAACCTGGATAAAAATCCCCCACCGCATTTTTTTACAGACGTGCATGGAAGTCATTCTGACCTTAATGCCCGTTTTTTGGTTATTTCTCCCTCACGATGGACTGGATATACGAAACACCGACCTTTGCCTTACTAATCCGCGTGCTGTCCAGCAGGTGCCGCATATCGACAAATTCCCCCTCCTCCACGATCTTTTTAATCCGGGTGTTGAGATCAAGCGATGGATCGTACGGAACATTCCGGAAGATGACACCGTGGGTGTGCAGGTACATATCCTTCGACCCCTTGTTTGACGGATTGATATAGGAAAGTGCATGCAGGTTTCCGGGATCATATGCGGAAAGGTCATGGGTGAGATCGATGCCGATCCCGAATCCGACAAGCGTATCGCCTTTGTATGAGAAGGAAGTATCCGAAGCGATCCACTCGGAGAGTTTGGCCGGGCTCATGATGGACACCCCCCCTGTCGGCGCCTGAGACCGGATTGGTGACTTTTTGATCCCGGTGCTGGCGACGCCGTCCACAACCCCCCAGATAGCGACAGCAATCACACCGCGGAACTCTTTTTTGCGATTGCGTGCGAGCGAAAAAATCAGCCGGTACAGGTCTGTAAGGCTGATCGCAGGCGCTTCCCGGCAATCGACAGTGAGGTATTCATCGAACTGACCATCGAGCGTGATGGCGAATCCCGTGTAGACCACCACATCGCCGTCCATCTGCTGCAGTGTGAGGAAGTCCGGTGTGTTATGCCCGTCGGTCGGCAACCAGACCATGGAACCATGCAGGGCGATCATCTCCCCCAAAAGAGGCATTGCCTCATCCACCGATGCCCCCAAAGCTCCAAGACCGAGAGAATACGCGATCTCCGAAAACTTCCTCCTGTGGATGTCTTTTGCGGTGAGCCGGGCAAAGAGTACATTATCCAGGTCACCGGTAATCTTTAATGACGGGGGGGCCGGGGAGATACCCGGCTCGATGGTCACGTGGACCCCTTTTTCAACAATGGTCTTGTGGAAGATCTCGGAAAACAGGGTCGGGTCCTTCCGGAATTTCCTGATGTTTTCAACAGCGATATCTGTGGTGGGGAAGATCTCCATGACTGTCGTGAACCCTGCCATGTCGAGCACTTTTCCGGGGTATTCTTGGACACCGGTCAGGATGAACCTGCCATTCCGGCGTTTCATCTCTTTTTTTAACGTAAGGAAGATACGGATCCCCCCGCTGCTCAGGTACGGGCACGCGGTAAGGTCGAGCACAAGTTCCCGGTCATCGTCATGCACCGATTCTTTCACCCACTCATCGAGCTTGCTGGCGCCAAATGCGTCGAGCCGCCCATTGATGAAAAAGACCAGTGCACCGTCAATGCGTTCAGAGTGTGCTTCCATAGAAGAGTATCCTCTTCCGGATTATCACCGTGCAACTTTTTGTAGTGTTCGGTTTTGTCAGTGAACACGGGGGACGTGCCATACTGCGGGCAGGAGGATCGTAGTGATCGTGGAGTGCTTCGAAATGGAACGGCATCATACTGCCGCGAACAGATCGCCGGAAATAAAGTGCCGCGCCGGCTTGTGGATGAGGATTCCCTGCCGCGGGTGCATGGCTGGACACGTTTACACCGGGCATTGTAGGAAAACTATTGCGTATGGGGTGCACGAGCAGATTCGCAGGATATTCTGCGACAATTCGGCAAAACCCACACAAACCTTATAAAGTCCCCACAAAAACTACATGATGGTACAATCCGACATGGACACAAAAACCAGGATCGTGGACGTCCCGATCAGCGGGAAGCCAAAGAGGCGGTCGACCGGTATCGTAGGGCTCAACCTCCTTCTCGACGGGGGGTATCCTGCCGGAACGGTCATCATGCTGTACGGGACGCCGGTTTCAGGCATTGATATCGCGGCACAGCAGTTCTGGAAGGTCGAGGGAGAAGAAGGCTCGTACCTCATCACCGACGGAGACCCTGATATCGGGATGGTGGACGTGTCGGAACACCACCCCGAGATGTATCTCCCCCAGATGGTCGGCGGGAAGATCATTGTGGATTCGATGTCCCCTGTCATCATCAAGTACGGGATTGACGGAGCCCTGCAGTTCCTGCGGCTCGGTCGCGAGGAAATCCGCAAGCGCAATGCCAACCTCATGTTCATCGTATACACCGGCATTCACTCGCCCATGGAGATGACGCGGCTGATGCGGGCATCAGACATCGTCATTGAGTTCATGACCGGAACGAGCCAGAACGATATCGAGCGGATGCTTGCCGTCCAGAAGATCAAGGATTCTGCGGTGCCCACGCGGCTGCTGCCTTTTGTAATAACCGACAAGGGAATCGAGGCGTCGACCACATCGCGGGTCGTCTGAAACGCATTCAATTTTTTTACAGGGATAACCGGACTTCCTTTGCCGCGTCGACCATATTTTTGAGTTTTGCAAACGCGGCTTCCCGTGTCCGCATCCTCATCCCGCAGTCAGGGTCAAGGAGCAGGGCGCGGGTGCCAAATGCTTCGATGCCCTTCCCGATCCGTTCTTTTATCTCAGCGACACTTTCCACGGCATCTGTCGCGGAGTCCACGCACCCGAACCCGATCATCCTGCCGCTGAGTTCCCGTGATGAAACGAGTGCGATGTTGGCGGGGTTTTTGGAGAATTCAAAGTCCAGCACGCTAACCTGGATTTTCAGGAGATCATCAATGACTTCCGAGAGGTCACCGCAGACATGCATGCAGGTCGGGATGTGCAGCGTTTTTGTGATCATCTCGATCGCCTGTTTTCCGATGGAAAGGTCAGCGATGCCGGTCGAGAAGATCGGCTCGTCGATCTGGAGCAGGGTGACCCCCGCCGCTTCGAGGCTCGTTGCCTCCATGACGAGGGCGGCGGCAAGATCGAGGGCGAGCTCCTCCTTGTTCCGGTACATCGGGGTGCTGATATGGAGCCCGTGGGCGAGCGTGGTCGGCCCCGTGATGATCCCCTTCACGCTGCGGGCTTTTGAAAGCGCATACTTTGTATCCCTGACGGTGATTGGCGCTGATGCCGGCTGCACCTTGCCGATCACCTCCTGCCCCCTGATGCCGGGGAGCTGTGCGGTGAACGCCCGGATCATGTCCCCCCGCACCTGCCCGTCCGAGATGATGTCGATTCCCGCGTTGACCTGGTCGGCAACCGCGATCTCGACCGACGGGCGCAGCGGGTCAAGGAGGGACAGGAGCCCGCCACCCCGCACGACCGGATAGCTCCCGACAACCGTTGTCGCGAGCACCTTGTCGATGAAATAGTCCTTCATGGCACGAGCCGGTGCATGTCACGCGGGAAGAGCACGGCCTCCCGCACGTTGGAAAGGTCCAGCATGGTCATCACGAGCCGTTCCACCCCAAGCCCCCAGCCTGCATGCGGCGGCATGCCGTACCGGAACGGTTTTAAGTAGAACTCGAAGCTCTCCGGGTTCAGCCCCTTCTTTCTGATCTGCTGCACGAGCTGGTCGTGCCGGTGAACGCGCTCGGCACCGCTTGCAAGCTCCATCCTTTGGTGCATCAGGTCGAATGCCCGGCAGATGGACGGGTCGTCATCATACGGCATCGCGTAATACGGGCGGATCTCGGTGGGCCAGTCGACGATGAAGTAGTGGCCCCCCATCTCGGCACCGATTGCCCTCTCTGCAGCGGGACTGATGTCATCCCCGTACCTGATCGGCTCATCGACCTTCTTCTGCGCGATCGCAATCGCCTCGGCATACGGGAGCCGGGGGAACGGCGCTGCCGGCACCTCAAACCCGGTGCATTCGAGGTTTGCCAGCGGGTCAGTGCAGCTGGCCTTCACGTGGGCATAGGTATACACAATCAGGTCTTCGAGGATCTGCATCACGTCGTTATGATCGGCGAACGAGACCTCGATGTCGATGGATGTCGCCTCGTTTAAGTGCTTGGTGGTGTTGTGCTCTTCTGCCCGGAAGATTGGGCCGATCTCAAAGACCTTCTCGAAACCCGCCGCCATCATCATCTGTTTGTAGAGCTGCGGGCTCTGGTTGAGGAATGCCTCCTTGTCGAAATATGCGATCGGGAAGAGTTCTGTCCCGCCCTCAGTTGCAGCCGCAACGATCTTGGGGGTGGTGATATGGATGAACCCGCGGTCGAAGAAAAATTCGTTCACCGCCTGCATGACGGCGCTTCGGATCTGGAAGATGGCAGTGACCCGGGGCCGGCGGGCATCGAGGAACCGGGCATCGAGCCGTGTGTCGAGTTCGGCGGGCACCTTTTCGACGACGTCAAGGGGCAGCGGGCTCTCGCTCATGTTCAGGATCTCGAAAGTCTCGGGGACGAGTTCCCTGCCCCCGGGCGCCTTGTCGATTGCCCTGACTGTACCTGCCACCCGCACGACCGATTCCCGGGAGACTGCCTTTGCAGCAGCGAGCACCGCGTCGTTTACCCTCTTTTTTACAATCGTGACCTGGAGGATGCCGGTCCTGTCACGGATCAGAAAGAAAGAAAGACCCCCGAGGTCGCGTATCTCGTGCACCCACCCAATGACTTCCGCGGTGCCGGTCGCGGGGGTGACTGACTGTATTGGTATCCGCATCAGAATCCTATAGTGTTGGGGTACGGGGGATAATGGATTTTTGGGAATATCTTCGCGTGTGCCGGAGACACAGACAGTGTCCGGGCGATATCCCTTTGAAAATATCTGGCCCGGGCAGCTCGTATACTGACCCATAAGCCCCTGTCACTGCCCGGCCCTGCACCACCGTCCGGGTGGTCAAAAAAGCGTGTATACCATTATAAATAGCACCGCTGCCCCTGTACGATATGATGAGCAGCAACGGTGTAATCCCAACCGGGCCGGTACAACCTTCCGGAGGAACAGGCCGCACGGGCAGCGGCAGGACGATCCTGATCGCCGCAATCGTGATCCTCATTGCCGTCATCGCGGTTGCGATCCTCACGCTTTCCGTGACAACGACCGGCGCGGGGAGCGGGACGGCGTTTCCCTACACGACCATGTACGCGGTCTCGTTTCCGGAGGGCGAGCCAATCGCGATCGGCACCACCCGCATCGTCGTGCTGTCCTACAACAACGAGATGGTCACCGATGTTGACGGCGAGCGCGAGAAACTGGTCGTGGGCGAGGACCGGACATTCGCCCCACGGCACGCACGGATCACGGTGGCGGGGATCCCTGTGCTTGACTCGGATTTCCAGATCCTGATGAAGTACAAAGGCGTCAGGGACAGCCGGGCGTACTTCGACCTGACGGTAAGGACGGAAAAGCAGGTGCCGGAGTACCTGGTAAAGAGGCTGCTGCCGCCCACGGTGGACGCCCGCCCGGTGCAGACCTGAACCGTCCTGCCAGGCAGGAGTGCGAGCCGGCCGCCGGAACGGTGTGACGGACGGGACGGTGTGGGCTGCACGTGTAAAATCGAATTCTTTATCTTTTTATCTGTCCAAAAAATGTAGAAAAGGTGGTAAACACTGGCACATCCCCCTCCCTCCAACTGCCCGGTCTGCGGCACCACCGGCTCCCTTGCCTGCACCGAGCACCTCGGGAGCGACGGGTTCTTCTATGTCTGCTGCGGCCCGTGCGGGTGCGGGACATCGTTCATCGTCACCCATAATGGCGAATGCGAGGACTTTTTCTGATTGCCCCCCCCGCCAAGACCTGAAATTCCTACGCTCTTTTTAAAAAACACAAAAAGGGGCTGTGGAGAAATCCCTTATCTGACACATGTAATAGTGGAAAATGCTGAACCGGTTTTCGACAGATATGTCAAAGGGGGGGGTGTCTGCCGTGATAAAATGTCAGGGCAGACTCGAAAAAAATTGTCCAGAGGATAACTCTGGGAGTGCCACAGTGGCGGAAGTCAGCTCGAAGATATCCTGATGGATATCTTCTCCCGTATGCTCTTCCTTTCGAAAACGGCGTATATGCCGAAACCATTTTTCAATGGTTTCTCCATTCAATCCCCGCTTTCAGCGACGATCGATCCCCCCAAGAACGTTATTAAAAAGGATATTTTCTACAGAGCTAAAAAAGGGAAGAATTCAGATCATCGGGACCGGCACGTCCCGGTAGTCCGGCCCGCCCGGCAGATCGATTGTTTTGATCGTGGCGTTGACGTTTGCAAGGTCGGTGGCGATGATCTTCGCAGATGAAATCGTGTACAGGTCGTTGCCGATATAGAGCGACCGCTTCACCTCGTTTGCCGAACTGCCGTACCAGTAATACCCGCCTTCGGCAGACCCGTGTTTGACCGTGCCGCTGAGCACAAAGCCGGTCTCCGGTGTCACACCGAACACGTACGCCCCGTACCAGACCTGCTGCCGGTTGTCATAATACCCTTGTTTCTGGACGACCGGTACCATCGTGACCTGACGGACCGGGATCACGAGCAGGTTTTTGCCTTTGTCAAACAGGAACGCCTTGTGGTCGTAGAGCGCTGCCGAATCGGTCCCGGAATCCCCGATCTCGACCTTGTCGACTTGTACGGGGTGCGTCACATCGGTCACGTCAAAGAGGGCGAGCTTGACCCCGCGTGTGGAGACACCGCCCCAGTCATTGGTTGCGGTCTCCTTGCCGACCCCGATGATGTG
>Ga0208046_1000033_pt1 | contig 25393 bp, 22 predicted proteins | sample PL_2010_300m_FD_184161 | JGI IMG/M metagenome (GOLD analysis project Ga0208046, IMG submission 184161) | Freshwater microbial communities from Powell Lake, British Columbia, Canada to study Microbial Dark Matter (Phase II) - PL_2010_300m... | ecosystem: Environmental > Aquatic > Freshwater >... | reverse complement strand
CTCCCGCCACTGTGCAGTGGGCTCCGGTGAAGGAGTTCTTGTTTAACATCAACACAAAAGGAGGGAGTAAGATGAAGAAGTCGTTTCTGTTTATCATGATAGCCATGGTGGGTATCACCGTCTGCGCCGCCGACATAACTAAAGAACAATTCGTCGCCGCTAAAAAAGCAGCGTCCGAAAAGGCGGGCAGAAAATTCAATGAGAAGGTCTGTCTGTCAAATTTTGCGAAAAAAGACCTAGATCAAAATGGCGTGCTGTCCGATGAGGAGCAAAAACCGAAGCCAAGGGCACGTCGAAAAAATGATGTGAAATAGGCTGCTATCCGCCCTGTCAGCTTGAACTGAACAGACTCATGGTTCGCCCTCCCTCGCCGTAATGGCGGGGGTTTTTCGTTTATTAAGGATACAGATAAATAAAATTTCGGTATTCAAAATCAATTTTCTGCGGCTATACTCCGTGAAATGGCAAAATCATCTGAAACGGTTCGTTCCCCGAAGCGCGAAGCAATCGGCGTCATTCTACTGGCCCTCTGTCTGCTCAGCTTCCTTTGTGTCTTTTCCTTCGACGCCGAAGATATCAGCTGGCTGCACGACCCGCCCGCGTCACCGCCGCACAACCTGGTCGGCCCGCTCGGCGCATGGTCCGCTTTCTTTGGGTTCCAGATCTTCGGCATCGGTGGCTATCTGCTTCCATTCCTCCTGCTGACGGGCGGTATGATGATGACGTTCCGTTCCTATGAACGCATCTGGCCGGTCTGGGCCTGGCTGGCGGCAGGGCTGATTTCTCTTTCGAGTATTTTCGAATACCAGCCCGCCCTTTGGAACGGATTGAGAGAACTTCTCAACGTCGGTAGCCCCGGCGGACTGGTCGGACAGTTGCTGGCGATCCGCACGCTGGGACGACTGATCAATCATACCGGCGCGGGTATTATTTTCGTCACCGTTTTCATCCTCGCCCTCCTGCAGTTGACGGGCATGCATCCCTTCACTCCGTTCGCTTTCCTCCGGGAAAAAATCAAAGAGTTCCGCGCCCGCCGCAAAGAGGCCCGCGCCGAAGAGCCGAAAGTAAAACCGGTGTCGGCACCAAGGTTCGGCGGCCGGAAGACGATCAAGCCGGAACCGGAAAAAACCGAAAAACCGAAAAAAGCCATTCTGCAGCCGGAACCTGAGCCGCCGCCTGCCGAGCTCTTTACGCCACCGGTTGTTTCGGCGCCGAAAGCGGCGCCGGTGAAACCCGTAAAAGTCAAACCGATTGCTCCGCCGCCCGCCGACGGGCTGGCTAATGTTTCGGTCAATATCGCCCCGGGCCGCGACGAGTCGGGCTATCAACTCCCGCCGCTGACCATTCTCGACGAGCTACCTTCGCTGGCCGCGCGCACCTCTACGGAAAACACTGCGGAAAAGGCGAAAATTCTGCAAGCCACGCTCGAGGAGTTCGGCGTCGAAGGTCAGGTGACGCATGTCGAAACCGGCCCGACCGTCACCTCATACGAAATCACCCCCGCTGCTGGCGTGCGCGTCGAACGCATTTCCGCCCTCGAACGGAACATCGCGCTGGCACTCCGGGCACAGAGTATTCGCATTCAGGCACCGATTCCCGGCAAAGGCGCGGTCGGCATTGAAGTTCCTAACACCAAAGGAACCTCGGTCTATCTGCGCGAGCTGGTTGAAAGTCCCGCGTTTCATAATCCTGAGGTGGGGCTTCCGCTGGCGCTCGGTAAAGATGTCAGCGGCAGGATGGTCGTCGGCGACCTCACCGCCATGCCGCACCTGCTGATCGCCGGCGCAACCAACTCAGGTAAGACCGTCTGTATGAACTCCATCCTGGCCGGCCTGCTTCTTTCGCGTACGCCGGAACAGCTCCGCCTGATTCTGGTCGACCCGAAAACATTTGAGTTTCAGGCCTACGAAAATCTGAAACATCTCGTCGTGCCGATTATCACCGACGCCAAGAAGGTGACGCTTGGTCTGCGCTGGGCCATTAAGGAAATGGAAAAACGCTACGCCCTTTTCAAAAAAGTGAAGGTGCGCGACATCAAAGGCTTCAACACCCGTCCGATCGAAAAACAGACCGATCTGTTCGGTGCGGCGGTCGAGGAAGAAGAGGAACAGGCGAAAGATCAGATTCCGGCCAAGCTTCCTTACATCGTAATCGTAGTGGATGAGCTGGCCGAACTGATGAGTGTTGCCCAGCAGGAAATCGAGCCGTGCATCGTGCGTCTGGCCCAGCTTTCGCGCGCGGCGGGGATTCACATGATCCTCGCCACACAGCGCCCATCCGTTAACGTCATCACCGGAACCATCAAGGCCAACATTCCGGGCCGTATCGCCTTCCAGGTGGCGCAGGGCAACGACAGCCGAACCATTCTCGACACCATCGGCGCTGAAAAACTGCTCGGCAAAGGCGACATGCTCTATCTGCCGCCGGGCAAAAATAAACCGGTCCGCCTGCAGGGGACGTGGACCAGTGACGGCGAGATGCATCGCGTCACCGACTTCATTCGTACGCAGGGCATGCCGGAGTTCATCACGGAGATCAAACAGAAGATCGAAAACAACCGACCGGAATTGCCGGAGATGGACGACAGCGACGATCTGATGGAAGCCGCGGTCGAAGTGCTCCGTAGCACCAAGCGGGCTTCGACCTCTTCGCTCCAGCGCCGCCTGAAAATCGGTTATAACCGCGCTGCCCGTCTGATGGATATTCTCGAAGAAAAAGGCGTCATCGGCCCACCGACCGAAACCGGCCCGCGCGATATTCTCATCGACCTCGACGGAGAAATCCCCGAACACGGCGGCATCGATGAGCCGCTCTCCGAAGCAGAGGCTTCTCAGGAATTTGACGGCGACGAAGAAGAGCATAAACCAGAGGAGTAACCCCATGGCGACACTCGGACAGCAGTTGAAAGCCGCACGCGAAGCCAAAGGAGTCAGCGCACATGACGCCGGCGCCGCGACGAAGATCCTGACCAAAATGATCATCGCCATGGAAGCCGATGATTTCTCCGGCATGGCCGCCCCGACCTACGCCAAGGGATTCATCCGGATTTACGCCGGATACCTCGGGCTCAACCCCGAGCCGCTCGTTGAGGAATACATGCTAAAGCATGCTCCCCCCGGCCTGAAACCGCTGGTTGACGAAACCAGCCAGCTCGAACAAAACAGCCGGAAGCGGCCAGCGCTTGCCATCAGCCTTAAGTGGCTCCCCGCAAAACTCAATCCGCTTACGTGGCTTGGTGGTCGCGCCAAAATTTTTTCCAAGAGCTTAAAGCCGTATGTGATGAAAGATATCCGTCTCCTCGCCGGCGCGGTCGCCGTTCTGCTGGTGCTGATCGTCCTGATCGTCAGCGTCTCCAACTGCGCCCGCCGCCACATTACGGCAAAAAAACCGGCCGCGGTTTCCGCGCGCACACTTCTCGATGGACCGCTACCTGACCTTTATCTTGTTGAGCCCGGCAAAATTGAAAGTTCACGATGATAATGAATCCCCCGAATTTACTGACCATCAGCCGTTTTATTCTGGCTGGTGTTTTTATGGCCTGCCTGAGCATCTCTTTTCCCGGAGCGCCGCTCGCCGCGGTGTTCTTCTTCGGCATTGCCGCACTCACTGATGCGCTTGATGGACACCTCGCCCGCAAGGTCTATGGCTGCTCCGCCTTCGGCAAGCTGATGGATCCGCTGGCCGATAAAGTCCTCACCGCCGCCGCATTTATCGGGTTCGTCGAGCTGGGTGTTATGCCGGCGTGGATGGTGACGCTCATTATCTCCCGCGAAATGATGGTGACCGGCCTGCGCCTGCTGGCGATCGACAAAGGGGTTGTCCTCTCCGCCGGCATCTGGGGAAAACAAAAAACCATCTGGCAGATGGTCTTCATCAGTGCGGTCCTGTTGCTTCGCATGGCGAACTGGATTTATCCAATGGAGTTTTTGGAAAGCGAACTTTTCCGGCAAATCATGCTGTGGTCGGGCGGAGCCGTTACAGCACTCACCCTCTGGAGCGGTATCATCTACTTCCGCGAAAATCTGTCGCTCCTCCGCAATTAAAATTGAAAAAGGCCGCCCTCCCTGTAACCTGTTCACCCTATGGCATCCGTACGCGAAGAAAGCTGGCAGATCAAACGACGTTCCGACCTCTGCGCCGGAACGAATACGCCGTTTGTGGATAAAGAAGAAATCGTCACCCGCCTGCGCTTCGAGAACGGCGAATACGTCCGTGAAGACTACTGCCTCTCCTGGTGGAATCAGCACGACCTCGACCACGGCCTCAGCTCGTGGAAAAGTATTTTCCATGTTCCGCCGCCGCCGACCGAAGTGGTCAAAAAGGAAAACGCGGAAACGCTCCTGCGCAAAATGGTCGCCAAAGAAGATGCCGATGACACCAACGCCATCTACATCCTCGCCGTCATGCTCGAGCGCAAAAGAATCCTGGCCGAAAAAGATGTTCAGATCCGCGACGACAAAACCAAAGTCCGCGTTTACGAACACAAAAAAACCGGCGAAACCTTTCTGGTCGTTGATCCTGAGCTCAAACTGGCCGAGATCGAAAAAGTTCAAGAAGAAGTCGTCGGACTGCTCGGCGGCAAGCCGCCGAAAACCGAAACGGTCTATTTCTTCGAAGCCATTCTGCATGCGCTGATCGAAAAACACGAAAAACTCCTCTTCCCCAAACGGCCGATCGGCGGCGAAGAAGGCATCGCCCAGAAACTGGCCGCCTCCTTCTTTGCGCTGCTCGCTGGCAAAAAAAGTCCGTACTGGGAGGAAGCAACCAAGGTCTTCAACCGCTTTGAGGATTCCGAAGCCTGGGGCCCGGCAATCAAAACCTACCGCGATCTGATCGAACGCATTCCGCAGGAAGTCCGTTTCCAAGGTTTGGAAAGGATGTCGTTCACAAAACATCTCGAAGCGCTGTCCATCAAAGAGCCGCAGGAACTCAGCGAAGCCGACCTGCGGGCCGCCTTTGATTCTGATGTCCCGCGCGTTGTTGAACTGCGCGAAAAAGTCCTCGAAGCCGTCCGCGCCGCAACATCTTACGCCACGGCGCAATAAGCGCTTTCTTTTTTGTGGTCTTTGCGCGCTTTTGCGGCTAACTTCCACGGCTTTCACGGAGTAAATCTATGGGTTTAAATATTGGCATTCTGGGTCTTCCAAACGTTGGAAAGTCGACGATTTTCAACGCGCTGACACGCGCGCAGAACGCGGAGGCCGCCAACTATCCGTTCTGCACCATCGAGCCGAACAAGGCGGTCGTGCCGGTACCGGACGAACGGGTCGATAAACTGGCGACCCTTGTCCACCCGAAGAAATTGGTTTATGCCACCGTTGATTTTGTGGACATCGCCGGCCTGGTGAAGGGCGCAAGCCGCGGTGAAGGTCTCGGCAACAAGTTCCTCGCCAATATCCGCGAGGCGGATGCCCTGCTCCATGTGATCCGCTGTTTCGAAGACGAGAACGTGGTTCATGTGGACGGCTCGGTTGATCCGATGCGCGATATGGATGTGATTGAAACCGAACTGGTGCTGGCCGATTTCCAAACCTTGGAAGCGCGCCTGCAACGGATGGAAAAATTGGCGCGCACGGATAAAAAGGCGGCCGAGCAGCTGGTTGTGGCGAAGCGTCTGTTCGCCCATCTCGGCGAAGGCAAGCCCGCCGTCAGTTTTCCGGAGCATGACACGGATGAAATGAAAGTTTTTCTGAAAGAGTCGCCGTTGCTGACCGATAAGAAAATCATCTACTGCGCCAACGTGGACGAAACCGGCATGGCGGAAGACAGCGCCCATGTGAAGGCCGTTCGCGCCTACGCCGACTCCAAAGGCGCGGACACGGTGAAGATTTGCGCGAAGATGGAAGAGGATCTCATCGGCATGGATGAAGCTGAGGCGGCGGAATTCCTCAAGGAGTACAACGTGACGGAGAGCGGCCTCGACCAGATCGCGCGCACCGGTTACCACACGCTTGGACTTATCAGTTATCTCACCGCCGGACCGTTGGAAGTTCGTGCGTGGACGATTCACCGCGGCTGGAAAGCTCCGCAGGCGGCAGGCGTGATTCACACCGACTTCGAGCGCGGCTTCATCCGCGCTCAGGTAATCGCCTATAAAGATTACATCACCTACGGCGGCGAAACCGGCTGCCGCGAAAAAGGGCTGATGCGCACCGAAGGCAAAGATTACGTGATGCAGGACGGCGACGTCGTCGAGTTTCTGTTTAACGTGTGATCCATTTTTTGTAGCCGAGGTCCAAGACCTCGGAGAGCTGACGAATTCTTCTTATTCATCCGCGATCATCCGCCGTCGCCTGCGGCTATGGCGCGACAAGTGGATCGCGGCTACAGTTTTTTGGCCGCGGACTGCTCCCAAGGATAAACACGGGCGACGAGCAGGATGCTGATTTCGTAAAGGATCATCAGCACAGCGGCCATGATAATCTGCGTGAACGGATCGGGCGGCGTGAGAACGGCAGCCATCACAAAAATCACCATGATGCAGTGCCGGCGATATTTCCTGAGCCACGCCGGGGAGACCATGCCGAGCCGTCCGAATATCATCAGCACCAGCGGCAGTTCAAAGATCACGCCGAACCCGAGACAGACCATGGTGACGAGTTGAATGATGCTTGCGCCGGTCCAGCGATTATCGAACCCCAGCCAGTTGTTGAAAAAGAAGAGCGCCTGCAGGGCGACCGGGCAGGCAAAGATAAAGGCAAGGATCATGCCGAGCGCAAACATGCCGCCGCCGAATAAAAATACCGGACGGATCGCCGCACGCTCTTTTTCTTTGAGGCCCGGCGCAATAAAAACCCACAACTCGCGAGCCATAATCGGCAAAGAAATCAGCAGAGAGAGCATCAGCGAGAAGCGAACCAGCGCAGCAAAGCCGTCCATCGGCGCGAGAGCCCCGCTGAGCTGACTGACCGTTTCAGGCGGCAGACCCATCTGCTTGATGGTCTGCAATAACGGCCAGCGGGCGAAGCTGATCACCTGACGGCCGAAAAAGATGCAGAGAATAAAAGCGATTACAAACGAGCCGACCGCAACGACTAGACATCGCCGTAGCTCTTCGATGTGTTCGCCGAGCGACATGCGTTTTTCCGGATTATCCTTCACAGTGGAATTCTCCGGCTGAACGGTCAGGTTTTGTCCGCATCGTCGTAGGGTTCCGTCGAAGCAGCGGCGTCTTTGTCCTCGTCTTTATCCGCTTTCTTCACGGCGTCATTCATTTCGTCCTTGGCACCTTTGAGTCCCTTTTTGAACTCAACGAAACCCTGACCCAGCTGACGGCCGACCTCCGGAAGCCGTTTCCCGAACAGCAGTACCGCGACAATCGCTATGACCACCCATTCGAACGGGCCGGGAGACCAGAAACCCAGGAAACTATGAAATGTATTCATGGCTCTCTATGTACTCCCTTTCATCGGCAGGGTCAACATCGGTTAGACATCCGCCTTGCTCCGCAGGTGCCTTCGTTTTACAATCTCGGTAGTAAAAAATGGAGGTTCCTAATGGCTGGTAATGTAAAAGAGCTTAATGGCGATAATTTCAGCGAAACGATTGCGACAGGAACTGTACTGGTCGACTTCTGGGCCCCGTGGTGCGGCCCGTGCAAAATGCAGGGGCCGATTCTCGACAAAGTGGCCGCCAAGGTCGGCGACAAAGCCGTGATCGCCAAGGTGAACGTCGATGAAAACGCGCCGCTGGCCGCACAGTTCGGTGTGCGCTCAATTCCAACGCTCATTCTCTTCAAAGACGGACAGAAAGTCCGCGACTTCATCGGCGTGCAGCAGGAAACGGCGCTCGTTGAAGTTTTAACCGCCTAATTTCTTCAGACTCTGAACTGACAACGCTCCGGGGCGTTTTTTATGCCTAAATCTAGTGGTGGAGCGGGATCGCCGAGCACGCTTGCTTGTCCGCCGAAGGAGGAAATGCGCCCAGCGGTCCCGTTCCACCTTTATGAAAAATCAAACCTCTGCAAGAAACGCAGCGGTTTTGTCGAAACAATTCAGCAGGCGGCCGGTTTTGACCGGCAGAACATCGATGAATTTTTCAAGGATGCCTCGTTCGCGGACAAGCCGTTTGGTTGAATCATAACTCATGTCGTGAATCCAGCTAAGCTGGAGGATAAAACGGTCGGCCATGCTTTTCATGTCGCGGTAGTCGATCTTGTCGCCGCGCTCAAACTGGTCGAGAACTTCGCCGCTCGGCGGGCCGTTGAAATCAATATTCATGATAATTTCGGGATGATCGTGGATGTGGCCGGTCTTGATGGAGTCCCAACCGATAAAAAAGATGTCGAGCCGGTCGGCATCGCGAATGAGCCGCAGATGTTTTTCTTCGTGTGCGGTTAACACCCGCGGCAGGGCTCTCTTGTTGTGATATTGAACGGAATGGAGAATCAGGGCACGCGGTTCGGCGGCCACGCCGTCGAGCAGATTCTCGGTTTCCAATGTCTGGACGCCCAGATCACCGTGATCGACGGTGTCGGCATCCGAAAAAGAGCGGTATTGTTGAAACTGCGGGAAGCGGGCGATGTCGTGAAACAGGCCGACGGCTTCGGCGAGGTTCACTTCCCTTTCCGGCCAGTTCATGCCGGCGGCGATGGATCGGGCATCGGCGGCGACACGAATGGTGTGCTCCAGTTTGAGCTGATGCATCGGGTGGAGGACGCCGTCTGCGCGGAACCGGTCAACATAGGCGCGGAAGCGTTGTGTCAGCAGATCAAGTGTCTCCGTTGTCATGGCCTTAGTACACCAGCAGAGCCAGAGCAATCAGTCCGAGGCCGAGCAACGCTTTGATTGCGCCGCCGATCTGGACAGCGCGATCGTTTGGTCCGGCAATCCAGGGAACCAGCCGCCGGAACCACCACGGCGAAAGTAAAAAGGTAAGTCCGAGAAGAATCCAGACATAGGCGATAACGGCGACAACAAGCCGCCATTCGGACGAATGCCAGCGCGCAATATTCAGCACCGGCCCGGCCGCCAGCAGGAAGAGTCCGCCGAGGGCGCGCGGACTGAGCAGTTCGTCGAGATATTTGACGCACAGGAAAATCGCAACCGGAACCAGCCAGTAGAGGTGAACTTTCCAGGCATCGAACATGCCGAGGTGCATCAGCGAGAGCGCATAGGCTGCCCAGACCAGATCGATGGCCGCCAGAATCCGGCCCGGCCAGATACTGCGCGGAAAAGCGGCTAGTCCAGCACGAACCCGTGCAGGGATCAGCATAGAAACCCCTCCGACGGTGAGAGCCAGAAGACCGATCAGCAAGGCGACGATAGAGAGTTTAGACATCAGGATTCTCCGGTTTTTAAACGGGCTTCACTCTGCCCGATCTGTTTAGTTCCTGAAAACAAAAAACGCTCCGGAACTCCGGAGCGTTTTCGGAAGCGGAATTGAAACTCCGCTTACTTTTTGAGGCTGGCACGAACGCTATCGAGCTGTCCGGCACTGCCGAGAGCGGCATTCTTGTGTTCAATATACTTGGCGTATTCAGCCATGAACACTTTGCCCGGCGGGCGCAGGTCGAAGTTTTCCGGATGCTTCAGGAGCTCTTCGCGATGCACACGGCACCAGACCAGGCGGCCGTCGGTGTCGATGTTGATTTTGGTTACACCGAGTTTCGCGGCAGGCAGGAACTGTTTTTCGTCCACGCCTTTGGCGCCGGCCAGTTTACCGCCGGCGGCGTTGATGCGAGCCACTTCGTCCTGCGGAACCGAGCTGGAACCGTGCATGACCAGCGGGAAGCCCGGTAGACGTTTCTGGATTTCCTGAAGCACGTCGAAGTGCAACCCTTGCGAGCCGCTGAATTTGAACGCGCCGTGCGAGGTGCCGATGGCGCAGGCCAGACTGTCACATTTGCTGCGTTCGACAAATTCCTTAGCCTGCGCTGGATCGGTCAGCTTCGCATCGGATTCGGCGACTGAAACGTGTTCTTCAACACCGCCGAGTTGTCCGAGTTCGGCTTCAACGACAAGTCCTTTAGCGTGGGCGGCATCCGCAACCCGTTTAGTGATGGCAATATTTTCGTCAAACGAAGCATGGCTGGCGTCGATCATAACGGAGCTGTAGAAGCCGCTGTCGATACATTCCATACAGGTGGCTTCGTCACCGTGGTCGAGATGCACCGCGAAGATGGCTTCCGGGAAAATTTCGTCTGCCGCGCGGAGCATCGCTTCGAGCATACGTTTGTCGGTATAGGCCCTGGCACCTTTGGAGAGCTGCACGATAAACGGCGCTTTGCTGTCCATATTGCCGCGGAACAGACCCATCACCTGTTCGGCATTGTTGATATTATAGGCACCGACGGCGTATTTGCCATAGGCGTGCTTGAACAGTTCTTTTGTTGTTACGATCATGGTTACACTCCCCTGCTTTCTTTGGGTTAAATTGAGCGCGCATTCTAACGAAGGACCCTCCGATTGCCACCCTAAACTGCGGCTTTTTCAGGAGTTGCCGCCGCCGGAACGGCCTGTTATCTTACGCCCATGAGCGCCGATCCATTCCATATCAACCGGCCCGTTCACCTCGCCCGCCGCGATGTGTTTTACGAAAAAGCCGTCGCTCTTATCAAAAAGCTCCCGGCACAGAAACAAATCTCCGAGCAGCGTAAAACCGCCGAGCAGGCGCTTTACCTGCTTCGAGAAGCCCGCCGCCACGCCGAAGCCGCCAATCTTTCAGAAAAAACCTCAACGCAAAGCCGCCTCTTTGTGAGCTTCATGGATACCGTGGTCGATAACACGCTGTCGATCACCCGTATGCTCCGCCGCCAGATCAATGCGGATGCCCCGGACAATCCGCTCGACGGCTTTATCGGCTCCACCGGCCCCGCCGCAAAAATGAGCGGATATTATCGCCGTTGCGCCGTGCTGATTCTGAAAGGTCTGCTCAACATGCTGCAACAGGCCGAAAAACCTTTTCAGGCCCTCCGGCAAACCAGCCTCGCCAAAATGTCCGTCGTCGACAAAGCCCGCTATGGGAAGGCGCAAAAACATTTTGAAAATCTGGCTGACGACGAGGCGGAAAAGGCCGCCGAGTTTCTAGCCTAAGCTCTGCCGAATTTGCGGTTCAGTTCGGTAAAGCTGGTGAAAATCAATGTCGGACGTCCGTGCGGACAGGTGTAGGGCATTTCCGTTTTCGCCAAATCTTCCACCAGCCGTTCAATCATCGCAGTCGAGAGCGCATCCTTCGCCTTGACCGAAGTGCGGCAGGCGGCCTGCGCCACCGTTTCGCGCAGCGCCTCGCGCGTTGCCCTGGAAGCTGCGCCGCCTTTTTCCAAAGCCTGGGCAATGCCGCTCAGAATCACAAGCGGCGAGCCGTTCTGCAGGTGAACCGGAAGCGCATCGACAATAAATGTGTCCTGTCCGAAGTCTGAAATTCCAAAACCCATTTCATCCAGCACCGACAGGTGACAACGCAACGCGTCGGCATCCGCAGGCATCAGCTCGATCGCCTCGGGCGTCAGCAGTCCCTGTCGCGACGGTCTGCCTTCGGTCAGGTCATGCATAAATTTTTCGAACAGCACCCGTTCATGCGCCGCCTGCGGGTCCATCAGCACAATGCCTTCTTCCGTTTCCAGCACCGCGTAAAGTCCGCCCGCCTGCCCCAGCACGCGGCACCACTTCCACGGGGAACTGCGTTCCGGTTCGCTTTTTTTTTCAATCTCTCCGGGATCACTTGAGGGGGAAAGCGGCGGAATATCACGACGGGAAATTTCCGAAGTTTGGATGGAAAACTCGGGTTGCTTCTCGACACGCGGCGCGGGGCGCGGCGTATCGAACTTGAATGCCGGCGCGCGCCGTTCCGCTTCCGGAGCTTCCAGCGCCAGCGCCTTCTGCACAGCGGCAATCACCGCGTCGCGCACGGCGTTGGGATGGCGGAAGCGCACTTCCTTTTTCGCCGGATGCACATTCACATCCACCAGCGCAGGCGGCGACTCGATGAAAAGAAAGGCCGACGGATAACGTCCGCGCGCCAGCACCGCGTGATACGCCTCGTTCAACGCATGATAGATCACCGGCGCGGAGGCCGGGCGCCCGTTGATAAACACATACTGATCCGAACGGTCCGATCGTCCCGTCTGCGGCAATCCTGCAAAGCCGGTGACTTTCACCGCATCGACTTCGTAGTCGAGCGGACGCAGATTGCTCAGAAACGACGGGCTGTACAGCGCGGTAATTCGATCGGCCAATGTGGAGCCGCCCGGCAGATTATAAACTTCGCGTCCGTCCGAGGCGAACGTCAGCCCCGTTTCGGGATGCGCCAGCGCATAGACCGCAAACAGCTGGCGGATCTGCGCCAGTTCGGTCGCTTCAGTGCGCAGAAACTTGCGCCGCGCAGGCACGTTGAAAAACAGATTGCGAATTTCCATGCGCGTGCCGGGCGGACAGCCCGCATCGAGCACGTCCTGCATCTTTCCGCCGCTGATTTGAATCTGCGTACCGCTCAGTTCTTCGGTGGGCCGTGTAATCAGCGTAAAGCGCGACACGGCGGCGATGGACGAAAGCGCCTCACCGCGAAAGCCGAGTGTGGAGATCGCCTCGACCTGTTCCGCCGTGCGGATTTTACTGGTCGCATGGCGTTCGATGGAAAGCAGTGCGTCGTCACGGTTCATGCCGGAGCCGTTATCAGAAACTGCAATCAGCTGCATCCCGCCCTGCACCACCTCGACATCCACCTGCGTCGCGCCGGCATCGATCGCGTTTTCGACCAGCTCCTTCATCACCGAAGCGGGCCGCTCGATCACCTCTCCCGCCGCAATCTTATTGATCACATGATCCGGAAGCATCTGGATGTGCTGATTCATCGGAGGGACATTAACTTCGATTCCAATGTTTGGAAACTCATTTGACGAGGAGCTGTTTGACGGCGGCTTCGGTGAGGAAGCCGGTCGGGCCAGCGGCTTTTTTGAGAGCAGCGACGGTTTCGGCGGCGGTGGCTTTCGGGTTGTGCTGCATGTAGAGCGCGGCGATGTGCGCAACATAAGCGGTGGCGACTGAGGTGCCCTGCGAGCCGCCGGCGGAACCGGGTGCAACGAGATCAACAAAATCGCCGCAGTTCGAATAGTCGGCCAGTTTGTCCCCGTTTGAAGAGGCGACACCAATGACTCCGGAATAGGCCGCCGGATACATCGGCTTGCCGGTGTTTGCGTTGCCGACGGCGGCGAAGACGGGACGTCCCTGCGCGCTGGCGTACTGCACGGCGGCTTCAATAAATTTGCTGGATGTTTCAGAGCCCCAACTGAGACTGATGGGGCCGGAGCTTTTTTGCACGGCATACGTCATGGCGTTAATCAAGGTGAAGGAGTCGGCATAGCCGTCGTCCGCAAAAGCTTTTACGGCGACGACGGGAACGCCCTCTCCGACCGGGGTCGCATACGGATCGACGAGTCCGGCGGCGAGTCGCGCCATGAGGGTGCCGTGGCCGACAGCGTCGGTAGTGAGTTGTGTGCCAGGATGAGTGGCGTCAAAAGATCCAATGACAGCGCGGTTCAGGTTGTCGTCGGGCGCAAGGCCGGTATCAAGGACAGCGACAGCGATCGGACTGTCGCCGGAAGGCGCATTCCACTGCGCCGGAGTGCTTGAGGCTCCTCCACCTTCAGCAGGCGAAAGCTTTGGGGCGTCGTAGACATAGTTGGGTTCGGCGAGGGCAATACTTGGTTCATTGCCGAGCTGGGCGACCAGATCGAGAACGTTGGTTCCTTCGGGCAGAAGAATGCGATAGATGCCAAGTTTCTGGTTGGCCTCGATGACGGTTCCGCCGGTGCGGGCAAGAAAGGCGCGCAGATTTTCGATGGAGGAACCCGCGCCAAAACCAACGAGAATTTCGCGGGCCATAAAACGGGACTTCCCGTCGAAGGAGGTTTCGATGCGGCGCGTATTGCGCAACGGCTGTACGGATTCGGCGTGCCCTTTGCGGAATACGCGGATACCGGTGAGACGGGTGAGGTCGCCGAGCGGGCCGGGTTCGCGTTGCCAGTCGAGCAGATAGTCGTAAGGAGAAAGCAGTTCATCGAGGACACCCTCTACATCGGCGGCGCGGCAGGAGCCGGTAATATTTTTCTTTGCGGCAGGATCAATCTGCACGTCGATTCCGGCGGAGGCAAACCGTTCGAGAAGCTGCGGAAGCGGTTCGTCCTGGGCAGTGAGCCACAGGAGGTTCTGATCAAGACGAAATTCCAGCACGGCAGACTGTGAAGAAAGCACGCAGAAACAAACGGTTAAAACAGCGGCATTTAAACTGTTACGCATGGTGAACACGGTAACAGGAAGCGAAACAAATGGCAACCGGCGGCAACGGCGGTACGATTGACGAAACAACGGAAAAGAAGTACTATACAGGGATTATGAAGTCCCTGATTTTCAGAGCTTTAGCGATGCTGACCCTGCTGGTCGGAACCGGTATTCCGGTTGCGGCGGAGGATTTGGACGCAGCGCTTGCGGCACAGAAAACTAAGGCGCAACGCCGGGTTTATTCGGAAAAGGTGGTACTTGAAAATCACAATCTGGAGGTGCCGCGCACGGTGACCGAAGAGGAGCAGGAGCTGGACAGAAAGCTCCGTGAAATGGATGAAAAAATGGCCAGTCAATCCGCTCCGGAGACCCTGCAGATGATGCCCGTTCCGGTTGCCACTGTGCCGCAACCCGTGGAAAATAAAAACTGGCTGACACCCGCCATGCTGGATAATGACGCGGCCATGACGGCAACCAACCAAACGGAAGATGCCTGGCTGGTTCGGGAGTTGGATCGGCAGAAAGAACTGAAATCGCAGGACGCGGCGGTAAAAGAAACCGAACTGGTTGAAAAACTTCTGCGCGAAAAAACTCAACCCCAGAGCGGCTCGCCGGAACTAGGTCGCCTGAAACCATTCCAACTTGCCCCGCTAAACATCTTTGGCAACAAGAATAAGGATTCCGACGCGCCCGCTTACATGACCCCGAAGAGCGGAACGCCCGACCCCCTTGCGGCGATTCGCATGACGCCAAAAAAGGACCCCTTGGCTCCGCCGCCGCTGTTTTCTCCTGAAGCCGCGAGAATTTCTTCGGCACTGGATAAAGATCCGCTTCGGTCGACTCGAAGTCCTTCTCTTAACCCGATTTCCAGTTCGCCGTCGCGCAAACCCGTTTCCGTTTTTTCACCTGGACGGAGTAATCCTGCCCCCGTGCCGTTGACTCCGCTGGAAATGATCAAGAGGTCGTCACCCATTAACCGGGCGAATCCGTTTGCAGACGACCCGATGCCGGAATTTAAGACCAGCATCTGGCAATAGCTATTTTTCGTCGTCGGTTCCCATCAGCCGTTTATACGCCTGCTGGGCACGGAAGATTTTCGTGTATTGCTCCTCAAACTCAGTGATTTTCTCTTTGGGCGCGTTTTGTATTTTGAGCAGGTCAACTGCGCATTCCGAGGCGCGCAAAGCTTCGTCGTACTGGCCGACCACATAATAAGCTTCTGCCAGCGTGTTCCATAAGGGGGGCTGAGTCGGGCCGCTTAGAATAGCGTCGCGGGCATGGCGCAACGCGAGTTTTCCGTTTTTCATTTCACCGCCGGTGGAATAAATCCAGGCCAGATTGTTGTGAGTCATCGCGTTCCCTGGAAATTCTAAGGCCAAAGCATTCAGGATGTCTGCCGCCTCTCTATAGCGCTTCATCAGGATGTAAAGCGTACTCAGGCGGAAGCGGATGTCAGGATTTTTGGGGTCATTCGCCAGCGCTCGCAGATAGGCCTGTTCGGCTTCCGTATATTCCCCTTCATCGGCGTACTGCCCGCCGGCATTCATCAAAAAAGATGTCTGTCCGGATTCCGCCACATTCGTCGCGTCGGAAGTCTCGTCCCGCGCCGTCGTGTTGCTTTGGGGTTCGTACGTACTGATCGGCAACGGCACCGACCCTCCTTCCAGAGCATTTTGCGCCGTCGCAAGAGCGGCCGGAAGGAAAACGGTTAGAATAAAGAGAAGATATCGCATAAGCAGCTCACATTTTCTTGACGGTCACCTGAACCGCTGCGGGTTCAATTTTTTCGACCTGTAAACCGGCCGGCACGTCGGCGCGCACCGAAACCTGATAGTCGGCCGGCTCGGTCAGATCGGCGCAGTCGATATAGGTGTACACATCGCGTTCATTCAAATCGGCAACCCGCTGCGGACTGCCCCGTAGTGTCACCGTCACTTTTTCGGGCCGAATTTTTATCGCTCGCGTATCGTCAGAGGCCAGCAGCGGGCGCACAGTACTGTTTTCGATCCGCCGGCTCGCTACCCGCTCCACCAGAGACACTTCGGCCGTAACGCGCTCCGGCGAAACCGTCCAGGGCTGACCGGCCGAAGCGACTGCTACATGGGTTTTAAATGAACTATAGCGCCCGTCGAGGCCGACCGGCACAGTTCGCACCTGTTCCAGTTCGCTCAACAACCGTTCGGCACCGCGCACCTTCACCGTGGCGGGAGTGCATACGGTCTGCTCCATCTGAACGCCCTGCGGCAGTTCGCCTTCAAGCACGACCTTGACCGGGAGCACCCGCTCCACCTGACGATCAACCGTCACGGTGATCTCGGACGGATCGAACTGCACAGCATGAGCACGCGACGGTATTTTGACATAGCGCGGCGAAAATTTGATGGTCTGGCGCAAGCGGTCGGCACGGCTCGCAAGATCGATTTTCACCTCGACTTGATCGTTGCCGATAAAGCGAATGTCGTCGCGCGAGCCGCGAAAGCGGATGCTGACCGTATCGGTCGACTGGTCTAAAACAGCCCGCCCCTCGCCAGCCGTAACGGTGACTGGAATATCCGCCACCATGACCTCGAAGCTGGTGTTCTCGCGCACCGACTGCCAGACCGCGAAAGCCATCACCAGGCAGAACAGTTTCATGATCCAGTTGCGGCTGATCATCTGCCATAACGGCAAAAGACTGAACGAAGGCATAGGAATTTTTGCTCTCCGTTTACTCATTGAATCCTTCTCCGAAAATAAAGCTCAGCTGTCCGCTGTCGTCGTCTTTCTTGCGCCGGCGGGCCATCTGCTGCAGACCGCTGCTCTCGCGGCCGAGGAACGAAGTCAGCACGCGGCGCAGGTGCGGCCCGTCAAATCCGCGCTTCAAACGCCCGTTATAGGCAATGGAAATGATGCCCGTCTCCTCAGAAACCACGAGCACCACCGTATCGGTCTCTTCCGTCATGCCGATCGCCGCGCGGTGGCGGGTGCCGAGATCGTTCGACAAATCATCGTTCTGGGTCAGCGGGAACACACAGCCCGCCGCGGCAATGCGGGCTTCGCTGATGATTACTCCGCCGTCGTGAAGCGGCGTGCCGGGATAAAAAATCGAAGTTAGCAACTCGGCGCTCACCTCGCTGTTAAGTCTCGTGCCGGTATCCTGAATCCCGAGGGTCTCCACCTCGCGCTCAATCGCGATCAGCGCACCGATCTTGCGGGAGGCCATCAGCAGTACTGCGTCGGCGATCGGATCAGCCAGCGCACGTCGCGCCTTGCCCGCCAGAAAGTGACTTTGCCGTCCGAGCCGCGCCAGCGCACGGCGGATTTCCGGCTGAAAGATCACAATCAGCGCGAGAGCCAGATAAACCATCAACTTTTGCAGCAGCCAGTTGAGAATCAGCAGATTGGTGAATTTGGTAATCACCATCAGGAAAGCGAAAAGAATGGCCAGCCCCGTCAGAATGGCCGCGCCGCGTGTGCCGCGGAAAAACTTCACAAGAAAATAAAAAACGACCGCGAGAATCAGAATCTCAATCAGGCCGGTCACGCCGGGATATTCAATGCTGTGCAGCCAGTTCATTGGTTTGGAGTGTATCCACAAGCCTTGCGGCATCGCAAGATTCCTTTACATCGTGTACCCGCAAAATATGGGCGCCGCGCAAAACGGCAAACGCCGCGATCGCCAGCGATCCGGCCAGCCGCTCGTCCGTCCCGCCACCGAGAATCCTCCCGATAAAACTCTTACGGCTCGCACCGACCAGCACCGGACGGCCCGCGGCCGCCAGCTGAGGGATCCCCTTCAGCAACGCCAGATTATGTTCATCCGTTTTGCCAAAACCAAGCCCCGGATCGAGCGCAATCTGTTCCGGCGCAACGCCCCGCGCGACGGCAAAATTCATCCTCTCCTCCAGAAAGTTCCAAACATTGGAAACGACATCGTCGTAGCGCGGATTGTTCTGCATCGTTTCCGGCGTGCCCTGCATATGCATCAGCACCAGCCCCGCGCCGGTTTCGGCGGCGACCGCCGCCATGCCGGGATCGGCCAGCGCTGAAATATCGTTGATGATGTCCGCGCCGGCAGTCAGCGCCGCGCGGGCGACCTCCGCCTTTTGCGTATCAATTGAAATCAGCGTGCCGGTTTTTTCGCGCAGTTTTTTAATGACTGGAACCGTCCGCGCAATTTCTTCCGAGGCTTGGGCGGGTTTGGCTCCCGGCCGGGTTGATTCGCCGCCGATATCAATGATGTCCGCGCCCTCTTCGACCATTTGCAGGCCGTGCGCCACCGCTTTTTCCAGAGCCAGGAACTTTCCGCCGTCCGAAAACGAATCCGGCGTCACGTTGAGGATTCCCATAATCAGCGTACGCGGTCCGCAAACGACTTCTCGTCCGCGGCAGTTCCATACAATCTGATTTTTTCCAACCATCAGTCTCCGCTTTCAGCTACGCCTTGACCCGTCGAAGAAACCATACGCCGTTTTCTTGGGGGTTGGAAATTTTTCCTGTCGTTTTTGCCGCGCCCCGCAAGGCGCTTCTTTTGGCGGCGCCAAAAGCACTTTCGCCCCAAAAATTTTGGGGCTCAGGTCCAAGGATTGGAAGGGTTTAAGGGAAAAGTTCCAAGGGTTGGAAACTTCGGTCTTTTTCCGGCGGGCGGGTTCGGTAATATGGGAGGCCTGACCCATGAAAACCTTACCGTTCTGCCATCTTCATTTTCACACGGAATACAGCCTGCTCGACAGTTCGTGCAAGGTGGCGGATGCCGTAGCGACAGCCAAGGAACTGGGCCAGGAGCATCTGGCGATTACCGACCACGGCGTGCTCTACGGCGTGATTGATTTCTACAAGCAGGCACTGAAGGCGGGCATTAAGCCGATCATCGGTTGCGAGGTCTACATTGCCCGCAACGGGATTGATGAGAAGACATCGCAGTCGGACAATCTGCATCTGGTGCTGCTGGCGGAGGATAACGAGGGCTACGACAATCTGATGCATCTGGTTTCCCTCGGCCATCTGGAAGGATTTTATTACAAGCCGCGCATCGATAAGAAAATTCTCCGGCAGTACAGCAAAGGGCTGATCGGTCTGTCCGCCTGTCTGAAGGGCGAGATCGCGGAAGCCTGCGTCGAGGGAGCTGTCGATAAGGCCGTGGCACAGGCGAAAGAGTATTCCGAAATTCTCGGCCCGGATAATTTTTTCCTCGAAATGCAGGATCACGGTATTCCGGAGCAGAAGACGGCCAATAAGCATATTGCTGAGGTGGCGAAGCGAACCGGCCTGCCGCTGGTGGTGACGAACGATGTGCATTACATCAAACAAGAGCATCGCGATGCGCACGATGTGCTGATCTGTCTGCAGCACGGCAATCTGGTGAGCGATACGAACCGGATGAGCTATTCCGGCGATCAGTTTTATATGAAGAGCGGCGCGGAGATGGAGCGGCTTTTCCCGAACCATCCGGAGGCGCTGGCCAATACGGTTGAGATCGCCCACCGCTGCAATGTGGAGTTTGTGGTGGAGAATCCGCCGCTCCATTTCCCGACGTTCACTATTCCGCCGGAATATAAAAACCAGAAGGAATACCTGATGGCGATCGGCGTTGCGGGGCTGAAGCGGCTCTATCCGGTCAACGATCTCGACCATCCGAAAACCGACATCGAAAAACGGGTGGCCGAACGGTTTAATTATGAGGTCGGCGTTATCGAAAAGACGGGCTTCATCAACTATTTCCTCGTGGTGCAGGACTTCATCCGCTGGGCAAAAGATCACGGCATTCCGGTTGGTCCGGGCCGCGGTTCAGGCGCAGGCAGTATGCTGGCCTACGCGTTAGGCATCACGGCGCTCGATCCGCTGCTCTACAACCTGATCTTTGAACGCTTCCTCAATCCCGACCGCGTGTCGCCGCCGGACTTCGACATCGACTTTTGTCAGGCGCGCCGCGGCGAAGTGATCGAGTATGTGAAAGATAAGTACGGCCGCGAAAACGTCGCGCAGATTATCACCTTCGGAACACTCGGCGCCAAAACCGTGATCCGCGATATCGGTCGTGTGCTGGCGCTGCCGCTTCAGGAATGCGACAAGCTCGCCAAGATGGTGCCGGAAACGGCCGGCGCGACACTCAAGCAGGCGCTTGACGAAAACCCTGATTTCAAACGTGCGGTAAAAGAGAATCCGGTGGCGCAGGAAATCATGAAATATGCGCCGATTCTTGAAGGCCTGCCGCGCCACACCGGCACCCACGCCGCCGGCGTGGTGATCGGTGAAAAACCGTTGATCGATATTCTTCCGCTCTCGCGGGATAAAGACAAACAGGTGATCACCCAGTTTGAAATGAAACCGATGGAAGCCATCGGTCTGCTTAAGATGGATTTCCTCGGGCTGAAGACGCTGACGGTAATTCACGAGGCGGTAGAGTCGATCCGTGCCAACCACGGCGTCGAGCTCGCCATTGATAAAATTCCGCTCGACGACAAGAAGACCTACGATCTGCTCAACCGCGGCGACACAATCGGCGTGTTTCAGGTGGAAAGCGCGGGGATGCGCGACACCCTGCGCAAGATCGGCCTCGACCGCGTCGAAGACCTGATCGCTATGATCGCGCTCTACCGTCCGGGGCCGATGCAGTTCATCGATGAATTTATCGCGCGCAAGCACGGCAAGGTGAAGATCCAGTATGACCATCCGCTGCTCGAACCCCTCTTGAAAGAAACCTACGGCATTATCGTCTATCAGGAGCAGATTCAGCAGGTTGCTAATAAGCTGGCGGGCTTCACACTCGGCGAAGGCGACCAGTTGCGCCGCGCGATGGGGAAAAAAGATATGGCGGTCATGTCAGCCCAGTGTGAAAATTTCATCAGCGGCTGTAAAAAAACCAACAACATCGACCGGAAGCTGGGCGAAAAACTTTGGGCTTTGGTTGAAAAATTCGCGCAGTACGGTTTCAACAAATCGCACAGCGCAGCCTATGGCATCATCTCCTATCAGACGGCCTGGCTGAAGGCCAACTATCCCGAAGAGTTCATGGCCGCCCTGCTTTCAAGCGAAATGGGCACGCCCGACAAGCTGGCTTTTCTGCTGGCCGAGGCGCGTGAAATGGAGCTGAACGTGCGCGCCCCGAGCGTCAACGAAAGCACGGCGCGTTTCCGTCCCGCAAAGGGCGCGCTCCATTTCGGAATGACGGGCGTTAAAAATGTCGGTGCTGGCGCAGTCGAAACCTTGGTTCAGGAGCGGGAGAAAAACGGCCCTTTCAAGGGGTTGATGGATTTCTGCGCCCGCATGGACTCGCGCGAGATGAACCGTAAGACACTGGAAAGCCTGATCAAATGCGGCGCGTTCGATTTCTGCCATAAGCCGCGCAGCCGTCTGTTCGCCGGTGTTGACATGGCCATGAGCCGGGCGCAGAGCGCGCAACGCGATAAACAAAGCGGACAGAGTTCGCTCTTCGATATGTTCAGCGGCGGCCCGGCGCAGAACAGCGACGATGATCTGCCTGCCATTGAACCGTGGCCGGACAGCGAAATGCTTTCGGCGGAAAAAGAACTGATCGGATTTTATATTTCGGGCCATCCGCTGTCCGAGCACGAATGGACGCTGCGTACCTTCGCACTGCAGCGCATTGGCGAGCTGAGCGATGTGCTGGAAGCCGCTGGAGGTGAGGAACAGAAAGCGTTTATCCGTGTTGGCGGGCTGGTGGACAAATACAAAAAAGTTTTTACCAAACCCAAAAAACCGGAAGACAGTCCAAAACCTTACGCACGCTTCCGGCTTGAAGGGCTCGAAGCCGCCGTCAACGCCGTGGTTTGGCCGGACGATTTTCAGAAGTTTGAAAAACTGCTTGAAGACGGCGCGCCGCTGATGGCGTCGGGCCGCATCACCAAGGATTTCCGCGACGAACTGGAAATCCAGGTGTCGGAACTTTTCCCGCTGGCTTCCGCGCATTCCCTGTTCGCCGACAAGGTCAGCCTGCACCTGCCCGAAACATTGCTGAGCCAGGAAAAGCTTCAGGCAATCAAAAAGATCGCGGTGGAACATCCCGGCCCGACACCGCTGAATATCTGTGTACTGCTCGATTCGGGTGAAAAAGTTTTCATCAAAGCCGACCGGAATTCGCAGGTGACCGCCTCGCCTGAACTTGTGCATAAATTCGAGCACCTGCTGGGCGAAGAAGCCGTTTATGTCGGCGCGCGCTCACAACCGTTCTTGCGCGAACCGCCCCGCAGACGCTTTAATGGGCGCAAGTCATGAAATACCGAACTAAACATGTTTTTGAATACGTGATGCTCCGCATCCTGCTCGTCATCGCCAACATTCTTCCGCTTCGGCTGGCACTGGCGCTCGGCTGGCTGATCGGCAAATTTTTCTTCCATGTGCTGCGCTTCCGGCGGGAAAAAGCGGAGTCCCGCCTGAAACAGGTATTCGGTGACCGTTTCACCGCCAAAGAACGCCGTCGCATCGCATGGCTTTCGTTTCGCAACATCTGCTTTAATGCCGTTGAAGCCGCGCGGTTCGGAAAAATGACACCGGAAAAACTGAAGCACCTGCCGGTGTTTGCCGGTATTACCGAGATGCAAGAGATTTACCGGAAAACCGGCGCGTTTATTTTTGCCACTGCGCATATGGGCAACTGGGATCGGGGTGGCGTTCTCTGCAAACTGGCAGGACTTCCGGTCTTTTCGATCGCGCGACGACAGAAGAATCCACTCACCGATGACTTGCTCAACCGCATCCGAAACGCCACCGGAATGGAAGTCGTGCTGAACGACTCCACTGTACTGCGCAATGTTGTGCGGCGACTGAAAGCCGGGGAAGTGCTCGCCATCTTGCCGGATGTGCGCTCGGCCACCGAAGCACTGGCGATTGATTTCCTCGGCGGCAAAGCCAACCTTGGCGCGGGCGCGGCGCTCTTCGCGCAGATGGCCAACTGCCCAATTTATCCCATTGCGCTCATCCGCCGCGGCTGGGCGCACCATGAATACAAAGTGTTCGATCCAATCTTCCCCGACCCATCACTCGACAAAAAAGAGGATTGGCAGCGGATGATGCAAAAGCTCATCTCCATCTTTGACGCCGAAATCCACGCCCGTCCCGAACAATATTTCTGGTTCAACAAACGCTGGGTGCTCGATCCGATCAAGAAATCTGAAACTTGAAATTTGAAACCTGAAAAAGCATCTGCTTGTACACGTTTCAATTCAGCTCTCACATTTCAGGCTTTCATCCTTCTCCCCGATCCACCCGCCGCCGAGAACTTCGTCGCCGTCATAGACGACCGCGGCCTGACCGGGTGTGAGCGCAAACTGAGGCTCTTCAAAACAAATCCTGAATTCGGTGTCGCTGATTTTTTCGAGCGTGGCTTCCGCGCCGCGGTGGCCGTAGCGCGGCTGGATCGTGAAAGCAGAGCAACCCTCCCCGCCGTTCCGGCACCCCTCCAATGGAGGGGGTTTTGAGAGTTCCCCTCCTCCGGAGGGGTGGCCGCAGGCTGGGGTGGGTTGAAGCATTTGAGCCAATGTGCATTCCGGAAACTTTCCGGAGATCCAATGCGCGTCCTGCACAAGACATTCGGACTGCATGACGCCTTCGCGCGATGAAAGAGTAATTTCGTTTTTACCGGCATCGATGCGGCTGACGTAAACGCGTTCGCCGGTGGCAACGCCGGTTCCGCCGCGCTGCCCGACGGTGAAACGATGAATCCCGTCGTGCTCGGCCAGCTGTTTGCCCTGATCGTCGAGCACGCGCCCTTTCTTTTTAACGTCCGGTGCACGGGCTTCGACAAATTCGGGATACATGCCCTCTTCGACAAAACAGAGGTCCTGGCTTTCGCCGCACGGAACAACCGGCAGGTTGTGGTCGGTCGACCATTTTTTAACATCCTCTTTGAGCCAACCGCCCAATGGAAACACGATGTGCGCGAGCTGTTTCTGCGAGAGGCGGTGCAGAAAGTAGGACTGGTCTTTGGTGCGGTCCACGGCGCGCAGGAGGCGAAACGCACCGTCGCGTTCTTCGATGCGGGCATAGTGGCCGGTGGCCAGAATCTGACAATCCAGCTGCACGGCGCGATCGAGCAGAAAGCCGAATTTGATGAACTGGTTGCAAGAGATGCAGGGCGACGGCGTGCGGCCCGCCGCGTATTCGCTGACAAACGGCGCAACCACCTTTTCTTCAAAGCGATCCTGCGCGTTGACGACGTAGTGGCGGATGCCCAGCGCGGCGCAGACTTTCTGGGCGCGGGCAACGTCTTCGAGCGAACAACAGCGCGAACCATCTTTCCACATGTGGGCGGTCAGGCCGATCACTTCATAGCCCTGCTCGACAAGCAGAGCCGCCGCCACGGAACTGTCCGTTCCGCCGCTCATTCCAACTGCCGCGCGCTTTTTCATGTCGCGGGTTGTAATGGATACCAAACGGAAAAGCCAGCGTTTCCGCTGGCTGTCCAGTTTAAGAAGGCCGTAACCGCGCTTATTCGGCGGCGGCAGTCACACTGCTCGAGACACTGTTGGTCTCTTTAATGATGCAGAAATCAGCGAAGCGGACTTCTTCGTCGCGAAGAGCGCTCTTGCTGCTGATGCTGCGATAGATGCCCCACTTGGGCCGGATGAACGTGGCATTGGCGCGCCACATGTTCACATTGGCGCTACAGGAAAGCAGAACGGCACCGTCACTAACGTTCTTCAGCGTGAGTTCATATGTGCCGTTGGTCGCGTATAAAATCCGCTCGGTCGCTTCAATCCACTGGCCTTTAAACTCGGACAGGTCCGCGGTCGTCAGCTTGGTGTTGCTGCCGCCAGTCGTAGCCGCGTAGATGATCTGAAGTTTCTCCGGACTGCCAGCGCGGGGGGTAATGGTGATGAGCGGCATATTTGCATCGTCGCCATCGCCGGCCTTGATCTGGTGAATGTGCGTAAAACTGGACGAGGGCTGGAACCCGGAATCGAGTTTGAAAAGCCAGCGGTATGTGCAGGTGTCGCCGTAGAGCGCTTTCACGGCCTCAGGCGATGAGCCAACGGTTTTGATTTCGTTGCGCTGCCGGTCTCTGATACTTGCCTTACAACGGTCGTTATCCGGGGTGACATGAATGAAAAAACTAAACACGTTTTTGCCGAGGGTCTCGTCCATGGTTTGCGTGATGTGCGGCCCGAATTCCGGATGAGCGCAATCCGGCGTTTCTGACGCGGTGCTCTTTCCCAGAATTTTTTCGATCAGTGCGTAGG
>Ga0208046_1000031_pt1 | contig 25510 bp, 23 predicted proteins | sample PL_2010_300m_FD_184161 | JGI IMG/M metagenome (GOLD analysis project Ga0208046, IMG submission 184161) | Freshwater microbial communities from Powell Lake, British Columbia, Canada to study Microbial Dark Matter (Phase II) - PL_2010_300m... | ecosystem: Environmental > Aquatic > Freshwater >... | reverse complement strand
GACCGGCAGCGTTGTCGGCGAGCATACCGTTGTCTTCGGCTGCACCGGGGAGCGGCTTGAACTCACCCACAAGGCGGAAAGCCGTGCTGCGTTTGCTACCGGCGTGGTTGCGGCGGTTAGATTCCTGCGGGGCCGCGCACCCGGGTTCTACTCAATCGAAGATGTCCTGGCCCGTCCGCACTAAGCGGTCCGGCAATTCCGAAGCCCGAAGTCCCTTCCTTTTGTCATTCCGAGAGAGCCCGTTCGACAGGCTCAGGGCAGGCTCCACGAATCGAGGAATCTGACACCCGGTGTGATGCCGAGCGAAGTCGAAGCATCTCTCATCTTCCGAGAAACCCCTCGACTCGGACGCCAAGCGTCCGTCGCTCGGGGTGACAGACAGTCCGACAGCCGGCCGGTCTGTCAGATTGTCTCGACCGTGATTTCGGCGTTGGTATAGACGCAGACCGCGGCTGCGGCCTCGATTGCCTCGCGCGCAATCTTGTCGGCCGGCAACTGCGTGTGCTTGAGCAGCAGGCGGGCAGCGGTGAGCGCATAGGGGCCGCCGGAGCCGACCGCGACCACGCCGTCGTCCGGCTCAATCACGTCGCCGGAGCCCGACACCACGAAAGAATACTCGCTGTCCATGATGCCGAGCAGGGCTTCGAGCTTGCGGAGCACGCGGTCGGTGCGCCAGTCCTTGGCCAGTTCGACCACGGCGCGGGGCAGGCTGCCCGAATGCTCGCTGAGCTTCTGCTCGAACCGTTCGAACAGGGTGAATGCGTCCCCGGTCGCGCCGGCGAAGCCGACCAGTACCTTGTCGTGATGGAGCTTGCGAATCTTCTTTGCAGTCTGCTTGATGATGGTCTCGCCCATGGTCACCTGGCCGTCGGAGGCCATCGCCACTTTGCCGTTGCGCCGCACGCCGATAATCGTCGTCGAATGCCATGTCTCGCTGTTCATCACGACATTCTAGGCTGCCAGCCGCGGCTGTAAAGCCCGAGCGGCGCGAGCTAGACAACAGGCCGGAGGGACCTATGCCGCTTCGCGGCAGACGGACGAAGGGGAGGCCAAAGCTCTCCAAACAATTAGGTGGATAGTCTACCGAATCGCCATCCGAATTACTCGGCGATTTGTCTGTCTCGTTGCATGGTGAAGTGCTATCCGGATTGCCTGCCGGATGATTGTCCGTGTAGTCTTCTGAACGGCCCGCCGAAGTGCTGTCCAGGCAGTCTTTCCGGTTGCTCGCCGGACTCTCGGCCAAACAGCCTGCCCAGTAGCTTGCCGGATAGCCGTCCATGGAGCTTTCCGGATTCCTCACCGAATAGCGTGGAGAATAGTCTCCCCGATTGCTCGCCGGGTGATTCACCGGAGAGTTCACCAAGTAGCCGGGGGAATGGGATAGGGGAGATCCTCCAGCGATGAGTAATGGGCGATGAGTGCTGAACTTAGGTGATTTCGGGGTTTGGTTTCCTGGGGACATATAAGAAACTAGGTTCGTGCAGCCCGCCTCAAATCAGCCGTCGGATTGTACTTCACTTCTGATGGAGGAAGCCTAGCGGCTGTAGTCGCTGCGCGAGCGAACCGGGCGACACTTCGCGTTGCCTGTGTCTGCTGTTGATGAGCCTTTCCGGACGTCGCCGTCCCTGGCAGCCAACCACCATCCGTGCCAACTTGACTAATCGCGATTTGGTTCTAGCATCAATGTGAGGAAGTGGCGAGAGTCGCGACTCCCTGTTTCCGTTGTGAGTACGACCTGCAGTCCGACGTAAACAGTGTCATTGCAGGATAGGAGGAACCGGTGAGACTGTGTATTCTGATTTCGGTGGTCTGCGTTCTGACTGCGTTCGGTGCGGCTCAGCCTGGGCTCGGATTTGACCCGAAGGACGTAGTCCGGCAGGTCCACGCGCGCAGGGGCGATTCGGATCCTGTCCTGAGCGGACAAGTGAACCGTACCCCCGAGCCGTCCGAGGCTGGCGGGGACCAGTTTCTGGGCGGCGAGTTCCTGATTGACACAAGCAGCGCGCTCGTGCCCGCGCCGGGCTCCCAGAATGTGCCTGCCATCGCCTTTGATGGCGCGAACTTCCTGGTGGTGTGGCAAGACCTCCGCGGCAGCTACTCCGACATCTGCGGCACGCGGGTGACGCCACAAGGCGCTCTGCTTGACCCTTCGGGCTTCGTCATCACGCAGGCGGCGTACGATCAGCGGTATCCCGCCGTCGCTTTTGACGGCACGAACTTCCTCGTGGTGTGGGATGACTACCGGAGAGGCCACGCGTTCGACATCTACGGTACGCGGGTGACGCCCGGGGGCGAGGTGCTTGACCCCGCCGACATTATTGTCACGCAGGCAAACAACGACCAGCAGCATCCTGCTCTTGGCTTTGACGGCGCGAACTTCCTGGTGGTATGGCAGGACCACCGCGACAACCGCGATTCGCCCGACGTCTACGGCGCGCGGGTGACGCCCGAAGGCACGGTGCTTGATTCCTCGGGCATTGTCATCACACAGGCAGCACGCGGTCAGTTCGACCCTGTCGTCGGCTTCGGCGGCACGCACTTCCTCGTAGCCTGGCAGGACCGCCGCGACAGTGTCTACGGGCACATCTACGGCAACCTGGTGACGCGGCAGGGCCAGGTAGTTGTACCCAATGACTTCGTCATTTCCTATTCCGCGACTTCGCAGGGGTACCCCGCCCTTGGCTTTAACGGTGAGAACTTCCTGGTGGTCTGGCAGGACATCGCGGGCGCTTTCCCTCCGACGCTGAGCACTCGCGGCGCGCGGGTGACGCCCGGCGGTATGGTGCTTGATCCTGACGGTATCACCATTTCGTCGTCCCCAGGCAATCGGCCTGCTCTCGGTTCGGACGGCGAGAACTTCCTCGTCGCGTGGGAGGGCGGTGGTGGCGGTATCTTCAATATTTACGGCGCACGCGTGACGCCCGACGGCACCGTGCTCGACCCTTCGGGTATCGGCATCTCGCTGGCGGCAGGCATGCAGGGGTCTCCGGCCATTGGTTTCGGCGGCGCCGACTTCCTCGCGGTGTGGCAAGATTACCGCAGCGGGGGCTTCTCCGACATCTACGGAGCGCGGGTGACGCCCGGGGGTATGGTGCTTGACTCGGCCGGCATCCTCATCGCGCAGGCGGCAAGGGACCAGTTGGTTCCTGCTCTTGCCTTTGGCGGCGCGAACTTCCTCGTGGTATGGGAAGACCGCAGCGGCAGCTACACCGATATCTACGGAGCGCGGGTGACGCCCGGGGGCACGGTGCTTGACCCGGCCGGCATCGCCATCTCGCAGGCGACAAACTGGCAGCATTCCCCTGCTCTTGGCTTTGACGGCACGAACTTCCTCGTGGTGTGGGAAGACTGTCGCAACGGCGACACCTCGGACATCTACGGAGCGCGGGTGACGCCCGGGGGCGTGCTGCTTGACACCAGTGGCTTTGTCATTACACGGGCGCAAGGCCGGCAGTACTCTCCGGCCCTGGGCTTTGACGGCGCGAACTTCCTCGCGGTGTGGCAAGACCACCGCAGCGGCATTAACTCGGACATCTACGGAGCGCGGGTGACGTCCGGGGGCACGGTGCTGGACCCCGCTGGTATCGCCATCACGCAGGCGACAAGGGAGCAGTCTGCTCCGGCCCTTGAATTTGACGGCACGAACTTCCTCGCGGTCTGGCAAGACTACCGTGGCGGCAGCTACTCTGACATCTACGGAGCGCGGGTGACGCCCGGGGGCACGGTGCTGGACCCCTCGGGCATCGTCATTTCACAGGCGAGAAACGACCAGTCTGCTCCGGCCCTTGACTTCGCCGGCACGAGATTCCTCGTGGTCTGGGGAGACTACCGCAGCAGCGTCTGGCCTGACATCTACGGTGCGCGGGTGACGACCGGGGGCGCGGTGCTTGACACTGCCGGCATCGCCATCTCGCGGGCGTCAAAGGATCAGTTTGCTCCTGCCATCGCCTTCGATGGCGCGAACTTCCTCGTGGTTTGGGAAGATTACCGCAGCAGCAACAATCCTGACATCTACGGAGCGCTGGTGGCGCCGGACGGAACGGTTTCCGAAGAAGGGTCGGTTGTCAGGCAGGCGGGGGTTCAGACCGGTCTGGCGCTGGCACGCGGCGCCGGCAGCCAGTTGTTCCTTGTGTATCAGGGCTGGGTTGGAACAGTCGGAAACAAGACCTACAACACCGACCGGATCTGGGGCAAGATGAACCCGATGTCGGGCGGCGGTATCGAAGAGGGCCAGATACCGACGGACCGGGGTTCCCGGTCCATGGCCACGGTCGTCCGCGGCCTGCTGGTGCTAGTGGACTGTCCCCGCACGGGGACTGTCCCCAAAGCCGTTCTGCTGGATGCGAGCGGCCGGAACGTGCTCGACCTGCACCCCGGCGCGAATGACGTGCGGGCGCTGGCCCCCGGCGTCTACTTCGTGAGGGGCGAGCGGCGCGAGGCGGCGGACGCGGGCCGGACTCGAAAGGTCGCGATTCAGCGGTAGCGGGCTGGCGCAAGACCCCAGACTTCGAAGTCCGATTCAGAAGCCGGAACCTGCATCATCTGCGGATGGTCCCTTCCGAACCTTGACGGGCTTGGCGTCATTGACGGTTCATTCCGAGAGACCCTTCGGCTCCGCTTCGCTCCGTGTCGCTTCGCGACCGTAGAAACGAGCAGGGCGACACTTCGTGTCGTCTGCGCCATCTGCGTGGTCTGTGGTTGATTTTCTCCGAACCCCGGCGGCTCGATTCCGGTCTGCGGGCTCCGTGGCTGCTTTGACTTGGGTCGGTCGAGCCGTATAATACACACCCTCATGGACAACCAATTTCAATCTGCATGCATCGGCATCCGGCGCGAGGACAAGAACCCTTGGGAACGTCGGTCGCCGCTGATTCCGGAGCAGGTAGGTCAACTCATCGGCGAGCAGGGGCTCTCGTTCGTGGTGCAGCGCTCGGAGCTGCGTACGTTCAACGATGCGGAATTCCGTGAGGTCGGCGCAGAGGTAAGCGACGACCTGTCGGGATGCCCGGTGGTGCTGGGCATCAAGGAGATTCCGGAACCGGTGTTCCTGCCCGGGCACACGTATATCTTCTTTGCCCACGTCATCAAGGGCCAGCATCACAACATGCCGATGCTGAGGCGGATGATGGAACTGGGCTGCTCGTTGATTGACTACGAGAAGATGACGGACGAGGTGGGAAGACGGCTCGTGTTCTTCGGCCGGTTTGCCGGCATCGCCGGCATGGTTGACACGCTGGCCGGGTTGGGCAGGCGGCTGGAAATGCAGGGAATCAAGACGCCGCTGAGCCGGATGCGGCTGGCGCACGAGTACGGCCGCGTGAACCTGGCCAAGGCGGCGGTTGCGGAGGTCGGCCGTGACATCGTGGAGTTGGGTCTGCCGGCAGAGCTGTCGCCGTTCGTGGTCGGCGTCACCGGCTACGGGCACGTCGCCAAGGGCGCATGGGAGATGCTGGATGCGCTGGGCGCGACCGAGGTCGAGCCGGTTGATCTGCCGGCGCTGGCAGCCAAAGGCGACCCGCACGCTGCTTACCGTGTGATGTTCCGCGAGGAGCACTTGGTCGAGCCGAAGGAGATTGGACACCGGTTCGACCTGAAAGAGTACTTCGGCCACCCCGAGCTCTATCGTTCGCGGTTCGAAGACCACCTGCCGTATCTGTCGGTTCTGATGAACTGCATCTACTGGGATGTCCGTTACCCGCGGCTGGTGACGAAGCCATGGCTGAAGCAGGCATTCAGCGGCGGACAGAGGCCGAAGCTTGCCGCAATCGGCGACATTTCGTGTGACATTGATGGTTCGATTGAGGCGACGGTCAAGGCAACTCAGTCGGGCGAGCCGTTCTACGTCTATGAGCCCGAAACCGGGTTGGTCCGCGATGGGGTCGATGGCGATGGCATGTTGCTCATGACCGTTGACAATCTGCCGTGCGAGTTGCCGTTCGGCTCGTCGCGCGAGTTTGGGGTCGCGCTCATGCCCTTCATGCCGGCGATTGCGCGCACCGATTTCAGTCTGCCGCTGCAGAGGCTAGGACTCCCCGGGCCGGTTCGGCGGGCGCTCGTTCTGCACAGAGGCCGATTCACGCCGGAGTTCGAATACATCGGCAGCCTCGACGGCTACAGGCGGGCGGAGCTGCCGTGAAGCACGTACTGCAGCTTGGCGCTGGACTGAGCGCGGCGCCTATGCCTCGGTATCTGCTTGCGCAGCCTGACTTCAGTGTCTGCATTGCTGACAAGATAGTCGAGAACGCCCAGAAGCTGGCCGGTGGACACCAACGGGCAACGGCTGTCGCGCTAGATGTTGAAGACCAAGTGGCCCTTGAGAGGCTCGTGGCATGGTCGGACATCACCGTAAGTCTGCTGCCCTTTGTCTATCACGTCAAGGTTGCCAACCTGTGTCTCAAGCACCGCAAGCATCTCGTGACTGCATCCTACGTGAGCGACGCGATGCGGCAGCTCGACGGCCAGGCCAAGTCGGCCGGCGTCATATTCCTGAACGAAATCGGACTGGACCCGGGCATCGACCACATGTCGGCGATGAAGGTTATCCACGACGTGCAGAAGGCGGGCGGCAAGGTAACCAGTTTCATGTCGTACTGCGGCGGCCTGCCCGCGCCCGAGGCGAACGACAACCCGCTGGGCTACAAGTTCTCGTGGAGCCCGAAGGGCGTGGTGATGGCGGGCAGGAACGACGCGCGCTATCTCGAGGACGGCAAGGAAGTGTTCGTACCGGGTGCGAACCTGTTCGGTCATCGCTGGCCTTTGAAAGTGGCCAACGGGTTTGAGTTCGAGGCGTACCCGAACCGCAATTCGCTGTCCTACATCGATACCTACGGCCTTACGGGCGCGCGGACCATGTTCCGCGGAACCCTGCGCAATTTCGGCTGGTGCGAGACCATAAAGGCGATTGCCGACCTCGGCGTTCTGAAGGACGACACGGTCAGAACCGGCATCGGCAACCTGACCCCGGCGGCCTGGCTGCGTCGGTACGCGCCGGGTCCTGGCACACTGCGGGCCGACGTCGCCGCGCGGCTGGGGATGAGGGAGAACGACCCGGCCATCGAGCGGTTCGCCTGGCTCGGGCTGTTCGACGAGAAGCCGATCGGCCTCGAGCAGGGCTCAAACCTCGACATCCTCGCCAAGCAGATGCTCGACCGGATGGCCTACAAGCCGCGCGAGCGGGACATGATTGTCCTGCACCATGAGTTTGTGGCAGAAATGCCGCAAGCCTCAAGCCCCAAACCCCGGACTCAGAGTATCTATTCGACGTTGATAGCCTTCGGTGAGCCCGGTGGCGACTCGGCCATGGCGCGCACGGTCAGTCTGCCTGCGGCGATTGCCGTGCGGATGATTCTGCACGGGGAGTTGAAGCTGACCGGTGTGCAGATACCGGTGCTGCCGGAAATCTACGGCTCGATACTGGCTGAACTGACTCGTCTCGGTATCGAGTGCAAGGAGCGCAAAGCCCCGGCTTCCTGAGACACTTGCTTGGATAACTGCAGGGGCGGCCAACAGGCCGCCCCTATTTTATCGTTCCGATTCCAGGGTGAACTCACGCAGGCCGAACCAGAGCCCGGTCTGCTGGATGTTGTCAATCTCGGCCTGAATCAGGGCGTAGTGGGCGGCTTCCATCTCGGCCAGCCGGGCGAACATCACGCGCGATGGTTCAGCCTGCACCATGCGGCTCTGTTCTTCGTAGAACAACTGCGCCGACCGTTCAAGGTCGAGCGCGGTGTTTAGCGCGGAGAGCTGGTTCTGGCCCTCGGTCCCTCGGATGCGGAGGGACTTATCGGAAAGCCGAGGAGCGAGCCGCTCAAGTACGGTTGCCTCGACCGTGGCCGGTTGCCACTGGCCCGACTGCGCAAGGCCTGCCTGCTGGGTTTCGAGGAGGCGCATGTGCTCGAACTCGTCGGTTGCCAGCCGAACGAACATCTGCTTGCCGGAACTATCGCCGGTATTCCACGCGAACTTCAGGTAGTTGCGCAGGCTCTGTTTCTCAGCCTCGATGGCTGTGGCCAGAGCGGTAAGGGTTTCAGGGCCGGTCATTTCTGACAGGTCTGCAGGAATCCGGTCAGCTTGCGCACGTGCGCCCTTTCCTCCTTGATGAGAGACTCGACTGCGGGTCGGTTCAAGGTCGGGATCATGTCCGCGGCCTCAAGGTAGAACACCAACGTTTCCTTCTCGAAGGCGAGGGCCAGCTTGACCGCCTGTGAAGTGCTCTTGGCGTCTCTGGCCAGTGACAGCGCCTTCTCCGGTCCGAGGAAGTAACGCGAATCGGTGACTGCCTTCAGGTACAGGGCCACTTCCTCCCAGTTCGCCGGCGTCTCATCCGAGGCGACCTTGATGGTCTTGGCGATGTCCTCGAACACGTGGATGTGCTTGTTCTCCTCGTCGGCAAGGTACGAGAAGAGGCCCTTCAGATTGTCGTCCTTGGTCTGTACTGCGACAGTCTCATAGAAGAGCTTGCCGCCCTTTTCGGTCTGTACGGCCATTTCCATTATCTCCGTCGCGGAATAGCCTATTGGCATGTTACCTCCGTATTAGTTCAGGCTGATATCTTGAACGGCTTGAAGCGCAGTGGCGGTTCAGGTCGGCCAGAAATCGTAGGCCACCGCGCGGCGCTGTCAAACGGAACGGAGCAGGGGTTGGTCCTGCTCCGTCATGATCGCGGGAACCGGCTACTCGCCGTAGACGATGATTTTGTAGGTGGCGACTACACCGAGGATGTTCGTGATCTGCTGATCGATATGGTGGACCTTGGTAATGCCGCCACTCTCCATCGCTTCCTTCAAGCTTGCGTCGCCGGTAGCGATGATGCCGAGGATCGATGTGTACTTGGCCTCACCTCTCTTCGCCACGGAACTGGTGGCTGGACCCCAATAGCTGACATCGCTCAGCGGTACCACGGCGTCCTGGTACAGCAAGCCACCGGCACGGAACGCGATGAGCGCGCCGCAGCCAGTCATCATGGTCATGCAGAGAGCGGCCAGCACCGTCGTAACAACCAGACGCTTCATGGTACGTACCTCCTGTGCATCGGTCGTTGCTTAGCTGCAGACTTCGAGTTCCGGGATGTGTCACGGAACTGGAAGCACGGAGGGAATCTAGCCGGTCAGTCGCGGAAGTCAAGCATCGAGACCGGCAAGAACCAGACGTCAGGGCAGCTTGAGGTCACTATCGTCCGCCGATTTGACACGCAGCTTAGGCAAAGCTAGAATCCTGCTAGCGACGGCCGCACCCACTGCCGGAATGACGGATGGTCCAGGCAGGAGGCGATGGGTAACCGCCAAATCGGGACAGTACCAGGAGACGGACAAGGAGGATAGCCTGTGAGAAAGTCAGTGTCGTTACTGCTCGTGGCTGCTATCTGCGTCATCATGTTCGGACTGCCGACGATCACCCAAGCGGAGGAGTTCGTCTATGCCAAGCGCGTGGCGCTAGGTTTGCAGGGAGGTTCTGTCGGGTTCGGCCCAACCATCGAGTACTGGCCCAGTGACAACCTCGACCTGTCCGCCAAGCTCAGTTGGTTTTTCTCCTACTCGGCTATCGGGCTTCGCGGGACCTACCTGTTAGACAACCGTATCAATATCCTATCGATGCCGGCCCGGCCGTATGTAGGGGCAGGGGTCGGTTACCAGGCGTGGTCAGTCTTTGGCTGGGGGACTTGGGGAGGACCCGGACTCGAAGTCTTCGGCGGCCTGATGCAGCCTTTGACAAAGAACTGGAACCTGCGCGGGGAGCTGCAGGCATCGTACTATGTGCTCAGTTGGCCGGGCGGATACACTGGCTCGCGCGCTCTCCCGATCGGAGTCGACTTCGGCATTTTCTACCACCTCGGGGGTTGAGCGAGCCGACACAGTCGGCTAAGACAAGCAGCCCGATAGACTCGAAGTCGTGCCGGTTCCACTTGGAGCCGGCACGACCGGTAACATCTAGTTTGATCTCTTCCCGGCTAGGTGGAAGGCTGGCAGGGCGTTCTGGGCCTGGACGAACTACTTACTACCGACGACCGGACTAGCGGCTGGCTGAAAGCCTGCTGCTGACGCCTGCGCCAGTGTTTTCCCGAAGTGGCGCGTGAAAAGAGGAGCAGGGCAAAGCCCTGCTCTGTCCATATCGAGTCTCAGCTACTTGAGATTGCCTTCAATCTCGACTGTGTTCGTCCAGATGATCCCGGAAGTGACGTAGCTGATTACAAAGTCCAACACACCCTGGTATGTCTTGACACGAACTTCCTTAAACTGATGCTTGGCGATGACGTCCGCCGTGCTGTTGTCCGTAATCGGGACCAGCCCGAACAAGAAGTACCAGTTCTTGTACTGGATTTTCGACGGCGCCGGTGATATCTCTTCCAGGAGCTTCACATTCGAGCCGGGCGGCGCGGTGACCAATACTGTCGCGCAACTGAGCGCTGACAGCATGATGGCAGCGAGTGCGACCGTCAGCAGTACGCGTTTCATGCTTGCTTGCCTTCCTTTTTGGTTTGTCCGAATCTGCAGGCTTGCAGTCCTGCACTAGTCACCAGGACCGCAGTTTCAGCAGGAATCTAGCGATACGCGCCCGGAAGTCAAGCGTTGTTGGCGACAGACCGCCGGTTCTTGACTTGGCCGGGGTGGGCTCTATGCTACTGGCACCGCATGGAAGAGCTGACCCGGAAGTTCCGCACACAATTCTGGCAGAAGCATTACGATGAGATGGAGACGACCTGGCTGGAAATGATTGAGGCGGGCGTGCCTTATGAGCAACTGCTGGAACTGGTCAACCTGACCGACCGGCAGGTCCCACGCGAGACAATGGCGCTGATGTTGATGCTTCTGGCCGATTTGCTCCGCGAGCAGAAGAGGTACGCGGATGAGTTCGCCATTCTGCGGCGGCAGGCGGCGGTGGCTGCCGATGACGCGACCGTCGCTCGGACCATCACCGCATGCGTGCAGCGGCTTCACGCAGACTTGCCTGACATCGAGCAACTGCTGCACAAGTCCGGGGTCGGCTACGGGCAGCCACTGAGGGAGTCTCTGCCCAAGCTTGACCGATATCTGGCCTTTCTGCCTGGAACTCGAGTCCTCGACATCGACCGCGGCCCCGGGCGGGTGAAGAAGCTCGATCTACTGCTGGACAAGGTCACGGTCGACTTCGACCGAGGAGCCGAACTGGAGTGGGACCTCGGCGCGGCCCAGCGTATCCTGAGAGTCTGCAAACCGGATGGCTACTACGCTTTGCTCGACCGGAATCGGCAAGAGCTGTTCGGCATGGTTGCTTCCCGGTCTGGACAGGTGGTTGCGCTGCTGCTTCGAGACACGGGCAGTGCAATGGCAGTCAAGGAGCTGCAGGAAGCGCTGGCGCAGGTAGTTGGTCGCGAAGCCTGGGAGGGTTTCTGGACCCGGGCGCGCCGTGAACTGGCCAAGAATCCGCACATCGTGACGAGGACCGTGCCGGCCCGGACATTCCAGTGGGAAGAAACCCCGGCGGTGAGGACTGAGAGCAAGCCGACCAAGGCAGTCAAACGGCTACGTCAGGAGGTTGACGCCGACGAATTGGCGCAGATGAAACCTGCCGGCGTGCTGGAGGCATACTCGAAGCTCGCGACCTTCTCGGAGCGAAGGCGTTTCCTTGGAACGCTGGTCAGCGTACGGCCGGACGATTGGCACCAGTTGTACGCGGCTATCTTCTCGGTCGGAAGGGACGGCCGTGCCCGGGCTATCATCGAGAAGGAGCTGGTCGCCAAATACCCGCAGCCGTGGCAGGCGTTGCTCGAGGACGTGCTGACCGGCTATCGCCAGAATCCCGAGGCATTCCTCTGGCTGGTGGAGCACTTGGAGCGTCTTGGTATGAGCGAGCCGAAGGGCATAGTCACGCGTATCCTGGATCTGCTCGAATCGGCCGGGTACAAGCCTCATTGGAGCAAGTTCCGCGCCGCCTTGGTTGACGCCGACTACCGGCTGGTGCAGACGGCGTTGGGGCAGATGGACGAGGGCGAGGCCGAACGTTTGCTCAGGCGTGTCGGCCGGGCGCGGACTCTCGACGGCTACATCGCCGACGAGATCGGCCAGTTGGTCGTGGCCAGGTTTCCGAACTTGAGCCGCGGTACGGATGACAACGTCGTATACACGACCACGCAAGGGCTGAAGAAGGCAAAGAACGAGCTACGCCAGATTTCCGAGAAGGAGATACCGAAGGTTGCGGACGAGATTGCACGGGCGCGAGCCCACGGCGACCTGAGCGAGAACTACGAATACAAGGCTGCAAAGGAGAAGCAGGGCCGGCTTATGGTCAAAGCCACGCGGCTGCGCGAGGAAATCGCCCGGGCGCGGACTGTGGGCCCGTCGGACGTTGACACCTCGGAAGTTTCGGTCGGAAGCCGGGTGCGGCTCGACAATGGATCCGGCAACGTGATGGAATACTCGATACTCGGTCCGTGGGACACCGACCCTGACCACGGCGTGATCTCCTACCTTTCTCCATTTGCCCAGCTTCTGCTCGGCCGCAAGCTCGGTGACGGCATCGAGATGGACGGCCAGCCGTTCCGAATCACCGCAATCGAGCCCGGCCTGCCCTCCTGACCGGGCCGGCAGATGAACCACAAAGACACAGAGGCACCAAAGGTCGGAAACCCGTCCGTCGGCCGAGTCATTCGTCAGTTGTCATTCGGACTTCGTCATTCTCTCAGATGTCCTTGGTCCTGAAGGCGGAGTCGCCTTCGTATCCGCCTGAGTCAATCAGGCAGGCTGGACGGATACTGCGTGCCGGCGGCGTCGCCGTTTTCCCGACCGAAACTGTCTATGGAGTCGGCGCCGACATCAGGAATGCCGAGGCAGTCGGGCGCGTGTTTGGCCTGAAGAACCGTGAGCCGTCGCAGCCGCTGATGGCACACTGCGCCTCGCCGATCCAGATGCTCGAATACGTGGCCGATGTCCCGGAATGGGTGCAGCCACTAATCAGTCGGTTCTGGCCCGGTCCTCTGGCCCTGATTCTCCGCAGCACGGACAAGGTTCCATCGGTTGTGATCGGCGGCGGGCGAACAATCGGCATCAGGATGGTGGGGCATCCGGTCGCGCGAGACCTGCTTGAGGAACTCGGCGCGCCCATCGCCGGCACGAGCGCAAACCTGCACGGCGAGCCGGCAACGAGCCGATTCACCGCTATCAACCCGTCATTGCTCGATCAGGTGGACGTTGCCTTGGATGCCGGCCTGTGTGGGAGAGAAGCACCGTCGACTGTGCTGGACGTGACGTGCGACCCGCCGCGAGTGGTTCGTCTCGGCGCGGTCTCAGTTCAGGATATCGAGGCCGTCGTCGGACGAGTTCTGGGTTCGTCCCCAGTTCCCGGCCCCTAACCCCTAGTCCGTGTCCTCAGTACCGGTACTCGACCTTCAGCGCGAGGTCTACGCCGTTCTTGTTGAGATCGATCTCTCCATGGTAGTTCTGGCTCTGCCATACGCCGACTGACAGCCAGATGAACAGGTCGCGGAGCGCCCGGATTTCCACTCCCGGCGCAAACCGTAGGGTCCTGTCTACTTCTTCAGTCAGGGCACCCGACAGTGTGTCCCACCCGCGGGTCGGGAACTCGTCGTGCTGGCGCAGGTACAGTTGGTCCTGGGGATCCTTGTAGCTCTTCCGCAGATAGTCGCCCCGGTTGTGAAAGCCCCGGCGCGTATAGTCGAAGCCGAGAACCGCCTTGAGCCAGCCGTTGGTGGTGATGTTGACAGTGGCGAAGAGCTGGTCAGCATCCGGGCCCAGCGGGTGGCCCATGGTGGTCAGGTAGTTCTCGAACATGATGTAGTGAACCCGGTGGTAATAGGTAAACGCCGTAATTCGCGTGTATTCGAGCCGTGCCTCCACGGGGAGGTTCGGCGCCCAGTAGACGCCAACCTGTGTGCCGGTCGCGTTCGGCGCCATCTTGAGCGTGTTGAACTCGTAGTTGTCGAGGAACAGCTGGGCGTACAGCTTCGTGCGCGGCAGGTAGCAGGCCGCATCCCAACCGACGAGGAAGTTGTCGGTCATGCTCGTGTTCGCAGCAGTCAGGTAGATGGGGATGAGCGGGTTCACGAGCCCTCCGAGCTGCCGCGGCTGGAGTTCATCCCAGGAAGTCACGCTCATCAGTGCGCCGCCGAGGGTGAGTCGGTTCCACAGCGATAGCTCGATCCGCTGGGCTGCGAGCCAACGCGGTCTTTCACCCCAGCGGGACAGCAGCGAAGTGAAGGTGAGGAACTTGAAGTTGCGGTAGCTGGCGCAGAGCTGGATGTGGTCGAGCGCAGGCGCGGTGTCGTCGAGCATCACCGAGCCGGTGTAGCCAGGACCCCATACGAACTCATCCCGGCCGAGCTCAAGGCGCAACCAGGGGATTCTGAACGCGAGGTAGGCAATCTCGGTTTCAAACGTGGCCAGGTTGCGCCAAGGCAGGGCCCTCGTGCCCGGAATATGAGTGCCGGAAGAGTCAGTCCGAATGTCTACCTCGACGATCTTCGGATGATACGCGGTCAGTTCGAACCGTTCGTAGAAAGCAAAGTTGTCATCCGGCCGGTTGTTGATAACGGCACCCAGCGACAGGTGCTGCGTGTCCAGAGTCGCGCCAGCGCGGGAGAAGAAGTCACAACGGGCCTCGGCGTCTCCGAGGTCGGGGATCGGGATGCGAATCGACGCACGGCGGGCCGGCAGAGCCGGCAGCTCGGAGCCGAATTCAAACTCCAGGCGCTTGAGCGCTGCGCGCTGCGCCGGACCGAGTGTGCTCGGGTCCCCGCCCCGCGCCTCGAGGAGCAGCCGCACGCATTCGCCTCGGGTCCACGGCTTGCTCGTGGATGGCATCGAGCGGATGAGTCCGGAGGTCTTGAGCAGATCGAGGTCGTCGTAGAGCCGCGAGTCGGTCGGGACGTTTTCAAGGCCCGCGGCCGTGGCGAAGGCCACGGCCGCAGCCAGCAACAGACCCAGGCGCATCGCTACTTTATTACTCCCAGCCAGTCGCGCAGGACGAACTGGAGTCGGCCGATGAGGAGCGACATGCGGGCCATCACCGTGTACCCGAAGGACGCGCCGAACCCGACCATCAAGAAGACAATGCCGGTCTCGGATGCCACCTTGAGCGCGCCCTTGTGCTCTTTGGAGAAGAAGAAGTAGAAGACCGAGCAGATGACGCCGATGAAGGAGATGATAGCCCAGAGCAAAGTGTCCCAGCGGGCGAAGATGCCCGGGGTCAGGAATGTCCCCTGCATCTGTTTCAGGATGTTGGCCTGGAAATAGGCCGGTATCGCGACGCCCGAAGCCCAGCCGAGCACGAAGGCCATGGGGAAACGGATGAGCCACGAGACCTTGGGAATGAACCGGCAGAAGTAGCAGAGCCCGAGGATGAGCGGAACGACAAGCAGCAGCTTGTTGCCGAGCGAGACTTTCGAGAGCGGCGACAGGAACAGCGGGTTGAACAGGTCGGGGTAGACCGCGTTGTACCAGGTGAGCGAGATGGAGTAGCCGACCGAGACGCCGACAAAGAGATGCTCGCAGAACTTGTAGAACGGGTTGTCCTTCCAGAGGAAGGAGAAGATACCGATGGTCAGGATTGCAGCAACCCAGGTCAGGATGTTCGTCGAGACGTGAATCAGAGCCTCCCGCCAGCCGGTCCGGCCGTCTCAGTCGGCATTCCGCATTCTGACCTCTGCGATTTGACTTCTGATTTCGATGTCCTCATCACGCCCTCCTTTTCCGGGTCGCGAAGTAGGCGATGTTGCCGATTATCACGAGAATCATGATGACGATGTGGGCCAGGGACTGTGAGTCCATGGCCGCTACCGCCGGCATGTAAGCCTTGGAGTAGCCGGCCTCCTGGATCAGCACTTCGTACTCGGCGCCGCCTTTCATCCCCGCGAGCATGCCGGTGAGCTGGCCTGACTGCAGGTACGGATATGCGTCCGCGGCCGAGACCGCCGTGATGCCGGCCCCGACCTTCATGCCGTAGCGCGACTGGGCAAAGAGCAGCCAGTCCTGGTACCCGGGTGTGCCCGCCGAAATGGCGAAGACAATCGGGATGTCGCGCAGGCGCTGGACTTCGCGCATCATCGGCAGCGAGTCGAGCGGGTGGCCCTGGTAGTCGGCCGGAAATACGTTCTTGATGTTCTCGCCCATGCCGAGGATGACTGCGTCCACGCCGGCTTTCCAGCCAAGGTAGACGACGTCCGTACCGTACTTCTTGCCATACTCGGGCGGTATCTCCGTAACGGCCTTGTCGGCGAGCCCGACGCCGGTGACCCACAGGCCGCAGAGCAATACCTTCATGTCCTTGGCGAATGCATGGCGCATTACGGCGGCGAGCATTGGGTAGAGCTCGGGCATCGAGCTCGGGTCAAAGTCAACCGAGATGAGCACGGTCTTGCCCGCAGGCAGTGCGTCAATTGCCTCGAAGAGCGTCGTGGCCCTGGGTCCCGAAGTCACGCCGAGACCGAGCGGCTTGATGAGCGGGAGCATGACTAGGAGACCCATCACGATGTAGATGATGCGGCGGTCGATTTTCAGGAGGTACTGAAAGAACTTCATTGTTTGCCTCCTCCGAGCCAGCCGCGCTCAATGCCGAGGATGACCTTGAGCGACGTGGCGATAGCGCCAAGGGCGATGCCGAAGAGGATTGCCCGCTTGGCCGCCATGTTGGGCACCGAGAGCACCCATTCGGCAAGGTCGGGCAGCTTGCCCCAGATGGCGCGACCGACCGGCACCATGCCGAGCATGACGATGAACGCGGCAATCAACAGCAGCGCGGCTTCCTTGGTGCGGGCGCGGAACGCGCGGTAAGCAGCCGATGCCATGTAGAATGCGAGGATGGCGAACATCGAGGCGTTCAGCGGCACCAGCAGGTTGGTGAAGATGATGTCCTGCAGCGGCGAGCCGGTCTGTACACCCCAGCCGAGGCCGATGACCGACGTGGCGGCGGCCGCAGTCAGGGTGACGATAGAGTAGTACCAGCCCTGCCGGCGACGCCGGAGCTTGTCGATATGATAGAGAATCAGGCTGCCCGTGCCGAGCACGAGCGCGAAGGCGCCGACAATCCGGATCCATCTCGTCGTCAGGTCGTAGAAGCCGACCGAAACCGGGTGCGGAATGAAGAACTGGATCATCATCGCGACGCCCATTACGAGGCAGATGGCCAAAGGTATGTTGCGTTTCACATGCGCCTCCTAGTTGACACTGAAGAACCCGAGGATCCGGCCGAAGAAGGCAAGGGACGGAACCTTGCTCAGCAGCAGCAGCGCCGAGCCCACGACGACGACGGTGAGGATGATCATCTTGCCGTAGTCCTGACCCTTGAGCGAGCCCAGGAGCAGCGGTTCGCGCGAGAGGTAGGCTGAGGCGGCATAGAGCTCTTCGCCGATGAGCGTGTAGTCGCAGGCGGTGATGAAGAACGGCAACTGGAAGATTGAATCGGTGCCGGCAATCTGGATGGCGCCGGTGGCCGCGCCGGTCTCGGCCAGAATCAGCGATTCGGCCCAGAACGTGCCGAGGAAGAAGTTGGTCGCAGGCTTCTCGCGGACCATCAGGCCGTCAACCGCAGCGGCGAAGGCGAACTGCTGGTCGGTGACGAAGAAGACCGAGTCGGCCTTGAACGCGTCCGGCCGGCCCGCCTTGGCGTACGATTCCTTTACCATTTCACGGGCCACGGTGTAGACAATCGGGTCTCGGTTGGGCACGAGCAGGGCCGAGTCGTACTGGGCGACTTTCTTGGCTATCTCGCCGAGGATGTTGAGCGAGGCAATCGTGGCGATGTCGGCCACCGAGCCCAGACCCGGTACATAGATTATCGGCTTGCCCATCTCGGTAGCGCGGCCGACGGCTTCTTCGACCGCATCCAGACCGGCGATGCGTCGGACAAAGAGGGTCTTGCCTTTCTTGGCCGATTCAATGTAGTAGATGACGAGTGCGAAGAAGATGACCATCGCAATCAGGATGTTCAGCCGGGCGGTGTTGAAGAGTTGGGGCGAACTGGCGACCGCTCGCGAGGGCTGAGACCAGACCGTGTCCTTGCCCGCGACCGCCGCGATGCGGTAGACATACTTAGTGCGGTCCGTGACACCTTCGTCCAGGTAGCGGGTGTCGGCCGGCTCGTTGGTCGCGATGACCTCGGTCGATTCGGCCGGGCCGGTGCGCTCCACAAGCCAGGCCTCGGGAGCTGCGCCCGGGCCGGCCTGCCAGCGGATCGTGATTGACTTGCCCGCGTCGTTGGGTGTGTCAAATGCCCTGACGCCGCCCGGTGGCGCGAGCAGGGCCGCGGGCAGGGCGGTGTCTGCAGGCGGAGCGACCTGACCGGCTGCCAGAAGCAGGATGAGAAATGGAATCATGAACTGAGTGCCTCCTGTCTGAGAGAATGACGAAGTGTGAGGCCCGTATGACGAATGGCCGGCTTGGCCGCGCTCATCATTTCCGGCTCGGCTCCTCACACCGGCAAGGAATGGCGCCGCACTTGGGGCAGCCATTGGCGTACTTGGCGCAGGCCGTCTCCATGTCTATCCCCTCGAGCGTGGCGAGGCTTGAGAGCCAGGCGAAAACGTCGGCGAATTCCTCTTCAAGATTGGGTCGGTCACCCTTGCGCATGGCTCGTGCGAGTTCACCGGTTTCCTCGACGAGCCAGCGGAACGTGCCATCCGTGCCCCGCCGGCTGTCCTTGTCGAAGTAGATGTTACGTATGAGCCGCTGGTACTCGGTGATTGTCAACGCGTCAGTATGGCCAAAAAGAGGGGAGAGTCAAGCAAGCCAGCAGGCGGAACCGCTCAGGCGGTCAGGTCGGACGTGAACACCGGCCCGCCGTCATTCCGTGCCCGTCTGACAATTCCCGTGGCGACCACAATCGTCTGCCGGAGCCCCGAGTCTGAAACCCGACTCGGCTCGTGGGGTTGACTTGGAACGCTTGGGGCGTAAGCTGAGATGAAGTCACAATGTCCCATCACACTTCATCCGAGGGCGAACTTATCCGGATAATCCAGCGGACCGTGAAGAGCCGCGGCCGGGTGCGGCTGGGCATCGGCGACGACGCTGCCGTATTGAATGACGGGACCGTGATTACGACCGACGTGTACGCTGAAGGGGTGCACTTCGACCTCTCGTACATGACCTTGCGCCAGATCGGGGAGCGGTGCGCGTGCGGGGCGATTTCAGACGTGGTCGCGATGGGAGCGCAGCCGGAGGCAGTCCTGGTAGCGCTGACGCTACCAGGAGTTTCTAGTTCCCAGTTTCCGGTACCCAGTTCCCGAGGCGGGAGGCAGTCGGCCGGGCAGAAGCCGTTGGCCGTAAGCCGTGAGCCGTTAGCTCTCGCCGTTCGCGAGCTGTATCGCGGTATTGAGAGCGTATGCACGGAAATGGGGTGCGAGGTGGCCGGCGGCGACATCATCGTTGCAGACCGGTTGCAGCTGGCGCTAACCGTGACCGGCAAAACACAAAAGCCGAAGCTCAGGTCCGGCGCGCAGCCGGGAGACAGACTGTACGTCACTGGGCACTTGGGAAGCGCGGAAGCGGGGAGAATGATACTGGCGGACGAAGTCAGAAGCCAGATGTCAGATGTTAGACGTCAGAAGTGGGGAGGTGGACAGCGGAAGGCGGCGGAGATTCTTCGCCTCGCTCACAATGACAGAATCGCTCGACCGCTGGTGCGGCGGCACCTGCGGCCGGTACCGAGGCTGGCAGTGATGAAGAGGATCAAGCCCTCTATCCACGGTCTGATAGATACGTCGGATGGGCTCGCAACCGACGCGAGGCACCTGGGTGGCATGAGTGGGGTGAGAATCTTGCTGGAGGCCGATGCGCTGCCCGTCCTTCCGGCCACCAAGAGACTCTGTGCTCGGCGTGGGTTTGACCCTCTCGGGTTCGTGCTGGGGGCCGGGGAGGACTACGAACTACTTTTCACCAGCCGTGGTCCGGTACCGAGTAGCGTAGAAGGTGTCAAGGTCACCGGAATCGGCAGGGTCCAGGAAGGCAGCGGATTGTGGATAGAGCGCGCCGGCAAGACCCTGCCTGTATCAGTCTCGGGGTATGACCATCTCAAGGTCAACAGGGGCGGGAAAACCTGTTACTAACGTGTGGATAACCCTGTGGATAGACCTGCAATGTCAGGGGTCTTGACTCGAGCGGTTGTCGGGGAGGGACCGATTGATTGCGACAGAGGCACGAGGAGCAGTGCCGGCAGGGCCGACATCATAAGTAACAAGTTAGCAATGAGTTACAGAATTGCAGGGATGGTGATGGCAAGTGTTGACTACCAGCCATTGTGTGGTAAGATGCTGTGATAATACTATATGAAGTGTCCATTCTGCGGTGACGATGACGACCGGGTGCTTGATTCGCGGCCCGCGCGTGACGGGGCAGCGGTTCGGCGGAGGCGCGAGTGCGCCAAGTGCAGCAGCCGGTTCACGACCTACGAGTACGTCGAGCGGACGCCGCTGATGGTCGTCAAGCGGAACGGGACGCGGGAGCCTTATGACCGCGGGAAGCTGCTGGCCGGGGTTGTGTTGGCGTGTCGCAAGCGTCCGATCAGTCGCGACGAAATGGAGAAGTTGGTGGATTCGGTTGACGTCAAGCTGGGCGAGGATTCCCGTCTGGAGGTACCGTCACAAGAGTTGGGCGAGTTGGTCCTTGAGCGCTTGTCCGCGCTCGACCCGGTTGCCTACGTGCGCTTCGCGTCGGTCTATCGTCAGTTTGACAGCCCGGAGCATTTTGTTGAAGAGTTGAAGAATCTGAAACGATGAAGCACGGACACGCCCAGTCAGTCAGGTCAGCGGTTGGCGATGCTGTGGCAGGCGTTCTGTCCTCCCGGGTACGGAGTTGCGTGTCTGCGTGCAGCGGCGGTGAGAGTCAGAGCAGAACCTAGAGGAGGAAGAGTGCCGGAAGTGGAAGTGAAAGCAGGTCAGTTGCGGAACGCGGTGAAAGAAGCCGAGCCGGCGGTGGGGTACTTCCGTCACGCCGAAAAGCGCAGCGGCGACAAAGTCGACTTCGACCTGGACAAGATCAGGAGCGCCATATTCCGAGCTGCCCATTCGGTCGGCGGTGAAGACCGGGACCAGGCCGAGGAGCTCGCGCACAAGGTCTGCCGGCACCTGCGCGAGTCGCGCGGCGACCACGTGCCCAAGGTGGAAGAGATACAGGACGCGGTCGAGAAGATACTGATAAAGAACGGCCACGCGCGGACCGCAAAGGCCTTCATCCTCTACCGCGAGAAGCGTGCCCGACAGCGCCGCGGGACCAACCGCGATGGCATTAAGAAGGCGCTGGCCGGCAGGAAGGAAACGACCGACCTCGCGCTGTTCGTGCAGACGACCGGCGAGACGATTGCCGGCTGGGACCGGACCCGGATTTCGCGGGCGCTCGTTCGCGAGACGAATCTCGACGCGGCCGAGGCCGACAAGATTGCGATCGAGGTCGAGGGTGTGGTCATCAACTCCGGAGTGAAAGAGGTGACGTCTTCGCTGGTTCGGGAACTGGTGAACTCGAAGCTGGTTGAGCGCGGCCTGGTCGAGCACTACAAGCGCCACGCGCGCCTCGGCGTGCCGGCGTACGACGTCGAGCGGATGATGCTGTTTAAGAACCGCGAGAACGCGAACGTGCCGCACAACCCCGAAGCGACGAACATGACCATTGCCGAGTGGACGCTCAAGCAGTTCGCGCTCTCGATGGTCTTTGATGCGGACGTAGCCGACGCGCATACCCGGGGCGATATCCACCTGCACGACCTCGGGTTCATCAACCGGCCGTACTGCTCGGGCCAGTCACTCGAGTACGTGAAGAAGTTCGGGTTGTCCCTGCCCAACGCGCTCTCGATGGCCAACCCGGCCAAGCATCCGGAAACCCTGCTCGCGCACATGGTGAAGTTCTCGGCCGCGCTGCAGGGCCATTTCGCCGGCGCAATCGGCTGGGACGCCGTCAACCTTTTCTTCGCGCCCTTCACCGAAGGGATGAACGACCATGACCTGCACCAGCTTGCGCAGATACTGATATTCGAGTACTCGCAGCAGAACGTGGCTCGGGGCGGACAAGCGATTTTCTCGGACATCAACCTCTACTGGGAAGTGCCGGCGCACTTCGAGGACGTCGAGGCTATCGGCCCGGGCGGCGAGTACACGGGTCGGAAGTACGGCAGCTACATGAAAGAGGCGCAGCGCTTCGTCTGGGCGATATTCGACGTGTACAAAGAAGGCGACGCCAAGGGCCGGCCGTTCTTCTTCCCGAAGCCGCTGGTGCACATAACCGACCGGTTCTTCAACACACCGGGCTGGCAGGACTTCCTGGAGCACATCTCGGACGTGGCCGCGGAGAAGGGTAATACCTACTTCGTGTTTGACCGGGGCAACACCGCGAAAATCAGCGAGTGCTGCCGCCTGTCGTTCAAGCTCGAGAAGTCGGACCTCTGCGACGCGCTGACCCCATGGAAGATGCGCTACTGCGCGCTGCAGAACGTCACCCTGAACCTGCCGCGCGCGGCGTACGTCGCGAACCACAACGACGAGAAGCTGTTCGAGCGGCTGCGGCGCGACCTCGAACTCGCGGTCAAAGCGCACATCCAGAAGAAGGTGTTCATCGAGAAGCTGCTCGCGCTCAAGGACGAAGGGCCGCTTGCGCTGCTGACGATGGAACAGGATGGCGAACAGTACCTGCGCATGCACCGGGTGACCTACCTCGTGGGCGTGCTCGGACTGAATGAACTCGTCCAGTACCACTTGGGCCATGAGCTTCACGAAGATGAGGCGGCGTTCCGGTTCGGTCTGAAGGTGATGGCGTTCCTGAACCTTGAATGCCGGCGCCTCTCGGAGCAACACCAGATGCGGTTCGTCCTCGAACAGACCCCGGCTGAGTCAACCGCGTACCGGCTGGCCCGGCTCGACCTCGGTCACTACCGGGACAGCACCCTGCAGGTCGTCAAAGGCAGCATCGAGGACGGCTCGGCCTACTACACGAACTCGACCTATCTGAACGTCGGCCACCCGATTGACCCGATTGACCGGGTGTACCGCGAGGGCAAGTTCCACGACATGATTGATGCCGGCGCTTTGACCCACGTGTGGCTGGCCGACGCGCGGCCACCCAAAGAGGCGATTGCCAACTTCGTGCTCAAGACCTTTCACCACACGCGCAACGCCCAGGTCGCGTTCTCGCCCGAATTCACGGCCTGCAAGGCCTGCCAGCGGACCAGCCGTGGCCTGAACGACGTCTGCCCGTATTGCGGCAAGACGGAAGTCGACTTCATCACGCGCGTGACCGGGTACTTCTCCAGGGTTTCGAGCTGGAACGTCGGCAAGCGCGCCGAACTGCTCGACCGGTACAAGGACGGGTTCAAGCCCGTCGGCTAGGAACTGGATTCGAGGAATCGAGGATTCCAGGATTCGAGTGAACGGACTCGTGTCCTTGAATCCTCGAATCCTTGACCCCTTGATTCCATGCGCCTGAGGGTTCGGGTCAAACCCGGCGCGCACGAAGAGAAAGTAAGCAGGGAGCCGGACGGCTCCCTGCTCGTTTCAGTAAGGGCCCGGGCTCAGGAAGGCAAGGCGAACGAGGCCGTGGTCAAGGCCGTCGCCGGGTTCTACCATGTTCCGAAGTCACGGGTGAGGATTCTCACGGGCCTTTCCAGCCGCACCAAGACGCTCGAAGTCCCGGACCAGCCCGTGCCGACACTCCTGATTGTCGGCTGACCGCCCTGTCCGGCCCGCGCGTGTCATTTCGACCGAAGTGGAGAAATCTCTCCGCTGTCTGCCACTCGACTCCTCGACGTCTTTCCTCGCCGCTCTTGACACTCTGCGGCAACTCTCCTATAGTCTGGCGATGATTCCGCGTGAGTTCTGCCATGAAGAAACGTAAGCCCTTTGACGCTGTCGGTTTCATGCGGGCGGTTCGCGACCGTATGAGCAAGGAAATGCGCGGCATGACGTCGCAACAGCAGATCAGCTACATCCGCGGGAAGTCCGCAAGTATCGCGGACAAACGGGTCCCGTCCACATCCGGTCGTTCGTAGCCCGGTGCGGCTGACGGGCCGCCCGGTTCAGGCAGCATTCGGCCGCCAGCCGTAAGCTGTGAGCCGCAGGCTGTCGGCTGTCACCTCTCGATTCCTTGCCCCCTCGACCACTCGTGCGCCATAGTCTGATGCTGTCCCATTCGGGCCTGTCTTGTCATTGCCTGCCGTCTGCAACTTGGAACTCGCAACTCGTAACCCGCAACTCGCACGCGGCGCGTGCGCCTGCTTGACTTCCGTCCCGGCCCGGATATGTTATTGACGATGAAGACGGATGTCCGTTCGGCCTTGACGCGCTTCGGAGCGGAAAATGGGGAAGTGTCCTTCATTTCCCCCTCATTTCCCCTCATTTCCCCCGAAGAAGGACTACGAGGCCGGTTTGTATTACGCGGCTGACCTGGGCCGGCCCGAGCAATCGCCGTACTGCCTCTCGCGTGGCGGGTACGCGGAGTTCGAGTCCTGGCTTGTGGATACGAGCGCAACCGGCTTGACCTACCAACTGCCGTACCTCGACCCGCGCCGGTCGTACAAGCTCTGCGCGATTCTGTATCACGAAGGCGACAGCACATGGAACGCGCAGGTGCGGTGCGACTCCGGGCCCTGGCATAGAGTGAGAGTGGAGCCGGGTGTACCTGATACATTCTGGCTGCAGGTGCCAAAGACTCTGTACAAGCGCGATGCACGCATAATCGCTGAAGTGGCACGGGTGACCGGCGGCTACGTCTCGCTTGCGAAGTTGAAGCTGTTCCAGATCGAGGAACTGACGGGCGAGGATGGGGGCGTGCAGAGCGCAGGGCCGACTGGCATGCTCGTTACTGGTCTCCGTCGTTTCACGCCGAATCCGTTCGCCAGGACGACGGCAATCAACTATGAGCTCGCGTGCTCCGGGCCTGTTGCCTTGACAGTGCATGACGTTTCGGGCCGGCTGGTGCGACGCCTGGAGGCTGGGCCGCGTTCAGTAGGCAGGCACGACGCACGATGGGACGGCACTGACGTCCGTGGTCGCAGAGTACCTGCAGGAGTCTACTTCGTCCGTCTGTCTGCCGACGGCAAAGTAATGACTGGACGTCTGACGTTGGTAAGGTAGAATAGCACAGGCGGGGAGGCGTAGCCCGCCTCCCCGCTCTGGATTATGGCACGCTGGCTCCTTCTTGTATTAACCGCGTGGACGGCGCTCGATGCCATGAGCATGAGGAGAGTCGCCCAGATTCCCTCCGGGCCCTACTCCGGGTCTGGCGGCCGCGTGGTCTGCTGCGACAGCAACCACGATTCCCTGCCAGAGCTCATATTCGTCACCGGTACGATCCACCCGGCTGACCCGCTGAGGCACGAAGTCTGGGAGCATCAGGGCTGGAATCGATTCTCGCTTGTATTCGCCGACACCGGCGCCGACCCACCCCCACCGGGAATCACAACCGGCAATGCCATTCCCTTCGCGGCCGGCGACGTTGACGGAGACGGCCTCACCGATGTCGTGTGCATCAATATTGATAAGAGAGACAGCGGTCTCTTCTACTGCATCGTGATGACGCTTGAAAGTCCTGACAGCTTCAGCTACCCC